>Ga0105047_10013724_pt1 | contig 12911 bp, 10 predicted proteins | sample MAT04_FD_78384 | JGI IMG/M metagenome (GOLD analysis project Ga0105047, IMG submission 78384) | Freshwater microbial communities from Lake Fryxell liftoff mats and glacier meltwater in Antarctica - MAT-04 (megahit assembly) | ecosystem: Environmental > Aquatic > Freshwater > Ice > Liftoff... | reverse complement strand
CGACTCGGCCAGCGGGTGTTCGCTGCCCTGGTCGAGACTTGCAGCCAGCCGCAGGACTTCGTCGTCGGTGAACGAGGGCGCGGCGACCACCGTTCGAAAGGCTGGCTTGCCCTCGGTCAGCGTCCCGGTTTTGTCGACGATCAGGGTGTCGATCGTGCGTAGGCGCTCGATCGCCTCGGCATCGCGGAACAAGACGCCGGACTGCGCCGCACGCCCGGTGGCGACCATGATCGACATCGGTGTGGCCAGACCCAAAGCGCACGGACAGGCGATGATCAACACGGCCACCGCATTCACGATCGCGTAGGTCCACGACGGCTCGGGCCCGAAGAATCCCCAGACGAAAAATGTCACCACCGAAATCGACAGGACCACCAGCACAAACCAGTAGCTGGCACGGTCCGCCAGGCGCTGCATCGGCGCACGCGAGCGCTGCGCCTGAACCACCAGTTGAACGATTTGCGCCAGCACGGTATCCGCGCCGATCTTGTCGGCGCGAATCACCAGACTTCCGGTTCCATTGATAGTGGCACCGATGACTTTGTCGCCGAGCGCCTTCTCGACGGGCATTGGCTCGCCGGTCAGCATCGACTCGTCGAGCGAGGAGCGCCCGTCCAGCACCTCGCCGTCCACCGGCACTTTCTCACCGGGGCGCACGCGCAGACGGTCGCCGAGGTGCACATGGGTCAAGGGAATGTCTTCTTCGGTGCCGTCATCGCGCAGCCGACGTGCTGTTTTCGGTGCGAGGCCGAGCAGTGATTTGATGGCCGCTGAGGTGCTCGAACGCGCTTTGAGTTCGAGCAGCTGGCCGAGCAAGGTCAGCGAGACGATGATCGCGGCGGCTTCATAGTAGACACCGATGCGGCCATGCTCCTGAAACGATGCAGGGAACAGATCGGGAGCCAGCGTCGCCACCAAGCTGTAGCCGAACGCTGCTCCAACGCCAGTGCCAATCAAGGTCCACATGTTGGGACTGCGATTGGCAATCGACTGCGCCCAGCGCTGGAAGAACGGCCAACCGGCCCAGAGCACCACCGGTGCCGACAGGGCCAACTCCAGCCAAGTGCGCACGTCAACGGAAAGCACTGGAATTCGATGCCCGGCCATCGCCAACACCAGCACGCTGACCGAAAGCGGTAGCGTCCACCAGAAACGTCGGCGAAAGTCGGTCAGCTCCGGGTTCTCGCCGTCTTCGAGGGTCGGCATCATCGGCTCCAGCGCCATCCCGCAAATCGGGCAGGCACCCGCCTGGTCTCGCACGATTTCCGGATGCATCGGGCAGGTGTACTGCGTTCCGTGCGGCGCATCGGCGGCTGGCTCGGCTGGTTGTGGTGCCAGATAGCGCGCCGGGTCGGCAACGAACTTGCTGCGGCAGCCGGCCGAACAGAAGTGGAAATCGTGGCCGTCGTGTTCGGCGTGGTGCTTCGAGTCCGCAGTGACCGTCATGCCGCAGACCGGGTCTTTCAGTGCTGACGTGTCCGCCAAAGACGAGGCGGCGTCGCCGTGTTGGTTGGGGGGTGGTTGCTGCTGTTTCGCCGCTGCGCCGGCCGTCAATTGGCCGCTTGGCGGTGGCTCCGATTGCGTGGTTTCGGCACCTGTCGGATTCTCAGTCTTGACGTTGAAACTGGGCGAAGTCTTGTCTTGCGCGTTCATGGCGATCCCTCCTCGGAAAGGGCGTTGAGGATCGGGCAGGCCTCGGCGCGACCATGTCCCGGGCAGGCAGTAATCAGGCTGTCGAGCCCTGCACGAATGCGCTCGAGTTCAGCAATGCGCTGATCGATGACCACACGTTTGTCTTGCGCCGCACGCTTGACCTTGGCGACATCGCGTTCTTCACTGAGCGAAAGCAGCGTGCGCACATCGTCGAGCGAGAAACCCAACGCCTTGGCGCGCCGAATGAAGCGCAGTCGCTTCACCTCTGCTTCGCCGTAGCGCCGATAGCCCGATGGCAGACGTCCGGCCGGTGCCAGCAACGCGTTGCGTTCGTAATAGCGCACCGTGTCGATGGCTACGCCGGACTGCTTCGCGAGTTGTCCGATACTCAATGTCGTCATGGCCGATCTCCTCTTGGGATCTCAGTCTGAAGTCTGGACTGCGGTCCAGAGTCAAGTGCCTTGATCGTCTGCATCGCCGAAGCATCAGACGGGGCTCAGCGCGGACTCGGTGCCGATTCCAGATCGGTGATCAAGGCTTCCATTTCATCGATTTCGCGTCGCTGCGCGGCGATGATTTCGTCCGCCAACTCGCGAACTCGCGGGTCGCTCAAAGTGGCGCGCTCGCTGGTCAGGATGGCGATGGAGTGGTGCGGAATCATCGCCTTCATCCACGACACGTCCTCGATCGTGGCCTGGCTGCGCACCAGCCAAAGGCCACCGACAAACACGATTACCGCACCGCCAACAATCGCTAGATTGACCGGCCGGCGCGGATAGTGCTTCCACATGAAGCCGAGCATCACGATCGCCATGGCGGCACCCATGACGACGGCCATATAGGCGCGGGTTTCACTGAACCAGGCGTGCGAGGTTTGATAGGTGTTGAGATACATCAGACCGAACATCACGAGTGTCGAGGTCAGGATCATCAAGGCAAATCGTGAATAGGTCATGGGCGCTCTCCATCCCGATCACTGCGCCGGGCGACGCAGATGGACAGTCATGCAGGATGCCTGCCAAACGCGTCGTCGTTCCGCCTACTCTGTGCGCGGCGTCGGCGCGGCGTGAGGACCAGTGAATATGCACGATCTTCCAGCCCTCCCCGGTTTTCTGCACGACCATGGTTTCGGTCGAGTCGATCATCAGCATCTGCTGGCCCTTTGGCCAGGCCGGCTCCGCTACACAAAGCCAGCCGCGCCAACATTGTCAGCGTCCTGAAGGCGCGATTGGGACATGCCCTCAACCGTGCTTCATTTTCGAATGATCCATCGGCTTGGCTTTCATCTGCGCCGGCGGACCCGGCGGCGGTCCACGCCGATGTGGCGTGCCGAAGTCGGGATCACGACTGACACAGGAGGACACGCTGCCTTCGGGGTTCGGATACCAGCCGGGATCGCGGAAGTCGTTGCGCGCGAGGTCGTCACGCACCTTGATTACGGTGAACATGCCGCCCATTTCGAGGTTTCCGAACGGTCCCTTGCCCATCATCATCGGCAGCGTGTTTTCAGGACCTTGCATGTGGCCGGACTCGGTGTGCTCCTGATGCTCGGCCATGCCGCCCTGCCCCATCGTCATGTAGCCCGGCAGCAGCGCGCGAATCTTCTCCTCGACGCCGGTGGTGTCGACGCCCATGGTGTTGGGCACCTCGTGGCCCATCGCATTCATCGTGTGATGCGACATGTGGCAGTGGAAAGCCCAGTCGCCCGGTACGGCGACGAACTCCAAGTCGCGCGTCTGTCCCACGCCGACGATCTCGGTGACCTCCGGACGCCACAATGATTTCGGCCAGCGTCCGCCGTCACTGCCGGTAACCGTGAACTTGGGCCCGTGCATGTGGATCGGGTGATTCCACATCGACAGATTGCCGATGCGAATCCGCACGCGTTCGCCCGTGCGCGCGACCAGCGGTTCGATCGCCGGAAACACTTTGCTGTTCATCGTCCACAGATCGAAGTCGACCATCACCGACGGGTCGGGCCGGTAAGTGCCTGGGTGCAGTGCCCAGTTATGCAGCAGGATCGCGTAGTCGCGATCAACGGGCTGGCCCTCACCGTCTTTTGGATGAATGATGAACATGCCCATCATGCCGACTGCCATCTGCACCATTTCGTCGGCGTGCGGGTGGTACATGTGGGTGCCGTGCTGGCGCAGGGTGAACTCGTAGACATAGGTCTCACCCGGCTGGATGTGCGGCTGTGACAAGCCACCCACGCCATCCATGCCGCTCGGTAGCAGGATTCCGTGCCAGTGCACGCTGGTGTGTTCCGGCAGGTGATTGGTGACGTAAATGCGCACGCGGTCGCCTTCTACCGCTTCAATCGTGGGACCCGGTGTGGTGCCGTTGTAACCCCAGCATTTGGCGCGGCTGCCGGGGGCGAACTCGTGTTCGATTTCTTCGGCGACAAGGTGAAATTCTTTGACGCCATCGACCATGCGATGCGGCAAGGCCCAGCCATTGAGGGTACGAACAGGCGTGTAGCGCCCATCCGCAGACTTGGATGTGGTGGGTGAAACGGGCGCAGCGGCGGCAGCCGGCTCAATGGCAGGCTGGGGGGTGGCGTGGCCCGGGTGGACTTGCGCACCCGCTCGCTGGGCGAGGCCGCTCAGCGGCAGCAAGGCACCAAGACTGGCAAATCGAAACCAGTGACGTCGGGTGAAATTCATGGCCTATCTCCGTGCTGTTCGGGTGCGGCTGGCGCGTCTTTGTCGGCCTGCTTCGGGGCTGGGTTCATGCGGTGCCCGGCATGTGGATCGGCTGGCGCGGTGGGCATCGCATGGCCGGCGTGTGGATCGGCTGATGACGCCGGTGCGGGCTCGTCGGCGGGCACAGGCATCGGCTTGGATGCGCCTGTCGCTGGAGCGTGGTTCATCGCACCGTGCGATGAGTGGTCCATGCCGTCCATACCCATGTCCATCTTCGTGCCCTGATCGGGCAGGATAGCGTTGACACCGATGGCGGGCTCACGCGACGCGCCATCGTCCGGCAAGCGACCGCCCACGGCCCGGCGCAGCTCGGCGCGCGTTGTCCAGTAGTCGCGCACGGCTTCCAGATACTCCTGATAGGCGTCGTACTCCTGCTGCTTGGCGAGCAGCAGCTCAAACACACCGATCAGCATGAAGTTCACTTCTTTCTGGCTCTCGGCGACGATGGTCTCGCGCTGCGGCACCAGTTCGCGGCGGTAGCGCTCGACGATGTCGCCCATCACAGTTAGTGCTTCGACGCCCAGTTGTGCGTCGTTTTGGATTTGCAATAGCAGTGCATCGAGTTCGGCCCGCGCCTGCAGCAGCTCAGCGTCTGCACGCGCTACAGCGCCTTGGCCTTGATTGAACAGCGGCAGTTCCAAGGCTAGCGAGGGGCCGCGCAACACACCTCCATCGAGCTCGCTCTCACGCTCGGCGCCCACTTCGACGCTTCCCAGCCAGCGCCAACGCCGCGTCACACCGAGCGCGTCTTCGCGCAACGCAACGGCTTGGCGTGCGGCAGCAAGATCCAGCCGATTTTCCAGTGCCAATGCCACCAGCGAGGTCGAGTTGACCGGCTCCGTGAGCGGTGCCGGCAATTCGCTCTGAGTGCGCCAGTCTGCCGAACTCGGAAGTCCGATCAGTCCCGCCAGCCGACTGCGCGCACGGTTTGCCTCTGCGCCAGCGCGAACCGCGTCGATGCGTGCCATTGCAGCCGCAGCGAGCTCCTGCGCGTGTTGCAGGCGGGTGATGTTGCCGGCATCCAGAAATCGCTGCGCAAGCTCCGCCGAGTTTTCCGCCGCCTGCGCCAGCAGATCGCGCATCGTCGCAATCTGCTGCGCGCTGACCGCCTCATACCAGGCCGCCTCGACTTCAGAAGCCAGCTCAAGCAGTGCGCCCGCAACGGCCTTCTGCAGGCGATCAAGATCGCCTTCGGCGAAGCGCTTGCGCGCCGGAAGCAACAGCAGATCGGTCAGGCCCATGCTCAGGCTTCGGGTGACCTGCTGGCCATCGGCGCCGCGCGGCCGCAGCCGCTGGTAACCGAAGGTCGGGTTACTGATCCGTCGCGCGTCTTCGAGTTCAGCGCGACCCAGACCAAGTCGGGCGTACTCCTCGCGAATTCGCGGGCTGTTGAAGAAGGCCAATCGCACCGCGTCATCGGCAGAGATCGGCGTCGTGGGAATTTCAGGAGCAAGCTCGACGTCGGCCCAGGTCGCACTCGGTGCGACGTCGCGGCGCGCCTTGATCAGGTCTTGGGTGTCGGCATAACCGCGCTCACGCGGCAGGCTGGCGCAGCCAGCCAAGGCAAGCGCCGCCGCAATCAGCGCGGCTGGGCGAATCGGATAGGGCATGGAATTGTCCTCGCAGACGGCAGAATCCGACGCACAGGCAACGGTGCAATCGGCCACAACAGATAGTGCGCAGGTGTCTATGTGACGCGCGCACGAACCAGCGTCAGACGGTCAGACGGCGGCCGGTGGTCGGAATGGAGGGCTGTCGCGACGCTCCACGAGGTGTGCAACGAGCGGTTCAAATCGAGCGTGCTCGATCAGAAAGGACGGGACTTCGAGGCGGACAAATGCAAGCACCGGCGGAAGCACACAGCCGCACTGACAGGTGATCCCATCGCAGCAGGCGTCTGCATGGATCGCGTCCGGCTCCTGCGGCGCTGACGTCGCGCCGTCGGCCGTTGCCTCGTGACCGTGATGACCCGCGTGCGCCATGGCTGGATGCGTCGAATCCATGGCGTGGGACGAATGATGACTGGCCGGAATCGCGATAGCGCCATGCGCGCTGTCGCCATGCGCACCTTCGCCATGCCCAGCGTGATTCATCCGCCCCATGGCCCACGGCGCCGAGATCCCGTTCAGGGTCAGCGTGAGGACGAGCAGGACATGGAGTAGTCGCCGGAACATGAACGAGCAAGCCTGCGCTCGATGCCGCAGCAATTCAAGTCGACGCCAGCACATCCGGCCGGGCCTGCCTCAGCGCATGCCGCTGAAGCAGCAGGTACGCCGCCGGGATCACCAACATCGACAGCAAGGGTGCGGTGATCATGCCGCCGACCATCGGCGCGGCGATGCGTTGCATCACCTCCGAGCCCGCGCCACTGCCAAGCAAAATCGGCATCAGGCCTGCGAGGATCACCGCTACCGTCATCGCCTTGGGCCGCACCCGCAGCACTGCACCTTCGCGGATTGCGTCGTCCAGCGCGTCCGCGCCCACCGCCGGATCGACCGCAAGCTGCCGTTGCCAAGCCTGACCCAAATACAGCAACATGATGATGCCGAACTCGGCGGCGACACCGGCCAGCGCAATGAAGCCGATCACGCTGGCAATGGACACCGCATGCCCCAGCGCCCAGATCAGCCAGACGCCGCCGACCAGCGCCAATGGCAAACTCAACATGATGATCAGCGCCTCGCTCGCACTGCGAAATACCAGGTAGATCAGTACAAAAATGATCCCGAGTGCGGCTGGCACCACCCAGCGCAGGCGCTCGAGTGCGCGTTGCAGATATTCGTACTGTCCTGACCAACCGAGCGCGTAGCCAGCCGGCAAAGTGACCTGTTCCGCCATCGCGGATTGCAGATCGCTGACGACAGAACCGAGGTCTCGGCCGGCGACGTCGACATACACATAGCTGACCAGCCGCCCGTTGTCGCTCTTCAGCATAGGCGGTCCGGTTGCCACGGTGATGTCCGCGACACTGCCGAGGGTCAATTGCTCGGCAGAGGCCGCCACCAGCGGTAGCTGCATCAGTCGGGCCACGCTGTCGCGCTGATCGCGTGGATAACGCAGCACGATCGGATAGCGCTCGCGGCCCTCAATGGTCTCGCCAATCGGCTCGCCGCCGACCACCGTGGCGAGCAGCCCTTGCAGCTGCGCCTGGGTAAAGCCGTAGCGCGCCGCCGCCTGCGGCCGAATCGTCACGTCGACATAGCGACCACCGGCAATGCGCTCGGCAACCGCAGAGCTGACACCGGGCACTTTTTTGGCTACCTGCTCGACCTCGCCGGCGAGCGTCGCCAGCACGGCGCTGTCCGGCCCCGACACCTTGATCCCGATCGGGCTCTTGATGCCGGTGGCGAGCATGTCGATGCGGTTGCGAATCGGTGGCACCCAGAGATTGGTCAGGCCCGGCACCTTCACCGCGCGGTCCAGCTCATCGCGCAAGGCTTGCATCGTCATGCCCGGCCGCCACTGCTCACGTGGCTTGAACGTCACCGTCGTTTCGAACATCTCAATCGGTGCCGGATCGGTCGCGGTGTCGGCGCGGCCAGCCTTGCCGAACACGTGCGCGACTTCGGGCACGGTTTTGATCATGCGGTCGGTCAGCTGCAGCAGTTCGCCGGCCTTGCCAGCCGAGATTCCTGGCAAGGCGGTCGGCATGTACAGCAGGCTGCCTTCGTCAAGCGGCGGCATGAACTCGCTGCCCAGCCGTGCCAGCGGCCAGAGCGTGATCAGCAGCAGCACCCCGGCCAACACCAGCGTTGCCTTCGGAAAGCGCAAGACCTGTTCAAGTATCGGCCGGTAAATCGCGATCAAGACGCGATTGAGTGGATTGGCGGTCTCGCTCGGAATGCGGCCGCGAATGAGATAGCCCATCAGGACTGGAATCAGGGTCACTGAGAGTCCAGCCGCCGCGGCCATTGCATAGGTCTTGGTGTAGGCCAAGGGATGGAACAGGCGGCCTTCTTGCGCCTCCAGGGCGAACACCGGCACGAACGACAGCGTGATCACCAGCAAACTCACGAAGAGTGCTGGGCCGACCTCGACCGCGGCCTCGGTCAGCACCTGCCAGCGCGCCTCCCCTTGCGCTTCCTCGCCCTGCGTATCGCGCCAGTGCTCGAGATGCTTGTGCGCGTTTTCGATCATCACCACAGCGGCGTCGACCATCGCGCCGATGGCGATCGCAATACCGCCCAGCGACATCAAATTCGCGCTCACGCCCTGATAACGCATGACGATGAATGCCGCGAGGATGCCCAGCGGCAACGTGATCACCGCCACCAGCGCCGAGCGCAAATGCCACAGAAACAGCGCGCAGACCAGTGCGACGACCAGAAACTCCTCGGCCAGCTTGCCGCCCAGATTGCTGACCGCGGCGCGAATCAGTTCGCTGCGATCATAGGTCGGGACGATCTCCACACCGACCGGAAGACTGCTCTTCAGTGATTCGAGTCTCGCCTTGACCGCATTGATCGCCGCCAGCGCATTCTTGCCGGTGCGCAGCACGATCACCCCGCCGACGACCTCGCCCTCGCCATCGAGTTCGGCAATGCCGCGCCGGAACGTCGGGCCGCGGCTTATCTGCGCCACCTCACCGAGCGTCACCGGCACGCTGTTTACCGTGGCCACCGGAACTCCGGCGAACTGCTCGGCGCTGCGCAGGTAGCCCTCGCTGCGCACCATCAACTCCGCTTCGCCCTGCTCGATGACCGAGCCACCCGTGGCCCCGTTGGCGTCCCCAATGGCGGCGATCACCTGCGCGATGGGAATGCCGCGTGCAGCGAGCGCCTGTGGATCGGGCACGATCTGCCAGGCGCGCACCGCGCCGCCGACGGTGGCCACCTCGGCGACATCCGGAATGGTCTTGAGCTCGTAGCGCAGGAACCAATCCTGCAGCGCGCGCAGCTGGCCCAGATCGAGGGTGCCTGAGCGATCAACCAGAGCGTACTCATAGATCCAACCGAGCCCGGTCGCGTCGGGTCCCAACCCCGGATTGACCCCTTCGGGCAGGCGATCACGCACCTGACTCAAGTACTCCAGCACACGCGAGCGCGCCCAGTACAGATCGGTGGCGTCGTCAAACAACACGTAGACATACGAGTCGCCAAAAAACGAAAAGCCACGTACCGCCTTGACGCCCGGCACCGACAACATCGTGGTGGCGAGCGGATAGGTGACCTGATCCTCAATGATGCGTGGGGTCTGCCCAGGCCACGACGTGCGCACAATGACCTGGGTGTCGGACAGATCCGGCAAGGCGTCCAACGGCAGCCGCGCCAGCGACCACAGACCCCAGGCGGCCAACAACACCGTCGCCATCAAGACCAGTGCTCGATTGCGCACCGAGGCGCGAATGAGCGGCGCGATCATGGATGCTCTCCGTGCGCTCCCGGGTCTCGATCTGACTCTGCATTGAGTCGGCTCAACAGGCCGGAGAGGCTGGCCTCGGAGTCGATCAGGAACTGGCCGGAGACCACCACCGTTTCGCCGCCGCTCAGACCGTCGAGAATCTCGCTGCGATCACCGACGACACGTCCGCTGCGAACCCGTACTGGTCGAAATCCGCCATTGTCGTCCTTGACGATCACGCGGGCCTCGTTGCCAGTGAGAATCAGAGCTTCGCTCGGCACCCACGGACACACGCGTTCATCGTTTGCGCGAAGAACGACATCGGCGAACAGGCCGGCCGCAAGCCGATCATGGGTGTTTGGCACCACGATGCGCACGGTCTGCGTTCGGGTCGCCGGATCGACCTGCGGCAGCACGGCGTCGACCACGCCATCAAACGTCTGCCCAGGAAACCCACTGATATCGATCTGTGCGGTCAGGCCTGTTGACAAGGCTCCCGCGTCCGCTTGAGGCACCCGCGCCTCCAGCCACAGCGTGTCGGTCGAGTTGACCCGAAACAGCAGCTGACCCGCCATCACCGTATCGCCATCGCGCACCGCGAGTTCACTGAGCACGCCATCGGCTGGGGCACGCAATACAATCCGCGGCGCACCCTCCTTAGGCATGCCCTGCAGATCAGCCGCCGACAGACCCAGCAGGCGCAGACGTGACTGTGCGGCGGCCAGCAAGCCACGCGATTCGGCCGCCTCAGCTGAGGCGAGCGCGCGGTATTCGGCTAACGCTCCACTTAGCATCGGTGCCAGAAGCGTGACCAGCGGCTGACCTCGACGCACGCGCGCAAACGGTGTTTGCACGTGCACGCGCTCGACCAAGCCCTCGACGCGGGCTGTCACCCGCTGCTCGCCGCTCAGGTCCCACTGCAGCGTGCCAGGCACACGGACTTCGGTGGGCAGCGAATCAAGTTCGACCGTGGCAGTGCGCACGCCAAGGCTTTGCTGAAGACCGGGGTCGATCATCACGGCAGTCGAATCGCCGCCATCGGCGAAACGCGGCACCAGCATCATGTCCATGAACGGGGACTTGCCCGGTTTGTCGAAATGCTGATCGGGCACCATGGGGTCGTACCAGTACAGCGCCGTGGCGTCGTCGGCATCGGCGGCGGCGGCGGCGCTGCCGGCCATGTCGGGCATCGCGCGCTGACCGGCCCAGTAGCCAAGTCCGGCGCTCAGGCCCAGCGCAGTCAGAGCGAAGGCGACGAGCACGACCCGCCTCATGACGACACCTCCGGCGCCGGCGCGCCCGGCAGCAAGGTATCGAGCGCAAGCCAAAGGCGCGCCAAGTCCGCTTCGACCTGCAGTGCACGGCGCCGCAGCTCGATCTCGTCGCGGTGCGCTTCGATCCAGGGACGCAGAGGACCCGCGCTCGCGTAGCTGGCCAAGGCAACCGCACAGCGATCGCGCGCCAGCGGCAGCAGTGTGTTCTGGTAGCGTTGCTGTTCGTCGCGCAGGCTGGACCAGCCAGCCAATTGGAGCTCCAATGCTTCGCGCTGGGCGCGTCGCGCGTCTTCACGCTCGGCTTGAACGGCATCATGCTCGGCATATCGCGCAGCGATGCCACGATCTTGACGGTTGCGGGTAAACAGCGGCAGCCCCACGCTGACCTCGAACATCATCATGTCGGGCCGACCGCTGCGTGTGCCGTAAGCGACTGCGAAGCCGAGGTCAGGCCGTTTCTCGGCCTCAGCCAGTTGCGCAGCCGCCAGCGCCGTGCGTTCCTCGCCCTGCCAGACTTGCAGGAAAGCGTAGCGATCAATCCCTGCCCGGAGTTCGTCGGCGGCCACACGAAGCGTCGTAGTCGCAGGCATTGCGGCCAATTCAAACGTTCCCACGTCGCCCGCCCAGCGTACCAAGCTCGCGTGGGCGACCTCGATTTGCGCCTTCGCGCGCCGCCGTTCGTTGTCGAGTTCTGCGCGGACCATCTGCGCACTGAGCGCGTCGCTCGCCGTGCCCGTGCCATTGGCCAACTGGGCTTTGGCAATGCTCACGGCGCGATCGGATTCAGTCACCCGTTCCTGCAAAAAGCGACGTTCGGCTGTCGCTGACCAGACCGCGATCCATGCCTCACCAGCCCGACGCTCCACTTCAAGCCGGGTGGACTCGGTTTTCAGGTCCTGCGTATCGGCTCGGGCCGCTGCTACTTCGCGCTCGGCCTCGCGCTTGCGCCGCGCCGGCCATGCCTGACTCACGCCGATACGTCGCATCGTCATGAAATCAGCGCCGACATCGAACGCCTGATCGCCGGTAACGATCAGGTTGTCGATGCCGAGCTGCAGGGTCGGATCGGGCAAGGCGCCCGCGCGCGCCACTTCTTCCCGAGCCGCCACGACGCGGGCCGACTGGGCGGTCACCGTCGGTGCCTCGCGGCGTGCAATACGACGCGCCTCGTCCAGACTCAACGGTGCAGATGCTGTGGGCGTCACCGAAGTGGCAATCAGCGCCATGAACACGGCCGACCACACGGGATGACACGAGCTTCGGCGGGCTGCCGAAGTTGCCTTGGACTTCATGGGAATTCTCCTGGCACACGAACACAGTCGCCGCAGACGCGGCGCGCGGTCACTGCAGAGGAGGGTCTAGATCAGCAGGCGGCAGAGCGCATCCAGGTGGGGGCCATCGCGCGGACACGCGAATCGGTCCAGCGCACCGACTACGTGCGCGTGAGGTGTGACGCCGAGCAAGAAGTCGTGGCCGGCAGGCAACCCAAAAAAGCAGGGGAGTTTGACCAGATCCGGCACCGCATCGCCGCCAAGACAGTGCCCATCGCTCCCGGCGCCTTCGCCATCGGGCGAGCCATGACAGTCGGCGACAGCCATGTCACCGGCGGCCGCACTTCCACCACACCAACGTGCCGCCATCGCGGTCTGGCAGCAGACCAGGGCGAGCAGACACAGGATGACGAGAGGGCGACGCTGACGACGCATAGATGATTCGGGCTCCTTGTGGCCGAGCAAGGCTAAGACCAAGACTAACGCGTCCCGGCCACCGCTGCGACCACGGTGCTTGTCCTGAGTTCCCCCCGACCCGATGATTTGAAACAAGCCCTAGGCATGGCTCGCATCTGCGCATCCGATTGCCGAATGCGGCTTTGCCTGCGCTGCAACACGCTTTCGCTGGGGCGACACACGGTCGCGCCAGCCTGATTCCAGCCAGCCTG
>Ga0105047_10013723_pt1 | contig 12911 bp, 9 predicted proteins | sample MAT04_FD_78384 | JGI IMG/M metagenome (GOLD analysis project Ga0105047, IMG submission 78384) | Freshwater microbial communities from Lake Fryxell liftoff mats and glacier meltwater in Antarctica - MAT-04 (megahit assembly) | ecosystem: Environmental > Aquatic > Freshwater > Ice > Liftoff... | reverse complement strand
GTTTCGTGAAGCGGCAGAGGAATGATGTAATCCGGACCACTGTAGCTGTCTTCGGCCAGGTCCCTGCCAAATATCAGGCCAAGCCGCTCACCAATAACCTGTCGATGCCTGTATTTGAGTGCATGCAACAATCGCTGTGTCATATTCCCTTTCTCAAATAATAAAAAAGAAAACGCTTCGTTAATTGGCGTGCGACCCCAAAACTTTTGTGCAATGGGATTTGCTTTGTAAAGATGAAAGTTTGTTCTCGGAAGTTGGTAAAGACAGGTAAGGCACAACAAGTCTTCCTGACTGTTCAGTGGAGTTCCGCAACCATCACAAACTTTCGGAAACAGCAAATTTCCTAAATCATGGAACCAATCTAAATTGTACTTTTGCGGGCGCATAGGTCTCAATCTGGGTTAACAATTTTAAAGTTAATCGTTTAGGGCGCATTTTGCAAATTAATTTTATCTAAAGACTGATTTTATATGGCAGAGTCCACGGCATCTCCCAACAGAAAATACATAATTTCTATCGTGCTACTCGCGGCACTGAGTATCATCATGGGAATTTTATATCTCACCAAAACCACGGAAGCTACTGAAAAGGCGGAAACGATTTCCACTTTGGAGGTTGAGCAGTTGCAATTAAAAAGTGACCTGCAGGACATGTTGATCCAATACGATACCATGACGGTACAGAATGACCAGTTGAATGCTGAAATTATTGGACAGCAGGAACAAATCAAGGAAATGCTTAAGCAGATTGAGAAACACAAAGACGACGCCTATATCATCGGAAAGTTGAAAAAGGAAGCGTCCACTTTGCGCGGTATCATGAAAGGCTACATCGCCACCATCGATTCTTTGAACACGATGAATATCGATCTGAAAAAGGACAATCAATTCTTGTCGCAAGAACTAACCCAGGTAAAGACCAAAGCGCAGCAATTGGAGAGTTCTAAAAAAGATCTGGAAACTATTGTCGCAACGGGCTCCGTTTTGCAAGCCAACAACCTTAGCAGCGTAGGCCTTCGCGTGCGAAACAATGGAAAACAAGTTGAGATCAACAAAGCGGATAAAACCGAACTCATCCGTACTTGTGCGCAGATTGCACCAAACCGGATTTCTCAGGAAGGCAAAAAGGATATTTATCTGCGCATCATTTCCCCCGACGGGGTCGTTCTTAATTCTGAGACGGATGGTGACAATCGTTTCGAATTCAATGGCGTAAGTGGGAAATATAGCATCAAGCGCGTGATTGATTATAACAAAGAGGAGATGGATCTTTGCATTTTTTATTCCATCCTCGACCCTTTGCCGACAGGAAAATACCTGATCGAAATGTACGAAAGTGGAACGTTGATCGGTAAGACCGACCTCGATCTGAAATAGTGTCTTAAAAGAAGGCCCTCACCTGCACATTTCCTGTGTGAATCGATTTCACCTCATCTGATTTACGTCCATTGTAACTCAGGCTGAGCTGTAAATTCTTTCCAAGCGTGCGTTCTATTCCTGCTGCCCAGGTTACGTTATTCCCGTTTTGCAGGCCGTCGAGCATTTCGTAGGCAAGACTGTTGTTCACATCTCCACTAAAATCTATGGCGATATAATTTAATTGCGCAAAGAAGGATCCCGATTCCAATTTATTCAGACGCCCTTCTAAACCGAGGTCAATAAGTTCGGCGACTTCACCACCAAGTGATACACTGTTCTGTTTTTCCGAATAAGAGTTGGTGAAACTGAGTCGGAATGAGGTCCCTGGCTGATAGGAGAAGGTTTGTTTCAACGTATAATAGGCGATGTCAAAATTTCTTCCATCAATAACATCCGAAGCGCTTTCCCTTTCGCCCAGTTCCTGCTCCAGCAAAATGCCATATGCCGACGTAAAATTATAGCGGATTCGAAGGGCGTGCGATTGTTGGCGGCGTTCTTCAAAACCAGTGGTGAGCGGGTTTTTACCGGCCTGATTGCTGTATGTGTAATCAGTCCCGAATTTGCTGCTGCTGCGATTAAAGAAAACAGTGTTTCTAATACTGGAAGATTGAGAGATCAGTGTACTGTCTCCTATAGACGATATGAACGGGTTGAAACGATCCACCCCATCTTCTCTCTGTGTTTTCCGCTGAATGCGGAAAGCGGTTTGATTGCTGAAGCGCGCGAGCACTTTTCGAAAATCATCTTTGGTCATCCATATTCCTGCGGGACTGATATTAAGCGTTTGAGAATATTGATTGCTATAGGCGCGCAAGTAATTGTCGGTGGGGGTGAATACCCTGATATAACGCTGACCATCTTCAGGCCGGGCGAGTTCAAATTCGTTTAATTCTTTAATGTCGTTGTCATTGTAGTCGATCCAGGTATACGGGCCCTGTCCGGTCGGGTCAAAAACATACAAAAATTCCTGACGCCGTTCCAGTCCGGATCCCAGTTCATAGTATGTCGTTGCTGTAATCGTATTCTTGGCGAGCCGCAGGTTGTGTTCCAGTCTGGCAAGCAAGGTCTGCTCTGGTTCCTGAACAGTTATTTCAGGGTTGGTGATTCGAAGGGTTCTGTTTGAGATCGTTGCTTTAAATTGATTTTTGGGATTCTTCTCCAGTGCCAAATCCACACCATAATGCGTGGCATGGGTACTTTCTCCAAGTTCATTGAAAAATGTGGAATAATCTGTTCGCTCCCTGTAAAAAACCTTGTAACCCACTTTGCTTGTATCGAGGTTGGCGAGATAAAATTGCCAATCATAAAACTTATAGGCTGCGGAAGATAGGGAGTCGCCTCCTGCGAGATAGCGTCGGTTATCCTCTCTTTCATCTTCAAATCCGATTTTGGTGATCCACAATGCCTTCTCCAACCTGGCCCGGTGTCTCGTGAATTCTGATTCTTCAGCCCCCTCCGTTTGTAGCAGACTTCCGTTAAACCGGAGATCGAAGCCTGCATGATTTGCAGTGGCATTCAGTACATTTTTTCTTCCGGTGTAATCTCCGCCCGCATCAAAATGATTGTAGTTGTAAGCAATATTGAGCACATCCGGTTTTTGCAATGCAACACCTGTGGTGACAATGTTTTGGTACCGCGTTAGCAGCGTAGGAGTGAGGTTCCAATCCCTGTTAAATTCCACTGATCGATATGGCTCAATGGGTTGGAAATTATTTCCTATGGATTCGAAGATTACATCTCCTACCAGTTTAAAAGCTTTGGGATCTTTGCTGAGGGGTTGGGCGTGTTGCACTTTCGTGAAAAGTCCATGGCTGTAGTTGTCTGCATTGTCCCTTTCAGAAAATGTATTTTGATCGCTGTTGCTAAAACCAGCTTCCATTTGAGCGGTGGTGTTTTCCGAGACCCGATAATCGATTCCGGCCATGAGCATCTGATTTTTCCTAGGTGCTACAAGCCTTCGAATTGGCGCGAAACCGCCTTGTCTGATCAGGATGCCATCCACAAATTCAGGTGCGACCCACTTGAATATTCGCCCTGTGGCATCGAAGCCCTCCTGAATGTAGTCGCCGTTTCCCGTCCCAACCTCACTGAAACTGACCTGATAAACGCGCGGCCCTTCTGCCGTGACCCGCACATAAACGCTGTCAAAACCCAATGTATCGACAAGGGTATAGAGTACCTGATCGTTGTTAAAAGCATCGATTTCCGTTGCACTCGGAGCTATGGCTTCGAATACATTGTCACCGACATCGGCGAGTATCTGTCTGTCGCGGTCCGTGAGGTCCTGCTGAAGTGGTTGGTTTCGGGCATCCTGTTCAGAAAAAAGGTTGACATAAGCTTTGTACTTTTTGGTTGCAATCCCAGTGCTTGTCTGTATCATGCTGCGGGAGTAGTTGGCATCTGAATATTGAAATTCTACGGCGAGCCTTTTGTCCTTATTAATGAGTCTTCTGGCTGTAAATGTTATTTCTGACGTATTGTAATCGATGATGTAGTCGTTTTCCTGGCCGCGCTTCATTTCCATTCCGTCAATGAAAACCCTCTCGGTACCTGCCAGAATAATGATGAAAGTTTCATTTTCATTTCCGCGAAGGCGGTATGGTCCCTGATTGCCTTCCTGCCCGATGATAATATTTCGGGCGAATTTCCCCCGCGACAAAGCCGCGCTCGTTTCTGTAAAGAAGTTTTTTTCTGAGCCTGGTTTGAGTGGTGTATTCGTAGCGAAGCTGATTCCCTGGGCACGTTTGTAGTAGTTTGTAAAATATCCCAACGGACGCGAGATAAAAAAATCTCCGGCGGTAAGTTTCGATTTGTCGTCGTAGAGTTGGATAAATACCCGATCAAATTCCTGAAGTTGAGCCGTACTCCCATCCGGCTGTATCGGAATATTGTCATCGGTTACAGAAGCGAGAATGCTTATTTTGTCATTGAGTTTACCGTTCAGTTGCAGACTAAGGGTGCTGTTTACAGTCAGGTCCTGGTTGTTTCCAAAACCCACTCCGCGGGATATACTACCTGTTTTATTGAGATCTGTGCTTCCAAAAACAGATTGTTCATTTTTCATTGGCCGATAAGTGTATGGATTTTCCAAATAGGCATCTTCCGGCTGAATGAGGTCTATAGAGCGTCGCCCGAAAACCTGATCAAACATCATTGGAAATCGCCGATAAACTATTTCGATTGAATCTGCGGGCAATGGACCTTTCCAGATGAGTTGAGAATGGATGCCATCTATGCGATAATTTGACGTGTCGACGAGCGCATTATTCATTCGGATTTTGGCATCAAATACATTGATACTTACAGAATCAATCACTGTGGTGTCAGAAACAATCAAGAGCGTTTTAATCCGCAAAGAGGTAATGTCTTGCGCATTCAAGTTCTCCGTGCAAATCGAGATGAGAAGCACGATATAAAGCGCACGGAGTCCGATCCTGTGATAATTCACAAGCCGGGTAATAGATATTCCCTTACATTTGAAACCGTGCAAATATCGACCGCGATTAGATTTCCTCCGTTTAAACAATACGCAATTTGAAGCTTAAAATTATCTCTTACAATGTTAATGGAATCAGATCTGCTATGCGCCGGGGTCTGATCGAATGGCTTATGGTGGAGAATCCCGATATCTTTTTGATTCAGGAAACAAAAGCTCAGCCACATCAAATTGATTTAGATGATTTTACAAAAATGGGATATCATGGGTACTTTCATAGTGCGCAAAAAAATGGTTATTCCGGGGTTGCTATTTTTTCAAAATTAAAACCGGACAACATCATTTCCGGCTGCGAAATCGGGAAGTACGACCTCGAAGGTCGGATTTTGCGGATTGATATAGGTGACATATCCATATTAAATACATACTTCCCATCAGGAAGCAGTGGGGATCTGCGACAGGAATTCAAATTCGAATTTCTAAAGGATTTCTATATTTACATCCACAATCTAATGAAAACCAGGAAGAAGTTGGTCATTTCAGGAGATTACAACATCTGCCATAAGCCTATTGATATACACAACCCCGTTTCCAACAAAAATTCCAGTGGTTTTTTGCCTGAAGAACGGGAATGGATTTCAAGTTTTTTAGAATTGGGATTTGTAGATTCGTATCGCCATTTCCATGAGGAAGGGGGCAATTATACGTGGTGGACTTATCGCTTTAATGCCCGTTTAAAAAACTTGGGATGGCGCATTGATTATCAAATGGTGTCTGCTGATTTGGCAAGTAATATGACAAAGGCAAACATATTATCGGATGCTGTTCATAGTGATCATTGTCCGGTTTTACTGGAGCTTTACTTACCCGATTAATATCTTTGGCAATATGCTCAAAAGCAAATTTACAATTCTCTTTATTTTCATTCTCTTACCGATCCTGTTTTCGTGCAATTCTTCTGAATCCGAATCATCAGATCGTATGCGACGGCCCATCAAGGGTGATGCGATTTATGGAGGACTATTGCGAATGAACATATCTGATGAGATTCGAAGTATTTTTCCTCATAACATGGTGGATGCTTCCGCGCATAGTTTAATGAACCAGGTATACGAAGGGCTTGTACAAATAGATAAAGAAACCCAAGCTATTTCTCCAGCGCTTGCTGAGAGATTTGAAGTGAGCGCAGATGGGAAGCTATATACCTTTCACCTCAGAGAGGATGTGTTTTTTCACGATGATAAAATTTTTGAGAATGGTAAGGGCCGTCAGATGAAAGCTATGGACGTAGTGACGTGTTTCGAAAAACTGTGCGAACCTTCTCCCTACAATCAAATGTATGCTTTTGTGATCGACATTATTAAAGGCGGACGGGTACACTATGAGTCGGTACAAACGAATCCGGAAGGGAATAACGGCCTGTTTGGTGTGCGCGAAATATCAGATTTTGTCGTCGAAATTGAGCTGGAATATCCTGCGCCAACGTTTATTACAATCCTTACACATCCTTGTTGCTGGATTTTTCCGGCTGAAATATACAAGTACGGTGAAGAAATAAATAACTGGTGTATAGGCACGGGGCCATTCAAAGCGCGCACAGTGAAGATGAATGAGGTGATGATTTTTGAACGCAATCCTGCGTATTGGCAAGAGGATGATCTTGGAAATTCACTGCCTTATCTCGATGCTGTGAGATGCAATTTTATACCAAGTGATCGTCAGCAATTAAGTGAATTCCTCGGTGGAAATCTGGACCTCATATTAAGGGTTCCTTTCGAAAATATTGCAGGGCTTGAGGAAAGAATCAAATCGGATCCGGAGAATTCACCATTTAGAATAATTACGCAACAAGGCTTGCGCGTGGAATATTACGGATTTCAACACCGCAACGATCTTTTTGGAGATGAAAAGGTGCGCAAAGCCATCAATTTCGCAATCGACCGTGAATTTTTGGTCAATGAGGTATTGCTCGGTTATGGTGTGCCTGCCACAAAGGGATTCGTCCCGCCCTCCATGCCGGGTTTTGACAAGATTGAAAAGGAAGGTTTTACATTTAAACCTGAGCTGGCAAGACAACTACTCTCCGAGGCTGGATATGAAGGTGGCGATGGATTTCCCGTAATTACGATTCAGTTAAATGATGGCAATCAAACAGCTATTGAGGTAGCCACCGCTGTCCAGGAAATGTTGACAGAGAATCTGGGAATTACCGTGGAGTTATCAGTATTACCCCGAGACAAACACTATGATCAAATAGAAATGGGGCATGTAAACTTCTGGCGGGATGGTTGGATTGCCGACTATCCTGACCCCGAAAATTTCTTAAAACTATTTCACGGGAAGCTCGTCCCTCAGGACTCTCAGAAGGCCTCCTACCTCAACACAGTGCGCTTTAAAAACGCGAAGTTTGATGAATATTTTGAATCGTCGCTTCGGGAAACGGATGCAAAAGTGCGTATGGAATTGTTTCACAAAGCCGATCAGGAGATCATTAATCACGCGGCTGTAGCGCCATTGTACTATGAAAAGTGGATTTGGCTCGTTGGATCAGATGTCCAAAATCTCGAATCGAATAATATGGGTGAACTGGATTTGTCCCGGGTATATTTTAAAAAATTGTAGAAATTCTAAATTGTTGTGTTGATCAAATAGCGCTTGGCAAGTGGGAGCAGGGTTTCATATTGTGGAAAAGCACTATTGGTTTCGACCAAATAAGCACGCGTGATTTCAGGCTTGCGGGTAGATCGGATAAGGTCCCATTTGAGATCATTGAAATTGGTAAACATCCCCGTGGAAATCTCGTCTATAAAAGTCGTCTGAACATCCTTATAAGCTTCATCGGCTACAGATCTGCGAATGATTCGAAGATGATAACTGTAAATTCTTGTTGAGGTGTTTTTTCTGAAAAAGAGAAAGCCTGAGTCCTGGACACCACTGAAAATTCCTAAAGGACTGATTTGCACCTGTGTGCGCAATTCATCGAGATTTTGAAGCCCGTCCCGGTAGTGGTGTAAAAGATGCACTATTGCGAATTCCACAATTTCTCCCAGTTCCGAAATTACCCCGGTGTCTTCGGGTATAGATTCCCTAATCAACTTTAAACGGTCCAAATCAATTCGCGTCACTTCCCTCCGTAAATTTTTCTGCAATTCTGCACGGACCAGCTTAAATTCTTCAAGACGCTCAAGGTGAGCTCTCAACTCATTTAAATAAGGATAAAACTTCCACTCCGAAAAGCGCTCAGAAAGGCCTTTTGTATAAGAGCGCAATTGATAAGTCTTGTACTCATAGTCGAATACGGGCTCCACATACCATGTTTCACTCAAATTTACCATGTCTTATATTACCTTTGAGGTGATAGTTTAGTTGCAAAGTGATGCAAATACCTTTCCAAAAGGTAGCAACTTATGAACATAAAAACAACATTACAACCCCAATTATATGAATAGAATATTTCAATTGGTTATTGGCGCATTAATCGTGTCTTCAACAATCGTCTCATGCGTTCCACAAAGAAAATTTATGGATGTGTCTGAAAAACAGCGAATCTGTGAAGAAGAGAATAAAGCACTCAAAAATGAAGCGCAGCTTTTGCGAACGAAGGTGGGTGAGAATGAATCCAAAATTGCCGTGAATGACCGGAAAATTGACGCGCTGGTTTCAGATACTTCCGTACTCGGTACATCGCTGCGTATTTTGCGCAGTCAATATGACAAAATAAACGCGCTAAATGACGAACTACTCAAAAAGTCAAGCAGCATTCGCCAGGGTACGGAGGAAGAAAAACAAACCCTTATGGGAGAACTCGAGCAGGTGAGAATTGCCCTTCAGGAAAAGGAGAATGCCCTGAACGAGCTACAAACTGCGCTGGATCTGAAAGAGGAAGAACTGATCGAACGCGAGCAAAACCTCGCTGAAATGCGCAGCCTGATCGCCAGAAAAGATTCAGTCATGAACGCTTTGCGCAAAAGTGTTTCTGACGCCTTACTCGGCTTTGAGGGAAAAGGACTTACTGTCGATATGCGAAATGGTCAGGTTTATGTCAGCATGGATGCCAAATTGCTTTTTGCTACGGGTAGCACCGAAGTCGACAAAAAAGGGCAGGAAGCCATCATTAATCTGGCCAGAGCTGTGCAGGATCGAAGTGATTTGCGCATCATGGTGGAAGGACACACCGACACAGATTCATTTTCACGGACCACCTATCCGCGAAATAATTGGGATCTCAGTGTCTTGCGGGCGACTTCCGTTGTCAATATTATGATCGATAATTCTAAAATAGACCCCACCACACTGACGGCTGCTGGTCGCAGTGAATATCAACCAGTCGATCCCGCCGACAAAGCGAAAAATCGCCGCATTGAAGTCATTCTCTCGCCTCAATTGGACGAACTTATGAATATTATCAATGAATCGTCGGAATAGTGACGCGCTGATCACGAATGAATGATAAAAATGAAGTAAAGGAGCCATCGGTTCCTTTATTTTTAACCGAACATTTCGCGGAGAACGTCCTGAACCTTTCCCACCGGAATGATGGTGATAAGAGAAGAAGGAGATTTGACCTTTTGGTGGTGTTGAGAAATGAAGATGCGCTCGAAACCGAGCTTTCCTGCTTCAGCTATGCGCTGTTCCACCCGCGTTACAGGTCTGATTTCACCCGACAAACCCACTTCAGCGGCAAAACAGGTTCCTTTTGGAAGTGTCAAATCTTCGCTGGAGGATAGTACAGCTGCCACCACTGCCAGGTCAATACTTGGATCATTGACTTTCAGACCACCGGCGATATTCAGAAACACATCTTTGGCGCCAAGCCGAAAGCCACATCTCTTTTCAAGTACAGCGAGTAACATATGCAGTCTGCGCACATCAAAACCGGTAGAAGATCGCTGAGGAGTGCCATACACGGCAGAACTGACCAAGGCCTGTACCTCAATCATAAGCGGTCGAATTCCTTCTACGATGGCAGCCGCAGCCGAACCACTCAGATTGGAAGCCTGCCCGCTCAAAAGCATTTCAGATGGATTTTCAACGGGTTTCAATCCGGTGGTTTCCATCCGGTAAATACCCAGTTCATTGGTTGATCCAAATCGGTTTTTGGTACAGCGCAACAGCCGAAACAAGTGATGTTGGTCACCTTCAAAAACGGTAACAGCATCCACCATATGTTCCAAAACCTTCGGTCCGGCTATAGAGCCATCTTTGGTGATATGACCTATGAGAAAAATTGCTGTATGCGTCGTTTTCGCATAGCGCATAAGCATCGCCGTGCTTTCACGGATTTGGGAAATGGATCCAGGTGACGAATCGACCCAATCTGCCTGTAGCGTTTGAGCCGAATCCACTACAATAAAATCAGGCCGCAGGGTTTCGGCTTCTGCCAAAATGATTGTCGGGTCAGTGAAAGTCATGATAAAACAATTTGCATTGAGCGTACCCAATCGCTCCGCCCGTTGCGTTATTTGTTCACTACTTTCCTCACCCGAAACGTACAGTACAGTGCCCTTGTACTGCATAGCCGTCTGCAACATCAGGGTGGATTTACCTATCCCCGGTTCACCGGCTATCAAAATCAGCGAGCCCGGCACCAAACCTCCACCAAGAACCCGGGTAAGCTCTGAATCCGGCATGGTTAGCCGACTGTGCTCAAGCGCTTTGACATCTGTAATTCTGATGGGTTTATGGGTTTCTCTGGAAAGGGAGCTTGCTGTTTTTGGACGGTTTCCACCGGAAACGATTTGTTCTTCAAAAGAATTCCATTCCTGGCAGGAGGGGCATTTTCCCAGCCATTTGGCCGATTCAAAACCGCAACTTTGACAATAGAAAATTGATTTAGTCTTGGCCATGAGCAAGTTTATTGACAAGTGCTGTGGTAGAATAGCCGTCTACAATTGGTATGACCACGGTTTTGCGTCCGGCTGCCCGTTGCAGGTCAGAGCCTACAATATAATCTTTGGCAAGGGAATTTAATTGATCTGGCGAATAGTCGCCACCTTTTACGAGCACATCCGGTTGGAGTATTCTTATGAGTTCATAAGGGGTTTGTTCATCAAAAATCACCACGAGATCGACCATATTCATCGCGGCCATTACAAATGCGCGGTCTTCCTGTTTGTTGATAGGTCGATCAGGCCCTTTGCCCAGGGTCCGCACTGAGGAATCTGAGTTAATACCCAGTATCAGCTTATCGCCAAATGCCGCAGCTTCCGCCAACAGTGTGATGTGTCCGCGGTGTACGATATCGTAAACGCCATTGGTAAATATCACGGATAACTTAGCCTCGGCCCAGGTTGCGCATATTCTCTTCAAGGCTGACAATGGAACGATCTTATCGGATACTTGTCGCAATGGATTCATCAATTTCCTTTTTTTTGTTGATTATGGGCATCAGAATCATACAGGCTCCCCCTACTAAAACAATCATGATTGTTTGCGAAAGCCAAATGATCCATCCCAGCGCAAACCCGGTTTCTTCAGCTACGCCATACATAACGAGGGTTTGCATGATGCCGACAGGAAAGGCGCCGATTCCCCCCGGAATGAGAACGATTGCGAAACTACCCACTACAAAAGATGCAAATACCGCACTTGCTCCCAAATGAGCTGTTTCTTCCAAAGAGAAGAAACAGATCCAGAACATGCCAACGTAAAGCGACCAAATGGCCACAGTTGCGAGAAAGTACATTCCCCTTTTTTTCATTCTTACAATACTCCTTAAGCCCTCGAGGAGGCCAAAGAGCAAAGTCCAGAACCTTGCAAAGAAGGGATTCTGACGGGTTTTTTTCAAAAACACAAATCCCGCAATAAGGATTAATAACATCATGAGGCCTGAAATCCATAGAATGGGTGACTGAGATTTAGCGAAAGCCATCTCAATGAGTGAATCCGCGAACGAACGCAAATACGTGTATTGGATAACAATGGTGAAAAAAACAATGATCAACAAAATGACAAAGTCCACAGCCCGTTCTGAAAGAATAGATCCAAAACTTTTTTCAAAAGGCACTTTTCCATATTTAGTCATCGCTGCAGCCCTACTTACTTCTCCCACCCGTGGGAGAGCCATATTGACGAGATAGGCAATCATCACGGCCATGAAATTATTGGACACCGGACTGTGATAGCCCATTGCTTCAAGTTGATATTTCCATCGATATCCCCGAATGTAATGGCTCAGTAAGCCCATCGCAAAGGAAAGCGCCACCCAAAAATAATTGGCGCCTTTCACAGCATTGAATAGTGCAGTCCGTTGAGTACCGTCGAGCTGCTTAAAAATGTGCACCACCAAATAAATTCCGAGTAGCACTGGTAGCGCTACTTTAAGTATCTGAAAGAATATCTTTTTCACAACAACAATTGAGTAAACAGGGATAAAGTTAACGAAGTAAATCAGGCATTCATGTTGCCTGTCGGAAAGGTTAAGAACATATTATCGATCAGGCGTACATCTTCGACATAGGCCGCCAGCAGTGCAATAGCACCAAATTTTCCTTGCTCCGCATGCGAAAGAGAATCCAAGGTTTTTGCGTCGACAATTTCGAGATATTCAAGACGAACACCCGGAGTTGTGCTCAAAGCATTCTTGCCATTGGCTAACAATTGCTTGATTGGTATGGTTCCAAATTGACTGCGAATTTGATAGAGCGCTCTGGAAAGATTGGTAGCGACAACTTTGCCCTCAGAGCTCAATAGCTGATTTCGGGAACTTAAAGCAAGTCCACTTTCATTCCGGATTATTTCGCAGCCAACAATTTCGGAATGGAGATTATACTTTTCCGCTAGTTTTTTGATCACCATGAACTGCTGGTAATCCTTTAATCCAAAATATGCTTTGGTTGGCTGAACCATTTCCAGCAATAGTTTCACAACGGCCGCGACACCCTGAAAATGCCCGGGTCTGAATTCCCCTTCCAATGTGTGCATGTGAGGTCCCAAATCAAAGTTTTCAATACGTACGCCGTCATAAACATCATTGCTGGATGGTGCGAAAAGAAAATCACATTGTACATCCTCGAGCATACGGGCGTCCACCGCTAGTTGACGAGGATATTTGGAAT
>Ga0105047_10013721_pt1 | contig 12912 bp, 9 predicted proteins | sample MAT04_FD_78384 | JGI IMG/M metagenome (GOLD analysis project Ga0105047, IMG submission 78384) | Freshwater microbial communities from Lake Fryxell liftoff mats and glacier meltwater in Antarctica - MAT-04 (megahit assembly) | ecosystem: Environmental > Aquatic > Freshwater > Ice > Liftoff... | reverse complement strand
TGCCGGTGCAGGCGAACAAACCATAGGAATCGCGGTAGGTGGCCACCAGGTTGGCCGCGCAGGACTTGGCCACCGCGTACGGGCTGCGTGGCCGGAACGGCGTGTTCTCGTCGGCCGACTTATGCCCAATGTCACCGAAGCACTCGCTGGAACCGGCGCTGAAGAACCGCACGGCCTTGCCAAGGCCGCGGGTGGCCTCAAGCAAGTTGAGGGTGCCGGTTGCGATGCTCTCCATCGTCTCCACGGGTTGTTCGAACGACAGGCCCACCGAAGACTGCCCGGCCAGGTTGTAGACCTCGTCGGGCCGCGCGCTGTCCAGAACCTGCATCACGCTACTGATGTCGTTCAAGGCCATGGAGGCAAGCTCAACCGAGCCGGCGATGCCCAGTTGCTGCAGGTTGTCCATGCGCCCGTCCGAAGCGTCACGCGAAGTGCCGACGACACGGTAGCCCTTGTCGAGCAAGAACTGCGCAAGGTAGGCCCCGTCCTGCCCGTTGACGCCGCAGATCAGGGCCGTCTTCATGGTGCTTGCCTTCGAGGGAAGTGGGGTGCAGCCGGTGCTGCAGGCCGGCGGGCTAGCGGCGCCAGACGCGTCGATTCACGAAATCGGTGTAGCTCATGATGATGCGCAGCACCTTGTCGGAGACGTTGACCGGCTCGTAGTCAGTGACCAGCCGCAGCGAGCGCGTGGCGCCACGCGGCTGCTGCGCCAGGATGTCCAGCCCCTGCATCACGCGCCGGGCGTCGAGCCCGACCATCATCACTGCCGCTTCTTCGAAGCCTTCCGGGCGCTCGTGAACTTCGCGCAGGTTCAGCGCCGGGAAGTTCAGGATCGACGACTCTTCCGTGATCGTGCCGCTGTCCGAGAGCGTCGCGCGTGCGTTCGTTTGCAGCTTGATGTAGTCGAGGAAGCCGAAAGGCTTGAGGAACCTGACCTGCGCATGCGCCGTCAGCCCCAACGCGTCCATGCGCTTTCGCGTGCGTGGGTGGGTCGAGACGACGACCGGCTCGTCATAGCGCTCGGCCAGGGCATTCAGGATGCCGAACAGCCGGCGAAGGTTGTCGGGCGCGTCCACGTTCTCTTCGCGATGCGAACTGACGACGAGGTAGTGTTCCGCTTCCAGCCCCAGTCGCGCCAGCACGTTCGACGCCTCGATGCCGGCGAGGTGGTGTTCGATCACCTCTCGCATCGGGCTGCCGGTCTTGATCACCTGGTCGGGCGGCAGGCCCTCGCGCAACAGGTAGTCGCGCGCAATCTCGCTGTAGGTGAGATTGATATCGGCGATGTGGTCGACGATGCGGCGATTGATCTCCTCCGGCACACGGAAGTCGAAGCAGCGGTTACCTGCCTCCATGTGGAAGATCGGCACCTTGCGCCGCTTGGCGGCGATCGCGGCCAGCGAGCTGTTGGTGTCGCCCAGCAACAGCAGGGCTTCGGGCTGGTGCGTCTCGAGCGCCTTGTCAGCTGCCATGATGACCTTGCCGATGGTCTCGGCCGCTGTCGCGCCTGCGGCCTCGAGGAAGGCGTCGGGACGGCGTATGCCCAGGTCGCTGAAGAAGACCTCGTTCAGCTCGTAGTCGTAGTTCTGGCCCGTGTGCACCAGCACGTGCTGGCAGTGGCGGTCCAACTTCTCGATGACGCGCGATAGCCGGATGATCTCTGGCCGCGTGCCGACCATCGTCATGACCTTAAGCACCGACGGCCTCCCGAACGATGTCGAGCTGCATCAGCACGTCCTTCACAGCGGCCACGTCGAGCCGGCGGGTGTTGTGCGAGGTGTAGTCCTCGAAGCGCGAGATCTCGGTCTCGCCTTCGACGAAGTACTTGTTGTAGTTGAGGTCGCGCGAGTCTGCGGGAATGCGGTAGTAGCCGTCTAGGTCTTCCGAGCGGACCATCTCCTCGCGCGACACCAGCGACTCGTAGAGCTTCTCGCCGTGGCGTGTGCCGATGATCTTGATCTCGCTCTTGGCGTGCAGCAGCTCGTGCAGCGCTTGCGCCAGATCGCCAACCGTCGAGGCGGGCGCCTTCTGCACGAAGATGTCGCCCGGCCGGGCGTGCCCGAAGGCGTAGAGCACCAGATCCACCGACTCTTCCAGCGACATGAGAAAGCGCGTCATGTTGGGGTCGGTGATGGTCAGCGGCCGACCTTCCTTCAGCTGCTCGAGGAACAACGGAATGACCGAGCCGCGTGAAGCCATGACGTTGCCGTAGCGTGTGGCGCACAGGATGGTCTTGCCAGGGTCGCACAGGCGAGAATTGGCAACCATCACCTTTTCCATCATGGCCTTGGACATGCCCATCGCATTGATGGGGTAGACCGCCTTGTCGGTGCTGAGCACGACGCAGCGGCTCACGCCCTTGGCGATGGACGCGCGAATCACGTTCTCGGCGCCGATGACGTTGGTGCGCACCGCCTCCATCGGATAGAACTCGCAAGACGGCACCTGCTTCAGTGCTGCAGCGTGGAAGACGTAGTCGACGCCCATCAACGCGTCATGAACACTATCGTAGTGACGCACGTCGCCGATGTAGAACTTGACCTTGTCGTTCTTGAGCCGAATGCGCATGTCCTCCTGCTTCTTCTCGTCGCGGCTGAAGACGCGAATCTCGGCGAAGTCGGAGTGAAGAAAGCGATTCAGTACTGCATTGCCGAACGAGCCGGTACCGCCGGTGATGAGCAGAACCTTGTCCTTGAACATCTGAAAAACCTTGTCAGTGGGTCAATGGGCCGAAGTCGGCTGGAACTGGTGCATTGCACGGACCAGTTCAGGCCAATCGGGCGGCTGGTAGCCGGTGAGCGCGCGGAAGCGCGCCGAATCGAGTGATCGGTCGATGACCAGTTTTTCGTCGGGAACGATGTCGATCTTCTTTCCATAAACCTGGGCGACAAGCGTCAGCAGATCGAACTTGTTGATCGGCGCCGCGGACACGTGGTGGACGCCGCGCAACACAGGCTGCGGAATCACGATGTCGCGTATCACGCGCGCCAACTCCACGGTCGGTAGGCCCGAGAAGACGGCGCACCTGAAGCCCTTGACGCTGCCCTGCTGTGCCAGAAACCAACCCACCAGTCCGTGGGCACTGCCGAGCTCGTGGCCGATGATCGACGTGCGCAAGGTCACGGCATGCGGGTAGTTAACCTCGCCCAGCAGTTTGCTGCGGCCGTAGAGGTCTTTGGCATCAGGTTCGTCCTGCTCGGTGTACATGCCCTTGCTGCCGGAGAACACGCAGTCGGTGCTGACGTGAACCAGGCGAGCCTTCGCCAGCGAACACAGGCGTGCCAGGCGGTGCGGAAGCAGGGCATTGACCGGCAGGGCGACCAGGGGGTCATCGGCTTCGGCCAGTTGCTTCACAAGGCCTATGCAGTTGATGACGACGTCAGGACGGACATTCGCAAACAACGCGGTCAGGCTGTCGAAATTCTCGACGTCCACGCCAGCGACGACAAGTGGGCGGAGAGTCGGCTCCAGGGAGGCCAATGCGCTAGCCGAACGCACCGACCCCACCACATTGTGTTGCGGGCTCTGGGCGAACAGCCTCAGCATGGCGTTGCCCAGCATTCCGGAAGCACCAAGTACGAGCACGCGCGTGTGCTTGTCCGTTGTCATTGTTTGAGTTCCCATTCACCGTGTGAGGAGCGCCGCGCACGTGGCCGTTTGCTCGAACCTTCGCCCAGCCGGCGCATCATCTGGCGGGGCCCGCCAGCATCGCGGCGCAGCACTGTCGATGATGATGCGGCGCCCGCCAATAGCACCGGAACGAGGTCAGATCGCGCAGAGTTTCGATGCGCGGACGCCACGCGGGCTGTGCATGATACCGGCTCAGAACATCAGTTCCGCCTGCACTATGCTGTTCACAGAGAGTGCCTTGCGCCGCGGCGCGAGCGCGGGGCGGTTCGTCGGGTCGTGGAATGTGGAAGCAGCGAGTGCACATCAGGAAAAGCGTCATCTTCAACTTCGTCGGGGGCGGGTGGACCGCCGCGCTGATTGTCCTGACGACGCCACTTTATGTGGCGCGCGTCGGCCTCGAAGGCTTCGGCCTCATTGGCTTCTGGCAACTGCTGCTGTACGTGTCGCTCGTGCTCGACTTCGGACTTGGCGCAGCGTGTTCGCGGGAGTTCTCGCGCTACATAGGAGCCCTTGACGCGCGGGGTGACTTTCGCGCCCTTTTGGCCTGCTTCGAGCGTCCGATCGTCTTCATCTCGATCGGCATCCTCCTACTCCTCATGGCTGCCGGCCCGTGGCTTGGGACGACCTGGCTCCAGTTCACTCAGGCGAATGCACAGGAGGCCGGCAGGGCCCTTGCATGGGTGCCTGTATCGGTTGCCTGCCAGTTCGTTATCGCGTTCTACCTGAACGCGCTGGCTGGATTGCAGCGACAGGGCCTCATGAACGCACTGCAGATATTCGTCAACAGCGTGAGGTATCTCGGTGGGGCCGCAGTCCTGATGGCCGATGGAGGCCTCGGTGCGTTCTTCGTGTTCCAGGCCTTCGGCTGCGTCTTCAGCGTCGCCCTGGTTCGCTGGGCGCTGCTGAAGGAGATCAACGCCCTGAACTCGCCAGCGCTCGGGCGCGTTTCGGAAACGGTGCGTCTCGGCTCGTTCCTGCGCTTCTCCGGCGGCATGTTCTTCACCGCCGCCTGCGGTGCCCTGATTTCCAACGCCGACCGCCTTGCGATTAGCAAGCTGATGCCCGCCGAGGCGCTGGGCAAGTACAGCGTGTGTTTGACTGCGATTGGGCTCCTGCAGATGTTCATCCTGGCGTTCCACCGCGCCTACTTTCCGAAGTTCTCGGAACTGAGCGCGGCTGGCGACTCGGTCAGCCTGCGTCGAACCTATCTGATGGGCAGTTCCTTCGTCGGCTTGGCCGTTGTCCCTGCGTCTGTGTTCGTTTGCGCCTTTGCACCCGACCTCTTTACGCTGTGGCTCGGCTGGGAGAATTCCGAGACAACCATGACTGCGCGCCTGCTCACGATCGGATTCGCGATGTCGGGACTGATGTGGCTGCCTGCCGCCTACCAGCAGGCTATTGGCTGGACGCGTCTGCATGCAACGTTGATGGCGGTGAGCCTGCTGGTCGGCGTACCGCTGATGTTGTTGGCCGTCACTCGGCTGGGCCTGGCCGGCGGTGCCTTCCTCTTGCTGGCCCACGGATTCATCGAAATCACGCTAGGGCTGTGGCTGATGAACAAACGCTGCTTTCCCGGTGAAAACTGGACGTGGTACCGCTGTGTGGTCGTCGTGCCGCTCATGCTGAGCTTGCCCATAATCGTGTGCGGTTTCTTACTGATGCCTGATGAACCGTCGTTAATCGCCCGCGCGGGCTTGCTGTTCGGCACTGCGGCCGTTCTTCTGCTTGCACTTGTGGTCGCCGGGCGGATGTTGCTTCGGCAGGTTGGCGCTTCGTCGTGACACACCGGTGGTCATCAACCAGTGCCTCTTGGTTGACTTTAAAGCCTCGCTCCTCGCACAATCTTCGTAAGTAACAGCAATATCAATAGCCCAGGGAGGATTATTCGAAGAAGCGGGGCTAATTGATAGAAGACAGAGTACTTTAGAGCCATCACGGAGGTCGCGAAACAATATGTGAAGATGACAGTCGCCCACCAAAAATTGCGTCGTTTGATGAACCACCGCATGAGGCCGGCGTATACGGCGCCGCTGACAATCGCGCGCACGAGCAGGTCGAGCTCGCCGCCCCAGATTGCGCTGTCTGCGATCGGCCCATTGGTCTGCGGGGGTACTATGGCCTCGGGGAAATAGTTTCTTGCGTACCAGTATTGTGGATTCCACTCTATGTGATCGACGAATGGCACGAGGGCAAGAATATCGTTGAAGAACATCAACGCATCCGCCTTCGGCAGCGTCCCTGCTGCTCGTTCGCTGTAGAGGTGAAAGCCCGTGAAGAAGACCGCGCCAAACTCGGACGCGGGACTTGCCCCTTCAGTCGCGACCGCATCTTTGGTCGCGCCGAAGTCGAAGCCCACTGACCTGAATATCTCGATTACGGAAAATAGGGCTGCTATAGCAGTGAAGGCCCAGAAGCCCTGTTTGAGGGATATTCGGCTGACCTTGTAGTGGTACAGGCAGACCGTGCCGAGAAGAATACCTAGAGTTTCTATCCTGGAACCGAAAGAATACGCTGTTTCGTATGCGCTCATAGCTATGACAACTGGCGGGATCAGGAGTCTGTACCTATTGTAATTCTGAAATAATAGAGTCAGGAGCAGGAAATATCCCGAGGTCTTGAGTATGAGAAGTATGTAAACAACTCGCAACAGGAATGGATCTAGATGTTCGAATCTAACGTAGTGGTCAATATACGACTCGACCGGCGCAGACAGTCCGCTGATGCCGACAATTGAGACTGACACCACACCCGAGAGGTACATCACCGCCGCACTGTCGTTGCGGTGGAAAGGAAGTGTATGTGTCGAGACTGGTGCCTCGGACCCCCGAAACGTGAGGTAGCCGATTGATACTCCGGACATGAACAGTACATGCCGCCGGAGATGAAGTCCGAGCTGAGATGGCTCGGGCAAAAGAAGAGACAGTTTCTCCCATACCCAACTTGATGATATTTCGAAGTCGACCAGGAGAAAGGTGATGCCGGGCAGAACTGTGTAGGCCAGCGTCAATGCCAAGTAGATAAAGCCTATCTCACCGACTACATTCTCAGGAAATCTTCGATAGAGGATCAGAGCGAAGAGTGCAAAGACGAGAAGTGATGAAACCGTGGGGGCGAAGATTTGCCACTGCGCGGTGGTCAGTAATGAAAGAGCCAGTGCGAGCAGGAACGACCCGGCAGCGCCAAGCATTAGGTAGGCACTCATCGTCGCAGGTGATGTCGTTCAACGCTCAATGGCGGCACCTAAGGCTTCTCCCGTTACGCAGCAGTGGCGATCGACCGGACCATGAATACGTTTCCCGCTGTTAACGGCCGATGGGCCAAGAGCCACTCGCCGCCTCGAGTCCGATGGCGGACCGTGTCCGTGCTGTGAGGTGGCAGATCGCTGCGAATTCCGCAGTGCCACCGGTAACGGAACGCTTTTGGACTGCACAGGACAATAGCCTACCTTGAACGGTATCCGATCGGTAGATTTATTGCCAAGACGGCGATGCCGGCTTCTGCACAAATACGAAAATATTCGAAATGAAAATTCTTGGAAGAATTCTCTGGAGGACGGAGAGCAATTTGAATATCAACCGGCGGCCAAAGAAGTATGTCGGTTCATTGGAGTATAGATAGGTCGAATTCTTGTAGGCCAGAAAAGCCTTCTGTACTGCTCTGCATGTATTGAGGCGATAAGCAGTAGGAAAAACATCCTCCACCTTTCGATTGGGCTGCGCCTTTGCGAGAAAGTGTGTGTGGTGTCTGTTCTTTATAAGACGTGCGGCGATTGACTCATATTGAAACTTGTGCGGCGTTCTCGCGATGAAGTACCCGCCGTAGCGCAGTACTCTGTCAATTTCAGCCTGAAATGCGGGGACATCTTCAACGTGTTCCAGTACATAGTCCGCAATTATGACGTCGGCGCACGCGTCTGGCAGCGGGAACCTATTGTCCTTTATAACATGATTTTCGGTAGTAGTTGGATTGGTCAGAACAGCGGGGTCAATGTCCAAGCCGATTACGCGAAGCGCCACACGTTTGATATCCTGCAACTGCCGCCTTGCTTCACACTTGTCCTCAAAGAACCAAGCGCCACGGCCAGCGCCGAGGTTGACAACTGTATATGTTGGCTTCAAGATTGATTGAATCCGCCCGTAAAACTCTATGGCACCATCGAAAGGTAGATATCCTCCGGGAATGTGTGCTGCGGGATCAAAGTTTGGAGATGTTTTCATGTTGTGGAGATCGTCTTTGACAGGCGCGATCGTGCTGGGCCGACGGTCATGAACAGACCAAAAGTGGGCGCTGCCGACCGATGTCGATAGGGGTGATTGAAGACTGGGCCGCCTTGGCGGGATCCGATCGTTCTTTCGGTTACCTTGCCGCGCAAGATCTAATTTTTTCGCCAGACCGACTCGTCAGGAAAGGCTTCTCCCTTCACGCGCGAACGAAGCCAATACGAGATGGAGTTTCTGATGGCATCTGCTGCTGTCGCGATCATTGGGCGCGAAAACATCGAGTGCGCGAAGTGCGCAAAGTACGCTGCATCTACTATGTTGCTGACACCTATGTCCGCACCGCTGAGAACAAAGAAGTTTGGGCTGATACCATTGCCGGCAAATCTATCCTTTTCCAGGAATCGATTGGTCGTTTTGACCTTCTGCCGGAAGAACTCGGTAAGCCCGTTGGCATCAGCGATCGAGCCAAGAATTTTCAGTTCTCTGACGAGCCGCTCTTTGGCATATAGGCCATGCGATAGTTCGTTCAGGCCACGCGTCAGAAGGTGTTGGAAGTCAATCGGCGGAAACCTGCCGGGCCAACCCGGCAGGTCCGAGGCAGTGAAAATGTAGTCGGCTGTCATCAGAGCAATGAGCGGAGAATAGGGCTGAGAGGCCAGCCTTGCGTGCATTGGCGCGTTCGAAACAGCGCGAAAGAAGGCTTCAGATATGATCGTTGCTTCTGACGTTCCAGCTTGGTAATTCATGCCCTGCGATGTGGGTGAGATACCGTAAATTGAGAATGGCTCGCCGGAAAACGCATAATCTTCAACCTCGCCAGCAAGAACGATTCCTGAGTAACCGTCAGGAGTGGGGCATGCATAGAATCTGCCGTCGAGTGAGCGGCTCCGCACCCGATCAATCAATACGGTCGATGCAACCCCCTTGACATACGACATCGGTGACTCTATATCGTCCAGATAGTCCAAAGCCTCCGCCTGTCGCTTCAGGAAATCTGCAGACCTGATGATCTTTCGGCCACTCTTTCGAAAGAGTACAAGTTGACTGTCGATAGTTCTAGAATTCGCATATGAGAAAGTCGGCGCGGGCCATGCTGCCAGATCCTTCCCCGTCTCCTTCAAGAGATCATGCATGCCCTGAATGCCGCGCGGCAGCAATCCATCGTCGGCGCCCAGAGCTATAACGTAGCCCGGTTTGACTTGATTGAGAGCGAACTCAAAATTGTCGCGCATACCGACACCGAGTCCAGGGGAGATATAGCGCACACGCCCGTCTCTTCGCCCGGCCGACTCCACAACCTCTCGAGTGTCATCGGTGCTGCCATCATCCGAGACTATGATCTCCAGATTCTCATACTCTTGCATCGAGCATGTGCGCAGCGTGTGGAAGAGATAGGTCGCGCGGTTCTTGGCCGGTATAATGACCGTGAAACGGGGATTCTTTTCCATGCCGTCGTTAAGTATCAAATAAAGCGGCGAGCCAAGGAGCAAGGCTCGCTAGCGGAATCCTCGATCTGCCACAACGACCGCGGTCGGCGGTTGGGTGAGCGGCCGATGGCGGTCTAGAGCCAGGCAGATACAGAATCGAGGTGTCGAAGCGAAGTACAGTTGCGCCCGAACCGGGGACGGTCTAGGCCAGATCAATGAGGTCGACTGACGGCGCGGTCGGCCCCCAAGCTCAAGTTTCGTCGGGTTTCGGACGCTTTGGCGCCGCCATTGTGTCGCCTTCGCCCCCTGAGTCGAGTCCTGATGATCTTGTGACCTCACGTTCAGCGCCAGCGAAACGCAGCACGAAGCCGGGACCACTTCGCGGCATCACGCGCGTTGACTCGCGACTGTCCCGAGATCTTTCGAATGATCAGGTAGGCGAGCAGCAGCAGGAGAGTGCCGGCGGTCACTGTGATTGCCGTCAACGCGCGTCTGGGCCGTGTCTTCTTCTCTGCTGGCATGGCGACATCAACTACTTGAATGAGGGCCCCTTCACGGCTCTCGTCCAAGCGCGCAATTTCATATTGGCGCGAAAAGAGTTCGAATAAAGTCTCTTGATACTTGAAATCTCGATACTTTCCGATGTATCCCGCGTCGCCGCCAGAATCCGAAACAACCTCCAACTTGGCCAACTCGGAACGCAGCGCGGCCACTGTGGCGCCCTGCTGCTGCACCTCAGGGGCCGCGTTGGCAAGATTCTGCCGCAGGGTTTGTAGCCGGACTTCAGCGGCGGTCAACTCCGCGCGAAGTTTGGCGTACCCCTCAGCGGCAGCACGCGGCTCGGCTTTGAGTGCGCCAGGGTTGAAGCCACTGGCCTGCAGCGCGCCTTGCGCCTGGGTAAGACGTTCGCGAGTCTGCGCCAATTGTCCTTCAAAGAAGTGGCGACGTTGTTGTGCTTCGGTCAGCGCAAGCTGGCTGGTCAATCGCCGCAACTCATCGACGTAATAATTCGCCATGTCAGCGGCACGTTTCGGGTCCTCATCATCAACCTCGATCGTGATCAGGCCGTCCTTTCTGCCCGCAACGATCCGCACGTTCTTCGTCAGTCCCTTGCGCGCGTCCAAACGGTACTCTTTATCGTAGACTCGCATAATGTCGAACTTGTCGATGACACGATCTGCAATGGTCGTGCTTTGCAATAGGGAAACGTATTGATCTATCGGGCTCCTGAAGCCGGCAACGCCACCGGCCAAACTAGACAATGCGCCTAGCGAGGCCAATGCCGAAGTGGCCAGGCTTTGTTGCTGTTGCGGGGGCAGGAACACCGTGCGCGCCGTGAAAGTCGGCACAATGAGGTAGGTAACAGCGACTGCAAGCAGCCCGGCAACGAGTGGACCGAGTAACAGCAGTTTCCAGCGATCGACAAACAGAATCGCCAGGTCAATGAAGGCCAGTCCACTCTCGTGGCCATCGCTTGGTGGCTTGTCGGCCGCTAAGGGGGGGCCGCTGTCTTGAGCAAGGGTTTCCTGTGTCATCTGCAAGGTCACGGAATGAGCGTCTTGATCCCGGCCAGCCCGATTCCAAGCTGGTAAAGAACCTGCGTCCAGTCCTTCGCACCCTGCACAAAGGTGGACTTGTCGAGTTCCTCGGGCACGAACACCGTGTCGCCGGGCTCGGCACTGAAAGTGCCGATGTGGTTGCCGCGGTTGAACCAGGTGCTCTGTTGCTGGCGGCTGCTGACCACCCGCCCACTGGCACGAACGACGAAGACGCTGGCTTCGTCGGCGCCCTTGGTCGGGCCCCCAGCCAGACGCAGGTAGTCGTCGACCGTGCGGCCAGACAAGTACAGGTAGCTTCCGATATTGAAAACGCTGCCGAACACGCCCACGGTGGTGGGTTTCGGTGGCACGACCAGGCGGTCGCCGTCTTCGAGCACGATGTTGGGCAACTGCGTTGCATCTGGGGGCGTCTCAAAAACCACGCGCCCGGTAGGTTTCAGGGCGCGCAGCTTCTCGATCAGTCGCGCATTGGCCGTCGACCGTACTGATGACGCCGTGGCTTCCTCCGCGGTCGAAACTCGCTGCGTCGCGGAATTGCGCACCATGTCGGTTTCCAGGTCGCGCAGCGCCCGGTCGAAATTCTCCTGCTGCGTGGCGCGAACACTTTCCCGCGTGAAGGTGGCAGCGTACAGATAGGCCGCCGGCGTCAGACCTCCGGCGGCGCGCAAGGCGTCTGCCAGCGTGCTCTGCGGTGGCAACACGTACTCGCCGGGCAGGATCACCTCGCCGTCGACCCGCACGCGCTTGTTCTGCCGTTCCACCGACAGCGAAGACTCCACGGCGCTGAACACGCGCACCACGTCGCCGTTGACCAGCGGCACCGTGTCGCTGCCGGGCAATTGCAGTTGCACCACCCGCTGCGCGTTGCGCTCGTCCAGACGTTCCAGCGCCACGCGTGTGCGGTCGGCAATGGGCGATAAACCTCCAGCCATGCGAAACACGTCGCGCAGCGACTCTCCGGCCTTCAGTTCGTACACTGCCTGCTTGTTGACGCTACCGCGCAGCGCCACCTGTGGCCCCACCGGCAACACATGCACCACGTCGTCGGGCTGCACCAGACGGTCGCCGCTGCGGTCGCCACGCAGCAGCAGGTCGTAGAGATCGAAGCTGCCGGCCAGTTTGCCGTCACGCCGCAGTTCGATCTGTCTGAAGCTGCCCGCCGACGCCGGGCCGCCGGCGCGCATTACCGCGTTCATCACCGTCGACAGCCCAGCCACCGCATAAGCGCCAGGCTTCTGCACGAAGCCCGTCACGTAGACCCGCACACCGCGCAGCCGGCCCAGGCCGACGCTCAATTCGAAGTTCTTGAAAACCAGGGCCACCCGACGCGACAGCACGTCGTGCAGGTCGGCAAAGCGAACGCCGGCCACCATCACCGGCCCCACGCGCGGGATCGTCACTCGCCCACTGCGGTCGACGCTCAGGCGCAGGTCGGCGTCGACCGATCCCCACAGGGTGACCTGCAACTCATCACCGCCTTGGACGACGTATTCGGGCGGCACGATGGGGCTGAAGTCTGTGGCTCCGGCCGACAGTTCATTGACCATGTCGGCGCCGAAGCGCGGCAGCCCGACGAAGGACTCGAATTCGCCCGGGGGCGCGGCTACCACCATCGGCGCATTGACGGTCGTCGTCATGCTTTCGGCCACCGGCTGGCGCAGGCGGATCGGCCCGCCGCTTACGGCCGCCGCATCGGTGCTGCCAGCCGCAGTTTGCGCCAACGTGCTGCTTGGGGCGATCAACGCCGCCAGTGCCAGCGCCGCCAAAACGTAACCAGCACAGGATAGACGGCGCAGAGAGGACATTCGCATGAGCATGGTGCAGCGCAGAACCCGGGAGCAGTTGCGGTTTGGCAAAGCAGCGAATTCTAGCGGCGCAAGACGGCACCTTCCGCGGCTCATCGCGGGTTTTCCACAGGTTCCCCTGGCCGATTGGCTAAACTCGCAGGCTGTGCCTACGTTCATCCTCGCCTTCTTCGTCTCTGTCCTGCTCACCGGCTGGGTCGTCCACACCCTTGGCCGCAGCGGCAGCTTGGCGCTGGACCATGACGTGTCGGGGCCCCAGAAATTTCATACC
>Ga0105047_10013720_pt1 | contig 12912 bp, 11 predicted proteins | sample MAT04_FD_78384 | JGI IMG/M metagenome (GOLD analysis project Ga0105047, IMG submission 78384) | Freshwater microbial communities from Lake Fryxell liftoff mats and glacier meltwater in Antarctica - MAT-04 (megahit assembly) | ecosystem: Environmental > Aquatic > Freshwater > Ice > Liftoff... | reverse complement strand
TTCCATCGCGATCGGGTTGATCAGCTTCACGGTGATGCTGACGTTGTCGCCCGGCATCACCATTTCCTTGTCCTTGGGCAGCTCCACCGCGCCGGTCACGTCCGTCGTGCGGAAGTAGAACTGGGGCCGGTAGTTGTTGAAGAACGGCGTGTGGCGGCCGCCCTCTTCCTTGCTCAGCACGTAGATCTCGGCCGTGAAGTGGGTGTGCGGCTTGACGCTGTTGGGCTTGCACAGCACCTGGCCGCGCTCGACGTCTTCACGCTTGGTGCCGCGCAGCAGGATGCCCACGTTGTCGCCAGCCATGCCCTGGTCGAGCAGCTTCCTGAACATTTCGACGCCCGTGCAGGTGGTCTTCTGCGTGGCCTTGATGCCGACGATCTCGATTTCCTCGCCGACCTTGATGATGCCGCGCTCGATCCGCCCGGTCACCACGGTGCCGCGGCCCGAGATGGAGAACACGTCTTCGACGGGCATCAGGAACGCGCCGTCGATGGCACGTTCGGGCTGCGGGATGTAGGTGTCCAGCGCGTCGGCCAGCTTCATGATGGCTTGCTCGCCGAGTTCGCCCTTGTCGCCTTCCAGGGCCAGCTTGGCGCTGCCGTGGATGATGGGGGTCTTGTCGCCGGGGAAGTCGTACTTGTCCAGCAGCTCGCGCACTTCCATCTCGACGAGCTCGAGCAGTTCGGCGTCGTCGACCATGTCGCACTTGTTCAGGAAGACGATGATGTAGGGCACGCCCACCTGGCGGGCCAGCAGGATGTGCTCGCGGGTCTGGGGCATCGGGCCGTCGGCGGCGCTGCACACCAGGATGGCGCCGTCCATCTGCGCCGCGCCCGTGATCATGTTCTTGATGTAGTCGGCGTGCCCGGGGCAGTCGACGTGCGCGTAGTGGCGCTTGCTGGTCTGGTACTCGACGTGCGCGGTGTTGATCGTGATGCCGCGGGCCTTTTCTTCCGGCGCTGCATCAATCTGGTCGTAGGCCTTGACCTCGCCGCCGAACTTGGCCGCCAACACCGACGTCAGCGCCGCCGTCAGCGTCGTCTTGCCGTGGTCCACGTGGCCGATCGTGCCCACGTTGACGTGGGGCTTCGTGCGTTCAAATTTACCTTTTGCCATTTTCTAGCGCTCCTGGCTAAGACAAGGGAAACAAGTGAGATGTGGTGCCCATGGCGGGAATCGGACCCGCGACCTCCCCCTTACCAAGGGGGTGCTCTACCACTGAGCCACATGGGCATCGTCAAAGGTCTGGCTGCTGCCCCGGCTGCCAACCGACAGGCCCTTGACGACGTGCTGACGAAACGATCCTGACAAAAACAAACCGGCCGTGGAGCGGGAGACGGGAATCGAACCCGTGTCATTAGCTTGGAAGGCTAAGGTTCTGCCATTGAACTACTCCCGCCCGGAACCCTCATTTGGCCTCCGAACTCGGGACCCCGCTGCGGCTGATGGCTGCCGGCAGCAGGAAATCTCTGGTGGAGGAGGCTGGATTCGAACCAGCGTAGGCGTAAGCCAACAGATTTACAGTCTGCCCCCTTTAGCCACTCGGGCACCCCTCCGGAGAGCCTGTGACTATACCACGGCCGCAGGCGAGGCCAGAACCCAGTCCACCGGCGACCGGCCGGCACCTTGCAGGAACGCATTCGCCAGCCCGAAGTGGCCACAGCCGATGAAGGGCGCCGGCGGGCGCAAGGCAGAGAGCGGCGACGGGTGGTTGCACGTCAGCACGCTGTGCTGCGCTCCGGCAGCCGCCAGCAAGGGGGCCTTGGCCTGCGCCTGGGCGCCCCAGAGCATGAAGACCTTTAGCTCCGTATCTTCAGCCAATACGGTGCAAATCTCGTCAGTGAGCGTTTGCCAACCCAGCTTCGCGTGGCGGCCAGCGAGCCCATCTTCGACAGTGAGCGTGGTGTTCAGCAGCAGCACGCCCTGGCGCGCCCAGGACTCCAGCGACCCCGAGGCCGGCATCGGCAGCTTGAGGTCGCGCTGCAACTCCTTGAAGATGTTGCGCAGGCTGGGCGGCAGCCGCCGCCCCGGCGCCACCGAGAAAGCCAGGCCCTCGGCCTGACCCGGCCCGTGGTAGGGGTCCTGGCCCAGGATCAGCACACGCACCGCAGAGCGCGGCGTGAGTGCGAGCGCTCGAAAGACCTGGGACGGGTAGACCGTCGCCCCGGCTGCGACGCGGGCATCGACGGCCTCGACCAAAGCCTGCCCGGCCGCGCTGGCACGCCAGCGCCGCAGCAGTGGCTGCCAGTCGCCGAAGTCGGCGGCCAGCAGCTCGTCCAGCGGGCGCGTGAGCCGGTTCAAGCGAAGAGCTGGGCCAATGCCACGCCCGGGTCGGGCGCGCGCATGAAGGCCTCGCCGACGAGGAAGGCGTGCACGCCGGCGTCACGCATGCGCTGTACGTCGGCGCGGCCCAGGATGCCCGACTCGGTGACCAGCAGCCGGTCGGCCGGCACACGCGACAGCAGGCCGAGCGTGGTGTCCAGAGTCACCTCGAAAGTACGCAGGTTGCGGTTGTTGATGCCCAGCAGCGGCGTCTTCAGCGTCAGCGCGCGGTCGAGTTCGTCGGCGTCGTGCACCTCCACCAGCACAGCCAGGCCCAACGCATGCGCGGCGGCTTCCAGCTCGGCCATCTGCAGGTCGGACAGGCAGGCCGCGATGAGCAGGATGCAGTCGGCCCCCAGCGCGCGGGCCTCGACGACCTGGTACTCGTCGATCATGAAGTCCTTGCGCAGCACCGGCAGCGTGCAGGCCGCCCGCGCCTGCTGCAGGTAGGCCGCGCTGCCCTGGAAGAAGCGCTCGTCGGTCAGCACACTCAGGCAGGCTGCACCGTGAAGTGCATAGCTGGCCGCGATGTCGGCGGGCACGAAGTGCTCACGCAGCACGCCCTTGCTGGGGCTGGCCTTCTTGACCTCGGCGATGACGGCGGCTCGGCCGGCGGCCACCTGAGCGCGCAGCGCGCCGGTGAAGTCGCGCAAATCATGGCGCGCTTCGGCGGCTTCACGCCAACTGGCCAGGCTGCGTGCGGCGCGCGCCGTCGCCAGCTCTTCCCGCTTGACCGCAACGATGCGGTCGAGGATGTCGCTGCCCATCAGGGCTTGAATTTGTTGCTGACCGCGACGAACTGGTTCAGCTTGGCCATCGCCCTGCCAGAGGCCACGGCCTCGCGCGCCCGCTTGACGCCGTCGGCCACCGACGAGGCCACGTTGGCGCAATACAGCGCCGCGCCCGCGTTGAGCAGCACGACATCGCGGATGGGCCCGTCCTCGTTGGCCAGCGCACGCTGGATGCACTGCACCGACTCGTCCTTGTTCGCCACCTTCAGCACGCGCGAGTCGTAGACCGGCAGGCCGAAGTCGCTGGGGTGGATGACGTACTCGCGCAGCTCGCCGTGTTGCAGTTCGCCCACCGCGGTTTCGCCCGAGAGCGAGATCTCGTCCATGCCGTTCATGCCATAGACCACCATCACATGCTCGCTGCCCAGGCGCTGCAGCACACGCACCAGGATGCCCACGAGGTCGGGGTGGAACACGCCCAGCAATTGGTTGGGCGCACCGGCCGGGTTGGTCAGCGGGCCCAGGATGTTGAAGAGGGTGCGCACGCCGAGCTCGCGGCGCACGGGTGCGGCGTGTTTCATCGCCGCGTGGTGGTTGGGCGCGAACATGTAGGCCACGCCGGTCTCTTCCAGGCAGGCGGACACCTGCTCTGGCGTGAGGTTGATATTGGCGCCCAGCGCCTCCACCACGTCGGCCGAGCCCGAAGTCGAGGACACCGCGCGCCCCGCATGTTTGGCCACGCGCGCGCCGGCCGCCGCAGCGACGAAAACCGAGGCCGTGCTGATGTTGAAGGTGTGCGAACCGTCGCCGCCGGTGCCGACGATGTCGACCAGGTGCGTGTGGTCGGCCACCGGCACGGGTGTCGCGAACTCGCGCATCACCTGCGCCGCGGCGGCGATCTCGCCCACCGTTTCCTTCTTAACGCGCAGGCCGGTGGCAAAGGCCGCGATCATCACCGGCGACATCTCGCCGCTCATGATGCGGCGCATCAGCACCAGCATCTCGTCGTGGAAGATCTCGCGGTGCTCGATGATGCGTGTCAGTGCCTCGGTGTTGGTGATGGGCGTGGGCATGGGCGGCCTTTCTAGAGAGACTGGCGCAGCACGGCGACAGCGCGCGCGATGTCGTCGGACGAGACGTCGAGGTGGGTCACGAAACGCAGGCGGTACAGGCCCGTGCACAGCACGCCGGCCGCACGCAGGCGCTCGACGACGCCGGCCGCCTTCTCGGGTGCCAGGTCGACGAAGACGATGTTGGTCTGCGGCGGCTGCACCGTCACGCCAGACAGGCCGCGCAGTCCTTCGGCCAGGGCGCGCGCGTTGGCATGGTCGTCGGCCAGACGATCGACATGGTGGTCCAGCGCGTGCAGCGCCGCCGCCGCCAGCACGCCCGCCTGGCGCATGCCGCCGCCCAGCATCTTGCGCACGCGGTGCGCGCGCTGGATGAGTTCCTTCGAACCCACCAGCGCCGAACCCACCGGCGCGCCCAGCCCTTTGCTGAAGCACACCGAGATGCTGTCGAAGGGCTGCGCGAGCGTCGCCACCGGCAAGCCGCTGGCTACCGCGGCGTTGAACACGCGTGCGCCGTCGAGATGCGTGGCCAGGCCCCTGCGCCGGGCCAACGCGGTGGCCTCTTCGATGTAGGCCTGCGGCAGGATCTGCCCACCCCAGGTGTTCTCCAGCGCCAGCAGGCGTGTGCGCGCGAAGTGTGCGTCGTCGGGCTTGATGTTGGCTTCGATGTCGGCCAGCAGGATGGAACCGTCGGCCTGCTGCGGCAACGGCTGCGGCTGGATGCTGCCGAGCACCGCCGCACCACCGCCTTCCCAGCGGTAGGTGTGGGCCATCTGGCCGACGAGGTATTCGTCGCCGCGCTGGCAATGCGCCATCAGCCCGCACAGATTGCTCTGCGTGCCGGTGGGCGTGAAGAGCGCCGCTTCCATGCCCAGCAGCGCGGCGACACGCGCCTGCAGCGCGTTGACGGTGGGGTCGTCGCCGAAAACGTCGTCGCCGACCTCGGCCGCGGCCATCGCAGCGCGCATCGCGGGCGTGGGCTGCGTGACGGTGTCGCTGCGCAGATCGATGGGCTTCACTTCACGAGCTCCAGAAAGTTCTTGAGCATCGCATGACCGTGTTCGCTGAGGATGGACTCGGGGTGGAACTGCACACCTTCGAGCGGCAGGCCGCGGTGGCGCAGGCCCATGATCTCGCCGTCTTCCGACGTGGCCGTGACCAGCAGGTCAGCGGGCAGTGATTCACGCTCGACCGCCAGCGAGTGATAGCGGATGACGCTGAACTGCCTGGGCAGGCCGTGGAACATGCCTTGCTGGTCGGTGGTGATGGTGCTGGCCTTGCCGTGCATCTGCAGCTGCGCGCGCACCACCTTGCCGCCCAGCGCGGCACCCATCGCCTGGTGGCCCAGGCAGACCCCCAGGATGGGCAGCTTGCCGGCAAAGTGGCGGATGGCCTCGATGCAGATGCCGGCCTCGGCCGGGCTGCACGGCCCGGGCGAAAACACCAGGCGTTCGGGCTGCAGTGCGGCGATGCCCTCGACGGTGATCTCGTCGTTGCGGAAGACGCGCACGTCCTGCCTCAGCTCGCCGAAGTACTGCACCAGGTTGAAGGTGAAGCTGTCGTAGTTGTCGATCATCAGCAGCATTTGCGCTCTATCCTATTGATTTCATTGGGCGTTTTGCGAGACACCCACGTTTCATACCCGCTTTGATACCCGCTATTTCTGTCGCTGGCGAGGCCGGCGCGACGTGCTGGGTGGGGACTGAGGCGCCCGTGCGGGCGCAATAGGTCGGTCAGGCTGATGGCTTGCGCCAACGCCAACCGAAGAGAGCTGCCGAAGATGCTGGCATGACGAACATGGATCACATTATCGCCTGCTGCGGAGTGCCTGACCGGCGCGGGGATCACGCATCATGGTTGCCCTGGCCCGGCTTGCGAGCCCGCCGCCGTCGATGTGGAACTCGAGCGCTGTGCTGCAGTTGCCGTTCCGCTTCCTGCCGCCCGCAATGCTGTCGTATCGCTTCGCCGAGCCCCCATTGATCCGGCTCCGGCATTTCTGCTTGCGGAGTCTCCGGGACTCGCCCCGGCGGGCAATTTGAACCTCAAGGCGGCCCAGGCGTCGGTGCATGATCGGCAACAGGCCACGAAGCACCGTACGAACTACCATGCCAATTCATTGCTACCGCCTGGGGCGCGATTGCGCGCCGTCTTGACTCGAGCGCAATCGATGTTGGCCGCTGTAGTCGATGCCGTCGGCCAACAACCTTGGCGCGTCCAGGCGCCCCTGGGCGCGATCGCGTGCGTGCCGCTGGCATTGGTGACCCGGGCAATCCGTCGAGGCCGCGAACCATGCGCATCGCGCTGATCGTGCCGGGCGGCGTCGACGAGAGCGCCGAGTTCCGCGTGATCCCTGTGTTTCTCTGGCTGATCGAGCGCCTGGTCCGCTCGAATGAGGTCCATGTGTTTGCACTCGACCAGTATCCGGATCGCCGCGACTATCCCCTGCTGGGCGCAACCGTTCACAACCTGGGATCGTTCGGCAGCACCGGCATCAAGCGCTTCTGGCGGCGCTTGTGTGCGCTGCGCAGCGGGTTCGCGGAGTTCGGGCCCTTCGACGTGGCGCACGCACTCTTCGCCGCGCCGGGCGGCACACTCGCCGCGCTGGCGGCGGGTGCCGCGCGCGTGCCGCTGATCGTGACGCTGGCGGGCGGCGAACTCACGACCATTCCAGGAATTCGCTACGGAGCGCAAGCAAGCTGGCGCGCGCGGCTTGGCGTGGCGCTCGCGTTGCGGCGCGCGGACCGCATCACCTGCGCCACCCAGTTCATGAGGCGCCTTGCCCGCGGCAAGTGCCCGGACCCCCTTCTGATCCCTTTGGGTGTGGATGGAAAGGCGTTCGGCGAGGCCGTTCGATCCGGCGGGCGCGACGCCGGCCCGCCCTATCGCCTGCTGAGCGTTGGCACGATCAACCGCGTCAAGAACCATGCGATGCTGCTGCGGGCTTTTCGGCGCGTGCTCGACGATGAGCCCGAGGCTCGGCTGGACATCGTGGGCGAAGACACGCTGGGGGGCGACATCCAGCGCCTGGCCGGGGCCTTGCAGGTCAGCACCAGCGTGGTCTTCCATGGCTTCTTGCCGTCGTCGGCCCTCGTGCCGCTGTACCGTCGCGCGCACCTGCTCGTCCATACGTCCTGGCACGAAGCGGGGCAGATCGTTGCGCTGGAAGCCGCGATGACGGGCCTGCCGTGCATCGGCACGCCCGTCGGGTATGTCGATGACTGGCATTCGGCGGCCGGGCTGACGGTTGCCCATGACGACGATGCGGGGCTGGCGCGAGGGATCCTGGGCCTGCTGCGCGACCCGGCCGGTCGGCTCGAACTTGGGCGAGCTGCGCAGGCTTTCGCGCAGCACCATGATGCCGACTTCACCGCGCGGGCCTTCATGGCGCTGTACTCGGAAGTTTCGCCGGCAGCGGCACGCGCTTCCGGCACACAGGCCTGAACCCGGGGAGACGTGCATGGTGGATGCGAAGCAGGTACGGCCGCTTGGCGACACCCCCGAGCGCTCCTACGCGTCAAAACTCAGCCTGTTCGCGCAGTTCGCCGAGCCGGAGCTGCGTCGCGTCATCGATGACCTCGGAGTCCAGGAGGGCGACTGTGTACTCGACGCGGGTTGCGGGGTGGCCCATGCGACGCAGTGGCTGGGCGGGCGCGCGGGACCGATGGGCGCGGTCATCGGCCTGGATTTGTCGATGCCGCACCTTCGCAGCGCACCGAGTCCGAGCCTCGCCCATCTGGTACAGGGGGATCTCGACCGCCTGTGCATCCGTCCTGGCAGCATCGACTGGATCTGGTGCTGCAACGCCATCAACCATCTGTCGAACCCTGCAGGGGCATTGAGGTCCCTGCGAGCGGCCCTTCGGCCCGGTGGCCAGCTGGCACTGGCCCAAAGCTCGTTCTTGCCGGAGATGTACTTTGCCTGGGATGCGCGGCTCGAAGACGAGGTGCGGCGAGCTTGCTACCGGTACTACCGGGAGAAGTATGGCCTTGACCACGAAGACATCAGCGATGCACGGCGCCTCGTGGGCCTGATGCTGGAAGCCGGCTTCGCCAAAGTGTCGGTCAGGACCTATGTCATCGAGCGAATACAGCCGCTCTCGGAAACTGACCGGGCCTACTTCAGGAGTGCGGTGTTCGAAGGCTACTGGGGCTCGAAACTGAGGCCCTACCTGACCGATGCCGACTGGGCCGCGCTGCAGGCATTGTGCGATCCCGGGTCCGCCGGGTTCTGCCTCGATCGCCGCGACTTCCATCATGTGCAGACGCTCACCGTCGTGCGCAGCGGGTGACACGCCACCAGCCTGCGCGCAGTTGGCGACCCCGGGGAAGGGTAGCTTGTGAGTTCGGTCCAGCCGACCGCCACAGGGGCAATTGATGTCGCTGCCGGCTTTGGTGGTCCTTCGCCCCCTGGAGGGCTCAGGCTCCTCGACGGGTCATGAAAGCCTCCAAGGCGCCCTTTCGATAGGCGGGCCGACCGAAGATCCAGGCGAGGAGCCTGTCGATGCGGTTTCTGCGCCGCTGCCGCACCTCGCCCTGCGTCCAGGCGGCGCGCCCATCCGGGGCTTCCTGGTTCGTGAACATCAGCTCACGAACCGCCAACCGCGCAAAGCTCGTCAGGTTCGGTGTGCCCGTGAGCCTTGCGGCGGGGTCCTGGTCGACGAGGTCACAGAACGAGAATCGCGCGATGCCGTTGCGCATCACGTACCGGGCGCCGAGCGACGTACTGCGCCGAGCCCGTTCGACCAAGGTCGAGGGTGCGGTACCCGGGAAGTACTGCTCGACCAGGGACAAGGCGGGAAACACTCTCCAGCCCAGCGCACCCTCGCGCAAGATGGAATCGACTTCGTCCCAGTCCAAGCCGTGTCGAGCCAGCAGGTGGAGATCTGTCAGCTGCACGAAGCGCGCCGTTCGATTGGCGGCATTCTCGGATGTGTGTACCAGCAGGTGCGTGGCCAGGCCGGACAGGTCCAAGCCCAACCATTCGCCGCTGCCGTCTTGTCGACGCGTGGCCTTCGACCACGCCCGGCGCGTGAAGGCATCGGCAAAGCCGTCCGTTAACCCGCCGACCACCGTGTGCACGTCGAGCTTGATCGGGTTGTCCACGTGCTCGCCGAAGTATGGCGACTCCACCCGGCCATCCAGTGCATAAGTTCGGTGACGGGAGGTCGTGGCGACGGGAAGCAGGCCCGCCAGGCGGGCCACCGCGTCAAAACCGGCGAGCGCCCAAGGTTCTATCAGGACATCGATGTCCGCCATCGGCCGCAGCGACGGATCGTCATACAGCCAGCCACCGATATCGCATCCCTTGAGAATCAGCAGGCGGCAGTCTCGCGACGTCGCGGCCTGGGTGAGCGCGTTCCGGACGGATCCGATGCGCTCGATGCGGCGGCGATTCTCGTCCGCCTGGGTCTCGATGAAAGGGCCCCAACTGGCGGGTGCGTCTCGATCGACACCCCAGCGATGCCGCCACAGCAGCGGTGCGATGCCATGAATCGTGGCTGCAACTTCGGCGTTTCGCCACTCGTCTTTGCTCCATGGCCCCCCAGGGTCGATTGAGCCGGGTTGCCCTTTTGCACCCATGGCGGCGGCCAGGCCCCAGGCGAGCGCCTCGGTCACCTTGACGATGGCCTGCTGCAGCGCTCGAAACCGCTGGAATTCGGCATCGGGTGTCATCGGACGCATTGGAGAGTCCTGCTTGGCCCACGCTCAGGCGACGATCGGCCGCTTGGCGACGCCGGCCCGGCGTGCGCGAAGATCCCAAGCGAGCAGGCCGCTGCACAGGCGCACCGTGCCACGCGCATCAGATGCTCTCCGCCGCCGGATCACGCAGCGCCACCAGGCGCCGTGCCCACTCGAGTTCCCACGATCGGCTGTACACGCCCGACGCGTAGCGCCACGAGGACAGCATGCGCAGGCCCCGCTTGGCCCAGGCCGGCGTTTGGCTGTCCTGCACGGTCGGGAAGCGACAGGCGAGCACCCGCGCGAAGTCCTCGACCTTGCGGCGCACGCGCGGGGTCAGCCAGGGTGCGTCGCGGTGGCAGACGTAGTCGACCCAATGCGGTTGTGCCCATTCGTCGGGAGTCGTCGGCAGGGCGGGCCCCGCGGGGCCGTAGGCAGCGAGCCGCGGCAGGCGTGCCGCCAGCACGCCGTGATGTCTGACCGTTGGACCGCGCTGCGGTACCGGGCTGTAGAAGTACAGGATCACCTCGCAGTTCGGGGTGATCGCCTTCAGGCGCCTGATGAACCTGAACGTTCGCTCGATGTCGTCTTCGGGATCCTCGGGGCCGCCCAGGATGAAGCTGAACTCGGGGACGACACCGTTTTCCTTGCAGCGGTGGGCAACTTCGAGCGTGTGGTCGACCTTCGTTCCCTTGCTCATGCCCTTGAGCACCGAGTCGTTGGCGGTCTCGGCGCCGATGTAGGCCATCCTCAACGCGCTGCGACGTATCCGGCTCCAGGTATCCGCACTGAACCCGGCCAGCGCGTCCGCCCGCGCATAACACCAATACGGCATCGGATGCGCCGCGAGCACGTCGAGCAGGGCCCGTGAGGCGGGCTCGGTATCGAAGAAGTTGTTGTCGACGTACTGCATCGAGTCGACTCCGTAGCGATCGCGCAGGATCCGCAGATCGCCGGCCAGTCGGTCCGGTCCCGGCGCCTGGGTGGTGCCGTTGAACATCGACACCACGCCGCAGAAGCGGCAACGGTAGCGGCAGCCGATGGCCGCCTGGTGCTGTGCCGTGCGCCGGCCGAGGAAAGTCGGACGTAGGAAGTCCTCGACCTTGCCGAGAAGGTGATAGGGCAGTGGTGGGTAAGCATCCGGCGAGCGGAAGGCCCGGTCGGCGTTGTGGGCCGCCCGACCGCCGGATTTCCACGTCAGGCCGCTGATGGACTCCAGTGACCGCGCGTGCGCGGCCGTGGGCGCTGCCGTCAGCACTGCCAGCAGTTCGCACAGCGTGTCTTCGCCCTGGCCGCGAACCAGGAAGTCGACGTAGTCGGCGTTGATCGCCGCGTCTGGGTACAGGGTCGGGAAGTAGCCACCCCACACGACGGGCAGGCCGGGCCGCGCCGCGCGCACGAACTTCGACACGGCGATCGCGGAGGCCACCTGCGGCCCGGGCATGACGGTGATGCCGATCGCACGCAGATCCGGGTTGGCCAGTGCCGCCGACACATGCTCCGGCATCGCCGCCTGGAGCAGATTGCCGTCGAGCAACTGGCACCCGTAGGACCCGTCGATTGCCGCGCCTAGCGCCAGTATCGACAGGGGCAGGTGGATGCTGCGGGGCGAGCCGGTGCGCGGATTGATGAGCAAGACCTGCGGCCGACGGCCGGGACGGCGGCCCTTCGCGGAAACGGACGGCGCCAACTCGATCATGCGTGCACCAAGCCCCTGATGAGGTCGACCGCACGCCGGGGATCGTTGCCGACGATGAGCCGCAAGACCGCGGCTGCGGGAACTTCGCTCGCGAGAAGGCCCACGTCGGGAAAGAGATCGAAACCCGACTCGAGCCGCGTGCCGACTGCGACGGCGAGTTCGGCCGGCGTCGACGGTTCGATCCGCGTGTCGCCGCCGGCGCCGCGCTCGAGCAGGCAGAACACGGCGGCATCGGCGGTCAGTGAATTGCGTTCGATCGTCACCACCCGCTTGGTCTTGCCGTTCTCCAGCAAACGCGGTTCGAGAGACTCGAGCTCCGGAAACCAGCGCGCCGAGTCGGGCATCAGCCGCACCTGGCCGCCATTGCCCCAATACCGCCGAACGGGATGGCGGCTGCAGTGCAGCACGTCCTCGGAGAGCAGGTCGAAGCCGGCTCGCAGGCAGGCGTAAGTCAGCGTGGACTTGCCCGCACCGCTGGCGCCGACGAACGCCACGGCAACGCCGTGGCGCACCACGGACGATGCGTGAACGGGGGTGCGGTCCCGGCGCGACACCAACAGGAGCGCGGCGCACTCGACGATCTCATGGCGGAACCGGCGCTCATCGTCGACCAGCGCGGCCGACACGAGCGCGAAGGCGGCACCGCGGTCGATGCAGGCCGTCAGCGTGCTGTCGCCGTCGGAGACGATGAGCCAGCCGGATCCGTAGTGCGTCGTCAGGCGGCCCGCCGGCGCGCTTGCGGGCCGCTCGATGAGCGTGATGTCGAGTGGCGCGCCGGGGTCGATGTGCGCGGCCGGCAAGGCTCGCCAGTGACCGAAGGCGCGCTCGACAGTGGCGTCGATCCGTTCGCTGCTCGAGCGGAAGCGGACCCGAACGCCCATCACCGGCAACTCACGGTCGAAGCACGCCGCCGGGAGGTGGGGAGTAGCAGGGCGCGTCACGTCAGCCACCGGGCCGCCCGGAGGGCTCGAGTTCGATCAGCATGACAACCGGCAGCTCCAACGCGGCCAGGTCGAATCCTGTCTGCTCATCCACGTCGGCCGGCGCAAGAAACACATCTTCGAAGCGGCGCACGCGCAACGCGGCCGAGGCAGCGGCGGTGCGCCAATCTGCCGCATCGCGCCAAACGTGCCGGATCGCGAACTTCTCGTCACCGACACCAAACGTGCGCCGCCAACCCCGCGTCGCCCCGACCGGATGGATGTCGGTGCAGATGATGCGCCCGTCCGCGCGCACGACCCGGGCGAGTTCGCGAACCGCGGCGCCCAGGTCAGCCACGTGCCCCAGGACCAGGGCGCAGATCACGGTGTCGGCCCAAGCCGTGGGCACGGGCAACTGCGTGACCGAGGCCTGCACGCGGCCGGCCTCGCGATTGGCCTGCAGCATGCCCAAGGACAGATCCACGCCGATGA
>Ga0105047_10013718_pt1 | contig 12913 bp, 12 predicted proteins | sample MAT04_FD_78384 | JGI IMG/M metagenome (GOLD analysis project Ga0105047, IMG submission 78384) | Freshwater microbial communities from Lake Fryxell liftoff mats and glacier meltwater in Antarctica - MAT-04 (megahit assembly) | ecosystem: Environmental > Aquatic > Freshwater > Ice > Liftoff... | reverse complement strand
CGCCCGAGCCGCCCGAGCCGCCCGAATCGGCCGGGAGGGGCCAGTCGACGGCGTTGGTGGTGACGTAGAGGTTGGTGGCCGATGCGTACACCGTGTCGCCGTTGCCCATCACGGCCACGTTGGCCCCTGGATCGACCGTGCCGTTCGGATCGATGCTCAACACGCCGAGCACACCGAGGCCAGCGAAGCTCTTGGGCTTGCTCACAGCGTTGCACCCGAGCAACTGCTTCTCGGTGGGCTTGGTGCTGAGGCTGGTGCTGTTGCCGTAGCTGTACATCCGGGGCAGCCAGTCTTCGATCTTGGAGTCCTCCACGATCTTGCGGTTGGTGTCCTTGGCGGCCTGCTCGGCTCCACGTCCGTTGGGGTAGACGAAGTTGAACGACGCCGGTTGGCTGCTGGTGATGATGCGGAGCTTGCCGTTCGCAAAACGGGCGCTCACCACGGTGCCGTCGATGCCTACACGGTCGACCACTTTCATGTTGGCGAGGTCCGACGTGTCGATCACCTGGATCATCGCCGTGGGCCCTTGCTGGGTGGGCGCAGAGCTCGATGACCGGGCGCCGCCCTCGGACATGAGCGGCACCGGCCCGCCGCGGTAGGTGTAGCCGGACGAGAGCACCAGGAGCCGGTCGCCGGCGAGCATCAGTTGCTCGTTGCCGCCGAACTCGCTGTTGAGCCAGATGGCGCCGGCCTGACGAGGCGTGGAGCCAAGATCGGCGTAGGCCAGAAGACGACCGTTGTTCACGGTGTAGAGCTTGTCGCCGTCGGTTTTCACGGTGTCGGGCTCGTCGACGCCTTTCTCCTGATTGTTGGTGCCGGAGTGCGTGGTGCTGTCGCCGGCGTCGCCGGTGGACTTGTTCGACTCCTCGGCCCCGGTGGCGCCGCCTGACGGTGCATTCGGGCTGGCGCTCGGAGCCGTGGTGGTGGACACCGGCGGAACCGTTGGCGAGCCCTGCGAACGGTTGGCGGAATCACCCTCGGCCACCCCCGCGGTGGGCCGGTCGAGGCCATACGACGAGTTGCCGTAACCCTCGAGGCCGTAGGCGCTCACGTGCGGAAGCGCTTGCTCCTTCACCCACTTGAGGAGGTCGTCGCACGACGAGAACGGCTCCAACGCCGAGTCGCCGCTGGTGTTCGGATTGGCGGCCGGTCCGGTGGTTCCCGTGGACCCCTGCGCTTGCTCGCCGGGATTGCCCGCCTTGGTATCGGCGCCGGCACATGAGGTGAGCAGCAGGCCGGCAGCGGCGAGGCCGACGGCGAACGTTGTGGGGCGGCTTCGACGCCGGTTGCGTCGGGAGATGCTGCGGATCGAGTGGGACATGATCGGTCCTCCAGGAGGGGTCGGCAGACGGGGGTGAAGGGGATGGTTCCGCCTGGCTCGGTCCGTCAGACGACAGTGTTGCGCCTTTGGTTCCCGTCCGATGGGAATAGGTCTGCAAAGATGCGGCACTTGCATCGTCGGCGCCCGTTGTTTGGCGTCACCGTCCCGTCACCGTGCGGTCATCGCCACCCGACCCGCCACCGTCAAACCCCACCAGGAGCCAGCCATGAAGATCGTCGTCGATTTCGACCTGTGTGAGAGCAACGCCGTGTGCATGGGCATCGCGCCGGAGGTGTTCGAGGTGCGCGACGACGACTTCCTCTACATCCTGAACGAGAATCCGGGCGAGGAACTGCGCGAGAAGATGGAGGAGAGCGTGCGACGCTGTCCGAAGCAGGCCATCGCGATCGAGGGCTGACCCGCCCCGAGGCCGGTCTTTCGATCGATGTACGGATCCATCGCCATCGTCGGCGCGTCCCTGGCTGGTCTCAATGCCGCCGGCTCCCTACGGCGAGAAGGCTTCGAAGGCGACCTCATCGTGGTCGACGCCGACCCCGCCACTCCCTACGACAAGCCCCCGCTCTCCAAACAACTGCTCGCCGGCTCGTGGGACGTCGATCGCATCACCCTCCCGGGGGCCAAGCCCGACGCCGACCTGGGCATTCAATGGCGGTTGGGGGAACGGGTGGCCGAGCTCGAGGCGGCCGACCGGCGGCTCCGCCTGGCCAGCGGAGAGAAGATCGCGTATGACGGGCTGGTGATCGCGACCGGGGCGCACGCTCGGATGCTGCCCGGTGCGGGGGAGTTCTCGGGCGTACATGTGCTGCGCACATTGGCCGACTGCCTCGCCGTGCGGGACGCCCTCGACGGTGGGGTCACCGACGTGGTGGTGATCGGTGCCGGCTTCATCGGCGCCGAGGTGGCGGCCACGTGCCGCGAGCGGGGATGCACGGTCACGATCCTCGAAGCGGCCGAGGTGCCGTTCGAGCGCAGCTTGGGGCGTGTCATCGGCCCGGTTGTGGCCGATCTGCATCGGGATCATGGCGTCGACGTTCGGCTCGGTGTTGGCGTCGACACGATCGAGGCCGACCGGTCGGTTCATCACAAACCGGTCACCGGCGTTCGGTTGGCCGACGGCTCGGTGGTGCCGGCGCAACTCGTGGTGGTGGGCATCGGCGTGGCGCCGTCGGTGGATTGGCTGGCCGGTGCGTCGCCGCCGCTCACGGTCGACAACGGTGTGGTCACCGACGCCACTTTGCTGGCGGCGCCAGGCGTGGTGGCGGCCGGCGATATCGCCCGCTGGCCGTCGGCCCGTTACGGGGAATTGCTCCGCATCGAGCACTGGGAGAACGCCATCCAGATGGGGGAGCACGCCGGGCGAACCCTGCTGGCCCACGCCCAGGATCGGCCCGCCGACGCCGAGGCCTACGACCCCGTCCCGTGGTTCTGGTCCGACATGTTCGACCGCAAGATCCAGCTGGCCGGCCGGTCGGGGCCCGACCACGAGGTGGAGGTGGTGATCGGCTCGTTGGAGGAGCGGCGATTCGTGGCGCTCTACGGACGTGATGGCCGGGTGGACGGGGTGCTCGGGTGGAACCGTCCCCGGCATGTGATGCAGCTCCGAACGCTGGCCGAAGAGCACGTGCCGTGGGCCGACGGCCTCGCCCGTGCGCGTGAGCTGGCCTGACCCGGTGCCCGACGAGCCCGCATCCCTCGCCGCGCCGGGAGGCCCGCCGACGATGGACCCGGGCGCGCAGCTCGTCGATGTGATCGACGAGCACGGCGCAGTGGTGGCGGTGGTGACGCGCGCGCAGATGCGGGCCGAAGCGTTGCCGCACCGCACGGTGTTCATCGCCGTGCTCGATGGCGAAGACCAGGTGATCGTGCACCAGCGGGCCGACTGGAAAGACGTGTGGCCGAGCCGGTGGGACGTGTGTTTCGGAGGAGTGGTCGACGCCGGCGAAACGTGGCGCGCCGCCGCCGTGCGCGAACTCGCCGAGGAGGCGGGGGTGGTGGTGGAACCGGTCGATCTGCGCTACCTCTGGCACGGCTGGTTCCATGCCTCGGGCCCGGCCGTTTCGTTGAGCGAGGAGGTGCACGAACTGGGCCATGTGTTCCTCGTGAGGCACGACGGGCCCTTCACCTGCCCCGACGGCGAGGTGCAGGCGGTCGACCGTGTGCCACTGATCGACTTGGGCACGTGGCTCGACGACCACGACGTGGTGGACGACAGCTTGGCCCTCGTAGTGCCCAGCCTGATCGGCACCAAAGGCTGAGGGCGGCGGCTCGCCCCCGCGCCCGGCCCATCGTGCTCCTCCGGCCCGACTGCGCGTTCGGCCCAACGCAACGGACGGCCCAACTTTGAAGCAGGATTTTGCCGCGATTCGCGGCAAAATCCTCCTCCAAACTCGCTGCACCGGCGCTGATCAGGCGCTGATCAGGCGGTCAGTCGGGGATTCGGCCGAATGAGCGGGCGGTCTCGATGAGGTGGCGCCGGCAACCCGCAGGATCGTCGCGAAGCTCGACATAGCCGAACCGCACCACGATGATGCCGAGTCGCTGGGCCTCGTGGTCGCGTCTCCTGTCGTTCTCCATGGCGGCGAGTCGGGCGTGCCAGAGACGGCCGTCGCCTTCCACGATCATGCGCCAGGCATCGAGCAGGGCGTCGACGAACTCCTTGCCGGCCGACCACGGTGCCGGCGCCTGCCCGGTGACCGACGGCAGAGTTGGGTCGTTGAGCATGGCGTAGAGGAATCGTTCCAGGACGCTCTGGGGAACCGCCATTCCATCGCCCACCTTGGTGAGAAGGTCCCGCAGCACGCGCGCCCCGGCCATACGCCGAGCCGAAGCCGCCACCGCTACTTCGGCCACCTGGTCGGGGCGAAGCCGACGCCGGAGCACGGCGTTCTCGAAGAGCGCGGGCAGCGCGTCGGGCGCGTCGGCGGCGATCTCCCGCATCACCAGGGGCAGGGCGTTCGTGCGAAACCCGTCGATCAGCCGGGGACGGATCAACGACGAGCGGTGCACCGTGGCGAAGCGGGACGAGACGTGGGCTCCCGATGGCACCACCAGATTGACGCCGTCGTGACGGGGAACGTCGGGAAGGCCGTACACCCGTGATGCCGTCAGCCCACTGAGGGCTCCCTCGGGGTTGGTCAACAACGCCGCGTGGTTGCGTTGGCGCCATCCCCACGGATGCGACGGCAAGAGGTAGACCCCGCTCCGAACTCGCTCCCAATCGCCCTTGGTCGTGCGTCGCCGCAACATGTCGTCGGTGACGCCGAGCGCCATGGCCTGCTGGCGGCTGAACACGCCGTCTTGCCATTTTGCCAGTCGATAGAGCGGCCCCTCCCGTCCGCCATCCTGCATTGTCATTGACGGAAATATACTGAAAAGGTTTCAAGCGGTCAATCGGGAGTTGTTTGCAGCAGGATTTTGCCGCGATTCGCGGCGAAATCCTGCTTCAACGTTCGTGAGGCTCCGGGGTTGAGCGGCCGGCCGCCGGGGAAGTCGAGCGGGGTGCGGCGAGCGGGGCGCCGAGGACCCCGAAACCTGGGGCTGGCGCAAAACTAGAATCTGTTCTAGTATTCCCCAACGATCGTTTGGGCCGGTCGGGAGCACGTAGCCCCGAACCCAGCGCCCGACCACACCAGAGGGGAGACGACCATGGCCGAGTCCGAGGTGCTTACCGCACCGAGCCGTGTGGAATACCCGTTTCGACGGACCACCGGCCCCGTGATCGGTGCCTTCTTCACCGCGTTGCGGGAAGGCTTCATCGTCGGGATCAAAGGGAGTGACGGCACGGTGATCGTGCCGCCAGTCGAATACGACCCCCACACCGCCGAGGAGCTTCACGAGATGGTGGAGGTGGGCGACGTCGGCACGGTCGACACCTGGGCGTGGGTGGCCGAGCCGCTCGACGCCCAACCACTCCGCACGCCGTTCGCCTTCGCGCTCATCACCCTCGATGGGGCCGGCACCGCCATGCTCCACGCGGTCGACACGGGCGGCGACCCCGCGGCGATGGCCACCGGCATGCGGGTGCAGGCGCGGTGGAATCCCGCCAAGCCACCGGTCACTGAAGGAGAGACCCAGCTCGCACCGCCGCCCGGCGGCCGATTCCGCGAGGGCCACATCCTCGACATCGCCTGCTTCGAGCCGATCCCCGCCTCCGACACGAAGGGAGCCTGACATGGCCACCGACCTCATCCTCCCTGAACGTTTGCAAGGCGTCGAACCCGTCCGCAGCATCCGCACGCCGGCCGAGTTGAACTACCAATTCACTGCCGGCAAAGCCACCTCCCAGTTCTTGCGGGGCATCAGCCAGAGGCGGATCCTCGGCCAGCGCTGCCCGGTGTGCTCGATGGTCTACGTCCCACCTCGCGGCGCCTGCCCAACCTGCGGTGTGCCCACGGAGGAGGAGATCGACCTTCCCCACGTGGGCACCGTCACCACCTTCTGCGTGGTGAATGTGAGCTTCTACGGCCAAGGCATGGAGCTTCCCTATGTGAGCGCGCTGATCCTGCTCGATGGCTCCGACATCCCGCTCATGCACCTCATCCAGGAGGTGCCGGCCGCCGAGGTGCGCATGGGCATGCGGGTGGAAGCGGTGTGGGTCGACGACACCGACCTCGGCCCGACCCTCGAATCGATCCGTTACTTCCGTCCCACCGGCGAACCCGATGCCGAGTTCGACACCTACAGCGCCAACGTGCTCGGCACCCGCAGCCACGAAGGCCAGACCTTTGCCCATCTCGAAGGGAGCCCGTCATGAGAGATGTCGCCATCATCTCCTTCGCCCAGACCAAACACGTCGCGACCCGTCAGGACGTGAACGAGGTCGAGATGCTGATGCCCGTGCTGGTCGACGTCGTCGAGCAGGCCGGCGTCACCAAGGACCGCATCGACTTCGTGTGCAGCGGCTCGTCGGACTACCTCGCCGGTGTGGCGTTCAGCTTCGTGATGACGCTCGACGGCGTGGGTCCCTGGCCGCCGATCTCCGAGAGCCATGTCGACATGGACGGCTCGTGGGCGCTCTATGAGGCGTGGGTGAAGATGCAGATGGGTCACGCCGATGTCGCCCTGGTCTATAGCTACGGCAAGAGTTCGCCCGGCAATCTGCGCCGCGTGCTCACCCGTCAACTCGATCCGTATTACCTGGCGCCACTCTGGCCCGACTCCGTGAGCACCGCGGCCCTCCAGGCTCGGGCCGCGCTCGACAAGGGCGTGATCACCGAGGAGCAGATGGCCCAGGTGGTGATCGACGCACGTCGCAATGCGCTGGGCAACCCCAACGCGCAGTTGGCCGGCGACCTCGAACTGGCCGACCTGCTGGCGGCCGAGCCGTTCGTCAGCCCGCTGCACAAACACGACTGCTCGCCGATCACCGACGGCGCCGCCGCCGTGATGCTCGCCGCCGGCGACGTGGCCCGCGAATTGTGCGAGCGGCCGGCCTGGATTCGTGGCATCGACCATCGCATCGAACCCCACGCGTTCGGCGCTCGTGATCTCACCACGTCGGTGTCCACCGCCCAAGCGGCGGCCAAGGCCGGCGTGGCCAACGGCAAGGTCGACATCGCTGAGCTTCACGCTCCGTTCAGCCACCAGGAGTTGATCCTCACGCAGAGCCTCGGGCTCGACGCGGCCGCCACGTCGATCAATCCAAGTGGTGGGGCCCTCTGCGCCAACCCGGTCATGGCCGCCGGCCTCATCCGCATGGGTGAAGCGGCGCAACGCATCATGCGAGGCGAGGCCGATCGAGCCGTCGCCCACACCACCAGTGGAGCGTGTCTCCAGCAGAACCTCGTTGCCGTCCTGGAAGGAGAAGGCTGATGGGTCAGGAACGTGTCGCCGTTGTGGGGGTCGGTCAGACCAAACACAGCGCCATCTTCGACGGGTCGATCGCCGGCCTTGTCCGCCACGCCGCCCTCAAGGCGCTCGAAGACGCCCAGATGACCTGGGCCGACATCGACGCGGTGGTCATCGGCAAAGCGCCGGACTTCTTCGAAGGCGTGATGATGCCCGAGCTCTATCTCGCCGACGCCCTTGGCGCCGTGGGCAAGCCGATGTTCCGGGTGCACACGGCCGGTTCGGTGGGCGGTTCCACGGCCGTGGTGGCGCAGGACCTCGTGGCCAGCGGCGTGCATGAACGTGTGCTCACCGTGGCGTTCGAGAAACAAAGCGAGAGCGAGGCCATGTGGGCCCTTTCGCTACCGATCCCGTTCCAACCGCCGATGCACGCCGGCGCCGGCGGCTACTTCGCGCCCCACATCCGGGCCTACATGGCGAGGGCCAAGGCCCCCGATCACATCGGCATCCTGGTGGCGGTGAAGGATCGACTCAACGCCCTGAAGAACCCCAACGCCCACCTCCACGAGCCCGACATCACTTTCGATTCCGTAAAGGATTCGATGATGCTTTGGGACCCGATCCGCTACTCCGAAACCTGCCCCTCGTCCGACGGCGCCTGCGCGATGGTGCTCACCAACGAGGCGGGCGGCGATGCGGCTGTTGCGGCGGGCGGAACTGTCGCGTGGGTGAAGGGCACGTCCTTGCGAAGTGAGCCCACCATGTTCGCTGGCCGCGATCAGGTGAACCCGCGGGGAGGCAACGACTGCGCCGCCGACGTCTACAAACAGGCCGGCATCACCGATCCGCTCAAGCAGATCGACGCCGTGGAGATGTATGTGCCGTTCTCCTGGTTCGAGCCCATGTGGCTCGAGAACCTGCTGTTCTGCGAGCAGGGCATGGGCTGGCAACTCGTGGAGAAGGGCGTCACCCAGATGGACGGAGAACTGCCGGTGAACTGCTCGGGCGGCGTGCTCTCGTCGAACCCGATCGGGGCGTCGGGCATGTTGCGTTTCGCCGAAGCGGCCCTGCAGGTTCGGGGCATGGCCGGCGAGCACCAGATCGACGGCGTGCGCACGGCGCTCGGTCACGCCTACGGCGGTGGTTCGCAGTTCTTCGCCATGTGGATCCTCGGGTCCACCAAGCCATGACCCACCCCCACCAACGGCGTTTTGGTCTCCGAGACGCTTCAAAACTGACGCGTTTCGGAGACCAAAACGCGAAAAGGGGGGGTTGAGATGGGGGGGAGGCTTGATGGGAAGGTGGCAGTGATCACGGGCGCGGCGCGCGGGCAGGGGGCCGAGGAGGCCCGACTGTTCCTCGCCGAAGGCGCTTCGGTTGTGCTCACCGACCGTTTGGCCGACGAAGGCGCGGCCACCGCCGAGGCCCTCGCCGACGAGTTCGACGGCCGGGCCGCGTTCCTGGCTCATGATGTGACCGACGAAGCGGGCTGGGCGGCGGTCACCGCCGGAGCGGTCGAGCAGTTCGGCCGTCTCGACATCCTCGTGAACAATGCCGGCATCGTGCGGTTCAGCAAGTTCCAGTACGAGACGGTCGACGCGTTCCGCACCGTGCTCGAGGTGAATCTCGTGGGGGTGTTCCTGGGCATGCAAGCGGTGATCAAGCCGATGCGGGCCAGCGGCGGGGGATCGATCGTGAACATCGCTTCCACGTCGGGCATCCAGGGATCGCCGGGCACCGCCTCATACGTGGCGAGCAAGTTCGGGGTGACCGGACTCACCAAAGCCGCTGCCATCGATCTCGGCAAGTACGGCATCCGGGTGAACTCGGTGCACCCCGGCAGCATCGACACACCGATGATTCGGAGCATGGGCGGCGACCTCAACGAAGATCTCCCTACCGAGGCGTTCGACGCCTTCGTGGCCCGACTGCCGGTTGCTCGGCTCGGCCGTCCATCTGACGTGGCACCGCTCGTCCTCTTCCTGGCATCCGACGAGAGCGGGTACTGCACCGGGGCCGAGTACGTCGTGGACGGCGGCCAAACCAGCGGCGACCTCAGCTTGCTGTAAGCCGGTCTGTTGTCGCCCCGCTCAGGCGCCGTTGCCGAGGCCGCCGGTGGCGGTGAAGGCCGCGAAGGCCGACCAGATCTCGGCGTTGGCGTCGAGGTCGGGAAACACCGCACCGAGCAGCGGTTCCAGGGCGCCCATGCCGGAGTTGCCAGGCCAGGTGTGCGTGCCGCCTTCGATCACGAACAGCCGCACCGGCTTCGAGCAGCCTTCCCAGTCGAGCCGGCGAACGCGGGCGGACACCGCCGTCTCCTGGGGCGCTGGCCCACAACCATTGCGTTGGGCCCAGGAGTCGGACGATGGCCGCGCTCCCGGGCGGGTGGCCATGGCCACGAGCCCCTCGATCGTGGGCGCGGTGAGCCCGAGCCGGTCGACGTGATCGCCGATGCCGCCGTCGAACGGGAGGAAGTGGTCGTCGTTGCCATGGAACGACACGACGGGTACCGAGCTGGCGGTGGTGGAGCCGCACCCCGGCGGATCCCAGAGGCCCGACACGGTGGCCAGCATGGTGAACCGTTGGGGTGACTGGCACGTAACGACGCTCGCCATCACGCCGCCGATGGCGAACCCCATTCCGAGCACGCGAGCCGTATCGATGCACAACGTGGCTTCCACCTGGTCGAGCAGGTCGGTGATGAAACGTCGGTCGTCGGTCCACCCCGGCGTGCGGGAGATGTTCCAGGTGAGCAAGCCGGCACCGTTCACCGGTTCGGGGAGAACCACCACCGCACCGACGTCGTCGGCCTTCACCCGCCCGTCGGCCATCGGTTTGGTGAAACCGCTGATCGTTTCTTGCAGCGACGCTGGGGCATAGGCCGTGAAGTCGACAACCAGCGGCGCTGGTATCGGCCGGGCCTCGGCGACCGGAGTAACGACGGGCAGGTGCACGATGGCGGAGCGGTCCCGCCCGTCACTTCGGACGGTGATGGTGGTTCGGCCGGGCGTACCCGGTGCGGCTTGGCTCGAACATCCCGGCGACGGAACCGCCGGCCGCAACGGTGAGGCGTTGGCTCCACGGGCACTGCCAGCGGTCGTAGACGAGGCGTCCAGACCGGTTGATCCTGGCCCGATCGCTCCCGGTGGGGAACCGGCCGAGCACGACAACGTGATCGTCGCCGCGACGATGCCCGCCGTCGCACTATGCCATCGTCGCATCCTCGCCATGGTGCCAACCTACCGGGCCTGTTGCGTGGGGATCGTTTGAAGGTGCCCGGCGTCGGCCCATGCAAACGTTGGATCGGCCCCGAGCGTTTTCGAGATCCGGCCTTTGTGCGAACATAGCCACATGGTTCGACCCATCACCCCGCGCCCGGTCCTACTCGTCGCGTTCCCTCTGGCCGCCGTGCTGATCTCCACCATCGGGGGATGCTCGAAGCACGAACCCACCGCTGCCCCCACGGCAACGATTGGGGTCGTCAGCACCGGCAGCACCGACAGCACCGACAGCACCGGCAGCACCGACAGCACCACAGCTGGCCCCGCCACAACCGCAGGCACCACTCGGCGTACCCCGGGTTCGTCGAAACCCCCCCGCCCTCCGCTCACCGTGCCCACGTTATCTGGATCGTTCTGTGAAGACTTGGCGTTGCTCGCCTCGATGCGCAACGCCGACGATTCGAGCGGGAGAAGTACCGACACCGGCCCGGAGGACTTCGCTGTCTTACACGCCTTCTTCGACGAGCTTCGGGCGAGTGCCCCCGCCGAGATGCAGGCGCCATTCGGAACCATCATCTCCACCCTCACCGAACTCAACAGTCTTCCTTCCGAGGGCGAGGCGGCGATCACCCGGGCCTTCGAACTGCTTTTCGATCCCGTGTTCCTGCAGGCATCGAAGGACATCAACACCTACGGCCGCGACACGTGCGGGCTGCCCGAGGATGCGCTCGACTCGTTCGACGGCGACGCTGGCAACTCCGGGAGCGGTAACGGCTCGAGCGGCGGGTTCGGCGACAACAACGGCAACGATTCGGGGACGAACGAAAAGAGCATCATGGACCGGGTCGAAGAGGCCTATCCGGGTGCTCCCTGGGTGGATGCCAAGAACGGTCACTCGTACTTCAGCTCGTCGGACTCAGCCGACGTCACCGTCACGGGAGATTTCGACGGAGGGCTCGGCCGCACGGCCTGCGACGACATTCTAAAGTTCCTCAGGAATTTGTTCGCCGATGTCGAGGTGAAGGTCACGAACAACGACGGGAGCGTCACCTACGCCAAGGCTGGCAAAGCCACCGGCGGCGTGTGTGTGGTCGGCTGATCAACTCCGCCTTTCCCACGACCCGTTTCCGCCAACCCCCCGATTGCTTTTGTGACCATCGGTTCCACCTTCGCCTCGGTTTTGGCCCTCGCGCAAGAGGGAGACGATCACGCGCTCACCGTGCTCTACAAGGATGTCGCGCCCCTGGTGATGGGATACCTCCGATCCAACCGGGTGGAGAACGTGGAAGACGTGGCCGGTGATGTTTTCGTGTCCATGGTGACCAGCATCGGCGGGTTTGGGGGCGGCGAGGATCAGTTCCACTCGTGGCTGCTCACGATCACCCATCGTCGAATGATCGACGATCGCCGACGCAGGACTCGACGCCGGGAGGACACCGTGGCGCCGGTGGACCTCGATCGTGATGGCGAGTCGGGGCGGGACGTCGCGGCGGTGATGGACGCCGGTGTCACTGCGGTCAACCGCCTCGACGTGGGGGACGTGCTTGCGGCGATGGACCACCTCACGCCCGAGCAGCGGGAAGTGGTCATGCTGCGCGTGCTCGCCGATCTCCCGATTCGCGACATCGCGGCGATCGTGGCGCGTCCGGAAACAGCGGTACGGGCCTTGTTGCGACGTGGAGTCGCGGCGATTCACCGAAATCTCACCTCCTCCGATTCCGATGTGGCTTCATGACCTCGAAAGATTCGGTGGATCTGCCGGTATCAGAACCGGTCGGCGAAACGATTGCCAGGGTAGTGAGTATTTCAGCCATTGATCCGACCGATCAGGAACTGGGCCTGCCCCCGGAGGTCCTTGCCGACCTCCGGGCTCATTTTCTGGTCGAACCGGATGAGCTGACTGCTCGCCGCCATCTCGGCCGCATCCTCGCCGCCCGAGATGAGCTGACGAAGACGGCCGCCGTCGCCCAACCACGCCGCCGCGTCTGGGCGACGGCGGCCGTCGCGTCTGCAATCTCCCTCTTCGGGACAGCCGGCATGGCCGCCGCAGGAGTACTTCCCGAGCCGATGCAGAACCTGGCCGCCGACGTGGTTGCGCCGATTGGCGTGGATCTGCCCCGGAAGGGCCCGATCGCCGCAGGAGAACCGTCGCCGGGATCGTCCACGGGGACTGGCCGCCAAACCGATCCGTCACCCACCACCCCGAATCCGGATCGCGCCCCCGATCTCACGGGTCCCGCGAGTTCGGGGTTGCCGTCAACGACGACGCCCCCAGTGACGGTGCCCGCCGAGCCGTCGCCGACGGTGCCTGATCCGATGTCGCCCACCCCTACGACCTCCATCGGTGGCACCCCTGAGGGAGGGGACGGCGCCGACTCGTCGAGCGCGCAACCAGGCGATGGCGCAGCGTCAACCAGAAACCCGGGTCACGGGAACAATGACGGCCAAGGCAACGGCAATGCAGGCGACAAGGGCGGCGGCGATTCCGACAAGGGCGAGCAGGACAAGGGCGAAAAGGACAAGGGCGAGCAGGACAAGGGCGAAAAGGACAAGGGCGAAAAGG
>Ga0105047_10013717_pt1 | contig 12913 bp, 13 predicted proteins | sample MAT04_FD_78384 | JGI IMG/M metagenome (GOLD analysis project Ga0105047, IMG submission 78384) | Freshwater microbial communities from Lake Fryxell liftoff mats and glacier meltwater in Antarctica - MAT-04 (megahit assembly) | ecosystem: Environmental > Aquatic > Freshwater > Ice > Liftoff... | reverse complement strand
AGCGGGGAAAGCGAACCCAGGAATCAAAAAACCGCCACAAGATGCATGGCGGCAGAAAAGCGGTGTGGAAGTGCGGGAGATTAACTTCGGTTATCGGTCAGAACATCAAAACTGGCTAGGATTCAGGCCTGAATAATTCCTTTTCGTATGGCATAACGCACCAGTTCAGAGCGAGAATGCAAATTTAACTTGCGCATGATATTCTCGCGGTGACGCTCAACCGTTTTGGAACTGATCACCAGGACAGCGGCAATTTCCTCGTTTGATGAACCATTTGCAAGTTGCTGTAAGACTTCCTTGTCTCGATTGGTCAGTTCGTTTTCGGGAGATGTGGCAACCGGGTGGGTCTGACCGAGGTAATCTTTGACCAACAGTTTGGCCAGAGAGGGGTAAAGATAGACTTCTCCACGCGCTGCGGTGCGGATGGCAGTTAACAATTCTTGAGGGGCGGCGCGCTTGGGAACATAACCGCTGGCCCCAGCCTCCAGCATCTTGAAAAAGTACTCCTGGTCTTCATGAATGGTGAGCGCAACAACACAAATGTTAGGAAACGCTTTTTTTATCGCGCGGGTAGCCTCGATGCCCGAAAGATCCGGCAAACCAATATCCATCAACACTACCGCCGGATGCAAACGGCTGGCTGCTTCTATGGCCTCCTGCGCCGAAGCAGCTTCGCCCAAAATCTCGATATCGGGTTCGCTTTCGAACAACATGCGCAAACCCATGCGCACGACAGCATGATCGTCCACCAGTAAAAGGCGAATTTTCATTTGGCTTCTTTCTTTACCATAACGTATGGCACTTTTACCTCCACCTGAGTTCCCCGCCCCGGAATAGATGAAAGCGAAAAGCCATTTCGCTACGGGCAAGCAAGTAACTGCCAAAAGCGCTGAGCGATAAGAATGAAAAAGCCAGAAGCGAGAGCCGTGCGGCCGAAAATGCCGGCGTATTGATTGAAACATTGAAATGTAAAGAAATCAGTTCGAATAATTCGAGCCATTCATACAAAGAATGGAGCAAACCAAAGGCAGCCAGAGGCCGGAGTCCGCGGCGCAAGCGTGTATCTGAAGAGCGCCCCCTTCGATCATAACCAACAGGCCCATACTAAAAAAGGCCAGCCCATAAAAAAAGTAGATCAAAACATAGGGTAATTCAGTCATGATCGTTTCTTTTTGGCTGGCCTTTGGAATATCGGCATTGGTCTAGGCTTCGTCCCGCCTGATGCGTGCACCACAAACCCGGCAGAAACGATCACCCGCCTGGGCTCGTTTGCCGCATTGCGAACAATGCGCCTGGTTTTCACCTGTTTCACTTTCCTTTTCGTTACGAACAACATGCCGTTTGCGCGACCTGGCAGCGGCCTCCTGATTGGCGCTGCGAGAGGCCCAATACATCCAGCCGGCGATCAGCAGCAAAACAAGCCCCAGCCCACCTAAAATCCATGGCAGGAAAGTAGTCCAGGAGGTTTGCCCGGCAACATTTTGATCGAGTGGTGTACTGGGCTGCACTTTGAGAAAGGCAGTGCTGGGGGAGTCGGTTTCACGCTGGTATTTAATAGTAAAGTCTAACTTCTGATCTTGCTTGACACCCACCTGCTTGAATTCGCTGGTTGATAGGCCTTCTTCGTCCAGACCAATGCTGGCTAGGGCAGGCTCTACACTTAGATTTGAAGATTGTAGTGGCTGGCGCAACTCAAAACGGAATTTATCAACGCTGTAATCACCCAACCACTGATAAACATACTGGCGCTTGTTGCCCGTTTTTAACAGGGTCGAATCATAATACTCCAACCGGATCGTCAGAGCGGTTGCCTTGATGGACAAGCGCGCATAATCACTGCCGGGCGCCAATTTATATTCCACGTTTTGATCTGAAACCGTATCTTGTGAAGCACCCACAGCCACCACATACATCTTGGCAACGCTGGCTGGCAGGCGCAGAACAATATCTGCAGGCAGGGTTGTTTTGGGTGCAAGTGTAATCATCTCGATGACAAGAACAGTGGGGGTGTCATATTCTGGTCGAACACTCACGTCTACAGTGTCGAATCCAAGAGTAGATTGGGCTTTTGCTGACAAGGGAACCATCAATAAGCCTAATAATATTAAGATTGAAAACCATTTACGCATCTAGTACCTCCAAAATGGGAATATCCGTCAAGATATTACCATAAAACCATTTTGATTTCCTACGCTAAATAGAATAAAAGCCCAGGTCATACATCAAACCGTATTGATCGAACCAACCAACTGCCACATTGTCCAGTTTACCGGAGCTGCAACCCCGCGCGATTGCCCGGAACGCACAACTGCGCCGCAAATGGCATCGATTTCGGTAGGAGCACCACGTTTTATATCTTGAAACATGGATGAACGATTGGCAGCGGTACGGGAGGCCACAGCTTCGGTGGCAGCCACCGGATCGCCGAAAGGCAGGTTGATGCCCAGTGCAGAAGCCACCTGGGCTGTCTCGCGAGCCAGGGCGGCCATCACGAGACGCGCAGCCGGACGTTCGAGCAAGGCGCCGTTTGGCACGCGCAAGAGGGCTGTAAGCGGGTTAATGGCGGCATTGATGACCAGTTTGCCCCATAGTAATGCATTTGCATCTGCAACAAGTTCCACCCGAAACCCAGCCTGGCTTAAAAGCGCGCCTACTTTCTGAGAGCTGGCATGCGCTTCCAGTGAGGTGAGTCCTTGGCCACCCATGCGCGCCAGCCCCGGGCCGAGCAGGGTGGCGCCGGTGGTAGTTACGCCCTGCAGTACACGGGCTGCGCCCAGGTGCGCGGATAAGATTTCACGATTACCCAGGCCGTTCTGCAAAGTTACAGCAAGCCCATGGCGGGGCAGGCAATGTTCAAGCTGGCCAGCAGCGCGGTCTGTCTGCCAGGCTTTTACCAGCACCAGAGCCAGATCGGGAGTTCCACATTGCGAGGGATCGTTCGTGGCGCGGACCGGTAATTGCAGGCTGCTGCCATCTGCCTGAACAAGGCGCACGCCTTCGCGGTTGATGGTATCAATGGCATTTTTCCAGGTGCCGAGCATGGTGATGTTGGCGCCGACCAACGCTAGACGGCTTGCAAACAGGGTGCCAAGCGCACCTGTACCGACAATTAGTATGTTCTTCATATGGTCACCTGGCTTTTTATTGCCAAACGGTATCGTCTCAAAAAAAGAGGGGAAAGGTGACTGTCACCTTAAATACCAGCGCGTACCCAATGGTTTGCAACCGATCAAGCAAGGGGGTGACCTGCTGCCTGTAGAAAATCAGACCATTCGGCCGCATCCATGCCGAGGCTGTGCTGTGCGGCCGGGAATTGCGCAGATTGCACATCGGTGATGTATTCGGCGAAGGCCTTTTGCATCTCATCGTGCAGGTTGGCGTATTTTTTTACGAAGTGAGGGGTGAAGCGCTCGAACAGCCCCAGCAAATCATGTGAAACCAGCACCTGACCATCACAACCTGCGCCTGCGCCAATTCCGATGGTTGGAATGGAAACCTGATGCGAGATGTACTCGGCAAGCTGAGCGGGAACCGATTCGATTACCAGGCTAAAGCAGCCGGATTCTTCCAACAGGCGAGCATCTTCAAGCAGGCGCATGGCAGCCCGGGCGGTTTTCCCTTGAGCGCGGAAACCACCCAGTTGGTGCACAGACTGGGGGGTGAGCCCCAAGTGGCCCATAACAGGAATACCGGCCTCCACAATGGCCCGAATGGCTGGCAAACGCTCACGGCCGCCTTCCAGTTTGACTGCATCCATGCCGCCAGTTTGGAGAAAACGTCCGGCATTGCGCACAGCTTCTTCCACTGAAACCTGGTAAGACATGAAAGGCATGTCGCCAACAAGCAAGGGGAATTTTGCGCCGCGCGCTACGGCACGGCTATGGTGCAGCATCTCTTCCATGGTTACCGGCAGGGTATTCTCATAGCCGAGAACAACCATGCCGAGTGAATCTCCCACCAGGATTGAATCGATACCAGCCTGGTCCATTGCCAGGGCGGTGGGATAGTCATAGGCGGTGAGCATGCTGATTGGTTCGCCGCGTTCCTTTTTCTGGCGGAACGTGAGCGTGGTAACTTTTTTGCGCGAAGATACTACGGGTAAAACAGATACGGTTGACATGGGTACCCTCCGAGGTAAATGGTAGAGTCCTTTCCGGCAATAACCCCTGGCCGGATGGTTAATTGTGGTTTTTACAAACAGACCGTCACGTTCTTGCGATACATGCGGTTCAGTTATTATACGCCATTCGAGCAAAAAACGTTGTGCTGGCAAGGATAGAGCAAACCTACCGGTTTGTGCAGTTGCGCAAATAGGGGGTTGGCTTTATAGTGAAAGCGGTAACGTATTGACAAGGACAAGGAGAAGAACAATCTTATGCATGGTGGCGGGTGGTTCGCTTATGTTCGTTCGGGGGATGAAAAAGCCCCAAAAGTAACCCGTGAGCTTTTGCTGCGCGTATTGGCTTACGCGCGCCCCTACTGGGGACATCTGGGCGGGATGCTGGCAGCCATCCTGGTGAGCACCGGCCTGTCGCTGATCTCGCCGCTGATCTTTCGCAACCTGATTGACAAAGTGCTGCCGAGTAAAGACATGAACGGGTTGTTGATGTTTGCGCTGGCGCTATTATTGCTGCCGATACTCAACGGCGGGGTGGGAGTCATCCAGAGGCGTTTGAACTCTACGGTTGGCGAAGGGGTGATCTACGACCTGCGCTCATCGCTGTTTTCCAAACTACAGCACATGAGCCTGCGCTTCTTCACCAACACCAGGATCGGCGAACTGATGAGCCGCCTGAATAATGATGTGGTTGGCGCACAAAACGCCATCAGCAACACGATCGTCAATATCATCACCAATATCATTGAAGCGGCTGCCATTCTGGCCGTCATGCTGACCCTGCAGTGGCAGTTAACGGTGGTGAGTGTACTGATCCTGCCGCTGTTCATTCTGGCAGCACGGCAGTTGGGCGGACGATTGCGCGAGATTGCACGGCGCAACATGGAAGCCAATGCGCAGATGAACGCCCACATGAATGAAACGCTTAACATTGGCGGAGCGCTGCTGGTCAAGCTTTTTGGACGCACTCATGAGGAAGAAAACCGCTTTCGCCAGCGCGCAGCCACTGTGCGCGACCTGGGCATACAGCGCGCGGTGGTGGGGTCGGCATTTTTTGTGATCATCGGGCTGGTGAGCGCAGTTGGTACAGCGCTGGTCTACGGGTTGGGCGGGTATTATGTGATCCAGGGCGCGTTTACTGTAGGGACAATTGTGGCTTTTGGATCTTACCTGGGCCAGCTTTACGGGGCGCTGCAGGGACTTGCCAGCGCTCCGGTTGATTTCAGCACAAGCATGGTGAGCTTTGAACGGGTATTTGAGATCATCGACCTGCCGCTGGATATTGCAGAGAAGAAAGACGCGCTTGTCTTAAAAGACATCAGCGGAGAGCTTGAGTTTGATAATGTCTCTTTTAATTACAGCATCGATGAAAGCATGCTGCTCAGCGAAGTGAAACGTTACGGCAGCATGGATAATGTGAAGGCGGTGATGAGCGGGCAGGGCGCCACAGAGAAGGATAAGAATAAAAGCAAACAGGAGAAAGGGATAAACGCGGCTGTAGATGAAAACAACCCGGCGAATGATGAAATTGAGGGCGGGTCACAGGCGCGAGAGGTGGCACTGACTGGCATTTCATTCCGGGCCAACCCGGGGCAATTAATTGCATTGGTAGGCCCTTCGGGCGCGGGAAAAACAACCACCACTTATCTTATTCCGAGGTTGTATGACCCGAGCAGCGGCAGCATTCGCATCGACGGTACCGACCTGCGGGATGTAACGCTGGACTCATTGGCGCGGCAGATCGGGATGGTGACACAGGAGAATTACCTGTTCCACGATACGATCCGCACTAACCTGACGTATGCCCGACCAGATGCGCCGCAGGCTGAGATTGAATCTGCCGCGCGGGCAGCAAATATCCACGATTTTGTGGTGGGGCTGCCAGATGGGTATGAAACGGTGGTGGGTGAACGCGGCTACCGGTTGAGCGGCGGTGAAAAGCAGCGGATTGCGCTGGCGCGTGTCATTTTGAAAAATCCGCGCATCCTGGTACTGGATGAAGCCACCAGCAGCCTGGACAGCGAATCCGAGGCACTGATCCAGGAAGCGCTCAAGCGCGTGATGGCGGGACGCACTTCGATTGTGATCGCGCACCGGCTCAGCACCATCCTGGCGGCTGATTTGATCCTGGTGATGGATAGGGGTCGGATCGTTGAACAGGGTACGCACACAGAACTGCTGGCGGTGAATGGGCTGTATGCCCAATTGTATGAAACGCAATTTAACCGTTGACTGACCGCGGATTTATCTGATTACACTGATTGCGCTGATTAAGGCGTTTTGTGAGTGACAATGGACCGCAGATTTGAGAGATTACACGGATTTTTGCGGATTAGAAATATTAAAGGCCGTGACCGCCGATTACTTTTAGCTCGGCACCGGAGGGGGCACCGCCCATGAGGGGCATGGCTTGTTGGATGAGGGCGCGGACGCGCTCGTCTTTGAGTGAGGCATCGTGGGCGGCTTTGTCTTCCCAGATTTCCATGACCCAGATGGTGACTTCATTGGCCAGGTCTTCGGTGACGAGGTATTGGCGGCAGCCGGGGAACTGCGCGACGATATGCGCGGCGTGCAGCAGGATTTGAACGAACTCCGGGCGTTTGCCGGGGATGAGTGGATGGTTTTCCGGTCATTGCGTACATATGGGCTCCCTGTTATACGCTGCGCGCGGCACGGGCCTGTCGGACGATTTCCGCAATCTGGGCCAAGTGGCTGTCATCGTGCATCAGACCGAAGACAAAGCGTGAGATGGGATTAAGGCGCGGGCCGTTGGGCCAAGCCTCGTACTCGTTATCAAGGTGAGGATGCTCCGGCCACATTTCCAGGCTGGCGAGGCGCATGCGGCGGCTCTCTTCCAGGCGCTGGCGGCATTGCACGATGGTGGTGACCTCGTGCCAGGGTATTTCGCTGCGCGAACGGCCGTGATACTCAACGCCGCGGGCCAATTCGGCGGCTAACGCCGCGGATTCTTCGGATGAGGCGGTGGCGTGCACGATGACATGGGCCAGGTTCCAGGCCAGATCTTTCTCATCTGGATTCGTGGCGTATTTGTCATCTTTAGCCGGGTCGGCGGGTTCGAAAGTGACGTCTGCATCGACGGCGTTGGAAATCAGTGCCTGCATGGCATCGACCATCTCATCTGTCAGGCTGCGCATTTCATCTCCGGAAAGGGATAAAGCGGCAAAGAATTGCGCAAAAGTGACTTGTTTGGTATGGATTGGTTCAAAGTTAATCATGCTTACTCCTGGGGAAAGATTTTACACACGGATTCGGGCAGTGGGAAGTATAATCATTAATGAAGATTATCATCCAAGGAGAGACTCATGAGACGAATGTTTGGTTTTTTGATCGGCATATTTGTTGGCTGGCTGGTAGGTTCAACCATTGCGTTGCTGCTGGCTCCAGAATCTGGTGAGAAGCTGCGCGGTGAACTGCGTGCGCGTTCGAGTAATTTCATAGGCGAGATTAAGGCTGCCGCTGATACTCGCCGCCTTCAACTGGAAGACGAACTGGCGGTAATGAGAACGCCGCACACGCCCGGTTAGGCAAATATCACTTCCAGCGCGTGCGCGCAGCTATTGCGCCAGGTGGTGTAGTTGTGCGCACCACCATTTTCCTGATAAACAACCTCGTAACCCTTTTCTACCAGCAGGGCGCTCATTTTGCGATTGGCATCCAGCAAAAAGTCCAGCCTGCCGCAATCCAGCCAGAGTTTTAGATCTGGACGTGGAAAGTGGCGCACCATTTGCATTGCCAGAGATTCGTGCTCCCATAAGATAAAGGCACCTGACTGGCTGATGGCTTTTCCAAAGACATGGGGTAGCTGTAACGCGGTGAAAACGGACATCAAGCCACCCATCGAAGCACCCAGGACGCCATGCGCGCCGGGGTGCTTTTCGTAATCCACAAGGTTGAGTTCTCTGGATGCGAGGGGCAAAACCTGGGACAGCAAGAAACCCAGGGTAGGCTCCGCACAGCCGTACTCGATGGTGCGGGACTGGGGTTTGCTCTGTGTAAAGGCTAAGGCAAGCGGCTGGATGCGCTTTTCCGCGATGAGATTATCAACGATAGCGGCCAGCCTGCCGCGCCGCAGGTAATCGAGGCCGTCATAGACTACCAAGAGTGGCACAGCCTGCTTTACTGGCGGTTGATAAAGATAGACAGTGCGGGAGGTGCTGGTGGTCACGTAGCGGGAGTCGACGGTGTGGCGGGTGAGTTTGCCACGCAAGCCATCAGCGGGCAGTTTGGTGTAGGGCGTGGGAACGGCAGCCGCGGGCATATAGAAGAATTGGTTGTGACCACCGACGCCGTTGTAAATGGTCTTGTTGTTGAGCGGGTCTGCAAAGCGCTTTTTGGTGGAGGGGTCGTAAAAAGCGTATTCCAGGTAGGCATCGGAGGCGAGCGGAAAGGAAATTGACCAGAGACCTTTTTCGAGCTGTGCCAGGGGCTGTGGGTTTTCTTCCCAGCCGTGCAGATCTGAGATCAGGTGCGGGGCAGTGAGGCCCTGCCAGAGGAGGGTGACGGTATTGTCATTGATGAGGGGATTGCTGTGTTTATGGGCGTCTTGAAGCAGAGTCATGGATGCTCCTTGAAAATCTGAAGAGCGAAGGTGATGATTTTCCAGCTTTATCAATAAAAGGCAAGCTGATTACATGGCGCGCAGGAGTTTTTCGGCAAATTCGCTGTGGGTGCTGTTTTCGATGAGCAGGTCTTGCGCGCCGTGGAAGCGCATGAAGTCGCGCATGGCGAGGGCGGTGTCTGCGACCAGGCGCTCGTGGGGGTCAATGCCGGGTTCGAGATGGAGGGCTTTGAGGCGCAGCAGGCCGGTTTTGCGCTCCAGCTTGGGGTCAAAGCGCCCGACCAGGCGGTCGCGGTGCAGGATTGGCAGGCAGAAATAGCCGTAGACACGTTTGGCGGCGGGGTAGTAGGCTTCGAGGCGCTGGCGAAAGCCCCAAAAGGCCTGGTCACGACCCTGGGCCCACCAGAGATTATCAAACGGGTTGAGGAAGGTGGTACGTTGCGGGACAATTTCGCCGCTGGCGGCTTTTTCGAGCAGGAGCAGATTATCAACATGGACAAGCAGGGTGGTGAGGCCGTTGAGGGTTTCGCCCTGGACTTCCAGCAGTTTGCCGGATTTGATGAGGGCGGCGATGAGCGGGCGGGCTTTGGTGAGTTTCATCCAGGTGTAGTCGGCGGAATTGCGCGGCAGGGAAACGCCCAGGGCTTTGGCGCCGCGCTCGAGCCAGAAGAGATCGCGCTGCTCTGGCGAGGGTTCGCTGAGGTCTGCCCAGGCAGGCAGCACGCGCTCGGTGAGGTCGTAGATGCGCTGGAATTTGACGCGCCCGGCGATCATCAGGTCGCCAAAATTGTAAAGGTGCTCGAGGGCCATTTTTTCGGGGCGCCAGTCCCACCAGGTGCCGTGCTTCATTTTTTCGCCTTCGATGCTGCTGGCGCGCAGGGCGCCCCGGGCACGAACGCGCTCCAGGATGGTTTGCATCAATTCGCGGCTGCCGGGCTTTTCCATCCAGTCGTTGTACCAGTGGTGACCTGAGGCGCGCGCTTCGCGCTGGCGCGGGAGCTGGTAGCGGTATTCGTGCAGGGGGATGAAACAGGCGGCGTGGTACCAACCTTCAAAGACGCGGCGCTGTTCAGGGTCGTTGCAGAGCAAGTCGAAGAGGGACGGGTCATAGCTGCCGAGACGCGACCAGAGCGTGATGTAATGGGCACGCGCCACCATTTGCAGGGTATCGATCTGGACCGCGCCCAGGTGGTCGACCAGTTCGAAGATGGAGTCGATGGCGGGGGGCTGCTGCGGTGCGTTGGGGGCAGCGAGGAGGGTGGCGTGCAGAGCGAGGGCGCGCAAGGCCGAAAGAGGGTATATGGTCATGCAGGGGCCTGAAAATCAAAGATCTTTTGGGCAAAGGCTTCATCGAGCAGGGCCAGGAATTCCTGCGGGTTGTCGCGAGTGATGATGTGGGTGCGGATGAGGCGCGGGAGCTGCTGTAATTTCAGGTACTGCATGGCATGCTTGCGGAAGAGGATCATGCCTTTGCGTTCACCGTAAAAGGCGAGGTGACGCTGCAAATGCTCGCGAAGCAGGGTGTGAACTTGTTCGGGGGAGACCTGATCGCGGTCCTGGCGGGAGAAGATCCAGGGGTTGCCGATGGCGGCGCGCCCGATCATGACGGCGTCACAGCCGGTGTAGGCTTTGAGGCGGTCGATATCGGCGGCGACTTTGACATCGCCATTGCCGATGACCGGGATTTTGACGGCTGCCTTGACTTCGGCTATCACGTCCCAATCGGCGAGACCGCTGTAGCCCTGTTCTTTGGTGCGGGCGTGGATGGCGATGAGTGAGCCGCCGTTTTCCTCGACGATGCGGGCGATGAGTTTGTAGCTGCGGCAGTCTTCCCAGCCGATGCGGATCTTGCCGGTGACGGGGATCTCGAGGGCGGTGGAGAGTTTGCGGAAGATGCGCGCGATGGTGAGCGGGGAACGCATGAGGCCAACGCCGGCACCGCCGTGAACAACTTTGCGGGCGGGGCAGCCCATGTTGATATCGATGATGTCGGGGCGTTTGTCCTGGACGCGCAGGGCGGCGGCGACAATTTCATCGGGGTCGTCGCCGTAGAGCTGGAAGACCATGGGGCGCTCGGCTTCGTCGAAGGTGAGGCGGGCGGTCATGTGCTGGTAGGCCATGACGATATGCTGGGCACGGACGAATTCGGTGTAGCTCATGGCGGAGCCGAGGGCGCGGCACATGGAGCGGAAGGGCCAATCGGAGAAGCCGTCCATGGGGGCGAGGATGGCATCGCCGTAGACGGGGATGTCGCGGATGTGGAAGGAGGGGGTGGGGGGTTCGGTCGGGGATGTCATGAGGGGGTCTCTACGGGTAAGATTTGGCACGAGTATAACAGAAGGGATGAGGCAGGGAAGGCGGGCGGGTGACATTGGGCAACACAAAGAAAATCTCAAATTTGCAACTGTAGAATGACACAACCCGCCGCGGGGAGGCATCCCAGGCGGCGGGCAGGTTTTGTATTTGCCCGGCTGTGCCTTCACAGGCGCGGACAGGATGTTACCCGGCCATCATTAAGGGCCTCGTCAAAGAGGTTCAGCACCGCTTTGCATTTCCGGCAAACAGAGAAAACCAATGATGTGGAGCACACTAAACGAAAACCGATGTTGTTGTTGAAGTTATCGGGTTCGTTCTTATTGCGGTAGGCACAACGGGCGTTGTTTCGATTGTTGTTCCACGAGCCGCCGCGCTCCCGGGTAAACCCTTCACAACGCGTCTTGCGACGCGGAAGTGACTGTCTTTTGCCAGCCGCCCAGCAGCCTGCCGATTTCCGCAACCATGCCAGAAACATGATGGTACTGGTTCGGCTTGAGCCATTCCCATTTCTCGCACAGGCGCAAATACAGGCGGACTTTGCGCAGTTCGGCATCCGCGACGCGCAATTTTTCAGCGCGCCTTGCGCCGCGCTGGGCATTGGCCTCAATAAGCAATTCCTGGAAATTCAATGCTGCCTGCTGGAGGCGCTGGGTGACAACAAAGCGCTGGCTGCGCGGGAAATTTTCCGTCAGCGGTATCAGCCAGGTGATGAAATCGTAGGTGCGGGTGAAAATGACCATTTCTTCAGGCATACAGCAGCCCCAGTTGTACCAGCACAGCCTGGCGCAGGTGGTAGGTGTCGCCGTAGCGGGCATGGTTTAACCAACCCTGAATGGAGGCGCGCACATCCGCGCCAGCGCGCAACATGCCGCGGGTTTTGCGCAGAAAGGCATAGCCTTTGCGCGGTTTGAGACGGCGGTGATCGGGAAAAATGATGAAGCCAAGAAAGGGGATGCCGTTTGTAACCGGATGCGGGTGGGCGGAGCCGGTGTGCAAACTGAGGCGCAAACGCTCCAGGCGTTTGATGATGGCATCGCGCCAGCGCAGCAGTTCTTTTTTGTCGTTGCCAAAGAGCAGGAAGTCATCGACATAACGCAAGTAGGCGGCACAGCCCAATTCTCGGCGGATAAAATGGTCGAGGGGATTCATGTAGCAATTGGCCCAACACTGGGAGGTAAGGTTGCCAATCGGCAGACCGCGCGGGCGCTGAGAGGCAAAAAGATCATCACCGGAGAAATAGCGCATGTCATATTCCTCGGCGAGGACGGCCTGCCCGCTGGCAAGGATGCGCTCCACCAGCCAGGCGAGGCTGTCATCAGGCAACATGCGCCCAAGGGTGCCACTTAACACGGCATGGTCGATGGAAGGGAAGAACTGGACAATATCACACTGCAGAACGTAACGAAAGCGCTTTGCATACTGCTGGCAGCAATCCAGTGCGCGGTGCGTGCCCTTGCCAAGTCGGTTGGCAAAGCTGTTGGCGATAAACAGGCGCTCGAAATAGGGGGTGGTGAGATTGCATAGGGCATGGTGTACGACGCGGTCGCGGAAGGGCGCGGCGGAGATCAGGCGTCTTTTGGGTTCGTGGATGTAAAAGGAATGGTATGGGCCGGGTTGGTAGGTTTGCTCGCGCAGTTCGCTTTCGAGTTCGATCAGGTTGTCGGCCAGGTTGAATTCAAAAGAGGCGGTGGGACCCAGTCCGCGTTTGTGGCGCGAGGCGTACTGATAGGCAAGGCGTAGATTATCCCAATCACAGACTTGTTCTTGTAGATTCATGGTATATGCCTATTTTTTTTTAGCGACCCGCTACGCGGGAGGAGAAAACCCATCAGAGAGTCAGAGTACAGAGATTCAGAGTTCAGAGATGGATGATGGGGAGCACACTAAACGAAAACCGAGGT
>Ga0105047_10013715_pt1 | contig 12914 bp, 11 predicted proteins | sample MAT04_FD_78384 | JGI IMG/M metagenome (GOLD analysis project Ga0105047, IMG submission 78384) | Freshwater microbial communities from Lake Fryxell liftoff mats and glacier meltwater in Antarctica - MAT-04 (megahit assembly) | ecosystem: Environmental > Aquatic > Freshwater > Ice > Liftoff... | reverse complement strand
GGGCGTGTAGTAGAGGTCCTCGAGGCCCGAGATCACACCGACGTCGCCGGGCAGCGCTCCCGTGACGATGCTCTGCCCGAAGCAGTAGACGGGGTCGGCGAGCACGGAGGTCGCGTGCTTGCTCAGTTCCGCGATCATCTCGAGCTTGGACTCGACGACCTCCTCGAACGACACCTGCGACAGGTCGTCGTCGAACAGGAGCAGATAGTTGTCGGGGTGGTCGATCGCGATGGTGCGGATGAGACCGGCGGCATCGGTGATGCGCGACATGCGGCGGTGGAGACCGACGGTCTGAGCGGATGGGACCTGGGGTATTGACAGCGCTGTCATAGGCTCTTACGTTAGTCGTAGACACGCGTCCGAGCAAGGGTGCTCCGCTCTTGACAGCGCTGTCCACCGGGCAAGGAGGCCCTCGTGCTCGTCGTGACGCCCAACACGTGCATCGACGTGACGACGTGGCTGCCCTCCCTCGTGCCAGGCTCCGTGAGCCGGGCGACCCGCACCGAGGTCACCGCCGGCGGCAAGGGCGTCAACGTCTGCCGCACGCTGCGGGCCCTGGGTGGCACCCCCCGGCTTCTCGGCCTCGCCCCCGACTCCGACTCCCGGCTGGCCGAGCTGCTCGCAGCCGAGGGCTGCGACTTCCTCGCGGTGCCACATCGCGGCCAGAGCCGGCTGGCGCTGATCCTGCTCGAGGATGCCGGCCGCGTCACGGTCGTCAACGGCCGCGGGCCCGAGCTCCGAGAGTGGAACCACGACGAGCTGCTGGCGACGGTCGCCGCGCAGGTCGACACCACGAGCCCCGCCGCCGTCCTCTGCTCCGGCTCGTTGCCGCCCGACGTGCCGCCCACCCTCTACGCCGACGTCGTCGTGGCCGCTCACGCCCGCGGCGTGCCGGTCTACGTCGATGCAGCCCCCGCCGTGCTGGGCGCCACCCTCTCCAGCAGTCCGGACCTGGTCAGCCCCAACGTCGGTGAGGTCGAGTCGCTGCTGTTCGGGCGCACCGACGAGAACGTCGAGGAGGAGGGCGACGACCTCGCCGACCGATGCACCTCGGCCTCGCGCGAGCTGCACGCCCGTGGTGCCCGTCGCGCCGTCGTCACCGCCGGCTCCCACGGCGCCGCGCTCACCAACGACGCCGGAACCTGGTGGGTCGAGGCGGTGGCCGTGCCCGTGTCCAACCCGATCGGCGCGGGCGACTCGTTCCTCGCCGGCACCGCCTTCGCCCTGGCCGCGGGCGCCGACGACCTCGCCGCCGTGCGTCACGGCATGAGCGTCGCCGCGGCGGCGGTGCAGCACGAGCGCGGCGGCATGCTCGACGCCGGTCTGGTCGAGGGCCTGCTGCAACGGCTGCCCCAGGGGGTGCCTGCATGAGCGAGCCGACCATCTACGACGTCGCCCGAGAGTCGGGCTTCTCGATCAAGACGGTCTCGCGGGTCATCAACGGCGCCAACGGGGTTCGTGCCGAGACGGTCGCGCGGGTCGCGGCCGCCATCACGGCCCTCGACTACCACCCGAACCCGGCAGCGCAGCGCCTCGGCGGAGGCAAGCTCCCCACCATCGGCGTCGTCGTCGACTCGCTCAACGACCCCTTCTTCGGTGAGGTCATCGCCGTCATCGAGCGGCGTGCCCAGGAGATGGGGATGGACGTGCTCGTCGCCTCGACCGGCATGGACCAGCTGCGCGCCCGCACCCAGGTCGAGCGGCTCGTGAGGCGCGGCGTCGCTGCGCTGCTGGTCGCGCCGTTCGGTGACGACGAGAACGCGCGGGCCGCGCTGCCCGACGACATCCCGGTCGTCGTCATCGACCGACGCTGCGGCATCGACGACAAGGACGTCGTGCGGGTCACCGACCACGAGGGCGGCGTCGAGGCGGTGCGCCACCTCATTGCGCACGGCCACACCCGCATCGCCTTCCTCGGCGAGACCGAGGAGTTCACCACCGTGCAGGACCGCCTCGCGGGCTACACCGACGCGCTCGTCGGCGCCGGCCTCACGGTCGAGCCCGAACTGGTCGAGACCCGGTGCTGGAACAGCGAGGTGGCCTACCCCCTCGCCATGGCGATGCTCGCGCCCGCCGACGGGCCCACCGCCGTCTTCGCGTCGACCCCGCTCGTCGGGCTGGGGGTGCTGCGCGCCCTCAAGCGCCTCGACCGCCAGGACATCGCCGTCGTCGTCTTCGGCGACTTCCCCCTCGCCGAGCTGATGACGCCCCCCACCACCGTCGTCGACCAGCGCCCGACTGCCCTGGCGCACGCGGCGTTCGACCACCTCGCCCGCCGGCTCGACGACCCCCGCTCCCCCGTGGTCGAGACCGTGCTGCCGACCCGGCTGATCCAGCGCGGGTCCGGCGAGCTGGCCCCCCGGAAGGCCTCGTCGTGAGACGCCCACTCGTCGTCGACATCGGTTTCGACCTCGGCACCACCGTCACCAAGCTGACGGCGCTGGCGGAGGACGGCACCAAGCTCGTAGACCACTCCGTCGCCACCACGTGGGAGGAGCCCGGCGACGGCCGCGCCGAGCGAGACCCCCACGCCGTCGTGGCTGCCGTCGAGGACCTCCTCGCCCGTGCGGCCACGACGGTCGGCACCGGCGCCGGGTTGCACGGCCCGCTCGAGATCCGCTCCATCGGGTTCACCTCGATGGCCGAGTCGGGCGTGCTCGTCGACGCCGACGGTGAGCCCCGCTCGCCGGTCATCGCGTGGTTCGACCCACGGGGCAGCGAGCAGGTCGCTGCCGCTCCGCCAGAGCTGGCCCACGACTTCCCGGCACGCACCGGACTGCCGGTCACCCACATCGCGTCGCTGTTCAAGATCGCCTGGCTGCGCGACCAGGGGTTGTCGTTGGCCGGCCTGCAGTGGCTGTCGCTCCCCGAGTTCGTGATCTCCAGGCTCGGCGGGCGCAGGGTGGCCGAGCTGTCGCTCCTGGGCCGCACCGGCTTCCTCGACATCCACACCAACGCGCCCTACCTCCCGGCCCTGGCCCACCTCGGCGTGGGGGAGCACCTGGTACCCGAGCTCGTCGGGGCCGGCACCCCGGCCGGGCGGGTTCGCGACGACCACCTCGTGACCGCGGCCCGCGGTGCGGTGCTGACCGTCGCCGGGCACGACCACGCCGTGGCCGCCGCCGCCGCGGGCTCCGCCGCCACGGCATCCGCGATGGACAGCTTCGGCACGGCGGAGGCGTTCCTCGTGGCCAGCAGCCACGTACCCGACCCCGACGCCGTGCGCGAGCTGACCACGCACGGAGTCTCGGTCTACCCGCACGTCGTGCACGGCACGACCGGGCTGCTGGCCGGGATGCGCACCGGGCTCGTCCTCAAGCGCGTGCTGCGCCTGCTCGGCGCCGACGACGAGCACGGGCGCGGCCGGGTCGACCGTGAGTCGCTCGCCCACCGCGGCGACCGAAGCGGCGACCGAAGCGGCGACATCGGCGTCGCGGGCTTCTCGATGTCGGACTCCGAGGTCACCTTGCACCTGCGGGGCGACTCACCGACCCCCGGCCGGGTCTGGCGGGCGGCCCTCGACCACAGCACCGCGCACGCCGCCGACCTCCTCGCCCACCTCGGCGCCGCCGGGGTTCCCATCGAGCGACTCGTCCTCGCGGGCGGCTGGAGCCGGATGCCGTCGGTCCTCGGCGCACGCCGCGCCCTCGCCCCCACGGTCGAGGTCGCCGCCATCCAGCAACCGGGTCCTCGTGGCGCGGCGCTCTACGGGCGATGGGCCGCCACCTCCGGCCGCTCCATCAGCAGCGACCTGCGGCCCCCAGCCGCGTACTTCACCTCGGTCACGGAGACGGTCTCCGCGGGCCACGCACCACCCCTGGCTAAGGAGGCCACCCCATGACGTCGACCGGACTCGATGCGATCGCCACGAACGCGGGCACGTTCGCCGTGCTCGCGATGGACCAGCGCGGAACCCTCAAGCGGATGCTCGCCGCCGTCGACCTCCCCGACACCACCGACGAGGAGATCGTCGCGATGAAGCGCGACCTGATCGCCTCCTTGGCGGGCAGCCCCTCGGCGTTCCTCATCGACCCCACCTACGGCCTTCCGGCCGCCCACCAGGTCCAGGATGCTCCGCCGTTCGGTCTGCTCCTCGCGGCCGAGCCCGGCTCTCGCGGAACCCACCTCGGTGAGCCGACGGTGACACTCGACCCGGCGCAGGATGCCGCCTGGGTGCGCGAAAGCGGCGCCGACGCGATGAAGTTCCTCGCCCAGGTGCGGGCCGACCGGCCGGTCGGCGACGACGGCCGTGACACCACCGCCGAGGCCCGCGAGGCGATGAAGGCGCTCGTGGCCGACTGTGCCGAGCAGGGCGTGCCGTCGATCATCGAGAACCTCATCTTCGCGCTGGCCGGCGAGGCACCGCTCTCCCTCGGGGCCCGTGCTGACGCGATCATCGAGGCCGCCGTGCTCATCGACGACCTCAAGCCGAGCCTGCTCAAGCTCGAGTACCCGGGCAGCCCGCAGGCCTGCAAGCGGCTCGCGTCCCGACTGACCGTGCCGTGGGCCGTGCTCTCCGCGGGGGTCTCCTCTGACGAGTTCGCCCAGGTGCTTCGCATCAGCTGCGACGAGGGCGGGGCCAGCGGCTTCATCGCCGGGCGGTCCGTCTGGAAGGAGATCGTGGGCATGGGTCACGACGAGCGCGTCGCGTTCCTCTCCGACACCGGGCGTCGTCGGATGGACGAGTACGTCGCCATCCTCGACGGGCGTGCCCGGCCGTACCGGGAGGCCGTCGCGTGAGCGCCCTGTTCGAGGCCCGCGGGCTGAGCCGCCGCTTCGGGCGCGTGCAGGCCCTCGACAAGGCCGACTTCGACGTCAGTGCCGGCGAGGTCGTCGCCCTCATCGGGGACAACGGTGCCGGCAAGTCGACGCTCGTCAAGGCCCTCACCGGCAACCTCGACATCGACGAGGGCGAGATCTTCTTCGAGGGGCAGCCGATCCACTTCGCGACGCCCCACGAGGCGTCGGCCGCCGGCATCGAGGTCGTGCACCAGGACCTCGCGCTGGCCCCGCACCTCGACGCCGCCCAGAACATGTTCCTCGGCCGCGAGATCATGCGCCCCGGCCCCTTCGGGAAGCTCGGGTTCATGGACAACACGGCGATGCGCGCCAGGGCCGCGGCCGCCTTCACCGAGCTCGGCTCGGCCGTGCGCTCGGTCGTCGTCCCGGTCGGGGCGATGTCCGGTGGGCAGAAGCAGTCGGTGGCCATCGCCCGCGCCGTGTCGTGGGCGAACAAGGTGCTCTTCCTCGACGAGCCCACGGCCGCCCTCGGCGTCGTGCAGACCCACAACGTGCTCGAGACGATCAAGAAGGTGCGCGACAGCGGCCTGGCGGTCGTCCTCATCTCGCACTCCATGCCGCACGTGCTCGAGGTGGCCGACCGGGTGCAGGTGCTGCGCCTGGGCCGACGCGTCGCGACCATCGAAGCAGCGGGCGCGTCGGTCGAACAGCTCGTCGGTGCCATGACCGGCGCCCTCGACAGGAAGGAGGGGGCGGCATGAGCACCATCACCAAGCCGGCGGAGGCCATCGAGACCTCCTCGAGCCACGGCGGCGCCCTCGAGCGGCTCAAGGCCATGCAGTCGGTGTGGATCCTCGGCGTCCTCGTCGTCATCATCGCCGCGTTCGGCATCATGTCGCCGACGACGTTCCTGAGCGCCGGCAACCTCACCAACATCGCCCAGAACGTGTCGATCTGGGCCGTGCTCGCCGTGGGCATGACCTTCGTCATCATCACCTCCGGCATCGACCTGTCGGTCGGCTCGGTGCTCGTCGTGTCCTCCGTCGTGGCCGCCAAGGTCATGGAGGCGATGGGTGAGCAGGGCTGGGGCGCGGCGATCGTCGGGCTGGCCTGCGCGGTGGTCAGCGGCCTGTTCTGGGGCGTGCTCAACGGGTTCCTCGTCGCCAAGGCCAAGGTGCCCCCGCTGATCGTCACGCTGGGCACGCTGTCGGTCGCCCTGGGAATCGCCCAGATCATCACCGGGGGCCTGGACATCCGCTCGGCACCGGACGTGCTCGTCGACAACATCGGCTACGGCCGCATCGCCGGCATCCCCGCCATCAGCCTCATCGCGCTCCTGGTCGTCGTCATCGGCGGCATCGGCCTGCACAAGACGAGGTTCGGCCGTTACACCTACGCGATCGGCTCCAACGAGATCTCCGCCCGACGGGTCGGCATCAGCGTCGACCGCAAGCTGATCCAGATCTACGCGCTGGCCGGCCTGCTCGCCGGGTTCGCCGGCGTGCTCTCGCTCGCGCAGTACGGCACGACGACGATCGCCGGCCAGTCGCTCACCAACCTCAACGTCATCGCGGCGGTCGTCATCGGCGGCACGTCGATCTTCGGTGGCCAGGGCTCGATGTTCGGCTCGATGGTCGGCCTGTTCATCCCCGCCACCCTGCAGTCCGGCTTCGTCATCATCGGCGTCTCTCCCTACTGGCAGACCGTCGCAGTCGGCGCGATCCTCATCGCCGCTGTCTACGTCGACCAGCAGCGACGAGCCGCGGCCAGCCGAGGCAAGGGCGTCTAGACCGGCGCCCGCCACCCCACAACAGCCGGCCACCCCGGCAGTCCCCCCGCCCACCTCTCTCCCACGAACACGCAGAACCCCACCACAGAAGAAGGGCAGCACCACCATGAGAAACACCATCAAGCTCACTGCGATCACCGCCAGCGCCGTGCTGGCGCTGGCCGCGTGCAGCAGCGGGAACTCGTCCGGCGACAGCTCGGGCTCCGCCACCGCCGGAGGCAGCAACAACAAGCAGATCGCCTTCGTGCAGGGCGTGGCCGGTGACGAGTTCTACATCACCATGGAGTGCGGCATCAAGGAGAAGGCCGCCGAGCTCGGCTACACCGTCACCACGCAGGGTCCGCAGAAGTTCGACCCCACCCTGCAGAAGCCGATCGTCGACTCGGTGACCGCGTCGAAGCCGGCCGCCATGCTCGTCGCCCCCACCGACGTCGAGGCCATGCAGGCCCCCCTGGAGCAGGCCGCCAAGGCCGGCATCAAGGTGGTCCTGGTCGACACCACGACCAACGACCCGTCGTTCGCGGTCTCGCAGATCAGCTCCGACAACGTCGGCGGCGGCGCGGCTGCCTTCGACGCCATCAAGGCCGCCAAGCCCGCCGGCGGCAAGGTGCTGGTCATCTCGACCGACCCCGGTGTCTCCACCGTCGACGCCCGCATCAAGGGCTTCGAGGAGGCCGCGGCCAAGGACTCCACGTTCAAGTACCTCGGCGTGCAGTACAGCCACAACGACCCGGCCACGGCGGCCAACCTCGTCTCGGCCGCGCTGCAGAAGGACCCCGACATCACCGGCATCTTCGCGACCAACCTGTTCTCGGCCGAGGGCTCGGCCACCGGCGTTCGCCAGGCGGGCGCCAAGGACGTGACCATCGTCGGCTTCGACGCGGGCCCGAACCAGATCAAGGCCCTCGAGGACGGCACCGTGCAGGCGCTCGTCGCGCAGCAGCCGTCGACCATCGGCTCCGACGGCGTCACCCAGGCCGACGCGGCCCTGACCGGCGGCACCGTGAAGCCCACCATCCAGACCGGGTTCACCATCATCACCAAGGACAACCTCGCCGGTGAGGGTGGCAAGGCGGCGTACAAGTCGACCTGCTGACCCCGTTCCCCCGACTGCGGGGCCGCCGTGCGCTCAGGGCCGCGGCGGCCCTGCTTCCATCCCCGGGTCCCAACTTTCTCGCCCGATGCGAGAAACTTCACCTTCGCACCACTTCCTAAGGGGTGCGAAGGTGAAGCTTCCTGCATCGGGCGGAAAAGTTGAGGCGGTTCAGCGGGTGGTGACCTCGACCAGCGCGGCGTGGCCGGCGGCATCCACCTTCACCGTGGCGACCGCACCGCCGCTGCCGAGGTCGGCCTGCATCCGCGCCGCCTCGTCCTGCGGCAGGAACCAGCTCTCGATGCCGCACTCCAGGCGCCAGCTGGAGTCGTCGCAGGTGAGGTAGAGACCCTCGGATGGCGGCGTGCGCACGACGTCGCCGCCCACCCACACCTCGCCCTGCCGGGTCAGGGGCACGTATGCCGTGCCACGCGTCGCGTCGAGCGACTCCTGCTGCTCCTCGGTAATCTCGCCGGGGAAGGTGAGCTCGGGCAGGTCCGGGTAGGCCAGCTCGACGTAGGCCCCGCGGAACGGGTCGATGGGGTCGACCGGCTGGACGCGCAGCACGACCTGTTCGCCGGTGAGCCGGGCCGAGAGCGGTGCCCAGACGGCCACACCGACCAGGGCCAGCTGGGCCAGGACGACCGCACCGACGCGGACCGACCGCGATGTCGTGGTGCTCATGACAGGGCCTCCTTGCCCTCGCTGACGAGCCGTCGGCGCCCGCGGTCGGCCAGGATGCCGGTGCCGAGCAGCACGACCCCGACGAGAAGGAAGAGCGCGGCACCCGAGACGATCGGGGCGAACACCGCGAAGGCCTGCACCGTCACGAAGACGACCAGGGCCGCCGTGGCGAGCCAGGTCAGCCGTGAGGAGTTCCGCATCCCGCCGAGGACGGCATACCCGCTCGCGACGGCGAGGTAGGCGACGACCGACAGCACCGCGCGCACCCACGCCCCGGCCGGCAGGTCGGCCGTGTCCATGACGTTCTCGTCGAACCGCCACAGCGACAGCCCGACGGTCAGCAGCAGGGCCAGGCCTGCGAGCCCGACCTCGAGCCGGTCCACCCGGTCGCCCCGCACGAGCGCCGCTGCCGCGAGGGCGATGGCCACGCCGAGCCCGACGTAGAGCACGAGGCTGCCCTCGGCGTCGCCCCAGGCGTACGGCAGGGCCGCGACGAACAGGGCGACGAGCACGAGGAGGGCACCGACCTCGCGCCACGGGTCGGCCAGGTCGCGCCACCCCAGCACCAGGTGGCCGACACCGACGGCGGCAGCCCCCAGCCCGGCCGCGGCCAGCGCCGTCGACACGGCGAACGCGCTCTCACTGGAACCGAGCACCTGCCAGACGAACCAGAAGGCGAGCAGACCGACGGCGAGCACGAGCGGTGCGACCCCGCGCACGGCGTATGCCCAGAGCAGCGCACCCAGCCCCCACACCCCGACCAGGATCGGCTCGTAGGCGGGCACCTGCAGGCTCTGCGCGGCCTGGAAGACGACGGCACCGAACGCTGCTGCGGCGAGCAGCCGCGCCGCCCCCACGACGGGGGATGCCGTGTCGCCCACCCGCGCAAGCCGGCTCGCGAGCAGCTCGGCCGCCACGACCAGCCCGAGCCAGATGGCGACCATCAGCAGGAACCGGGTGAGCGGCGACATCATGTCGAGGTTCGAAGCCACGAGCCACACCAGGCCGAGCCCGACGAAGCAGGCGCCGAGCGTGAGCACGATGCGCGCGAGGGTGAACCGGCGGCTGGCGACGTAGCGGTAGCGGATGGCGGCGGCGGTCTCGGACCCGAGCAGGCCCTCGGCCTGCCAGTGCGCCAGCTCGCCTTCGAGCCAGTGCAGCTGGGCGGGGGTCGCGGGGTGCACGGCGGGGTCCCGGTGGCTGGGAGCAGTGGGAGTGGCGGCGGGCGGCGCGGTCATCGCGGGCTCCTCGGTCTCGGGCAGTTCCCCGGTGGGTGCGTCACCATGGTCCTCCCGGACGCGGGTCGGCACCATGAGCCCGCCTACTCAGCGCGTCGCGCCGCGCCCTGTCGAGCCCAGGTCGGGTCAGGCGTGGTTGAAGTCGTCCGGGTTCGGGCCGGTGCGAAAACCGCGGTCGAGACTGCCCAGCTCGGACACCTCGTCGTCGGTCAGCGCGAGGTTGCTGGCGGCGAGGTTCTCGACGATGCGCGACGGGGTGACCGACTTCGGCAGCACGACGAGGCCGAGCGCCAGGTGCCAGGCGATGACGACCTGCGCGGGAGTCGCGCCGTGCTCCTGCGCGATCCGGCCGATGACCGGGTCGTCGAGCACCTGCTTGCCCGACGCCAGCGGGCTCCACGACTCGGTGACGATGCCGTGCTCCGTGTGGAACTCGCGCAGCGGGGTCTGCTGCAGGTAGGGGTGCAGCTCGACCTGGTTGATGGCGGGCCACTCCCCCGTCGCGTCGAACAGCCGCTGCAGGTGCGGCGCGTGGAAGTTGCAGACCCCGATGGCGCGCACCCGCCCCTCGTCGCGCAGCTCGCGCAGGGCCTGCCAGGTCTCGACGTACTTGTCCTGGGCGGGCGACGGCCAGTGGATGAGGAACAGGTCGAGCACCTCGAGGCCCAGCCGTTCCATCGAGCCGTCGAACGCCGTGCGCGTCGCGTCGCGCCCGTGGTCGTCGTTCCAGACCTTGGTCGTCACGAAGACGTCGTCGCGGGGCACGTCGCTCGCGGCCAGGGCCCGACCGACGCCGGCCTCGTTGCCGTAGAGTCGGGCGGTGTCGACGTGCCGGTACCCGGCCGCGAGGGCGGCCGTGACCGCCGCGTCGACCTCGTCGTCGGGTACCTGCCAGACTCCGAAGCCGATGGTCGGGATCGGCAGTGGGCCCGAGGGCGTGGTGAGGGCGGTCGTCGTCACGTGTGGCATGCCCCCACGCTAGGCCGTGGGAGTGCTCGCCGGGCACCGGGCGGGTGCTCGGACCCACCTACCCGGCACAGCTGTCCGGCCGGCGCGCGCCGACGTTCGGCGTGCGACGCAACCGCCCGTCTAGTGCGTCACACCGCTGCTCGCGCAGGGCCCGACCCGCCGAGTGAGAGGGTCGGCATACCGATAGAGTCCGAGCCATGGCCATCAGCAAAGTCCTCATCGCCAACCGGGGTGAGATCGCGGTTCGTATCGCCCGCGCCTGCGCCGACCACGGAATCGGGTCCGTCGCCGTCTACGCCGAGCCCGACCGCGACGCCCTCCACGTCAAGGTCGCCGACGAGGCGTACGCCCTCGGTGGGTCCACGCCCGGTGACTCCTACCTGCTGCAGGACAAGTTGATCGAGATCGCCCACGAGGCCGGTGCCGACGCGGTCCACCCGGGTTACGGCTTCCTCTCCGAGAACGGTGGCTTCGCCCAGAAGGTCCTCGACTCCGGCCTGGTCTGGATCGGTCCCGGCCCCGAGGCCATCGACAGCCTCGGCGACAAGGTGAAGGCGCGCCACATCGCGCTGGCCGCCAAGGCACCGCTGGTGCCCGGCACCGCCGACCCCGTGGACGGCCCCGACGAGGTCGTGGCCTTCGCCGAGGAGTTCGGGCTGCCGGTCGCCATCAAGGCCGCCTACGGCGGTGGTGGTCGCGGCCTGAAGGTCGCCCGCACCCTCGAGGAGATCCCCGAGCTGTTCGAGTCGGCGGTGCGCGAGGCCGTCACGGCGTTCGGCCGCGGCGAGTGCTTCGTCGAGCGCTTCCTCGACCACCCCCGGCACGTCGAGACCCAGTGCCTCGCCGACCAGCACGGCAACGTCGTCGTCGTCTCGACCCGCGACTGCTCGCTGCAGCGTCGCAACCAGAAGCTCGTCGAGGAGGCTCCGGCCCCGTTCGTCACCGACGAGCAGCACACCGAGATCCTCAGGGCGTCCAAGGAGATCCTGCGCGCCGCCGGCTACGTCAGCGCCGGCACCTGCGAGTTCCTCGTCGGTCCCTCGGGCGACGTCTCCTTCCTCGAGGTCAACACCCGCCTGCAGGTCGAGCACCCGGTCTCGGAAGAGGTCACCGGGATCGACCTCGTGCGCGAGCAGTTCCGCATCGCCGACGGCGAGTCGCTCGACTACCCCGACCCCGAGCCGCACGCCCACTCCATCGAGTTCCGCATCAACGGCGAGGATGCCGGCCGCGGCTTCCTCCCCGCCCCGGGCACCGTCACCACGATGCGCGTCCCCCAGGGTCCGGGCGTCCGCTGGGACTGCGGCCTGCTCGAGGGCGACACCGTCGCGGGGGCGTTCGACTCGATGATCGCCAAGCTGATCGTCACCGGCCGCACCCGCCAGCAGGCCCTCGAGCGCTCGCGCCGGGCCCTCGACGAGCTCGTCATCGAGGGCATGCCCACGGTCACCCCGTTCCACCGCAAGGTCGTCTCCGACCCGGCGTTCGCCCCGGCCGACCCCGACGAGAAGTTCTCGATCCACACCCGCTGGATCGAGACCGAGTTCGACAACGACATCCCGGCGTATGCCGGTGGGTCGGCAGACGCCCCGGAGGTCGACGAGCGCCAGACGGTGGTGGTCGAGGTCGGCGGCAAGCGGCTCGAGGTGTCCCTGCCCGGTGGGCTGTCCCTCGGCGGCGGCTCGGGCGGCGGCTCCGGTGGCGGCGCGGCGAAGAAGAAGGCTCCGCGGCGCTCCGGCGGCGCGAAGGCGGACTCGGCAGCATCCGGCGACTCCCTCACGGCCCCCATGCAGGGCACCATCGTCAAGATCGCCGTCGAGGAGGGCGCGACCGTCGCCGAGGGCGACCTGGTCGTCGTGCTCGAGGCGATGAAGATGGAGCAGCCGATCAACGCCCACAAGGCCGGCACCGTCACGGACCTGGGCGCGGAGGTCGGTGCCACCGTCTCCAACGGCGCGGTGATCTGCGAGATCAAGGACTAGGGACGACGCGGGCCGCTCCGTCCCGAGCGCCTGGTCGACAGTAGAGAACCCGTCGACAGTAGAGAACACGCCGTGTGACGCGACGTCACACGGCGTGTTCTCTACTGTCGACGGGGCTGGTGAGCCGGTCCTAGTCGATGTTCTCGGTGTTCTCGGGGCGGGCCTGGGTGCCCGCGAACAACGCCGAGAGGTCGAGCGAGCGAACGTGGCGCCGGGAGGCCAGGGAGACGTACGTGCGGGCCAGGACGTCCTTGCCGAAGCCGAGCACCGTGTTCAACAGCCCCGTCGCCTCCGCGAGGTCCTCCGGGGGCGATGCCTCCACGATCTGGCGCCACATGGCCTCCTCGATCGCGTTGAACGCCGCCTGCACCTCGCTGATGTCGAAGCCGGCCTTGAACCGCTCCTCGGCGACGTTCACG
>Ga0105047_10013713_pt1 | contig 12917 bp, 7 predicted proteins | sample MAT04_FD_78384 | JGI IMG/M metagenome (GOLD analysis project Ga0105047, IMG submission 78384) | Freshwater microbial communities from Lake Fryxell liftoff mats and glacier meltwater in Antarctica - MAT-04 (megahit assembly) | ecosystem: Environmental > Aquatic > Freshwater > Ice > Liftoff... | reverse complement strand
TGGCCTTTTACACTACGGTTTGATGACGATGGTCTCCGTCACCACCGTCGCAGCGTTCGACGCGGTGGGCCCGGTCCTCGTCGTGGCCTTCCTCATTGTCCCGGCCGCAACGGCGATCTTGCTCGTGGATCGCTTGCACTGGGTGTTACTCCTCTCCGTTTTGGTCGCCATCGTTGCAGCCACGGCCGGTGTGCTCGTCGCCTTTCAATTGAAGACAAACACTGCGGGAACTGTGGCGACGATGCTCGGGGCCATCTTTGGAGTGACCCTCTTCATCGCGCCGGGTCGAGGGTTGATCGCCCGGATTGTCCGGCGAATTCGTCAGCAACGCGAGTTTCACGTCACGATGCTGACCATCCATTTACTTCAACACGAAGGCACCCCAGCCGAACCGGACGAGGCTCGTGAAGACGGGCTCTACCGTCATTTGCACTGGGCTCCAACGGAAGTGGCTGCAGTCGTCCGGCGAGGGGTCAACGAAGAATTGATCGAGCGAAATGGGGCTTTGCTGACGTTAACCGAAGCGGGCCGCACGCGTGCCCGCTCGGTGTTGAACTTGTAATGCCGTTTACGGCTTCGCGTTCCGATCACGGCTTCGCCGGCGGTATCCGCTCGGGCGGGTCGGGCCGAACCAGTTCCGTGGTCGCCGTTCCCGTCAAAAACTTCTCGACATCCCACAGCAAGAAATTCAAATCCCGGTCGATCGACAGCGTCCGCAATCCGCTCGGCGCGAACGCGGTCGAAACCACCGAGGCATCGTGCTTGCGGAACGTTGCCACCACTTTTTTCGTGCTCAAATCCCACAATCGTAGCGTGCGATCCGAGGCCGCGGAGAGCAACCATCGCCCACCCGGCTTGAGGGCAACACCGCGAATACCTGCTTCGTGGCCATCAAGATTGAGGATGCGGCGACCGCTGTTGGTTTCCCAAACGCGAAGCTGGCCGTCATCTGCACCCGTGATGACGATGTTGCCTGCCTCAGCGAATTTCACACAGGTCACCGCGGCAGCATGAGCCTCCCAGCGATTCACAATCGCTCCGGTGCGGGTGTTCCAAACGATGATGGACTTGTCCGCAGCGAGCACCGCATACGGTTGCTTCGGGTGCAGATCGACAGCGTGAATCGCTTTCGCCTCGCCTTCGAGTCGACGGAGTTCTTTATTTGTGACAAGGTCCCACCAGGCCGCGGTGCCGTCGTAGCCGACGCTGATAGCCTTGGTGCCATCGCCAGTGAACGCGACACCGGTGACGAGGCCGAGGTGGGCGATCATGACTTTCAATTCTTGACCGCTTTTCAAGTCCCACAGCCGCATCGTGCCATCGGCACTGCCGGAAAGCACGCGGGTTTCATCCACGGAAAGCGCAACCGCCCACACGGACGCTGTGTGACCAATGAGCCGTTTCAAATCCCGACGGCCTTCGACATCCCAGACGCGAACGCTGCGATCCCCGGAGGCGATGACCGCTCGCTTGCCATCGAGTGTGAACACGACCTGATTGGCAACATTCCCTACGGATTCGAGCGGGTCGGCCTCGGCGATGTTGTCAGCAGTCAATCCACCATTCAGGCCGGCTTGAAAGAGTGTGCCGAGCCGCAAATCGCGAGTGAGATCGCCGAACGTTTGCAACCACACAGCACGTGAAACGGTCCCGCCCGCGACGCGGAGGGCCCCAAGGTTCTTCGTCAAAATCGGCGAAGCGTCGATTCGCAATTTGAACTCCTCGGCCGTGAGCCCGACTTCCGCGGCCGCCGGGAGCAGATCAAGATCCGCCTCGTAGCGAAGGGTGATCGTGCTCACCGGTTCGTACTTGCTCACTTTGGAGCCCGTTTTCGCCAGGGCTTCCGCGTACTTCTTGGCATCCTCCTCCATCACGGCCAGGCTCTTGTCCTTCGGCGGATAAAGCCCACGTATCAAATCGGCATCGCCCCGGCTGAACGCCTTCGGGTTCTTGTCCAGGTGGTCGCGAACCTGATCGGCCTTCGGATTGATCCCGCTCAGGTGGCACGACATGCACGACACGCCCGCTTCGACCGCCCGGTCGGGTCGCTTCGGATCGGAGACAATGTTGATCGGTCCCTTGTCGAGTCGAGTGTTCTGATTGTTCACGAGCATGAAGGCGTGCAGCCCGTTAGGAAGGGCAAAGATCGCCTCGCCACCTGCGTGCGTGAAGGGCGTTTCCACGAGGCCCGGCCCGAGGGGAAAGGCGAAGATATTCCGGCGATCTGGCAGTAACCCCCCCCGTTCGACGAGGTTTTGCGGGACTTCGTCGAAATCGTAGGTTCGCCAGTAGGCTCCGTGAACCGAGTCGTGGCGTTCCAGAATGCGATTGAACCGCGAGATGCCCGAGCCGTTGAAGCCGACGCGGATCACTCGTTCTTGTTGGATGTTGACTGGGGCGTCGATGCGGAGTTGGCGTTCGAGTTCGCCGAGGTTACCGGGCAGTTGCAAGACATCGTAGTAAAGCGGAGCCCGGCTCGCGGCGGCGGTGAACCAGTCGGCCCGGACCGTGGGCATTTTCGAACCGGTGCCAACGATCACGGCCCGGGCCGCAGCGGAGTCTTCGAGCACTCCGTACGGGTAATCGGCGAGGATGCGGTTCCAGAGCACGGCGTCCCACATGTACCAGCGAAGGTCGATGCGAAGGATCGTTTTACCCGGGTCAATCGCCTCGGGGGCTCGCACTTTCGGATGCCACGACAGGCTGTTGATGAGCTTCGTGAGCGCGTTACGGTAGGTTTGCAGTTCATCGTCCGAGAGGCCTGCGTTCGCCAGGTGGGTGAGCGTGAAGTACCGTTGAAAGCGACGCGTGCGGCGGTCGAACGTGTCCAGATCCGCAAGGATCAAGTTCTGGACATCTTGCGTGGAGAGGCGGGTCGTTTCGGGTTTCGCTACCTCCGCGGTCGGGGCCCCGGCCTCGATCCACTGGCGGATCACCGCGATGTCGGCTTCGCTCGGACGAGGGTTTTCCCCCGCTGGGGGCATTGAGCCGTTCAACATCCGGCGATAAACCGGGGATGACTGTAGAGCCCCGGGAACGACCTTCTTGCGGCCAACGAGTTTGGTCAGGTCGAGAATGTAGTTCATCCCGCCTTCGATGGCCCCGTTCTGCCCGTGGCATCGGTGGCAGTTTGTTTGCAAGACCTTCTGGGCTTGTGTCGCAAGCTCGGTCGGGGTTTCGGCCCGTGCGAATCCCGCCAGGCTCGCGACCAGTCCCATCGCCAGCAGCGTTCGGTTCCGCATGAGCCGTCTCCCTTGGTGCGCCAAGATTCCCCTACTCAATGCGTACCACACCGAGGGGGCCTTGACTATGCCGGGGTGTAACAGGTGGTAACGAGGCAGCCGCTTGCGGCTTCGCGCTTGACTCGCATAACGCGAAGCCGCAAGCGGCTTGACTAATTTCCATCCGGCAACGGTTCATTGCTCAGTTGCTCGCGCAAGTGGCTCAACGCCCGAACGAGCCGTTTGCGCTGCGTCTCCGGTTTGCCGCCGAGTTGATCGGCGATTTTCTGCCAGCCCATCCCGTGGAGACGCAAAAAGAGCAGGCGAATCTCCGCATCCGAAAGGTGCTTCTGCAACATCGGCAGCAGGTCGCCCATTCGCGGAAGGTCGTCGGGTTCTTCACTCTGTGAAATGGCTGGGGCGTCGGCGCCGGGGGCAAGTGGCGCTTCGCGAGGCCGGCCCGTCGCATCGTGGCGTTTGCGATGGTGGTCGATCATGCGGTGCTTCGCCATCGTGGACAAATAGCGTCGCAGATCATCCGGCGTGGCGAACTCCCCTTCCCCGGACGCGAGTTTCGAAAAAAGGCGGATGAACACCGACTGACAAATATCGTCGGTATCCGCGACGGGGCGGACGCTCTTCGGCACACCCTGGATGTGAACCGCCTGGCGGACGGCGGGGGCGAACTGCTCGAAGAGTTCTGCGAAGGCGTCCGGGTCGCCATCGCGGGTGCGGCGGAGCAAGTCGGCGAACGGGTCCATACGAACCTCGGCACGTTGAACGACGGCGAGCTTTCGATTGAATAATAGCGGACAATGGAACTCGCGGATTGCGTCCCGGTCCGTTTCCCTCAAGCGTTCAACAAGGAGAGCGGGCACGACCCGCCGAACTCGAACGCGGAGTACGCCCATGATCCGAATGATGCTAGCGATGGCAACAGTTGCCCTTTTCAGTTCCACGTCGTTTGCCGCGGCCGATCCGATGCGAGCCGCGTTTGCACCGAAAATCCAGAGCCTTGCCGAGGTCCTCAAGAATCGGCAAAAGAACGCCAAAGTCGTGGAAGTGGCGCCTGCGCAAGTCCTCCAGCGGGCGAATCGACCGCCGGGGGGCGAAGCCGAGATCCGCCGCATCGTCTTAAAATTGTTCGAAGAGAACGGGGTCACGGTCACCCCCTCGGCAACCTGGGGGCTTCGGATCGAGTGCAAATTTGGCAATGTTGTCGACCCCGCGGACGCCAAGGGCGAAGTCGTCGGTCAAATTTTTACGCTCCAACTCGCATCGCCCACGGGGGACGACCCGGCGGCCTTGCGAGTCGCCGTTCCGGGGGTCGACTCGCTCGTGCGAGTGACTGCCGTTTGCGTGGATGCCAGTGGCGAACCATCGACCGCGGCGATCGATAAAAAAGTCCTCGCGGTCTTGGGGGAAAAGCCGACGGTGTTCGCGAAGGATTCGGCGGTGCGGTCCTCCGAGACCAGTGCCTATCAGGTCGAACTGCTGATCGACGACAAACCGGTGATGATTGAAAACCAGGACGGTCTAGCAGTGGCCAAATTGCCGGTCGAGAAGGCGTTCACGGTCCGGCTCAAGAACCATTCGAAACTCGATGCCGCGGCCGATTTGCGGCTCGATGGCGTAAGTGCGTTCGAATTCACGACGATCCGCAAAGAGAACCGCCCGGCGTTCACGCACTACGTGATTCCCCCCGGTGAAACGGTCGACGTGAAGGGTTGGCACAAGGACCACAAGACCGCGTTCGATTTCCGAGTGAAGACGTTCGCCGAGTCCGCCGCGGGGGAACTCAAGCTCGATCAAGAAGTCACCCGGCGGACGATCGCGGTGTACTTTTCGCTTGCCTGGCTGAAGGGCCAGCCGCAACCGAAAGAGGAACCCGCCCACCCGCGGGGCGACCCCAGTTACGGCATTGGCCGGGGGACCGAATTCAACGACCCCACCAAGGAAGTCGAAAAGACGATCGGATCCCTGCAAGCCTCGGTCGTTATCCGTTATGACGTTCCCAAATGAGAGACCCCGCGACCCGGATCGACTTGCGACCGCACGGCCCGTCCGACCCCGCGTGGGTCGGGCGGCTCGTCGGTCACCTGCAAAACTCCTGGCGGACCGGCACGCCCATTTTGGTCGAAGCCTACCTCGAAGCGATTCCCGAGCTCACCTCGGAAACCCAAGAAACCGCGGGGTTCCCGGCCCTTGGTCAACTGGTGGATGCCGAACTGGCCGAACGGCAACGGTTGCGGCAACCGCTGGCCGATGGTTTACTCGGGTGTCGGTTGCGGCGGTTCGTGTTGCCGGGGTTTCGCCATCCGGATTTCGTACGACCCTTTCCCGATCCGCCGCTGGCATTCGGGCCGTACGACCTGTTGACCCGCCTGGGCCGCGGGGCGTTCGGCGTCGTCTCGCTGGCCCGGGATCGGCAACTCGACCGCGACGTGGCCGTGAAGCAGATCGAGTTTACCCAACGGCCGAACGCTCAACCCATCGATGAAAAAGCCCTCGAAAGCCGCTTCAAAAAAGAAGCCCGCGCCGCGGGAGCCCTCCACCACCCGAACTTGATTAGGCTGAACGCCTTCGACGAACTGCCCGGCTCGGTCCTGTACCTGGACATGGGCTACGAACCCGGCCCGTCGCTCGGCGGTTACACGCGCGGTGGCGACAACGGGCCAACGCTGCTGCCGCCGGAGAAAGCCGCGGTCCTGGTCCTGACTCTCGCCCGCGCGATGGCTTACGCCCATAACTTCGGGCTTCTCCACCGGGATCTCAAACCCGACAACATTCGCTTCGACCGCTATGGGCATCCCGTGGTCGTGGATTTTGGCCTTGCCCGGGTGCCGGTGCCTCTGTCCAACGCCAGCACATACTCGCAGACCGACACCGTCCTCGGCACCTTTCGCTATGCCGCGCCGGAGGTCTACCGGGCCGAGTACACCCCGATGGGCGATGTCTATTCCCTCGGGGTCGTGCTGTTCGAATTGCTCACAGGTTCCGCACCGTTCGAAGGGCCGAAAGGGCTCGACATGCTCGTTCGCAAGAACCGCGAAGATCCGCAATTCCCCGAAAATACGGGGGTTTCGCCGGTCTTGATCGATGTTTGCATGAACGCCCTCGAACGCGAACCCCAAAAGCGGTTCCAGTCGATGCACGCCTTTGCGGATGCCCTGGGGGAGTATTTATCGGGGGCGGTGCTCTCGTTCGAAGTGCCGGGGCGGTCGTTCATCGTGATGCCGACCCCGAAGCGGAAGCGACGGTGGTTGGTTCCCGCGGTGGCGGCGTGTGCGCTGGGAATCGGTGTTGGTGGAGGGATGTTCTTACCGTGGGTGAAGGAGCCCACCCCAACACCAATGTATGTGAGCGAGCAATCGCGGCTCTCGCCTCGTCAGACCACCCTGGCGGCCTCGCGATATCTTGCCTCACTGCCGCCAGAAAAGCAGCAGCGAACCCGGTTCTTGATTTTGCAACCGTTCGATCAGCGATGGATTTCCCTGCAGTATCGGGACCAATTCCTGGGGACGACGAAGGAGGTCATCAAGGCTCTTTCGATCGATGCCTCGAGCAATGTTTCGGTCGTTCCCAACTCCTGGGAATCGCTCCTCGCTTTCAACCTCGACGAGATCGGCTGGATTCCCTCGAGTTGGGATGAGTTGTTGAAGTTGTACCCCTATGCCGTGGAGTACACGACACTGCCGAAAGATTCCGAGTGGAACGCGGGTTCGAGTTTGCTGGCCGATCAGTCGCAATCGGCTTGCCCCATCATCAGAGCCGATTGGTTGATTGCCGTGACGACGCAATCCAAACGACTCGAACTCGTACCGAAGTTGACCGGGCACGATGCCAACAATTATTCCTTCGAGTCGATCAAGAACATCAACGATTACGCGACCAATTTCTTGGCGATTCGAATGACACTCGCGATCGCGGCCGCGGAACTGGGACTGACGGACGACTACCCACTACGCATCGCCATTCAAAGTGAAAAACTCCAGGGCCCTGCCTTCGAGACGCTTCTCAGAGGTGGGTCGATCACTCGGCAAGAATGGGACGACAACGGCAAACCCGACTCACCCTTTTACCGTGCCATCGGCTTTTTCAAACTCGGCACGGCCCACGCTCCCCCTTGATTATGGCGCCCCCTCCGCGACCGGCCGCACCACCACCCGGGCGGGCGGCGTCGCATCGCCGGGCCAGACCATGCGACTTGCCGCATCAATCTCGGGCGTGAGTGTGACGCCGTCGCCTTCGGCACTGAACTTCAATTCAATCGGCCCGGGGGGAGCATCCTTCGCAAAGCTGACCACCCAGGCGCGGAACTGCCAGTCCCCCTCGGCAGGGTCGTAAATGACGACGAACGATTCCGCTCCGGAGGTCGGCTCCGCGGTAGCGGAGAACTCGAACGCCTTTTCGATTTGCTTGGGGCGTTCCCAGTTTTGTCGGCCGGGGCGCTTCACTTCGATGCGGATTTCGGGCCGCGGGCCTTTCTCGGTATAACAGCGAACCAGCATCATCGGATTGCGTTGACCGGTTTCGGGCTGGGAGCCCGCGGAGGCAATCAACAGCAACAGAAGCATTGCGGAGCCGAGGCTGTTGCACATGAGGTCGAGAAACGACAGGTAGTTCGTTTTGCCGTTCATCGATCTCCCGCTTTCCCGACGGGTGCAGGCCAGACCGCGTACTCGCCTCCATCCACTTTGGCTGTGTGAATCGGGAGTTCGCCGCTGCCGCGGTAGATGCGAATGAGGATCACCGCGTTCGGGTTCAAGCCGGTGAGCCGGATCGTCTCGTCGTTCGACGGCGGCGACGGGCCGTAGAACGTGGCGTAATTCGCTCCCACGTTCAGCCGGGCGGTGCTCTTGTAATTCGCGTCGCATTGCCAGGCCTCGGCAGCCGGGCGGAGCTTCCCCCCGATAGGAGCGAAGAGTTGCGTTTTCGGTTGCGAGGTCACGAGGATCACGAACGGTTCATTGCCGCCGCCGACCTGATCGCCACTGCCGCCAGCGGACGATAGCGTGGTCTGGTCGACGGCCCCGAAATCGGCGGTGGCCCGAAGCAAGGTCATCAAAATGAACAACACGAGCATACTGCCCATACCATTTGCGAGGACGTCCACGAACGACAGCGACCCGGACTCCGCGGGGTCGAAGGGCTCCTCACTCACGGTCGTGCCCTCACGGCAACAGGGACCGTCCAGTTGCGGAACGCCGCGAGTAACCCCGCATAATCGGCGAACATTTGCTGTTCTCGGAGCCGGACCAGTGTAAGAACGACGCCCGCAATCGGGGCACAAATCAGCGAAACGAGCGTGGTATCGAAGGCGAAGCCGAGATCCTGCGTGATGAGGCCGATCACCTGTTGCTTCTCTTGAGAGGAAAACAGGCCATCGGCTTTTAGCAACGCATCGCCCATACCGATGACGGTGCCGAGGAACCCGAGAGCGGGCAGCACGGCCACGAGATTGTTGAGCACACCGTAAGATCCCGCGTCCGAACCCGTGCGGACTTGTTGCAGTTCTTCGAGCGCCGAGCCCACGGCTTCCGGTCGCGGGACTCCCATCGGCGAGATGGCTCGACTCATCAGCACGGCAATCTCGCCCGTCATCGGGCCGAGCGATCCAACTTGGATCACCCCGTTGCGGTTGAGTTCCGCCACAATCTTGCGAACCGTGACGCGAAGTTTGACGATGAGCACCAATCGGCGAAGCAGCGTGACGATCACCAGGAAGGTCGTGTAGACGGTGAACCATTGCACCCAACCGTTGATGCGGCGCATGTCGCGGATCGGTTCCTGAACGCGGTTTTGCAGGCCTTCGATATAGCGGCGGGTGAACTTCTTCTTCTCTTCGGAGTCCTTCTGGCCTTCGATCGATCGTGACCAGCGATTGTCCTCCATCCCGGCCTGATCGGAAACGATCTCGTCTGCGGACGCGGTCTTGATGTCGATCCAAAAACCGTTGCCGAGCCAGGACAGCCCGTTGGGCAATGCTTCGGAGACCCCCGAAAGCCGGGTGCCGGTGGACATCCGCCGCAATCGTAGAAGTCGTTCTTCGGACGGTGGCCCGCCGGGGCCGGGGGTTTGAAAGAGCGCGACAGTTTGCTTGCTCGCGGGAAAGGCGGGCGTGGGCGGTTCGAGGACTTCCTTGAGCCACTCGTGAATTTTCGGGTCCGCCCACTTGCGTTCCTCGGCCCGCTTCGCGGCCATCGACTTGTCGGAAACGTTGTTGAACTCGGGCAAGGTCGCCGTGTCGAACGTCTCGTCGATCCGGGACGAGAGCCAACTGTTGGCAATGGCGAACGTCACCCAGGTGAGAGCGAACGCCAGGAGCAACGGCATCGGCGAAAAGGCCGCGGCAGACACGAGCCGACGCGGGTGGATAAACCGGGGAACTAACGTCAAAAGCCATTCGAACAGGCCGATGCGGGCCGTCGCTCGCGGCGGAGGATTCGTCTTAGCGGACACCAGTCGCCTCCTTTGTCGCACCGGCTTCCGCCAGGCCGATTGCCATACCGAGCGGGTGAGCGCCCCACCCCTCGGCCTGTTTCTTCCTCGCTTCGAGGAACTTCCGCTCGGCATCCGTTTTACCGGTCGTCGGGTCCAGTGTCCGGGTGGCGTCCCAATCCATCAAGATCGCGTTCGCAAGCTGTTTGCCGGTGATCGCCCTGCGAGCCCCGGGGTTCTTCCAGGCCGAGGGGAGTTGTTCTTTCGAGTCCTGGCTCCAGCTTTCAAAACTGGTCTTCGCCAGGAAGTATTCGCTCTTCGTGGCCGGTTTGAAGGCCGCGGGCGTCGGCAGGATCCAGTAGCCAGCTTGCGTTTCCACGACTGCGCCGAGTTCGCCGATGTAGACGCCCTGAATGGACTCGGGTGAAAGATTGCGTCGCCAGGCAAGGCGGGCCACGAGATTCGCGGCTTCGGGAACCGCGGAGTAAAGCCTCGACCCTTGATCGAGAAGCGGTTGGATTGGGAACGCGGTCTCCGAGGAACCGAGGCGGATGCGGCTATTCTCGGGTGGGCCTTCCAAAAACGCGATCCGTCCATTGGGCTCGCCATCCCACGCGATCACCCAGGAGTTATCTTCCTTGATTGCGATCTTGGCAAGCGTTTGGAACAGCGCGTCGCTGCGGGAAGCCAGCGGCATGACGGGATCGAGAACCCGAGCCCGATGAACGCTTGACCCCAGCGACCAGATGAATTGACTGTGCTGACCCGGATAGACGAACGTGGGAGCGGCGTTGAAGTCGATGCGATATCCGCCCGCAGTTCGTATCGGTCCGCCGAGCGGACTGTGCGTTAGGGCCAACAACGTGCCGTAGAACACGGCGGTTCGTTGGCCGAGCGCCAAGGCTTGCGGATCGTTGGCCGCTTCGTCCGAGACGTAAAGCTCATCACGCGGAATGGCTGAAAGAATTGGCGTGAGGTCCGTGAGGTCCATGCCCTTCACACCGGGGTTCGCGGGATTGTAAAGCTGAACGTAATTCGTCTCCGCGCGAACGAATCGCGTTTGCTTCATGCGATGGTCCATTACCAGGAAGCAACCGCCCCAGTTTTGGGGCACCTGGCCTCTTGGAACCACTTCGTCTTTGAGCCGCGGCCAGAGCACGAAAGTGACGTAACGCCGGTCCGCCCCGAGGGTGATCGTTCGCGAAGTATCGCTGAAGGTCTGATATTTCACGATGTGATCAAGGCCGACGTCGCTCTTCTTGATGTTCATCGAGAACAGGGGGTTGATGTGCTTCGCCGCTTCGTCCAATGTGCGGTAGTAACGGAAATGGATCCGATCCGGAGCATCGGCATTGAAGCCCGAATCGACGGGATACAACTCGGCAACCTTGTCGAAAACCGGAATCCCCGAGTTCGGCATCGCTCCGGAAAACGGCTGGGGTTGCGTTTCCGCGAACGACCCGTCGTCGAGACCCGTGGCCGGCCGTCCACCCAGGCTGATGGATGACAAATAATTCCGCTCATCCTGCGCCACCGCGGGCGGCGGGCTTCGCGTCATCGACTGATCGGCCGCAACCAGATCCTGCACGACCTTATCCATGTCGAGCGCTTCGGGGTTCGGCGCCGAGAACTTCCGGCCGACCGTCTGGTCTGCCGCATCCCAAATCACGTAGATCGAATAATCGTTTTCCGTAACCTCGACCACCAACTTCACGACCTTGTTGAAGCCGAGGATGCTGATGTGCTCGGTCGCCGTGCCATACAGTCGATACTTTTGGAAGTTCAGATCGGCATACCCGTTGAGGTCGACATTCACACCGAACTTCGGAACTCGCGTGGTTCCCGTCAGGTAGAGCCGGCCCGGCGTCGCGTTCGCATCGTACGTGAAGGTGGCATTGGCGGTTGCCAACCGAATTAATTCCATCGACCCATTCAGCTTCGCACCATTCTTGTCGAAGCGAACGTCGCCCGAAAGTTTCATCGGCGGCAATCCGCTGACCGCCTCAGGAACGATTCCCGTGGCTTTGCCGACGAGTCGGCCTTCTTGCGTGGGCGTTTTCACGGTCCAGGTCAAGTCGGCCCGCGCAATGTCGGCTCGCTCCATGACGCGAACGTATCCCGCGAGGGCAAACTGCGGATCTTTGAACCGGCCCGTCAACTCGGCATCGAGATAAAAGACGTGCAACCAAGGGTTGTCGAGTCGCACGTTCCCCAGGCCTTCGAGGCCGTACGCGGCAAGGACTTCCTTCGTACTCGCATTCGGCAACAGGCCGGCGAGCAAGTGCGGCGTCACCTTGCACCCGAGGCCCAGCACGAGCCGTCCCGCATCGAGTTTGAACGTGATCCGTGGATCGGAGATTGCACAGTACGGCGTCCAAAAAGTGCCGACTCGTTCGACGCGGATGCCGTCGGGAAAGTGAACGCCCTCGCGGTCGATGGTCACGCCGCGGGCTTCGATCGCGAGGGGGGTCGTTCCGGCCATCAGTTGCATCGGCAGCGTGATTTTCGCCCGCAGTTTCAACCCCGGCGGCGAGAGCATGACCCAGCGGCTCAAGCCGTCCTCGCCGCGTTCCGGTTCGAACTTGAGATTGTTGCCAAAGACTTTTGCCGCGGCCGCGTTGATCTGGGCAATGTAGGGCTCAATCAATCGTTCGAGTTGCTCGACGAGGATACCTTCCACGGACCACCCGGTCCCGGTCGAGCGGTTGGTTTCCGGAATCTGCAGGGCCAAATCTTTGACCTCATTCAACCAAAGTGGCACCTTGATGTTGACCTTCGCTTCGCCGGTTTCCGGATCCCACGCGGTCAGATTGGCATCGACGTTTCCATAGCGCGGATGCGACCACCCCGCCGGGGTCCCGTTCGCTTGAATGTGATCTTTCCACTGCGTCGCCGCCGCGGACTTGATGCTGTCTTCCTTCAACATCGATTGCAAGGCATCCCCCGCGTCCCCGGGGCGCGAGACCTTCACGGGGCCGAGTTTCATCATGGGATAGTCGTTGACCCGCAGGCCGACGGCATAACTATCCGGGTCGCCCGTCGAGATCACCTCGGCATGCGGTGCCACCTTCGGGTACTTCGTCTGGAGTTCCTTGGTGAGTTCCTCTTTGATGGACGCGGGATCGGCCGGCTTGGCGGAGGGAGGGGGAGCCGGCGGCAGTTTCGCAATCGTCTCTTTCCACTTCGAGGGAACGTTCACTGCCGCGGTCTGATCGCGAGCAACGTCGAACGTCACGGGTGGGGTTTCCGCACTCT
>Ga0105047_10013712_pt1 | contig 12918 bp, 15 predicted proteins | sample MAT04_FD_78384 | JGI IMG/M metagenome (GOLD analysis project Ga0105047, IMG submission 78384) | Freshwater microbial communities from Lake Fryxell liftoff mats and glacier meltwater in Antarctica - MAT-04 (megahit assembly) | ecosystem: Environmental > Aquatic > Freshwater > Ice > Liftoff... | reverse complement strand
CGTGGGTTGGCCGCTAGTAGCTCAATTGCGGCTTGGACTCTGCGCCGAATTTGCGGGTCGAACTTGTGTAGTTGCCGTTCCGCGGCGGGCGCGATCGTCACCGAGTACGTCATACGAGGCCAAGATCTGCCTTCACTTGATCCCATGGCGTGGGTTCCACCTGCGTGCGCTGCATCTCTTCGCGTGATTCCCGGGCCGCACGAATATCCGCCATATCTTCAGCCAAGTCGATCAGGCGCTCCAGGTCGTCTGCGTCGATGACGGCAGCGACGCGGCGTCCTCGACGCGAGAGGAAGACGGGTTCGTGATCCCTTTGAGCGCGGTTGATGATCGCGGCGAGTTGGTAACGTGCGTCTGAGACGCTGAGTGGCTCGGTAACAGACATGGTACAAATTGTCGTCACAAGGCCGGTCTGTACTACTCGGGCCGCGATTGTACATTCAGCAGACTCTAGTTTTCGACCGGCCGGCTCCCCTCAGAGTCAGATGGTCTGTCTTTGGACCGTGCGGTAGAGGGTGGAGCGGGCGACGTCGAATCGAAGTGCTTGAGCGCAACCTCGCTTGCAAGAACGTCAAACACCTTGCTTCGCGGGCTAGGCGTCGCCAGATCGGCAACACGCGCCTCCATTTCGGCACTAACGATGGTCAAGTAGTTCGACGCCAGTGGCGCCCTTTCTATGGGGGATATCTGTGGCCAGTATGGTCGACCATCGACCATCGCCCTATGCCAATAACACGTCCTTAAGTAGTGCCGTTGGGGATCCCTCATCGGCCACGTTTCGGCGCCCGCCATTCAAGAGGAGATAGGAGCTGCCGCCCCTACGTACGCGACGACCGGCCGGTGATGCGTTACCCGCTGGTAGAACCTGCCGAGTCCTATCCGCCCAGCGCACGGACCATCGTGTGGATGCGGGTCTGGCGTGTCGCCTCGGTCTTTGCGTCCGTGACGCTCAGCACATGACGGCTCTGCCCGCTGTAGCTGAGTTTCTCGAAGGCAGTGCGCGCCGCGTCATCCGCCGCCAGCGCCGCCCTCACATCGTCGGGAACCTCGACTTCGCGCGGCTGCGTATCGAGCTCGAGCTCAACGTCGACCTCCTGGCCTTCGACCCCGCTCTGGATGCCGGTGGCCGCACGCCGCTCCGCACTCACCGGGATAAGGTACCTGCCGCCCATCGACGCCACCGTCGACCTGTAGGTGAACCCGTTCACGGTGACGGTCACCGCGGGCTTCCTGCCCCCGCCGAGGGAGTCGACGACCTCCGAGGGCACGATAATCCCGGTGTTGTTCTTGCCGGCCAGGAAGATAGTGGTGGGGAATCTCATTCCGCGATTATGCTCCGCCGTGCAGGCATCCGTCACCCCAGCCCGCGCAGCAGGTGGTCGCGCGGCCACTCGCGGGCCCGCCGCGGCAGCATCCTATTGACCGTGGACATCGCGATTATGAACCGTCGTGCTCGCTGCGGCTCCCACGGAACGTCCACTGCACTCCTGGGCCCCTTGAGCAGACGTCCACGCGATCCGCCTGCACGGGGATGCCCGCCAAGCGGCAGGAAGGTTTATACCGCGACCATCCTTGATCGAAGCCAAGAACCGCACAGCCTCAGGAGAAGAGGAAGAAAGCTACATCTGAGGACACCTTCGAAGAGGGTGTTGCTTCGATCAATAGAATCTCCCGTGCCCTATCTGCAACGTCTCTGGCCGTCTCGCGCCCCTCGGGTCGCGAGATGTCTACCCGTCGCGCGCTTACGGCTTGAGTCCGCGGGTCATTTTGAGTGTCGTTCGCGCATGCATCTTCTGGACGGCCACAGTGGCCGCCCGGAAGGGCGGGACGGTGTCGGAGTCGAATGGGCGGGCGGATGGTCGGCGGAGTGTTCTGTGGGTGACGAGGTACGGGGATTTGGTCCGGCATCTCAATAACGTCGGAGCAATGCCGCGAGAAATTTTCTGTCCCGAGGGTGACGAGGTCGAAGAGAGCCGGCTGGCCGGGTGGGTGCGGTACCAGCGCCGTCGAGAGGACCGGGGTGTGATGCCGGCGTGGCAGCGGCAGCTTCTCGGCCAGGTGCTCGGGTTTTCGTTTGATCCATTGGAGGCTCAGTGGGAGGCGACCTGCGCTGAGCTTGCGGCGTTTCTCGCGGCGAAAGGTCGGGTGCCTCGTTACCGGACGTCCGACGAGAGCGAACGGGCGCTCGCGGCGTGGGTGCACAAGCAGCGGCACCTGTATCGGCGCGGCGAATTGCCCGCGCAGAGGGTCGAAGCGCTTCGCCGGTTGCCGTTCCGCATTCTCTAGCCACGCCGTGCGAGGGCGAAGTGTCGTCTACGACGGGAAAACTCGCGCGCAGATCTGTCTACCGTGAAGTAAGTGAACCGGGGGAGTCGAACGCGCAACCGCACCGACGTGTTCACCCTGATGGAAGCCGCCGGCCTTCAGTCGCTCGAGTCGATCTCCAAGCTCGCGAAGTACGTCCCTCGCCTGAGCGAGACCGACCGCGACGCACAGCTACGCGGTGCACTGTGAGCCGCCCGACGGATCTGGCCAAGTACCGCCGCGCCGACGAATGGATGACGGAGACATTCGGCCAGGGAATGCGCGACTACGTCAACGCCGAACGCTCTGACCTGCTGAGCGTCTGCGTCGTCGAAGATAAATAGATAATCCGCAAGGCAGGCGTGCGCGAGATGCTTGTTAATTGGCGGGCCGAAGATGTTACGTCGGCCGCCGGAGTCCAAGCGATCCTGAGCGTCACCGATGCCCTGACACTGGTTCTTCTTCAACTGCGCATGCGCCGGAAGACGCTCGTCACGGAGATCGCCGAAACCTACCTGCAGCTGAGCCAGACCCACCGCAAGATCCTCGGCATGAGCCCCCACGACGGTCAAGATGACGAGACCGTCTACAGCCGAGTCTGGGAATCGATCCGACGCCTCATTGCTCTCGTCGACGAATTCCCCGGCAGGAAGGACAAGATCCTCACCGAGAGCGAATTCCAGGCACTGATCGCCTCACCTGATCCCGATGACTGCAAGATGCGCCGCGAGCGCATGTTCCAACTTGCCAACGCGCTACTCGAGGGCACACGACTTTGCCTGCCGAAGGAGATCCGCGACCGCTCCGACGGCTCCGTGGCACTCGATGCGAGTTTGGCGGAGCTGTACGGCAAGACCGGAAACCGCTCCTCCAAAAATCTCAACGGTGACCGCAGGACCGCGAACCCTGACGGCGGCTGGTACGGAAGAGAGGGAAGCCGCGGAGGAATGTCTAAAGCCGATGCCGACTACTTCAACGAAAAGAACCCCGGGGCGAAAGCCAAGGGCTCCGCAACGAAAGACATGCACTGGGGCATCGAATTCGAGGTCATCCGACTGGTCACAAACGTCGGCCAGGACTGCCAGACCTTCCCCCTGATCAGCGTGGCGTGGAGCGCCCACATCCCGGGCGAGATTCGAGGCGAAGCCGTGCGCCTCGCCGATTCACTCCTTGAGAGGGGCCACAAAGCCAACCACTTCATCGTCGACCGCGCCTACCCCCACGGACGCGCCAGAGAATATGCGATCCCACTATGCGAGCGGGGCTTCAAACACGTCTTCAGCTACATGCGCCGAGACATGGGTGTCGGTGCGCTCGACCCTCGCGGATTCGTACAGATCTCCGGCTCCTGGTACCTCGATACCGTCCCTGTGGTTCTCCGCGAAGCCGACGGCGTCATCTTCGACGCCCGAAACAAGTGGCTCATCACAAACAACCTCTACGTGAAGTCGACCAACCCGTCACCCGAGGCGCAGAGCGCCTATTCGATCGCCAAGAAGGCATGGAGAGACGCAGAAGAGCTGTTCGCCAAGCAGTACGAACGACGCGACAAGTCCCGTCTGAAGCCCGAGGGCCGAATGGACGAGAACTGGAACCGCCGCTACCTCATCCCGACCGACGCCCCGGACTACCTCAAATGGAAGGCCAAGCCCGGCTCCCATCAGGGCGTCACCATCGAGATGAAACGCCCCACCGACGAAGAGTTCGACCACAACCCCAACGCCGGCGGACTCAAACGAGAGCAGCACTACCCCTGGGGCGGCCCCGAGTGGAGCCACATCAGCGGGAAGCGCAATGGCGTCGAATCCCTCTACTCCAACGTGAAGCGCCCACAATACGAAGGCGTCGGCGAAGCCTCCATGCGCGCCATCCGCGGCAACACGTTCACCTACCTGATCACCGCTCTCGCCCTCGTCTGCGAAAACCTGCGCAAGATGATCGGATTCTTCAAAGAGAACCTCGCGGTAAAGAACCTCACAGCCAAGAACAACAAGATCGCGACCGTGTTCTGGCATCCCACATACGCCCGTCCCGATGAGAAGCTCGGTATTTAACCCCTCGGCTAAGCCCGACCACACCACCGCAACACATCACCCGCACAACCAGAACGATCCGGCGTGCCTGAAACTCTTTAGGCACGCCGTTTCTGCGTTAACCCGCTACCCGCACCCCGGCAAACGAACCCGGTTCACCCATCCGGGCATAGAAAAAGGGCCGCGACAATCAGAATCTGATCATCACGGCCCATTCTCTGAACGGTTCGGGAACATTCCCGGAACCACTCCAGTGTGGGAGGTTCGGGAAATCCATTTGGGCCCGGAAAAACTGGCAAGTTCGCGCGCGCCCGAGAACCCATTCCACGAGATAACTCGCTCGATTCCATCAACACCGCTGGTTGGGGAGTTACCCGGAGCAGTGCCGGGCTCAAATCGAGTCTCGGACTCCGGGGATGATGCATCGTCGAATGTCTGCCAGTTATGTCAGCGAAACTGAATTCGCTGAGCTTCGACGACGCGGGCGTGTGCCGCGGCGTCGATCGAAACCCTCACCACCTCCACGTTGGAGTCCCGGAGCGCAGCGGTCAGCCATGCGCCGGGCCGAAGAAGATACTTCTCCGCATCAATGTCGGCCACGGCGATCACCAAGCGCGTTGCCCCGAGGCTCTGACCAGCCCAGACCAGCTTGAAAGCATCGGTAGCGAGCTTCTTACCTTGGGCAGCGCGTACGCGGCCGACATGGGCATAGGCCTCGACGAGCACAGCTTGGTCGGCGGATGCTCCGTCAACCTCGACACGAACGCCATTCCCCATTTGGATTCTCGCCGGCAAAAGCTCGACACCCAGATAGCTGGCCACCGCCGCGATAATGAGTGGCTCGGCCGCCTGCTGCGCGGACGAGTCCGAAGGATGCAGTCTGGTCATGGCCTGATCCTAGGTGGCTGAACGTGGAGGATGATCGAGCCCCCATGCAGACCCTCGGAACGGGCTCCATCGCTTCAGGTGAGGCCGGAAGCAGACGCAGCGCCGTGCACTTGGCTGGCGGCAAACCTTTACTCCCGCGAGAGACGAGACAGCTCAGCTACCGCGGCACCCATATGCGAAGGAACATGGTGCAGGTAATCGCCATTCATCGGGGTGCTACAGGATGATGCCTATCGTCGAACACTGTCGCCGTTCGCTCGCGGCATCTAGAGTTCGAAGACTGCGTCCGGGTCCTCCATAGCGCGCTTCAGCTCGGCGATGTTGCCGATTCCTGCCAGAGGCGACGTACGCGCGACCTCAACGATGCCGCCGACGATGGCCTGCAACGCTGAGGTATCGCCAGCTTCGAGCGCGATGTCGAGGCTCGCGAAGAGCCTCTTGTGCAAAGGCACCCCGAAACAACGTGAATACCTCCACGGAATGCTCCTCGCCGAGCACGAGTCCCGACAGGGATCACGCCGCCAACGACTGTTGACCGCCGCCCGGCTGCCGGCGTTGAAGTCGCTGAGCGGGTTTGACTACTCCAACGTCAAGTTCCTCGAAGACTACGGCCGGGACGCTCTGACCTCGCTGGAGTTCATCACCCAGGCCGAAGACCTTGTCCTCTACGGCGACGTCGGCACCGGCAAAACACACCTCGCAACAGCGCTGGTCGCCGCCGCCTGCCGTCAAGGGATCCCGGCACGTTTCTTCACCACGTCCTCATTGGTCATGCAGCTACGCCGAGCCAAAGACGAAGGCCGACTCGACCGGGAACTGGCATCCATCGCGAAGAACAAGCTCGTGGCCATCGACGGACTGGGATATTTGCCGATCGATACCGAGGGCGCCAGGCTCCTGTTCCAAGCCATCGCCGACGGCTACGAGAAAAGAAGCTTGATCATCACCACAAACCTCGAATTCTCTCGGTGGAGAACGGTGTTCGGCGACGACAACATGGCCGCTGCCGTCATCGACCGCATCGTTCACCACGGCCGGCTCCTGCAGTTCCGTGGCGAGTCCTACCGGGTCAAACACGCCCTCATGAAATAGTGACGGCGCCCACCTGGGCAACCCGCTTCGCGACCGACGACGTCGACGAAAACGACACCGGAAACCGGCCACTCCGACCACCGCGCTCACATGGCCGGAAACCACGCCACACTGGCCGGTTTCTCATCGCTCAAATGGCCGACTTGAAGTTGACAAAACACAGATGACGTAAGGAACCGTCAGTGGCCAGTCGGTGCCGTAGCTGTCCCAGCCGGGCCCCCACCGGGTCAAGCGTCGCCGCGATTGCTGTTGTTGGCTCGTTCGCAAACTCACCCAATCATCTACCGCTCAGGCCCCTGATTTCCCGGAAACAGCATGGAACGTTGGCGAACCCGGAACGCTCCGGCACTCTCGGGGTATGAACAATTATGACGTGGTGATTATCGGTGGCAGTGCCGCCGGACTGTCGGCGGCCCTGGTGCTGTCCCGGGCCCGCCGGACGGTCCTGGTAGTAGATTCCGGCGTGCCGCGGAACGCTCCTGCCTCGCACATGCACGGTTTCCTCTCCGCTGATGGGATGCCGCCGGCCGAACTCTTGGCCACCGGCCGCGCCGAGGTCGGCGGCTATGGAACCGAAATCCTCGAGGGGACCGTGACGGAACTTGTCCGGTGCAACCGATCCGGTTTCCAAGTGCTGCTGGCCGGGGGGCGGCGAGTTTCCGCGCGGCGCCTGCTGGTCGCCACCGGGCTGCGCGATGAACTGCCCGACGTTGAGGGCCTTAGCGAGCGGTGGGCGCGTGATGTCCTGCACTGCCCGTACTGCCACGGCTACGAGGTCCGCGACCAGCGGCTGGGGGTTCTTGGCGGTTCCCCCGACGCCGTGAGCTACGCACAGATCGTACGCCAGTGGACCCATGACCTGGTGTTGTTCGCACCGACCGGGACCCTGACCCCACTGGAGCGCTCCGAGCTGGTCGCCCGGGCCGTCGGTATCGTCGAAGGCACAGTGAAACGGGTCGTAGTGGAAAATGACCGTTTGTCAGGGATCGAACTCGATGACGGCCGCATTGTCCTCCGCGACGCATTGTTTGTGCCGCCACGCTTCATCCCCAACAGTGACCTTCTCACGGGAGTTGGCTGTCAGACCGACGAAGCCGGCTGGCCCGTCAAGGACGGTACCGGCCACACCACTGTTCCCGGCCTGTGGGTAGCGGGCAACGTGGCCAATCCGCGGGCCCAGGTCATTACCGCCGCCGGCGAAGGATCGGCCGCGGCCCTCGCCATCAACGCCGATCTGGTCGAGGCGGATATCCAGGACGCAGTCCGCGCCGTCAACCGGGGCTTCTGAGCCCGGCACTTTTCCCACAATATTTCACCGATAAAACCTAAGACACTTCAGGAGTACTGATGACAATCCCCGCAGCGACCCACCGTCCCACCCCGCCGACCAAACACCAGCTGGCACTGATGATTTGGCTAGCTGTCTTCCCGACACTGACCGTCATCAACCTCGCCTTCGGGCAGTGGTTGGGAATACTGCACCCTGTCCTGCGTACCTTCGTGCTGGCCACGGTCGCGGTGCCCATCGTCATTTACGGCATCATGCCGCACCTTCACCGCCTCCGCGGCCGCATCCTCGCCCGCCAAGCGCGATTCAAACCATGAGCCCTACTCCAACCCCTACCTTCGGAAAGTCCTCGGTGCCGCCCCGGGACATCCGCCACTGGTTCTTCTGCCACCCTCTTCTACTCCTGTCCCGTCCTGCAGGTCTTGCCGGGCTGACCGTGGGACTGCCGCTCATTCTCGTTGGAGCAGCGGGCCTTGGCCGTAAAAGGGTGAATCCCGCCGGGTCGCGTGGAGGGTGTGATGTGTCCCAGGTTGGTGTGCTGCACGGGGTGTCCTCTCGGCGGATTGCAGTCGGCGCGCGGCGCGTCCGCCGCGTGATCAATGTGATGGCGGCGACGAGTGCGATGACCAGCAACATAGCTCCGGTGCTTACGCCTATCCCAGTCTGTGTGGCAATCCCCGCCGCAGAAGGTGACGTGTCGCCGGAGACAGCGGCGGCGACCATAATGCTGACCCCGAGCTCGTGGGCGACATCGACTAGTCCGGACAGGCCCCGGCGTCGCTGATGTGGACGTCGCTGATCCCGGCCGCGGTGAGCGGCGCGAATCCGAATCCGTGGCCGGCCCCGAGCAGGACCATCGGCAGGGCGACAGCGATCCAGTAATTACTGCCGCTATCAACGCGGCTAAGCCAGACCATGCCGACCACCGTGACCGCCAGGCCCGCGACGACGAGTGCCCCCGAGGTGCGTTGCTGAAACAGGGACAGGCTGGTTTGATGAGCGCATGAGCACATCGCAACGGATCGACACGGCGCTCAGCCAGATCGCGCCCCGTCTTCGTCGAGCGCGACACCATAAGAACATCACGTTGGTCGCCTTGTCGAAGGAGACAGGGATCTCGACGAGTACGCTTTCCCGTCTGGAGTCGGGACAGAGGAAGCCCAGCCTCGAACTTCTCTTGCCGATTGTGGTTGCGCTTGGCGTCCGCCTCGATGACATCGTCACGCCACCGCGGGTGGAAGACGTTGCGGAATCACCATCGCAGACTCGTCCGGAGGGGCGAAGCCTGACCCCGCTATCGAATCACTCCGCGGGGCCCCAGGCCTTTAAGATCACTGTGCCCGCCACGGAGAACCAGCCGGAGCTGCGGACCCACACCGGGTACGAATGGATCTACGTCCTCTCAGGTCGGCTGCGGCTCGTGCTGGGTGAGCTCGACATCGTGATGGGCGTCGGCGAAGCGGCGGAATTCGACACTCGCAACCCGCATTGGTTCGGTTCGGCCGGGAACAGGCCCGTGGAGCTTCTTTCCATGTTCGGCAAGAATGGCGAGCGCATCCACGTCCGCGCTCGGCCGACGTCGACCTAGTAGTACTTGATTAGGTTGGTCCGGCGCGTTGGTGGAAGTAAGGGCGCGGTCCGTGTGGCTGCGTATCTCCGGCATCGCGGTGCACTCGTCGCTGACGGTTCCATGAGGGGTACCGCAGACGGCGGGCATCCGCGGACAGCGGGGCGCTGATGAAGGTGGTGCGCTTGTCCCGGAGTAGATCGGGAGCGGCCTAAGCCAGGTGCTCGTGGAGAAAGCGGGCAGGGTCGATAGTGGGCGCGACGGTAATCGTCGTGGCTCCTATCCGGGGGGGTTTAGCGGCTCTCTCGAAGGGTCACGCGGTGGCCGTCGCCGTCTACAACGACACGCTCACCGGCATCCCATACATCACGTCAAGGTATGCATCCCCGGGTGGATCCACTTCGACACCGTCGGGCGCCGTACCAAGACGCCGACGCGAAGGGTATCGCGCTCGACGATTGCTGGGCTGCGGATATTTGCCCCCGGCTTGCCAGACGGTTGTGAGCTGTGGGCGAATCTGTCGGGCCGAGGGTTGCCTATTGACGTTGGGTCAGTTGCTTCGAGGATCAGCTCGAACCCCAAGCTACCGAATGCGCGAGCGAATTCGAGCAGTGGCAAGCATCGTGAAGGTGACGGCGATCAGCGCGAGAAGACCAATGGAGTACCAGGCCGGGATTGCCCAGTCGTTGACGGCAAGGTTGATTCCGTAGAGGTTGTTCAGCGTGTCGATTGCGGGCTGGTTATCGCCGACCAAGTCAAAAAGTGGGGTTCGGGTGAATTCCTGGCGCAGCAGCATCGCAGATTGTGCGAATGGGAGCGCGCTGACCGTGGAGCGTACGGCTTCAGGAAAGAGCCCTACGGCGATGTAGGCGCCGGCGACGAAGCCGACGGTCGCACCGACGATTGTCGAGAGGGCGGAGAAGGCCCCGCTGGTGCGGAGGAAGGACACGACGAATGCCCACAATGCGGTAAATCCGGCTGTGGAGAGAAGAATCCATCCGATCGAGCTGGCCAGCTCCGGGATGCCGAGCACCACTTCGCTCACCGCCAACAGGTAGGCCAACGCGATGATCAGCACAATCACGGTCATGAGCACACCGATCGTGAAGGCAGCCATCAGGTATCCCAACACGAGTTGGCCGCGCTTGACGGGTGTGACTAGGAAGTCACGGAATCGGTTGGACGCAGCGTCGTCCATGAACACCGAGAGCGCTCCGAGCGGTGTGGTCATCGTCGACAGTGCCACGATGCCGCCGAACATCCACGCGTCCACGAAACCGCGGACATGGCCAGCGTCAGCACCCGGTGTCCCTTCGGTGATCGAAACGACTTGCAGATCGCCGAGAAACAAGGTGTAAAGCAGGAAGACGATAAGTGCGCTGAGCAGCGAGAAGAAGATGTTGAGCGGGTCACGGAGGAAGAGGCGCAGGTTGCGTCCGGCGAGAGTCACAACGATCCGCATCAGAAAACCTCCGCTTGACGCCCGGCGACATTGAGAAATACGTCGTCCATCCGACCGTGTCGGAACTCGAAGTCAAGTACCCCTTCGCCGCGGTCGATGAGTATTCGCCGGGCTTGGGCTGCGTCGTCGACGATGACATCCTCGACTCCGCTTGCTGTGGTGAGGGTGAGAACGCTAGAGCTGTGTCGCGCCCGCAGTTCGGCGGGAGTGCCTTCCGCGATGAGACGACCGTGATCGATTATCGCGACATAGTCGGCCGCCTCCGTCTCCTGCATGTAGTGCGTGGTCAGAAAGACAGTCAAACCAGTGCGCTCCCGCAACTCGTTGATAGTCCGCCACACGATCTGGCGGCTGGCTGGGTCCAGGCCGGCGGTGGGTTCGTCCAGGAACACAACCTGCGGGTCGTGAATGAGCGCGCGGGCGATGTCGACACGGCGCCGATGGCCGCCGGACAACTTCCCATACCTCCGGTCGAGAATTTCGCCGAGCTGAACGGTGTCAGCAAGCTGGGCAATCCGTTCCCGGATGGCCAGCCGATTTCCAAGGTACGGCAGTCCGCGAACCGTGAGGTTTTCGCGCACAGTAAGGCTGTCATCGAGGAGGGAATCTTGAAATACCACGCCGATGGCCCGCCGAACCGCTTCGCCGTCTGAGGCCACGTTGTGACCGCCGACCGAGAGTCGTCCTGAGTCCGGGTGAGTCACCGTGGTGAGGCACGCGATCGTGGTTGACTTCCCCGCCCCGTTCGTCCCGAGGAAGGCGAACACACTGCCCTGAGGCACTGCAAAGGACACGTCGTCAACTGCGGTGACGTCGCGGTACCGTTTCGTCAGTCCGGCGACTTCAACGCTCGATGGCATCGGAATCATCAGTGTTGAGCCGAAAGGGCGGGTACTCGTCGCTCATGAACGCGACATACGCCATGACGCGATAAACCCATCTGTTGATCCCGATGAGAAGGTCGAAGAGGGGTCGCGGATATCGCGATGTGACCAGGAGGAAGACTCCCGCGATGACCACAAGCACATTGAGGATCGAGAAGGCCCCGGATGCGACATTCGTCGGCTGGTTCAGCGAGAGCAAATCGCCCATGACGAGGGTGACGATGACGAGGTGGGGCACCGCGATGAGCCACTTGAGTGGCATCAGCGCCTTGGAGGGGTGGGTGTTGTAGACCACATCGAAGTGTGCGGGGTAGTCGGCCCGAGGGGCGAGAGTGAACGGCGGGTATCGGTCGGTTCCGAGCGCGGCATAGACGTAAAACCCTACGCGCCAGTTCCAGCGCAGGATGCCGACGTTGAAATCGAATAGCCTGCGCGGGTAGTGACCTTTGACAAGGATTGCGATTCCGGCGAAGAGGGTCGTGAGAATGAAGGGGACCCAGAGCGCGGCGAGGATCACGAAATGCGGGATCGCGAGAAGCATCTTCACCAGCCATAGCCATCGGGAGAGATGGGGATCAAACTGGCCAGTAAGGCGAACCGCGCCAATCGCGGGAGTTGATGTCGTGGTCATTTTTGTGGAACCTTTCATTGGGTTGTGCTGGTCGGCGGACAACGGACTTGGCGGTGGAAGCCCGCGCTTCGGGGAGAGCGATGAGCAGGGCGACGAGGGCCAGAAGGCCGGACACCGGCGTCATGAGTCGCTTCTCGTGGATGCTTTTCGAGGCCAGGTTGGGCAGCACGCTAAGAAGCAGGTAGGCGGCAATGACCCACATCGTGACGGTGGTGACTGAGCTCGGAAGTGCCGTCGCAATGACCTGAGTACGGGCGAGCGCAACGCCGGCGAACACGACGTAGATCGCGATCGAGACGCCGTCGGCAACGCGAAGCTGGGAGGGAAGTCGGGCTTGTTGACCGCCCCAGGCGAACCTGCCTAGGGGCACTCCGGCGATGAGCAGGGTCTGCAGGACTGCCAGGGCCCCAAGAATGCCGGTGAAAAGTATGGAGAGGGGTGCAGCGAGGGCGGTCACGGTGTCACCTCCTGTTGAGTGTTGAGACGCTGACGAGCGCGACGGCGGATGACGAGTTCGGCGACCGCGAGGTTGATGACCCACGCTGCACCCATGAGGGCGGTGCGGGAGATCTCGTGCGTCGAGCCGAAGATGATCGACCCTGGGATAAGCACGATCGCCTGGGTGCTGGCCCCGATTCCGATCGCGTAGGCCCGGGTCATCCATGCGCTGTGCGAGACGAAGTTCCGCTGAGCGATTGCGCGAACACCGAAGATGATGGACGCGAGCATTGCCGCGCCGAAGATGAGGCGCAATATCAGCAGGACGGGG
>Ga0105047_10013711_pt1 | contig 12918 bp, 13 predicted proteins | sample MAT04_FD_78384 | JGI IMG/M metagenome (GOLD analysis project Ga0105047, IMG submission 78384) | Freshwater microbial communities from Lake Fryxell liftoff mats and glacier meltwater in Antarctica - MAT-04 (megahit assembly) | ecosystem: Environmental > Aquatic > Freshwater > Ice > Liftoff... | reverse complement strand
TGCGCGCGTTGCCTGACACCTTGGCGCTGCGCGTCGCTCAAGCGGGCGACGTTCCTCACCTGCAGCGCCATGCGTGGGTTCTTCTGCAGCAGCGTCTCATGGCGCATCAGGAAGTCCCAATACAGCGTCGTGTACGGGCAAGCGCGTTCGCCTTCACGCAAGGCCGGGTCGTAGCGACAGCCGGCACAGGGGCCGCCCATGCGCTGGATGTACTTGCCGGTGGCGACATAGGGCTTGCTGGCCATCAGGCCGCCGTCGCCGTACTGGCTCATGCCCAGCGTGTTGGGCAGTTCGACCCATTCAACGGCATCGACATACACCGCCAGGTACCAGGCATGCACCGCTTGCGGCCTCACACCCAGCAGCAGCGTGAACAGGCCTGTCACCATCAGGCGCTGGATGTGGTGCGCATAACCGTGTTGCAGCGTCTGCGTCAGCGCGTCGTGCAGGCAGGCCATGTCGGTGCCGCCGGTCCAGTACCACGCGGGCAAATCCTGCTGTGCATTCAAGGCGTTGAGCTCGACATAGCCCGGCATCTGCGTCCAGTAGATGCCGCGCACATATTCGCGCCAGCCCAGGATCTGGCGGATGAAGCCTTCCACACTTTGCAGCGGCGCCCGGCCCGCGTGGTAAGCCGCCTCGGCTGCCTGCACCACCTCGCGCGGGTTCAGCAGCTTGAGGTTGAGCGCGGCCGACAGGTGCGAGTGGTACAGCCAGGGCTCGCCCGGCCAGATCGCGTCTTCGTAACGGCCGAAGAGCGGCAGGCGCTGGTCGATGAAGTTGTGCAGAGATTGCAGGGCTTCGTCGCGTGTCACTGGCCAGGCGAAGCTGTCGAGGCTGCCCGGGTGCTGCGCGAAATGGCGGTTGACGAGTGCAATCACCTTGCGGGTCAGCGCATCGGGCTCGAAGGTCGCGCGTGCGGGCAGGCCCAAGGGCCCGGCCTTGCCGAAAGCTTCACGGTTGTCGGCGTCGAAGTTCCACTGGCCACCCACGGGCTGGCCAGCCTGCAATCTTCCACGCTCGAGCTGGCCACCCTTCATCAACACGCCGTGGCGCTGGCGAAGCGCGCGGTAAAAGTACTCCAGCCGCAGCGATTTGCGGCCCTTGGCGTGGGCCGCGAAGTCGCGCACGGTGGTGTAGAAGTGGCGGTCGTCGCGCACCTCGAGCGCCAGGCCGGCGCCCTCAGCCACCGCTTTGAGCGACTGCCCTACGCGCCAGTCGCCTGGGGCTGTCATCACCAGACGCTGTGGCTTGAGTGTGGTGATCGTCGCCTGCAGTTCAGTGGCCAGGCTGCCACGGTTGCCCGGGTCGTCCAGCTGCGTGTAGTGCAGCGGCCGGCCCGCCGCGCGCAGCGCCACCGCAAAGTGGCGCATCGCGGCCAGGAACATGGCGATGCGCGGCTTGGCCGACCAGACATGGGTCGACTCCTCAGCCACCTCGGCCATCCACACCGCGTCGTGGGCGGGGTCGAAGCCGTCGAAGGCGGCGGCGTCCAGATCGAGCTGGTCACCGAGCACGATGACCAGAGTGCGCACCGAAGTTCTCAGCTCAGCCATGGGTGGGGCGGGCCTTGCGGCAGGCGTCGGAGCAGAACTTCACCTCGTCCCAGCTGCGCGCCCAGCGCTTGCGCCAGGTCATGGCGCGGCCGCAAGCCACGCAGGGTTTGCTGGGCAGCGACTGCTTGTTGCCTTTGAAGGACGGGGTGGGGTGTGTCATCGGCGACAGCTTCACGCGGTGGTTGCCGGCGGCCCGGCATGGTGGGCGAAGGTCGCGATGTAGTTGACCTGCGTGTCGCGCGTCCACGACGCGCGGTGCACCACTGGCAGGTAGCGCATGCCGCGCAAGTCGGTCTGCGCGAGGCCGGCCCGACCCACGGCAGCCGCCAATTCGGCGGGCCGCACGAAGCGCTGCCACTGGTGGGTGCCGCGCGGCAGCACGCGCAGCAGGTATTCCGCACCGACGATGGCGAACAGGAAACTTTTCCAGGTGCGGTCGATGGTCGAAGCGAACAGCAGGCCGCCGGGCGCGACACACCGAGCCGCGGTCAGGACGAAGGCGTCGACATCGCTCACGTGTTCGACCACTTCGAGCGCCAGCACCACGTCGAAGCGCTCTTCCTCGCGCAAGGCGGCGGCCGGCTCGCCCAGCCGGTACTCCACCGCTACGCCTTCGGCAGCGGCGTGCAGCCGGGCCGCGGCGACGTTGCCGACCGAGGCGTCGATGCCCACCACGCTGGCCCCGAGCCGCGCCAGTGCCTCCGACAGCAGCCCGCCACCGCAGCCCACATCGAGGATGCGCAGCCCCTGCAGTGGCGTGCCCGTTGCAGGCTCGACAAGCGCTACAGGCCGCGCGAAGTGCTGCTCGATGCGGCCTGCGATGTAGCCCAGCCGCAGCGTGTTGACCACGTGCAGCGGCCGCATCGGGCCGGTGCTGTTCCACCAGGTCGCGCTCAGGCGGTTGAAGCGTTCGATCTCGGAGGCGATCACGGTCATCGTGGGCGCGCTCAGACGTGTCTGCAGACGGCCACGGCAGCGCGAGAACCCGCGCCCACCAGCCAGGCCCATAGCCGCAGCACCCCACCGGCCGCAGCACCCCGTGCGCTGGCAGCTTCGATGCGGTGCGCGACCTCGTCGCCCTGGCAGTCCATCAAGGTCTGGCGCAACTGCGCCAGTTCGGGGTGCGCTGCCAGGCGCTCGATCTGCTGGGCGTAGTGCAGGTCCACAAAAGTCTCGACGGCTTCAATCGTGCCGTACACGGCCCGCGGCCCGAACAAGGCGGGCAGGGCCCCCGTCAACCAGCCCGCCACCTGCCAGAGCGGCAGCAACCGGCTGTGCTGCGCGCCGGGCAGCCAGGCTTCGATGCGCTGCAGGTGCATTTGTTCTGTGGCCAGGTGCCGCAGTGCAAACGCACGCAGCGTCGGCTCCCGCGTGACCGCCAACACGCCTTGGTAAATGCGCACGGCACCGAACTCGCCCGCCTGGTCGGTGCGCAGGTCGGCGATCACGTCCGCAGGCAGCATCTGCACGACGGCCAGGGCTGAGGCGTGCGTCGCGGGCAGGTGAAGCTCAGGTCCGACCATGCGCGCCTTCGAGGACCGCGCGGGCCAACGCCTGCCCTGATGTCCATGCGCCTTCGACACCGGCCCCACCCAGGGCATCGCCACACACCCCCAGACCCATTGATGGGTCCCACCAGCAGTGGCCCGCCACCGTGGCATCGGCGCGCGGGACCGAGGCGTAGCGCCAGCGGTGCACCCCTGCATGGCGCCACGCCACCGCATGCCCAAGCGCCGCTTTCAACACATCGGCCAGTGCCGTCTGCAGCAACGCCTGCACGTCGCCAGCGGGGGCCTCTGAGTGGGTCTGACTCCATTCGGCGGTCGCATGCACGACCCAATGAGCCAGGCCCGGCACTGCAGTGCGGCCCGGCTTGGACTCGTTGCGCGTGATCCAGAACAGCGGACCCCGCGTCGGCAAGGCCAGGTCCCAGCCTGTGACGCCTGTGCAATCTGTTGCAATGTCCTGCTCGGTCACGCCCATCAGCGTCCAGCAGGGCAGCATGGGGATGCCCTGGGCCTGTTGCGCCCAGTCGGCGCGGTGCGGTTGCAGCAGTGGCGCGGTTTGTGGCGGTGGCAGGGCCAGCACGACGTGGTTGAAGCCTTCGGCAACGGTCTGACCCTTGGACTCGACGCGCCAGCCGCGCTCGTCTCGCCGCACAGCATCGACCTGGCAAGACAGGTGCAGAGGGATGCCGCCGAGCAGTTGGCGGCACAACGCGGGCATGTCGGGCACGGCCACCCACAGGGCCGGGTTCTCCAGCGTCGGGTGGTTGCCAGGCGCCATGACCGGGGCCCACCGTGCCAGCCAGCCTGCGCCGCAGGCCTGCTCGACGAAGCGGTTGAATTCAGGCGAACGCGCCGTGAAGGCGGGCGCCCCATGGTCGAGGTGGGCCCGATGCTCGCCGCCTTGCGCGTCGGTCCAATCGATGCGGCGTGTGGCCAGCCGCCCGCCGACGCCGCGTGACTTGTCGAAGACCTGCACCGCATGGCCGGCGTCGGCCAGACGCCGGGCGCAACTCGCCCCGGCGGCGCCGGCACCGATCACCGCCACCCGCGGTGGCGAGATCGAGATCGACAGGGTCACGCCCGCCGCCAACCGCGCCGCACCACCAGAAAGAAGCGGTAGCCCCCTTCGAGCAGCCACAGGCCCGGGCCCCGGCCCAGCAGGCGGCCGGCCCAGGCCCAGCGCGGCAGGGCGCGCCACAGTTCGGTGAAGGCCCGTGCGCCACTGACCAGGCTGCCGTCGGCGCAGCGCACATGCATGCGGGCCATGGCCGCATCGCGTGTCAAGTCAGCGCCCAGCGCAGGCGCATCGCATTGCGCCACGTCGACCCACTGAACGGCGTTGGCACCGGGCTGTTTGCGGTACATCGCGATTTCACGCGAGCACACCGGGCAGCCACCGTCGAAGTACACGGTCGGCGAGGGTAAATCGGCTGAAGCCATGCCCAGCATGATGCCGGTTTTGTCGTGGCCGCGTTGAATCTCAATCTTCATGGCTTTGCCCTGTTCAAACCTATTGCATTCACCCCACCGCGGCCCAGCACCCAGCCCGACAGGCGCGACCATTCGACCACCAGCCTGTGCGGCACGGTGAGCGCGGTCAAGCCGCCATACAGCCGCCGCGCCCGGCGCAGATCGAGCGGCACAGCACCCAGCAGCTGCCAGGCGATGGCGAGGGCCACCACCGTCGCCAGCATGGGCACTGCGGCGACGTGCAGCAGCGGTCGCCACGGGCGCGCCAGCTTGCGGCTGGTCGGCGCACGTCGGCCTTGAACCGACGTGCCCCGCTCTGCGGGTCAGTAGCAAAAGTGTTCCGCACACCAACCGGCAGGTCTTAAACCGATGCCCGATTTACGCGGGGATCAGCACCGTGTCGATCACGTGGATGACGCCGTTGGTGCAGGCAATGTCCGTTGCCACCACGGTCGTGCCGCCGTTGAGCTTGACGCCGCCTTGGGTGCTGATCGCCAACATGGCGCCGTTGACGGTCTTGGCCGATTGACCGTCCATGGTCATCACGTCAGACGCCATCACCGCACCGGCGACCACGTGGTAGGTCAGGATCGATGTCAGCTTCGGGATGTCCTTCAGCAGGGCTTCCACGGTGCCTGCCGGCAGCTTGGCGAAGGCTTCGTCGGTCGGCGCGAACACCGTAAATGGGCCAGTGCCTTTCAGGGTGTCAATCAGGTTGGCTGCGGTCAAGGCAGCGGCGAGGGTCTTGAAATTTCCGGCCGCAACAGCGGTGTCGATGATGTCGTGCATGGTTTGCTTTCTGCTGAGAGAAGAAAAGTTCAGTTGTTGCTGAACGAAGTACGGTGCGAGACTTTTTTCGCGCACCGGCGAACCGGCTGCTCACGCCACAGGTGGGTGTAGGCAACCGGAAAAACGCTCGGTAAATCGATGCCGGCAAGCGGGCGGTTTGTCGGCCAGGACTTTCGGAGAGTGACCCCGTTGGGGCCTGCGCCGTCAGCGCACCGTGGCCGGCACAGGGGTTTCGACGGCCATTTGTTCAATTGACAACGCCATGCTGTCGGCCAGTTCATCGCCGCTGTGCCAAGCCGCTTCAACACCGCCGCGCGCAAAGAAATCGCCGCAGACGCCGAGCCCGAGGGATTCGTCCCACCAAGGCTCGGCAGTGTCCAGGCAGGTGCTGTCTGCGGCTGGGCCTTCGCCCTCGATGGCCGGCCTGGCATAACGCCAGCGGTGCACGCTGACGTGGTGCCAGCCGATCGGCCGACCGTCGCTGTGAGTTCGCGGCAGTTGCGCCCGCAGCGCCAACTGCAACTCGGCCTTGACGTCCTGCGCTTCATCTTCCAGATGCGCCGCACTCCACGCGGCTGTGGCGTGGCCGGTCCATACCGCCAGGCCGTGGGGTGTCGTGCGCCCGGGGATGCGGTCGTTGCGCGACACCCAGGCCAGCGGGCCGCGCTGTGGCTCGGCGGCATCCCAGGGCCAGTCAACGTCATCGGTCACCGCCATCAGGGTCCAGCAAGGCTGCATGCGTTTGGCCATGAGCGCGTCGGCCCAGGTGTCTTGGTGGCCCGCCAGCAGAACTGCCGCCTGGACCGGCGGCATCGCCAAGACAACGTGGCCAAACGGCCCTGCGAGCGGCGCGCCATCGGCCGCCACATACCAGGCGCCGTCTGCAGCGCGTTGCAGGCGACGCACCGTGCGGTTCAGGTGCACGGTGGCGCTGCCGAGCAGGTGGCTGCACAGCGCCGGCATCGTGGGCATGGCGACAACCGAGGCGCTGGCCTTCGCCAGTCGGCCCGTGTGCACGAGCGGCTGCCAGGGGCTGGCGCAGCCGGCGGCCACGGCCCGGGCCATCACCGCCTTGAAGCGCGGTCGGGCAGGCGTGAAGGCCTGTGCGCCGTGGTCGAAGGTCACGGCCTTTTCGGCGCCGTCAGCGTCAATCCAGCCGGCTCGCCGGGTGGCCATGCGGCCGCCGACATGGCCTGATTTTTCGAACAACGTGACTTGCACGCCAGCGGAAGTGAGGCCCGCTGCGCAGGCTGCGCCGGCCATGCCTGAACCAATGATCGCCACGTGAACAACGTCGGGGTGGGGGGTCATGAACGCTCCTTCGAAATGAATGCCGGGGGCCTGCCGTGCGCCAAGCGCCTCACCGGCGAGCCGCCATTGCGAACCGCCGCGAACCTTGACGAACGGACCGTGCAGGGTGAGCAGCCTGGTCGCAGCGCGGATGTATGGAACACAGCACGGGCAATAGCAATGCCCATAGCAACGGCCTTAGCAAGGGCCTTAGCAAGGGCCATCGGAGGGGGGACGACTGGGTTTGAACTCACGAGTCGTAATGTAGACCGATGATTCGCGAATGAAACGTTGATGAACACTTAAAAGTGGTCTTTTGCATGAAATTCGCGTTGCAATGCCGTATCAAGCAACCGGCGACGCCACAATCGACCCCACCCGCCACCCGCCACCCGTCAGAACCGATGCCATGAACACGCCCTTGCCCAGTACCGCGCCCAGCGCCACCACCGTCATGCGCAGCGGCACGGCTGCGCGCCTGGCGGGTCTGTCGCCTTCAACGCTGCGCATTTGGGAGCACCGTTACGGCGTCGTGGCGCCGCCCAAGTCGGCCGCTGGCCAGCGCAGCTATTCGATGAAGGACATCGAGCGCTTGCGGCTCATCAAACGGCTCACGCTCGAGGGCCATGCCATCGGCACGGTGGCGCACCTGGATGCCAACGCGCTGGCCGAGTTGTCGTCGGGCAACGCCGTGGTATCAGCCGGGGCCCAGCGCGTTTTGGTGGTGGGCCACGGGGCTGCGCGCAAGCTCGAAGGCCGCTTGCGCCCGGCGCCGGCACTGGTTTTTGATGATCTGAGCCATGCGCAGCGCGAAGTCGTCCACGCCGGGGCTGCCGATGTGCTGGTCGTTCACGTGACCTCACTGCATGCGTCGATGACCGATCAGGTATTGGCGCTGCAGACCCACCTGCCAGCGCCGAACGTCATCGTGGTCTATTCCTTTGGGGCCGAAGCGGTCGCCGACGCCCTGCGCGCGACTGGCGTGACCGTGCGGCGCGAGCCAGTTTCCGGCCAGGAAATCGCACGCCTGGTCGTTGCTTCGCGCCCGCTGGCGGCACCGGTTGCGAGCGGTGTGGCGGCGCAGGAGAGGCGCTTCAGCGACGCCGAACTGGTCGCGTTGAGCGAGATACCGTCGTTGGTCGCCTGCGAGTGCCCGCGTCACCTGGCCGAGATCGTCACGTTGCTGGTGGGCTTCGAGCAGTACAGCACGGAATGCGCGGCGCGAAATCAGAACGATGCTGCGCTGCATCGCCATCTGCACGAGGTCACGAGCGTGGCCAGAACGATGGTCGAGCAAGCGTTGGCGCGGGTGGTGATCGAGGAAGGACTGGTGCTGCCGGCTTGACCTGGCCTGTTGAACCCTGCCGGTTTGGTGTCGCCGGGTTCGCTTGTCGGCCAAGACCGCGGCGGCAAGGGCTTTAGGTAATGAATGTTGCCGCAACCCCGATGAGGCCAGGTCCAAGCAGGGTTCGCGCCGCTACATTTTGAGCATGCAAGCAGGTCCAACCCATGGCAGCCGTTGAGTGTGTGGTCGTCGGCGCCGGCGTGGTCGGCTTGGCGGTGGCTCGGGCGCTGGCACTGGCCGGTCGCGAGGTGGTGATCGTTGAAGCTACTGGGGCCATCGGCACTGGCGTTTCTTCGCGCAACAGCGAGGTGGTCCATGCCGGCCTGTACTACGCGCCTGGCAGCCTGCGCGCACGGTTGTGCGTGCGTGGGCGGCAGTTGTTGTACGACTACTGCACGCAGCGCCACATCGGCCACCGGCGCTGCGGCAAGCTGGTGGTGGCCACCGAGGCGGCCCAGGAAGCCACGCTGCAGGAAATAGCCCGCACCGCCGTTGCCAATGGCGTGGCAGGCGACGATGCCCTGGTCTGGCTCAGCAGCGCGCAGGCGCGCGCGATGGAGCCGGCGCTGCGCTGCACCGCTGCTTTGTGGTCACCTGCCAGTGGCATCGTCGACAGCCATGGCTTGATGACGGCCTTGCTGGGTGACGCCCAGAACGCCGGTGCGCTGTTGGCGCTGGCCAGCCCGTTTCAGCAAGCCCGGCGCAATGCTGATGGTTGGGTGTTGCAAACGGGCGGCGCCGAGGGGTTCGAGCTGCAGGCGCGCTGGCTCATCAACTGTGCCGGCCTGCACGCCCAGGGCGTGGCCGCAGCCATGCAAGGCTTCCCGGCCGCTGCCGTGCCGACCCTGTATCTGGCCAAAGGCAACTACTTCAGTTTGTCGGGCAAGGCGCCGTTCAGCCATCTGATCTATCCCACGCCGGTGGACGGTGGCCTGGGTGTGCACATGACGCTGGACTTGGCGGGTCAGGCGAAGTTTGGGCCCGACGTGCAGTGGCTGCCCGGCGTGGCCCTGGCCGATGTCGATTACGCGGTTGACCCGGCCCGCGCGGAGGCGTTCGAGGCCGACGTGCGCCGCTTCTGGCCTGGGCTACCGGCAGGGGGCCTGATGCCCGCCTACAGCGGCCTGCGCCCCAAGCTCACACCGCGCGGACAGCCAGCGGCTGACTTTCAAATCACCGGCCCGGCCGAACATGGCTGCGCCGGGGTGGTGCAACTTTTTGGCATCGAGTCACCTGGCCTGACAGCCAGCCTGGCCATCGGCGAACACGTGGCTGGTCTGCTCGAGACAGCGGCCTGAACGGCGCAGCGGTCTGGCGCCGGATCGGTGCGGCGTCAGACCAGGCCGTGGGCGGCATTCAGTCGGACCCAAAACGTGCTGCCTTGGCCCGGCGCGCTGTGCACGCCGATCTGCCCTTGCATCAGCTGCACCAGCGACTTGCTCAGCGACAAACCGATGCCGGTGCCTTCGACATTCGAGCGTTCGGCTTGCAGCCGCTCGAAAGCCATGAACAGCCGCGCTTGCTGGCTCAGGTCCAGGCCAGGGCCGTCGTCGCGCACCTCCAGGCGCACGGTGGCGGTGGCCGGTTCGGCGTGCCAGGACAGTTCGACCTGGCCTTGGGCGCGGTTGTACTTGATGGCGTTGGACAACAGGTTCAACAGCACCTGCTTCAAACGGGTGGCGTCGGCCTGCGCCCACAGGGCCTGCGGCGCGTCGTTGCTGAACACCAGTCCGATGCCACTGTTCAGCGCCATCGGCGTGATCAGGCGCAAGCAGTCGCGGGCCAGCTCAGCCACGTCCACAGAGGCCAGTTGCACCTGCAAGGCGCCGGCCTCGATGCGCGCCAGGTCCAGCACTTCGTTGATCAGGCTCAGCAAGTGGCGCCCACCGCGCAGCAGCTCCTGGACACGGGCCAGTTGACCGGGTGTGAGCGGGTCACGGGGGTCGCTTTCCAACAACTGGCCAAAGCCCAGCACGGCGTTCAGCGGTGTGCGCAGTTCGTGTGACATGCGCGACAGAAAGTCGGATTTGGCGCGGTTGGCACGCTCGGCTTCATCGCGCGCGGCGATCAACGCGGCCTCGGCAACCTTGAGTGCGTTGATGTCCGAAAACATGCCGACCGCGCCAATCTTCTCCCCGGCGGCGTTGAAAATGGGCGTGGCGTTGTTGAGGCAGTGCAGCGCGCTGCCATCGGTGCGGGTCAGCGTGATCTGGTAGCCCGATCCTTCACCCAGCGCTCGCCGGTCACTTTCTTCACGAAAGATGGCCTGGTTGGCTTCGTCAGCAAACTCGTAAATGCTGCGCCCGAGCATGGCCTGGCGGGTGGTGCGCAGCATTCGGCACAGCGCCGGGTTGGCTTCGGTGGTGCGCAGGGCGTTGTCGATGAACCAGAAGCCTTGTTCGGTGTGCTGCAGCAGCAGCGCCAGCATGCGCCGTTCATCGGCCAGCGCGGCCATGGCGTCAGCCGCCTGGGCAGTCGCCTGGGCAGTCGCCGGGGCAGTCGCAGGCGGGCTGCCGGGGTCCGGGTCGTTGGGCATGCCGAATTCTGCCGCGCTCAGACAGCTTGGTCGCAGAATCTACGGCCGCTGTTGTCCCGGGTCTGCCCGCCTGAGCGCGCTGTGGACCTGCCGTATCGGCTGAACGACAACCAAGGCCCTGAATTCCGCAATGAAGACCACCAGGCCTAGCCGTGCGGCGTCATGAAAGCGTTCTTGACCAGGCACCTGAAGCCACCGCTGGCGGCAAAGGATTGACGATGCCGATGTTGACGATCTACGGCATTCCCAACTGCGACACCGTCAAACGCGCTCGTGCCTGGTTGACGGCGCGCGGCCTGCCGCACCAGTTTCACGACTTCAAGAAGCAGGGCGTGCCCGATGCGGCCTTGCGCGGCTGGGTGCAGGCACTGGGCTGGCAGCCGCTGCTCAACCGACAGGGCACCACCTGGCGCAAGCTGACGCCTGAAGCTCAGACCGGCGTGACCGACGCTGATGGTGCCGTGGCGCTGTTGCAGGCCCACAGCAGCCTGATCAAGCGGCCGGTGGTGGCCTGGGGCCATGGCGCGGTGACCGTGGGGTTTGACGAAGTGCAGTGGGCCGCGCTAACGGCTGAACTGCGCTGATCGGCACCGAGCGCGCAGTCGCCCTGCAGAACACGCCAGGCCCAAGAGAGTTGCAGCTTCAGGACCCATCAAAAGACCCAGCGGTTGTCGGTTTGCAGCAAATGCTGGTTGAATCGCGGGCATGAACCCACGCCGCCAACTCATCTTGCTGGGCGCCGCAGCCGCTGTCGGCTTGCCGCTGAACGCCAGCCCCCGTCGCGCCATGGCCGCCATGGGCGACGGCCCGTTCTATCCCGCGCGCGGCTGGCGCGACCGCGGCCCGCTGGCTGGCGACTGGGACGCTGACCTCACCCGTGTCGAACGCGCGGGCCGGGTGGCGACGGCGCGCGGCGAACACCTGGCGCTGCTGGCCGTGGTGACGGACACCGGTGGGCGCGTGATCGACGACGCCGAGGTCGAGTTCTGGCAGTGCGACACTCTGGCTCAGTACCGCCACCCGGATGTGGCACTGACGCCAGCCGGACGCTACGACGATGGCTTCCAGGGTTTCGGCAGCGCCCGCAGTGGCAAGGACGGCAGCTTGCGCCTGCGCACCATCAAGCCGGTGGCCTACCCGGGGCGCACGCCGCACATCCACGTCAAGCTGCGGCACCCGGCCTTCGGCGAGCTCACGTCACAACTCTTCCTGGCGGGCGACTCCAGCAATCCGCGCGACTTCCTGTGGCGCAGCGTGCCAGCCGCCGAGCGCGCGGCACTGGAGATGACACTCACGCCCGCGCCGGCTGCCAGCGGCCTGCGCTGGCTGGCGCAGCAGGTACTCTGGGTGCCGGCCTGAAACAGCTGTGAAAGCTCAGTCGGCGCTGCACGCCAGGCATGACGGCTCCTGGGTGGGCGTCAAGAACCTCTGCAGCGTCGCCACCAGGCCTTGGCCCAGACCCCAGGCTGCAGGTTCTTGAACGGCTTGGCCATGTCAGTCGAGTTCGACGGGTAGGTGCTGGAAGCCACGAAAGCGCAGCCGCAGGTCGCGCAACGGCGTGCCGGCCAGCGCCAGACGCGGGTATCGCGACAACAGCCGGCCGATGGCCACGCGCGCTTCCAGCCGCGCCACGTTCATGCCCGAACAAGCATGCGCGCCTTGGCCGAACGCCAGGTGGTTGTTGGGCTTGCGGGCAATGTCCAGGGCATCAGGCTGATCAAAAACCAGCGGGTCGCGGTTGGCCGCACCGACGCCCAGCGTCACAAAACAACCGCTGGGCAAGTCCACGCCGCGCAGGGCCAGTGGCGCGGTCAGGCGGCGGTTGTTCAGCTGCAGCGGGCTCTCGAAGCGCAGCAGCTCTTCGACCGCGCTGTGCAGCAGCTCGGGTTGGGCCTGGAGCCGTTCAAGCTGGCTGCGGTGGGTCAACAAGGCGTGCAGGCCGTTGCCGATGAGGTTGGTGGTGGTCTCGTGTCCGGCGTTCAACAGGAAGATGCAGTTGTGCAGCAGTTCGGCCTCGCTCAGCGAGGCGTCTTCGTTACGCTCGGCGTCGCCCTGCAGCAGCCGCGTCAGGACATCGGTCTGAGGGTCGCCAGGGTGGCGTGTGCGGTCTTCAAGCAACCGGCGCAGGCAGCCCAGAAAGTCGACGACCGCGGTGTTGGCGCGGGCCAGAGTCTCTGCCGACGGCGCGGGTTCCAGCGCCGACAGGATGGCCAGCGACCAGCCCCGCAACGGCGCCCGCTGGGCATGGGGAATGGCCAGCAGGTTACCGATCACTTCAACCGGGATGCGCGCCGCGAAGTCGTCGATCAGGTCCACCTGGCTGCGGCCAGCCATCTCGTCCAGCAGCCCATCCACCAGCGTCAGCACGCCAGCTTCCATGCGCGCGATGGCGCGCTGGTTGAGCGCGCCCATCAACAACCGGCG
>Ga0105047_10013708_pt1 | contig 12919 bp, 7 predicted proteins | sample MAT04_FD_78384 | JGI IMG/M metagenome (GOLD analysis project Ga0105047, IMG submission 78384) | Freshwater microbial communities from Lake Fryxell liftoff mats and glacier meltwater in Antarctica - MAT-04 (megahit assembly) | ecosystem: Environmental > Aquatic > Freshwater > Ice > Liftoff... | reverse complement strand
TCCCAACGCCACCACCAACAACACCACCAACAACCCGAGCGTTCCTGAACGCCCCCGCCCACACCACCAGATTCACTGCCACCAGCACCGAGCACAACCCCCACAGGGGGCCACTCGCGCGCCCGGGAGTGGTACGTGCACGGCGGCGCCGCCGCAGCGGGAGGTTGCGCACCACGCAATCGGCGACGCGCGGAAAAAGCGCTTCTGGCAGACTCGTCCCATGGATCCCGATGTCGTCCAGGCCCAACCATTCGACACTCGCGCCGCGGTCGATGCTGCGGAACGATCAGCCAACCCGTACCTGCCAGCGGTCGCATCAGACCCGTTGCCGTTCTACGACGAGCTCCGTGCAACGTGTCCCGTGGCGTCGTTGTCGGGGCTCCCGAACACGCACATCATCAGTCGCTATGACGACGTGAAGTTCGCGTTGCAGCATCCCGAGATCTTCAGTTCCGATGTGGCCGCCGTCGACATCGGCCAGCTTCGGCCCCTGATCCCGCTGCAGATCGATCCGCCGGAGCACGCCAAGTATCGACGCGTGATCGACCCACATCTCGGCATCAAGCATCTGCTGCCAATCGAGGAGTCCGTGCGGGCACTGGTGAGCCAACAAATCGATACCTTCATCGACGACGGGCACTGCGACGCTCACGCTCAATTCACCGTGCCGCTGCCGTGCACCGTTTTTCTGCAGCTCTGCGGATTGCCGGTCGAGAATCTTGACACCTACCTCGGCTGGAAGGACGACATCATTCGGCCGCAGATCCGTCATCCCGAAGTGGCCTACGACCCGGATGCGGCCCGCCAAATTCGTCACGACACCGGCGCTGCCATCTATGACTTCTTCGACGACATCATTCGGGATCGTCGCGAGAACCCTGGCGACGATGTGATCTCGCGCTTTGCGCTCGGCGAAGTCGACGGCGAGCAGATGACCCACGAGCAGATGCTCGACCTCGGATTCCTCTTCATCTTGGGAGGACTCGACACCGTGACGTCGTCGCTCGACTGCATGCTGGCGCATCTCGCGGAGGACGAGCCGATGCGCGACACCATCGTGGCCGACCCGACGATGATCCCGCAGGTCATCGAGGAGCTGTTGCGAGTTCACACCCCGGTCATGCAGGTGCTGCGTGTCATCAAGGAGCCGTTCGAGATGCACGGAGTGGCAATGGAGCCCGGTGACACCGTCATGGTGATGGTGGGCGCCGCCGATACCGATTCCTCGGAGTTCGGCCCCGATGCCGACGAGGCTCGGACCGACCGCGACGTGAACCGACACCTGGCGTTCGGAGGCGGACCTCACCGCTGCCTTGGCTCGCACCTTGCCCGTTTCGAGCTGCGTGTTGCACTCGAGGAATGGCATCGACGGATCCCCGACTATCGCTTGGTCGACGGCGCACAACTGGACTACTCGCCAGGCATCCGCGAGATCGCCTCGCTACCGCTGACGTTCGGGGCGCGCTGATGGTCGACATGGCAGAGCTCGCCAAGAAACGGCCCCGCACCTACGATAATCCCAAGGTCGACCCCGTCACCGCCGAGGTGATCCGCGGGGCCATGGAGACGGTCTGTTTCGAGATGGCCACCTATGTGAGCCGGACAGCCACCACGCCGATTCTCAACCAGTCCAACGAACGCAACGCGACCGTGCTCGATGCTCGTGGACGGCTGGCGGCGTTGTCGGTCGGGATCCCGCAATTCATGCTCACCTCCACGCTGCCGGTGCGGTTCGCGCTCGACTTCCTCGGCACCGACGAGTTCCGCGAAGGCGACGTGTTCGTGGCCAACGATCCGTACCACGGCGGGGGGCACCTTCCCGACTACAACGTGTTTGCGCCCGTGTTCGCCACGGATTCGTCTGGCCGACGACGAATGGTGTTGATTGCATCGATCCAGTGCCACCACGGCGACACCGGCGGCGCAGTACCGGGGGGCTACAACGTCACCGCCAACGACGTGTGGGGCGAAGGGGTTCGCTGGCCGGCCGTCAAAGTGGTCGACCAAGGCGTCGAACGACGAGACGTGCTGTACGCCTTGGCGGTCAACAATCGTCTGCCGAATTTCATCGGCGACCTCCGCGCCCAGATCGGCGCTGCACAATTGGCCCAGGATCGGCTCGGCCAACTGATCGAGGATCAGACCCTCGAGGTGGTCGAGGAGAGTGTCGACCACATGATCGACTACGCAGCTCGACGCTTTCGAGAGGAAGTCGCGGCTTGGCCCGACGGCACCTACGAGGGCGATTGTTGGGTCGATCACGATCCGCGCGGCAATCCTGACATTCACCTGCACGTCGCCATCACCGTCGACGGTTCGGCGCTGACGATCGACTTCACGGGGAGCGATACTCGGACCGAGCTCCAAGCCTGGTCGACCTATGGCAACACCCGGGGATACACGGTGGGCCAGATCGCCGCCATGATGGACCCGGAGATCCCCAAGAACGAGGGGTTCTTCGAATCGATCGAGCTGATCGTGCCCGAGGGTTGTGTGCTCAATCCGCATCCGAATCAGCCGGTGTCGGCGGGCACGCACCATCCGGGCGCCGAAGTCGGCGAAGTCATTGCGCTGGCGTTGCAGTACGTGCTGCCGGAGAAGGCAGTGCCGCAGGTCTACAAGACCGGGATGCCCACAGTCATCGTCGGCATCGACCCGCATACGGGTTTGTCGTTCACCGATCACTCCGCCGAGGTCTACGCCGGCTGGTGCAACGCCGCAGCGGGCATGGACGCGTGGGGGTGCCAAGCAGCTGCGTTCGGCAACCTCTGGAAGGCGACCGCCGAGATCAACGAGAGCCTCTATCCCCATGTCCAATGGTCCCGTGACTACCGCACCGATTCGGGCGGAGCTGGCCAGTGGCGGGGGCTCTGCGGGAGCCACTACGTGAAGGAAGTCCGGGTCGATGCCAAGGTGTACACCTACGTCGTCGGCATGAAGTATCCGATGCCGGGTATCGCTGGGGGCAAAGCGGGGGCGCCGAATCGGATGGTCATCCGTTGGGGCGCCGACGATGAATATGTGGTGCCCCACACGGCCGACTGGGTGCCCATCAGGGCCGGCCAGCTCATCAACTACGACTACGGCGGTGGGGGTGGTTGGGGCAACCCGCTCGATCGCGATCCCCAAGCCGTGCTCGATGACGTGCTCGACGAATACGTCTCGGTGCATGGCGCCGAACGCGACTACGGCGTGGTGTTGACGGGTTCCCTCGAGGCCCTCACCCTCGCTGTGGACGGGGACGCCACGACGCAGTTGCGCTCGACCCGGCGAGCTCAGCAACTCTGACGAGCATTTCCCTGACCCTTGGTACCGGGGGACTGGTCCCCATTCCCGCATTCTGGCGGCGGTGGTACAACGTCGCTGCCAACATTTTCTCGGGGGGAACGTGAAGAACACAAACGACGGTCGGCAACGCCGATCACGAACCACACCGGCGCTCGTCGCCGGCGCTGGAATCGTCTTGGCCGGCGCCACAGCGGGCCCGGCCGATTTGGCGAGCGCAGCGCAAACGGACGCCGCCCAGCCGAGCCCGGCGCTGATCATGTCGGCAGCGCCGCTCAGGGTGGGTTCGGTGACGAGCCGCGGCCTGTTGGCTGGCGACACGACCGGCACACCCACCGACACTCTCGTTGTGTCGGCACAGAATCGGGGCGCTCTGCGTTCGGCTCTGGGTGCTCGGTTCGGCGGCGCTTGGAACCTGCCCCTTGCAGGCGGTCATGTCGCAGTGGTTGCTGTCACCAATCCGACAAGCGCTGATGCCGTGATGGCCGCGCAGCTCCTCGGGCAGACGAATGGTGCCAAGGTCCGGGTGGTCAACTCAGCCCGCAGCCTGATCACCTTGGAGGCCATGGCCGACCAGGTGAAGGCGCTCACGATCAGCGGCAGCTTTGGGGTCGGAGTCAACGAGCCGGTGGGCACCCTCGAGATCATTCTCGGAAGCACCATCGCTCAACAAACCCCCGCAGTGGCGTCCGCGCTGACCGCGCTGATGGCCGATCCTTCGGTCATGATCCGACAGAACACACCAATCACTGCAATCAACTCCGGCTATCCCGACCCGAACCGCGGATCGGTTCGCATGTGGACATCGCCCCCCAACGCAGCCAACGCATCGAACGCATGTACAACGGGCTTCGGTATGCGCACGTACCCGCCGGGGCAGGTCCTGACCTACACGCTCTCGGCGGCCCACTGCACACCATGGGGTCCGGGATCGCGGATTTTCTCATCGGGTGCCGACAACGCCGGCCCCATCCAACCGTATTCGCAGGTGATCGGCTTCAACACCAGCCAGGACGCCATTGCATTCAGCTCGACCAACGATGGCTTTTTGTATCGGGCGCCCAACTCCTTCTATTCGGTGACAGGTCAGGCGGAACCAGTCTGGTTCGAGCAGAGCATGTGCTTCCGGGGCGCGAGTACCACTGTCGAACGCTGTGGCGGTGTGTCGCGGGTGAACTTCACCTTCACCCTCGATACTCCCGGGATCGCCGTGCAGAATGGCTTCTGCATCGGCGCAGTTGCGCAAGGCGGCGACTCAGGATCGGCCATCTATCAGCTGGCGGGCGGCAACAATGTCACGGCGAAGGGCTCAGTCTCGGGGATCTTGCCGGGCGAAGCCTGCGGACCAACGATCAGCAACATGTTGTCGGGCTTCGGAGGACAACTCATCACAGCCGCTCCTGGCGGATCGGGAAAATGATGAATCGAGTCGTTCTGTGCGCAGGCCTCGCGGCGCTTTCGCTGGCCGTGAACTCGTGTGCATCGGACGACGTCACAACGGCCGATTCCACCGCGCAGGGCGTTTCGACGACGGCATCGGCCCCGCTCGCGACATCAATACCGCCAGCGACATCAATACCGCCAGCGACCGAACCGGTTGCGGAGACGACTCTGCCCCTTGCGCCGACCGCCCCACCAACTCCAAGCGAGCCCGTCACTGTCAAGGTCAACATCGAGGAACGGGGCCCGTGGGTGGTGCCGCCGGGCCGATCCACCCAGCCCCACGCGGCGGAACAGGACCTGCTCAAGTCCTCGTGGGACGGCGACAAGCTCACCATCAACGTGAGCCCGAAGCTCGGTCCATGCGGGCGGCTCACAACCGCTCAGGCAACACGGACCGGTGCTGGTCCCGTCCGTGTGTCGTTGTCCTTCGAGGAGTGTGTCCCGCTTCCCGGCCAGGTCACCGCCGCAGTCGCCGCCATCGGTGACATCGTGCTCCTCATTCCCGGCGCCGGAGGCGCCCCCGTCGAGTTGTCGACCTGACACCGATGATCTCCATGACGTCGGCGGCGATGAGCACAGACACCGGCGAGCAGTCGCAGCAAGGGTTACGCCACGACGGCTGCTCGCCTCACGCCGCGCTCACCGCCCAACGCATCGGAGCTGCTCACGATTCAAGACTCTCGGCATTGCTCGGCCAACTCGTGCAAGCCGGATCCTTCACCGGGCTCGTCCGCTTGGTCAGCAACACTCCGGAGGGTCCGTTGTTTCATGATCTCGCGATCGAGCAAGGTTCAGCCGTCGCATGGAATGTCGTCGCCCCGCATTCGGAGCCGGCGTTGGAGTGTCCCCGTGGACGATACGCACCACTCGTCCATGGCGCCCTCATCATCGATCTCGTGGCGAGCGTGGACGGCGAGCGCATATCACTCCCGGCGGCCGACGAGTTCACCGATGACGTATTCGGGGAATTTCCACCACTGGAGTCGGCGACGATTGACCTCGAGATCATCTGCGATCAGAGCCCTCACGGGCGGGTGATGTGGCGCCACGAGATCGTCGACGGTCGCCTGATGGCCGCCCACGATCTCCGAACGGCACCGCCACGCGCGCTGGCCCGGGAGGTCGTTCGCCTCCACACATCATGGAGGCAGTATCTCAGGCTCCGCGCCGGGCACATCCTCCCGCAGGATTTGCTGGTGACCAGTCGATTCGACGGTCGCTGGCAAGCACTCCTGCTTCTCGAAGGATTGGTTGCAACTCCACAATTCACCCACCACGCCGAACGCGCAGAGCTGGCACTGGGCTTCGCTGACTCCGCCGACTGGTGGGTCGAGGCCGCAGTGAACCTGATCGAGGAGTCGCCGGAACGACCCGGCAACGTTGGTGAGCCGTTTCCGACGTCGGTGACCTTCGCCCGAACACCCTGCGACGTGAAGGTCGTTTCCCGTTGTGTCGCCGCGTCCGCGAATGATCTCCTCGAGTGGATTGCCGAGTCGGTCGACGCTCGCGGCTGGTCGCTCGTCGTGGATCACGCGGGCGAGACCGTGCTCGACGCGCATCACGGCTACCACCACAGCGGACGACCGGTTGACGATCAGACCCTGTGGCCGGTGTACTGCAGCGCCAAACCGATCACGGCGGCAGCGATCCTGCGCTCAGTCAACGACGGACTCATCGGACTCGAACAACCGATCGGCGAGGTACTCGATGAGTTGGGCGCTACGTGGCTTGCTCCCCGCACGATCGGCGAGATCCTCTCCCACTCGGCGGGCTTGCATCTTGTCCCCGCCACGATTGGCCGAATGGTGCCGCAGGCACTACGAACGGACACATTGCTGTCGGTTCCTCCGCCGGAAGGATTTCGCTTCGGCATCGACGGTTCCTATGCCGAGTTCGGCGGCTGGCACATTCTCGGCGAACTCCTCAAGGCGGTGCACGGCGCGGCGCCTTCAGCGGTCATCCGTTCACTGGTGACGCGCCCTTACGGCATCGCTGACCACGATCTCATCGTGAGTGTTGGTGCTGAGAGCTTTCCGTCGGTTGCGGCGCGACTCCTCGCCCACGATGATCACACCGGACCACAGCGACTTCCCCTGCTCGGAGAAATTGTGGCGCCAACGTTGGCTGACGAGAACCCGGCGGTCGGAATTGTGGCGACCAGTCGAGCGATGACGAAGTTCATGGCAGGGCTGCGCGCGGATGTTGAGGGTGCGGGCGTGGTGCTTGATCCTGTCCTCGCGATCACTGCAACGTCGCTCATGCGCAGCCCGATCTTCGACGATGTCCTCGCTCGCGCCGCTCCCTGGGGACTTGGCGTGATGGTCGATCTCGGGGCGCACGGGTTCGAAGGTGGTTGGTCACGAACGTCCTTCGGGCACACCGCGGTCGGTGGGTCGTCGTTCGCTCTCGCCGATCCCGAACGCGGAGTTGCCGCATGTTGGACGAGCACCGCGATCCTCGAACATCAGCCGGCGATGAGCTTGCGGACAGAGCTCTCCAAACGCCTCAGCATCCACCTTGCTGGCTCGGGGGCTCGGCGTACATGACACGCGTGTCAGGTGACATGATGGGGCGGTGACCGGGGGGTATCGAATCGGCGTCGACGTGGGCGGGACCTTCACCGACCTGATCAGCGTGGCACCCGATGGCTCGATCGTGCTCGACAAGGCCCCGTCGACACTGGACGACCAATCCCGTGGCGTCATGACCGGCCTCGAGCAACTCGGCGCCACCTACGGGATGGATCTGAGCGACTTTGCGTCGCACATCGATCTCATCGTGCACGGTACGACCACCGCCGACAACACGATGATCGAACAAAACGGGGCGCGGGTCGGGATGCTCGTGACCGAAGGCCATCGCGACGAAATCGAGATGCGCCGGGTCCACAAGGAACAGATCTGGGATCCTGCTGCGCCCGCACCGTTTCAGATCGCCCGCCGACGAACTCGCATCGCGATTCCGGAGCGGCTCGATTTCGAGGGCAAGGTCCTGTTGCCGCTCGACGAGGAAGCGGTCCGCGCCGGTATCCGGAGACTTCGTCAACTCGGCTGCGAATCCCTCGCCGTGGTGTTCCTGTTCTCCTATGTCAACCCTGCCCACGAACTGCGGGCCCGCGAGTTGATTGCTGAAGAGTTCCCCGAGGTGGCGCACGTGTCGTTGAGTCACGAGGTGATGGCAAAGGGCCCCGAGTTCGAACGCACATCGACCACTCTGGTCAACGCCTACGTGGCGCCCAGGATCGCCCACTACACGTCCCAACTCACCGAGCGTCTTCGCTCAGCCGGCTACGACGGCGAATTGCTCATCATGGCGAGTAACGGCGGCGTGATGCCACCGTCATACGTCGGCCGCCGCGCCGTGACCCTGTTGGGCTCCGGTCCGACGGGCGGCGTGATGGGCGCTGCTCGGGCGGCCTCCGTTGCTGATGCGCCGAATTTCGTGGCCGTTGACATGGGCGGCACCAGCTTCGACATTTGCCTGGTTCGCGGCGGAGTCCCCGAGGTGAAGAGCGAGTGGAACTGGCGATATCGCTATTACATCGGCATGCCGATGGTCGACGTACAGTGCGTCGGCGCCGGCGGCGGATCGATGGCCCGAGTACGTCAGGGTTCGTTGCTCGTCGGTCCCGAATCGGCTGGCTCTCTCCCCGGACCTTGTTGCTACGGACGCGGCGGTGAACGAGCCACCGTGACCGACGCCGACTGCGTGCTCGGATACCTGCCAACCACCGGCTTCGCCGGAGGTCGAATGACGCTCGATGTCGAAGCGGCACTCCACGCCATCGACATCGATGTCGCTCAGCCGCTCGACATCGACATCATCGACGCGGCATGGGGAATCGAACGCATCGTCAACTCGAACATGGCGAATGCCACGCGTCGCGTGCTCGCCTCGTCCGGTGCCGATCCACGCCAGCTCGCACTCATCGCCTACGGCGGCAACGGACCCGTCCACGCATGGGCCATCGCCCGCGAGCTCGGCATCGACCGAGTGCTCGTTCCGAAGGCGGCGCCCGCTTTTTCTGCGCTCGGACTCCTGGTGGCCGACTACAAGCTCGACCTCATGCGAAGTCACGTCGCACCGGTGAGCATCATCGATCCGTCGGTGTTGAGCCTGCTGCTCCGGGAACTCCGCGACGAAGCGACGAAAGAACTCGAGCCGGTGGGGCTTCCCGACGAGTCAGTCCTCATCGATGAGTACGTGCAGATGTCGTATGCCGGGCAGAACTTCGACATGAGTGTTCCCGCACCGGTCGGCGGGGTGCTCACCGAGGATGATCTCGCCGACCTGACGAGTCGATTCCACGACACGCACGAGGCGGAGCGAGGGTTTGCGTTCCGCAATCAGTCGCCGACGGTTCGGGGCGTCCGAGTGGTCGCCCGCGGCCTGACGCCCAAACCGCCGAGCCTGGCCGCCCTCGGCGTCGTCACCGACGCTGACGCCGCCCGGTCCGGGCGCCGACTCGTGTTCTTCGGCGACGGATTCCTCGACACCGACGTGATCGACGGCACCGAACTCGGTCCGGGATTCTTTGCCGAGGGTCCGGTCGTCATCGAGGAACACTTCACCGTGGTGGTCGTACCGCCGGGTGCATCTGTCACGCTTGGCGCCGACGGCAACTACGACCTGAGACTCAACGGTCGAGCGCGGGCCACCACGTGACCGGATGGCTGACCGACGTCGAGCGTTCGCGCCTCCGACTGGTACTCGATTCCCTGCTCCCCGACGACGGTACGTGCCCCGGCGCCGGCGCGGTCGGGGGCGTCGAGTACGTCGACCGGGTACTCGGTGCGTTCCAGAGCGACCCTCCCACCATCTTCGCCGGCGGACCGTTCAGCGGTCGCCGCGGCGGGGACGCATCATTCGATGAATGGATCCCCCTGTCGCGATCCGAGGAGTTGGCATGGCGAACCCGTATCGAGGGCAGTAACGGGATCGCCGAGCGCGAGTTCAACGGTCCCGTCGTCGGGTGGCAGCAGATCTACCGCGACGGCCTCGCGGCGTTGGGCGACGACTTCGAGTCGTTCGACAGCGACGGCCGACGGGCATCGGTCGCAGCGAACGTCGTCTTTGCCCGGCTGGCGTTCGAGCACGCCTGCGAGTCGCTCTACGGGGATCCGGTCTATGGCGGCAATCGTGATCAGGCGGGATGGGCGGCGATCGGGTTCGACGGCGACGTCCAGCCACGGGGATGGACCGACGACGAGGTGACCTATCCCCTCGGCCGACCCGACCGCCACGGAGCAACGCCCGGACATGGCTGACCTCGACGCTGACGTGATCATCGTCGGATCCGGGCCAGGTGGGTCGACAGCTGCCGATGTTTTCACCGCCGCTGGCAAGACGGTCATCATCGTCGAGAAGGGCCGCAATCATCTGCTGTCGCTCGAGGAGCCATTCGACGGGCTCGCCAGGTTCAGCAACGACGAGATCAAGTTCTTCGAGCGGCATTTTCTCGGCCCCGATCCGTTGATCGAACCCCGCACGTATCGACGCAACGAGTCCGACGGCGACCACCTGATGGTCGGTCACGTGAACTCGCTGCCATCCACGGTCGGTGGGGGTGGCACCCACGCTGATGCCAAGCTCCCCCGCTTTCGAGAGGACGACTTCGCGGTCCGTTCCACCTTTGGTCCGATGACCGACGCCGATGTCGTCGACTGGCCCATCACCTACTCCGACCTCGAGCCGTACTACGCCGAGGTGGAGCGGCTCCTCGGCGTTGCCGGCGAGGAGTCGAACCCGTTCGCAGCGTGGAGATCCGGTCCGTATCCCATGCCGCCGGGCGCTGACATGCACGGGGCGCTGCTGACGTCAGCAGCGGCAGAACGCCATGGGCTCCACCCGTATCGGGCGCCGGGTGGCGTCAACTCGATTCCGTACGACGGCCGGCCGGCGTGCAACAACTGCGGGTTCTGCGGGCAGTACGGCTGTCCCATCGAAGCCAAGGGAGACCCGGTGGCCGTCCTCCGCCGAGCGCTACGGACCAGGCGCTGCGAGATTCGACCTGAGTCATACGTGGTCGACATCACCACCACTCCGGATCGGCGACGGGCCACGGGCGTGAAGTACCTCGACGCGGATCGGGTCGAGCATGAACTTCGCGCCGACACCGTGGTGTTGGCGGCGGGGGCGTTCGAAACGCCGCGTTTGTTGCTACTGGCCGGATTGGCGAACAGCAGCGATCTTTTGGGCCGAAACCTGACGTATCACTTCCAGACGTTGTCCGTCGGCAGCTTTCCGTTCCCGCTCTACGGCGAACGCGGCCGGTGCGTCACCCACGTGCACGACGACTTCATCGTCAGCGACGCTGCCGCCGAACACGCCGCCCGATCCGCCGGACTGCCGTGGATGCGAGGCGGGTTGACCGAGCACGGCGCCGCGGCCGGGCCAGTGCTCGAGTCGAAGAGCTACGGGCCGGGGGCTCATCACGGCGCATCGATGCGGGCCTCTGCGCTCCGCCGCAACATGTGGGTCTTCACCATGCAGGCCGAAGACGTCGCACAGGGGAGCAACCGGATCGATCTCGATCCCAGCGTGCGCGACGCGTGGGGTCGTCCAGCGGGGCGCGCCACATATCAGCCTCATCGACACGAGCTCGTAGCTTCCGCACACTACGGACCGATCATGGAGGCGATCCTTCGGGACGCTGGAGCCGACTGGACGTTCACGACGACCTCGCCACCCGTGGACGATGTCGACCTGCACGCCGACAGCCCCCTCGGCATCGCGCCGGCCAGCTATCACATCATGGGGACCTGTCGCATGGGTTCCGACCCGGCCACCTCGGTCGTTGACCCCGACGGTCGGTTCTGGGACGTCGAGGGCTTGCTGTGCGCTGACAGTTCAGTGTTCGCGTCGTCGGCCGGCTACAACCCGACGTTGACATTGGCCGCGCTCGCACATCGCACGGCCAGCCTCGCGGTCGGTGCTCCCCTCCCCGCGACCAGTCCCCACCCCTGACGCGTTCCCGCCGCCACCCCGCACTCGACCAGTCCCCACCCCTGACGCGTTCCCGCCGCCACCCCGCACTCGACCAATCCCCACCCCTCGTTCTGGCTGCGAAACGCCCGGGTTTTGCCGGGGGTTTCGCAGCCAGAACGGGTCTTTCAGAGGATCTGAGCCGCGGAGCGAGCGTCGCGAAGCTTCGCCAGGACGAGGGCGGGCCGATGCCAGACATCGACATCTGTAACCCTGACGACAACGAAGCCGCCGAGCTCAAGCTCTGCGGTCTGGCACCTATCCCTCTCACAATCAATGAATGCCGAGTGATAGCGCTCGGAGTCCACGAAGACCACGATCGGAAGTCGACGATGACGAAAATCACTTCGACCAGTCCAGCGGTCGTCACCCCCGACATCCACCTGCCGTTCGAACTCGTCGAGCCCGACGCCAGCGTGACGACAGATCTCCTCGAACCGCGACTCCAGTCCGCTCTCGGGCGGACGATGGTGATCCGACCGAGCATCCAGCAGCTCGCGCATCGCCACGATTCCGCTTCGCCCTCGGCAACCCAGCTCCTCGAGCATCGACCGCAACTCGGTGTATCTGACGAGGCGCATCGCCCACGCACTGTCGAGCGCCCGTTCCAGCCGGCCGGGATTGACGATTCCCGCAAGATCGAACAGGGTGCGCGACGGTGTCGTGAGCTTCACCCCATCGAGCACAGTCAGATGATGCGGCTCCAGTTTCCGCGGCTCGTGAACCGTTATCGAGAGATCATGGTCGAGGCGTCCACCTCGAAGCCGAGTGACCTCGACGGGCTCAGCGAGGAATCCAGCGACACCCCAGAAACCTGCCGCGCTCCGGTGCGAGACTGCGCCGCGGTGTTGAAGCGTTGCCGCTACCGCCCTCCTCTTCGCCGTGTCTGGAGAACCCGCCAGCACCAACACTCTCGAATGCACTAGGACCAGTTCCCCAGCCGACACTCGCTTCCGCGAAACCTCATCGGTCATGCCAACGGCCCGAAGTTGGTGAAGCGTGACGGCCCCGTGTTGTTCGGCGGCAAGCGTGTGAAATGCATTGTTATTCATCTGACGATCCAAGCACCGCTGTGTGACAGTTCCACGAGACCCCCCGTTCTGGCTGCGAAATGCCCGGGTTTTGCCCGGCGTTTCGCAGCCAGAACGCGTTCTTCTTGGTGCGCCTAGCGGGGGAGGTCGAGGATGCGGTCGCCGATGATCGTTCG
>Ga0105047_10013705_pt1 | contig 12921 bp, 8 predicted proteins | sample MAT04_FD_78384 | JGI IMG/M metagenome (GOLD analysis project Ga0105047, IMG submission 78384) | Freshwater microbial communities from Lake Fryxell liftoff mats and glacier meltwater in Antarctica - MAT-04 (megahit assembly) | ecosystem: Environmental > Aquatic > Freshwater > Ice > Liftoff... | reverse complement strand
GGCGCTGGTGCGCCGCTTTGTGCAAGAGCGGCGGATTCTGGCCGAGCTTAATCACCCGCACATCGCGCGCTTTATTGACGGCGGCATCAGCGCGGATGGGCGTTTGTACTACGCGATGGAATTTGTCGAAGGCGTGTCGATGCTGCAGTACGCGCGCCAGAACAAGCTCGGCGTGCGCGACTGCGTGCAGCTGATGACTGAAGTGTGCGACGCCGTCGCCCACGCGCAAGCCCATTTGGTCGTCCATCGGGACTTAAAGCCATCGAACATTTTGGTCGATAAAAACGCGCAGCCGCGGGTGCTGGATTTTGGGATCGCCAAGCTGCTGGACAGCTCCGATCCGCATCAAACCGCGAGCGAAATGCGCGCAATGACGCCGATCTACGCCGCACCCGAACAAATTTTGGGCGAGCCGATCAGCACTGCCACCGATGTGTATGCGCTCGGCGTGATTCTCTATCAGCTGTTGACCGGCACCCTGCCGCATCAGCGCAGTGGCGCCCTAATCGCCTTGGCCGACGCCGTGCGTCAGGAAACGGTCGAGCGCCCGAGTTCGGCGCTCCGCCGCAGTACGGCGAAAACCAGTGAAACGGTAACCGGCATCGACCAAACGCGGGCGGCGCGCGAAATCGCCGGCGATCTGGATACTGTTTTGCTGATGGCGCTGCGGCAAGAACCCGCTCGCCGTTACGCCAATGCGGCCGCTTTTGGCAGTGATTTGCGCGCCTGGCTTGCGGGCATGCCGGTGGCCGCGCAGGTAGATACGCGCGGGTATCGCATGCGTAATTTTGTGAAGCGCAATCGGGCCTTCGTTGCGGGTGCAAGCGCGGTGTTCTTGGCGCTACTGATGGGCTTGAGTGTGGCGATCTGGCAGGCCGGGCTTGCGCGTAAGCAAGCAGCGATTGCACAGTCCGAACGCGAACGGGCCGAGGCTGCAAATTTGGAAAGCAGTACTACCAAAAAATTCATTGTTAGCCGCTTGCGGGAAAGCGAAGCAACCAGCAATCAGCGCGGCGCCAACCTAACCATGAAAGAGTGGGTCATGGCTTCCGTCCCGCTTATTGAAACTGAGCTGGCGCAATCACCCAAAGCGCAGATTGAAATCGGCACTGTCTTTGGTAGCCTGTTAAAGGAGCTTGACGCACCGAATGAGGCGATGGCCACGCTCAACGATGCCCTTGAGCGCGCGCGGGCTGGCATAGAAACGACTGGACCGATGCTGCTTGCTAAAGCCCTGCAAGCGCGCGGCAGTCTGTTTTTTAGCATGGCAGAGTTGGAAAAATCGCGGCGCGACTTAAACGAGGCGCTGAGCGTGATGGCGCCGCTTCCTGCAAGCGCTGAGGTTCGTCTACTGCTCATTCAGACACGCACTACACTGCTCGTTAACGCTAACTCAAGCGGAAAGCATCGTGAAGCCCTGGCTCTGGGGCGCGCGAACCTGCAGGATCGGATCGCGCTACTGGGTGAGGCCAACACCAAGCTGGCAGTTGACTACAACAACGTCGGCTTCACCGAGCTGCTATTGGGAGAATTCTCCGCCGCAAAGGTGAAATTGCAAACGGCGCGTACTTTGCTGTTGCAAAACCCCGAGCAGGCTGGCTCACGCGTCGCGGGGGTTGACGTTGGTCTTGGCAACGTCGCGATTGGTCAAGGTGATCTGACGCTCGCTCACCAACTCTTCGGCCAAGCCGTAGCGCAAGGCACTGAGCTGCTGGGTGCAAAGCATCGCGACATCCTGGGCTGGAAGCGAAACGTTGCGATCATTGCGATGCTACGGGGCGATATTGCCTCGGCCGATCAGGTGCTTCAGGAGATCATGCCGGAGATTGAGCAGCTAAATCCCGCGTGGTTCGGCAAGAGCCTGCAGGTTGAAATGCAGCTGCGTTTGCTACAGCAGCGCAATGCTGCGGCGATGACGTTAGGAGATCGGACGCTGCTGATAACCCAAGGCCAAGGAAATCTACTGCCCGGCGGCTCTATTCAGGCGCTGCGCGCGCTGGCGCTGGCGCGGCTAGGCCAAACCCAGGAAACAATCGAGCCGCTGCGTTTGCCGTTAGAAGCGCTCATGGCAAATCAGGATGTGTCGCCACTGTCGCGCGGAGACGCCGCGATTTATTTCGCCGCAGCATTGCAGCTGGTGGGATATGAGGCGCAGGCCCAGCAGTGGTACGTTCGCGGCATTGCTGAGTTCGAGCCCACAATGGGCGCCGCCAACGCGGGCATACGCGCAGCGCGCTGGGTGCCAGAATTCAAGCCAGCACTGGTCAATTAACTGTCACCTCCCGGACGATCATAAGAACGCTTCTGGAACAACTCTGGATACGTTTTGGCCTAATCGCACCCCATTTATCGCGAGGTTGGATTATGGCAAGCGTGCGCTTGAGGAAGTGCCGATCCGGTTCCTGGACACCCAGCGTCTGATTCTCCGGCGATCCCCGGACACACCCGATCCCCGGACACCCAGCGTCATCGAACTTTTCCTACATCGCGGATCGTCAATTGCCCACTGATTCACTGATTCCCGGACATCCAGCGTTGACCTGATTACCTTATTCCCTTTTATTCCTATTCCCGGACACCCAGCGTCCGCACTGATTCCCGGACCTGATTCCCGGAGACCTGATTCCCGGACACCCAGCGTCAGGATTATTCCCGGACACCCAGCGTCATCGAACTTTTCCTACATCGCGGATCGACAATTGCCCACAGCCAAGTGGCGAAATGTAAGCCATGATTCGGCGATGACTCAAGCCCGCGCACTCCTGGTTCCACCCCGCCAACCTGGCCACTATCACTGCGTGGTTCGCTGTGTGCGACGGGCTTGGTTGTGCGGGCGCGATCCGTTAACCGACCGCGATCACTCGCACCGCAAAGCGACAATCGAGGCGCGAATTTTGGAGCTCGGAAGCGTTTTCGCAGTCGGCGTGTACGGGTATGCAGTGATGAGCAATCATCTGCACGTCGTGCTCAGCGTGTTGCCTGACCACGCGCATGAATGGTCGCAGGGGGAAGTCGTCGAGCGCTGGCTGCGCTTGTTCCCGTCGAGCAATAAGGAACGCATCGAAGATCGGCGAGCAGCGATGCTGGGCGATGCGGATCGCATCGCCGAGTGTCGTTTGCGGCTGTCGGACCTGTCTTGGTTTATGCGCTGCCTAAATGAGTACTTGGCCCGACAGTTCAACGCGGAAGACGATTGCAGCGGAAGGTTCTGGGAGGGTCGGTTTAAATGCCAAGCGCTGCTCAATGAGAGGGCCTTGCTGGCAGCCATGACCTATGTGGATCTGAATCCGGTTCGCGCACGGATCGCCCACAACGCGATGCACTCGAAACACACCAGTGTCCGCCAGCGCGCTAAGGCGATCGCCCAGAATCATCGGCTTGCCAACAGCCAGCTCATGCCACTCGCTGGCTTTGTGGCGAGATCTTTTCCGAAGCTGAGCGAAGCCGAATACGTCGACTTGGTTGACTGGACCGGTCGCCAGTGGCGTCCAAAGAAGCGCGGCAAGATCTCCGCCAGCGAGCCGCCTGCATTGCTCGGTTTGGGCCTCGACACGAAGCACTGGACTCACCAGGTCAAAGGAGTCGGTTCCGCTTACTGGCGCGTGATCGGCACGGTTGAGGAAATGCTCGACAAAGCCAAAGAACTCAAGCAAGCGTGGCTGCACGGCATCGGCTTCGCGCGCCGCTTGGAGCGACATCTGAGTTGATTGACCCGGCTGGATCGATTGGCGCCGCGGGCGTCTGGGTGCGTTGGGTTTTGGGAAGCCGTTCGGTATTTAGACGTCCGTATTCTTTCTCTTTATGGCCTGAATCAACCGCCACGAAGGTTGGATGTCCCGGGGTATATCGATGCCCGCGGATATTTGCGAACGTTGGATGTCCCAGGATCCTCCAGGATCCTTCCTTGGATGTCCCAGGATCCTCAGGATCCTATCCCAGGATCCTAACGGCAAGCCCAGCGCCGCGGACGCGGCGCTACCTTCAGGCTCTCGAATCCTCAGGCCAGGATGGCCAATGGATGAGCAGACCACCGCGGCGCTACCTTCAGGCTCTCGAATCCGCAGGCCAGGATGGCCAATGGATGAGCAGACCAACCCCGAAGCCGCAATTCCCAGTTACCCCAAAAGAATATCCCGCAAGCCGGGCGCCGCTGACGCGGCGCTACCTTCAGGCTTTCGAATCCTCAGGCCAGGATGGCCAATGGATGAGCAAACGCTGTCTGTCCCCTTTCTCTCGCCGATTGCGTATTGACTTATACGGCGCGCTACACTTCTGCGCCTTGATTTTTCCTTTTCACATTAGTGAGGTTTTCCACATGAAACGAGTTTCTGGCGCGCTGATCGGTTTGGGTCTTTTGGTTTCGGCGATGGGTGCGATGGCGGCCAACAAGCCGGTCGTGGGTGTTGCTGAGTTCAAGAATGAGTCTGGCGCCGGATGGTGGCGCGGTGGCGTGGGTTGGGAACTCTCCGGCATGCTTTCAAATGAGCTGGCTTCGACCAACGCATTCAAGGTGGTCGAACGGGCGAAGCTCGAGAACGTGCTTGAGGAGCAAAACCTCATGGCGTCGGGTCGAGCGGCGCCGTCACAGGCCGCGCAGTTTGGCAAGGTCACCGGTGCGGAGTACCTGATCATGGGCACCGTCACCTCGTATGAAGAAGAAACAGCGTCAAGCGGCGGCGGCATCAGTTTTGGTGGTGTGTCACTGGGCGGCTCGTCAGAAAAGGCCTACATCGCCGTCGATATTCGGGTGGTCAATTCCACCACGGGCGAGATCGATTTTGTCCGCACCATTGAAGGCACCAGCAAAGGCGGTGGCATGTCGATCGGCGTCTATCGCGGCGGTTTTGGCGGCGAAATGGCAAGCCAGAACAAGACACCTGCCGGCAAAGCGATTCGCGCGGCCTTGGTTGAAGTGACTGACTACCTTGAGTGTGTGATGGTCAAGCGCAATCGCTGCGTTGCCGACTACGACGCCAAGGAAGATCGACGTCGCGACAAGACCCGCGGTTCAATCGACCTCGACGAATAGCGCGTTCGGTCTAGGCGAGACTTCTATTGCCATCATCTTAGCGGCTGGCTAGGCGCTGACGGGGGTGGCATTCCCGTTCCAGGGCAATCAGTTGATAGCCGGCAAAGTGGCCGATCAGCCTGAACAGGACGCCCGCGCTATGCAGGTCCTCCTTGAGCATGGACGCATCTTTGTCGAGCGTGACAAACACCTGGCAACCCTGATCAGAAGCGAGTTCTTCAAGTAGTGATTCGGCGTTCAGTCGCGGCGTGCTGTCGCGACCGGTGTTGACGCGCTCAATTGGAATATCCAGGTAAAGGCGCAGGCCGTAGCGCGGTGCGGTGTCGGAAAACAAGATCTCATCGGGCCAATCGGGCATGAGCTTGGCAAAGCCAGCGGCCAGCGCACGGTCATCTTGAAGATGCTGAACCTGCGCCGCCCACGCGCGTATGCCCAACATCGCAAGCATGAATGTGAGCGCGATAGAGGTTAGCCAGATGCGCTTAGGCCACCGCCAGCAGTGCGCGCACGCCAGCGCCAGCGGCACAAAAAGGGGCAACACATAAAGCGGCAAGCGCGATTGCGCGAGCATGAAAACGAGCAGCGGAATGCCGATCCAGCATGCCAGCAGCCGAGCAGACGGCTGCACCCGCAGGTTTTTAAGCGCAGGCCCCGGCTTGCGCACAGCAGCCCAAAGCGGGGCCGCCAGCAACAGGCCCCAGGGCAGCGTACCCAGCAGCAGCGTGGGTAGATAGACGAGAAAGGCGCCGTACCATTGCGCGTTGCGACGGTGCGCGCCGCTGGCCACGCGATGGACCGTCTCGTCGATCAAAAAGTATTTCAGCAGCGCAGGCTCATCAAGCACCATGCGCGCATACCAGCCCAAGCCGATCAGTAAAAAAAGCGCGAAGCCGAGGATGCTGAAGTAGTGCGACATCGGGCGCTCGGCGCGCTCGCTCCAGGCGAAGACCAGCAAACCCAGCAGCGGCAGCAACCCTGGCGGTCCTTTGGTCAGAAACGCAAGACCGACGCCGGTCCACATGATGGCCAAGTTAACCTTGAGCTCGCGCGTGCCCGAGGGACTTACGCGGGCACGCACAAATCCAAAGGCATAAAGTGCGCTCATTAGCGCCAGCAGGGTATCGGTACTGACCACGTTCGACGCCAGCACCGGCATCAAGAATGTCGCGTAGATCAACGCAGCCAGCTTGGCGCGGCCGCGATCCAGAACCAAGGCGATCCCAAACACCAGCCAGCAGGTCAACGCAAACGCAAGCGCGCCGGGCAGACGCACGGCAAATTCCGAATAGCCAAACAGGCCGACGCTGCCGGCAATTGCCCAATAGGTCAGCGGCGGTTTGGTGTAGTGCGGCGCCTCCGGATGCAGTCGCGGGTGCAGCCAGTCGCCGCTTTCGAGCATCTCGACGGCAACCGCCGTGTAGCGGCCTTCATCGGGTGAATAAAGCCCACGGCTGCCTTGAAAGAGGAACGCGCTGAGCAAGCCGCCCAGCAGAAGCGCACGCCAAAGCCAAGGGCGCTGTTCAAACATGCTTGGCACGTGAGCGCGTGTGCGGCCCCTGAGTAAACCTCACTGGACCCGGTAGCGCTCAAACCAGGCAACCGTGTTCAGCACCTGTGCGATGAGATTTGACGGGCGCGCGTTGATCGAATGCGAAGCGCCTGGAATGCGCACCATAAGCGTGTCAACGCCGCGCAGCGTAAGCGCCTGATAGAGCTCCTCGGACTGCGCAATCGGCGTGCGCAGGTCGGCGTCACCAGTGATCAGCATGGTCGGCGTCTTGATCTTGCCGACGTGGTGGATTGGCGAGCGCTCCATGTATTCGGTGGTGTGTTCCCAGGGCGGGCCCGGGAACCAATAGTCGGCGACCAGCGGATAAATATCAGTCGTTAGCACAAAGCTGTACCAGTTGATGACGGGTTTGGCCACGACTGCCGCGCGGAAGCGGTCGCTGTGCGCAACCGCCCAAGCGGTTAACACGCCGCCACCCGAGCCGCCAGTGATAAAAAGGTTGCGCTCGTCGATGGCCCCTTCGCCGATCACAGCATCGACGACGTCCATCAGATCGTTGAAGTCCTTGTTTGGATAGTCGTGGTGGATGGCGTTGCCAAACTCTGCGCCGTAGCTGTCGGAGCCGCGTGGATTGGCAAAAACCACCACATATCCTTGGGCCGCGTAGAGCTGGATTTCGGGCGCAAAGCGCGGGCCGTAATTGGCGACCGGGCCGCCGTGAATTTCCAGCAGCAAGGGGTATTTTTTCGATGGATCAAACTGCGGCGGATTGACCACCCAGGCATCAATCGCGCGACCGTCGGTGCTGGCTTTGACCGAAATGCGCCGCGACGGGGCGATCGCTACGGTATTGAGCGCGTCTTCGTTGAGCGCGGTGAGACTGCGCGGTTTATCGCGGCCGCGGAGCAGCGCCACATCAGCCGGACGCTGATCGCTGCTGCGCGTATAGGCGATGGTGTTGTTCAGCGCGACGCTGAAAGAACCGCCGCCATAGGGGCGACCCATGGCGGTCCCGCCGAGGTCGCTCGCGACGGTGCTGACCACGCCGGTTGCCAGTTCAACCCGGCCGATTTTCCCGTCGCCGTGGTCGTCAAATGCAAAGTAAACCGAACGCGAATCCGCACCGAAAACGGGCTGCTGTACATCGCGGTCGAAGGAAGCGGTAACGGCGCGTGACTTGCCAGAAGCGAGATCAAGCGCGTAAAGCACGCGCACTTGATAAAACTGGCGCTTGTCGTCGAAGCCGGTGTAGACGAGGGTCCGGCCATCCGGCGACAGTGCGAGATCGCCATCTGGCCCCACACGGCTGCTCAGCTGCGTTAAGCCACCCGTTAGCACATCAATTCGGTAGATCTCCGATTCGATGGGTTTGAGCGCGGCGTCTTTGTCCAGATTGGCGGTCGCGAACAGGCTTTTGCTGTCGGCGCTCCACACCAGGCCAGAAAAATTGGCGTCGACTTGGCTTACCCGACGCGCACTGCCGCCATCGGCTGGGACGACGAAAATCTGGGTCGATGCGGGATCCAGATAGCCGGCACCATCCAAACGGTAGAGCGCTTGGTCGATGACTTTGACCGGCTCAGCCCACGTGGCGCCCTTGGGCGGGCTGGGCATGGCTTCGGTAAGCGGCTTGGTTTTTAGAGGAACCCGCAGCAGGAACGCAATCTGGCGGCCATCGGGAGAAAAACGATAGCCACTGGGGCTGCCTTCCGTTCGCGTCACTTGGGCGACGCGATCGGACTTGAGCCAGCGCACGTGCAGCTGCGCTGAGCCATTGGCGTCGCTCAAGTAGACAATGCGCTGCCCGTCGCTCGAAAACTGCGCCGCGCCGTCATTGCGTGAGCCGGTGGTAAGCGGCTGCTGGTCGCCCGTTTTGAGGTCGATTTCCCACAGGTTAGCGCGACGCTTATCGCTCATTTTGTCGAAGAAATTGCGCGTGTAAATCAGCCTGCTGCCGTCGCGGGAGATTTCTGGGTCTTGCGCCCACTCAAGTTCAAACACGTCGATTGGTGCAAAGGGTCGCGGCACTTGCGCGGAGGCAATCAGTGGAAGCAAGAGCAGGATCAAAACGACGCGCATCGGGCGGTACTCGACTGGATAAATTGGGCGGCGCTGACGTTAGCATCTTTGGCCGAAAAGGCATTGACAGAGGCGCCCCGAAAGCCAAACGATAGGAGGCTTGCAGTTTGGTTGAGATCGGGTGGGCTGATGCGGCAGTGGATCGTCTTGGGTTGCGGTATTTTGGCCCTGTTGCTGCTCTGCTGGCTGTCCACTTTATCGATGTCGCGCGAGGCGCGAGCGACCGACGCCAGCATTCAAATGAAGAAAGCCGTTAGCGCACGCCTGCGCGTTGATCTTAAGCACCGGTGGCAGCACGCTCCGTTTGCGCCAAGACCGCGAACGCAATTGGCGCATTGATTTTCAGATTCTTTAACAGTGAGCACACGATGAATTTTCAGCCCACCATGTATTCGTTGATGGCGTTTTTGCTGCTGGCTTTTCTGATCGGTTTTGTCACCGCTTGGATCATGCGTAATCTGAGCTGGGCCGAGCGTTTGCGCGGATCAGCCGAGCGTTTGCACGCCTGCGAGCGCGACCTCAACGCCGCGACCGCGAGGCTGCGTGCGTCCGACGGCCTAGTCGAACAGGCGCAGCGCAGCGCGGCCGAGGAGGCAGCGCGCGTTGAGCTCACTCAAAGCGAGATCAAGCGCTACGCCGACGACCTCAAGCGCTACGACGAAGACTTGGCTTCCGCCAACGAAAAGAAGTCGACGCTCAAGCGCCAAGTGGAGGACTTTGGCCTACTGCTCAAGGCACGCGAAACCGAGATCGATCGGCAAAAATCCGAGCAGGGCAGCCAGCAGGCGCGCCTGCTCAAGCTTGAGTCCGATGTCAATCAACGCGGCAGCCAGCTGAGCGAATTGCGCGCCGTGCAGGATCAAAACGAAATAGCGCTGGCGCAGGCCCAAAGCGCGCTCAGCGAGTGTCGCGGCGCGCTTTCGCTGCGCGAAACCGAGCTGGCGGCGAGCACCCGCGAACTGGGCTTGGCGCTTGAGAATCACAAGCGCGATCTAAAAGGCTGGGAGAGCCAGTTCGGCGAAATGGCAGCAATGATTCGGCGCGGGCCGCAGAAAATTGCGGTCGCCCCGCGTGCCCCTCAATCGATCTCAAATGACAAGCCAGCGCGCGTATATCAAGACCGGCCAGCACAGGTCGATGACCTCATTGCGATCTACGGTGTGGGCCCAAAGCTCGCCGCTTTGCTGAATAAGCTGGGGGTTTGGCAGTTTCGCCAAGTGGCCAGCTGGGACTCTGACGACATTGCTTGGTTTGACGAGCGCTTAGAGCAGTTTCGTGGCCGCATTGTGCGCGAACACTGGGTGGCTTCAGCGGCCAAGTGTCAGAGCGATAAATACGGCAAATCGCCGTGATCAACACCTGAAGCGGGCCGCGTTTACCGCCCGCTTCAGCTCGCAGCCAAATCAAGCCGCCGGTTTGGTGAACTTGAGCGTCATCCGATCGCTTTCGCCAATTTCGCTGTAAGCGGCCTTTTCGGCTTCCGGCACATCGAGATTTGGTGCCAGGCTCCAAACGCCGCTGGGGTGATCGCGATCGTCCTTGGGATTGGCGTTGATCTCGCTTTGTTCGGTCAGCTGAAAGCCCGCCGCAGTGGCCAAACCAATCACATATTCCTCTGAAACGTAGCCCTTCTTGGCGGTTTCTTTGGGGTCTGTGCCGGCGGCGGCGCGGTGCTGTTCGACACCCAGCACGCCACCGGGTTTAAGCACCGCAAAGAAGGCGCTGAACATCGGCGCCGCGCTATCGGAATTGGCCCAGCCGTGAATATTGCGGAAGGTCACCACCATGTCTGCGGAGTTTGCGTCGCCGAGGACCGGGTTTTTCGGATCGATCGCGAGCATGCGCGCTTGCCCGTAAAGATCCGGGTTGGCGGCAAACTGATCGGCGAGCGCCTTGTTGGCTTTTTCGTTGTATTCGCGAGCGCGCTCAGAGCTGGTCGCAGCCGGATCAACCATGATCGCGGTGTAGCTGCCTTCGGTTTTCACCGCAGGCGCTAGGATCTCGGTATACCAGCCGCCGCCCGGAGCAATTTCGATCAGATTGGTGTTCGCGGCCAAGCCAAAGAAGGCCAGGGTCTCAGCAGGGTGACGCGCTTCGTTGCGGGCGATGTTTTCGGTGGATCGGTGGGTGCCCGAGACGAGTTGCGCGAGCGTGTCAGCAAATGGCACCGCAGCTGCCGTTGGTGACGCGGGCTCAACAGCACCAGGCGCCTGTACGACCGCATCGGCGGCGGGCGCTGGGGCTTTTTGGCAGGCAACCAGGGAAAGGCTGATCAGCGAAGCAAGCAGAATTTTTTGCATGGGTGGTCTTCCGAAAAGATTAAGAGTGTCAAAGTTTAGCGACAGCAAGATCGATTGCACGTCAACGTCAACGCTCAATTGAGCGCAGCGATTGCGCGCGCCGCTACAATCGCGCGCTTCATGATTCCCGCCGCCACCCACCTCGATCGCCTCGAAGCCGAGAGCATCCACATCATTCGCGAGGTCTGGGCGCAGTTCCGCACGCCGGTCCTTTTGTATTCAATTGGCAAGGATTCAACCGTGCTGCTGCATTTGCTGTGCAAAGCATTTGCGCCGGCGCGGCCACCGATCCCGCTTTTACACATCGACAGCCTGTGGGAATTTAGCGACACCTACCGCTTCCGCGACGCCGTATCTCTGCGTTTCGATGTTGAGCTGCGCGTGCACGTCAACGCCGACGGCGTGGCCTTGGGGATTGATCCCTTTGCGCACGGCTCGGCGATCCACACCGACGTGATGCGCACGCAAGGCCTCAAACAGGCGCTGGCGCTGGGCGCTTACGATTGTGCGATCGGCGGGGCGCGCCGCGATGAGGAAAAGTCGCGCGCGAAGGAGCGTATTTTTTCGTTTCGCAGCGCAGCGCAGCGCTGGGATCCCAAGCGCCAGCGGCCTGAGCTTTGGAACCTTTACAACGGCCAAATTCAGCCGGGCGAAAGCGTGCGCGCGTTTCCGCTGTCGAATTGGACTGAGCTTGACGTGTGGCTTTACATCCTCCGCGAAGGCATCGAATTGCCCGGGCTTTACTTTGCCCGCGAGCGCGATGTGGTTCGCCGCGACGGCGCTTTGATCATGCGCGATGACGAACGCATGGCGCTGCGCAGCGGTGAGGCGATCGAACGCATGCGCGTGCGCTTTCGCACGCTCGGCTGCTATCCATTCACCGGTGGCGTTGAGTCAGACGCGGACACCGTCGAAAAGGTGATTGAGGAGCTGTTGGGCTCATCAAGCTCCGAGCGCCAGGGCCGCGTGATCGATCAGGACGTCGGCGCCTCGATGGAGCAGAAAAAGCAAGAGGGCTATTTCTGATGGCCCCGGCGATTTTGCAGATTCTGAAGCGCCACGAGCACAAAGACCGCCTGCGCTTTATCACCTGCGGCAGCGTGGACGATGGCAAAAGCACGCTGATTGGGCGCCTGCTTTACGACAGCCAGCGGCTCACCGCCGATCAGCTCATCGCATTGGTCCGCGACAGCACGGCACACGGCACGCAGGGCGAGCAGCTTGATTTTGCGCTGTTGGTGGACGGGCTTCAGGCCGAGCGCGAGCAGGGCATCACCATCGATGTGGCCTATCGTTTTTTTGCCACCGAGGAGCGCATGTTTATCGTGGCCGACTGCCCCGGCCATGAGCAGTACACGCGCAACATGGCCACCGGTGCGTCCACCGCAGACCTAGCCGTGGTTCTAATTGACGCGCGCAAAGGCGTACTCACGCAGTCGCGGCGACACAGCTACATCGTCTCTTTGCTCGGTGTGAAGCAGGTGATTTTGGCGGTCAACAAGATGGACTTGGTCGATTTCAATGAGGGCCTGTTCGACCAGATCGTCGCTGAATATGCCGCCTTGGCCATTCGTTTCGGAATCTCCCGGGTCACGCCGATTCCGCTGAGTGCACTTAACGGCGACAACGTGATCAGCCCGTCAGCACGCACGCCTTGGTACGCAGGCGCAAGCCTACTCGACGCCCTGCGTCAGGCGCCAATTCCGCCAGCGGGCGCCGATATCGGCCTGCGTCTGCCTGTGCAGTGGGTTAATCGGCCGAATCAGGATTTCCGTGGTTTCGCGGGAACGATTGCCGCCGGCACGGTTTGCGCCGGCGATGCGGTCAAAGTGGTGCGCACCGGCATCAGCACCACCGTCGCGCAGGTATTTCGCGCCGGAACGGCGGTTGCACAAGCGGAAGCGGGCGATGCAGTTACCCTCACGCTCCGAGATGAGGTTGATTTAAGCCGCGGCGATGTCTTGGCCGCAGCCAATCAGGCCGCCGGCTTGGCCGACCAGCTT
>Ga0105047_10013704_pt1 | contig 12921 bp, 9 predicted proteins | sample MAT04_FD_78384 | JGI IMG/M metagenome (GOLD analysis project Ga0105047, IMG submission 78384) | Freshwater microbial communities from Lake Fryxell liftoff mats and glacier meltwater in Antarctica - MAT-04 (megahit assembly) | ecosystem: Environmental > Aquatic > Freshwater > Ice > Liftoff... | reverse complement strand
GGACGACGGTCAGAAGCTGGGTGTCCTGCGCGCGGTCGACAAGCTGGACCGGCTGGGGCCAGACGGAGTCCGCCTGCTGCTCGGCGAGGGCCGCAAGGACGAATCCGGTGCTTTCACCAAGGGGGCGGGGCTGCAGGCCAAGGCCGCCGAGTCGGTTCTGGCGTTTGTCGCCGCGGCGGGCGAGACCCGGGCCTCGACCTTGGCGAAACTTGCAGATGTCATCGGCGGCTCGGCTGAAGGCGACGCCGGTCTGGAGGAACTGGCGCGGATCGACGCCGCCCTGAAGGGAATGGGCGTGGCCGAGGATCAGGCCCGGTTCGACCCCTCGGTGGTCCGGGGCCTGGAATATTACACCGGCGCCGTCTTCGAGGCGGAACTGCTTATGCAGACTACGGATGACCGCGGCCAGAAGGTGAACTTCGGCTCGATCGGCGGCGGCGGCCGCTATGACGACCTGGTCGCCCGGTTCACCGGCCAGCCGGTTCCGGCGACGGGCTTCTCCTTTGGCGTCTCCCGCCTTGCCGCAGCCTTGCGGGCCGCGGGGGTTGAGGAAGATCGGGGGCCGCGCGGCCCCGTGGTGGTGATCGCCTTCGACGAGGACGGCATGGACGACTATTTCCGCGCCGTCAGCGAGCTACGAGCGGTCGGGATCGCCGCTGAGGTCTATCTCGGCGCATCGGGCATGAGGGCGCAGATGAAATATGCCGACCGGCGATTGGCGCCGGCCGCAGTGATCCTGGGCGGCGACGAGCGAGCCAACGGCCAGGTGACCATCAAGGACCTGGATCTCGGCCGCGCTCTGTCTTCGGGCGTGGACGGCAACGAGGCTTGGCGAGCCGAGCGGCCGGGCCAGGTGACCGTGGCGCGCGACCAACTGACGCCGGTGGTGCGGGCAATCATCGAGGCGGGTTCGCGATGACCAATCTGGAACCCGCCGCCCCGGCCGCCGTGCTCGGCAAGATCCGAGCGCCTTTTCTCGGCGTGGGCGCGGACGCCATCGACACGCCGGTGATGCAACCCCTGTCTCTGCTGCTCGACTTGGCGGGCGAGGCGGTGCGGGCGCGATTGTTTACGGTCCAGGCCGATGGGGTCGAGGCGGCCTGTCTGCGCCCGGACTTCACCATTCCGATCGCGCGGGCTCACATCGCCTCAGGCGCACGCTCGGGCCGCTATTTCTATGAGGGCAAGGCTTTCCGCGTCGCGCCCGCGGGATCGGCGGCGCCCGAGGAGTTTCTCCAGATCGGGGTTGAAATCTATGAGTCGGCCGACGTCGCCGCCATGGACGCCCAGATCGCGGCCCTCGCCTGGCAGGCCGCCGAGGCGGGCGGGCGCGATGACTTGGTTATGGAGCTCGGGGACGTCAGTCTCTACGGCGCGTTCATAGCCGGCCTGGGCCTGGCGCCGCCTCTGCAGGCGAGGATGGAGCGCGCGTTCCTGCGGCCCCGGGTGCTGAGGGCCCAGCTTGAGCGGGCCGCCACGGCTTCGCAGACCGGCGAGCAGGGTGAGCGCCTGCCGGCGCTGCTGGCAGGACTGCCCGAGGGCGAAGCGGCGGCGGTTTTGGAGGAGCTTTGGGCCCTGGCGGGGATACAGCCCGTCGGCGGCCGGTCCGCGGCCGAGATCGTGCATCGTCTGGCCATGCGGGCCGAAGATGGGGCGGGTCCCCGTCTGACCCCGGCCGAGGCGGACCTTGTCAGGCGCTTCCTGGCCATCTCCGATCGGCCGGCTCGCGCGATCGATGCGGTCGCTGCCCTGGCGCGCGAGGCCGGGGCCGAACTGAGCGCCGCGCTCGAGGACTGGACGCGCAGGCTTTCCGGCCTCGGCGCGCCTGAATCCGCCACGCGCCTGTCCACCTCGTTTGGCCGGGAGTTCGGCTACTATGACGGCCTGCTGTTCGAGGTGCGCAGCGCCGCGCTCGGCGACGACCAGCCGGTCGCCGCCGGCGGCAGGTATGACAGCCTTCTCGGCCGGCTCGGCGCCGCGGGGGGCAGGGCCGTCGGCTGTATGGTCCGCCCATGGCGCGCCTATGCGGGAGCCGGCCGATGAGCGCACCCCTGATCCTCGCGCTTCCCTCCAAGGGGCGGCTGAAAGACCAGGTCGAGGCCTGGCTGAGCGACTGCGGCTTCCCTGTCCAGGCGGTTGGCGGAGCCCGCGGGTATCAGGCGACGCTGAGCGGTCTGCCAGAGATCGAGGTGCAGCTGTTGTCCGCCTCTGACATCGCCGCCGCTGTGGACCAGGGGGAGGCGCACGTCGGGGTGACCGGAGAGGATCTGCTGCGCGAGCGGGGCGAGGGCCTGGATGGCCGGGTTATGCTGCTTCGCGCCTTGGGCTTTGGCCGCGCCGATCTTGTGGTGGCCGCCCCGCGAAGCTGGATTGACGTCGACACCATGGCCGACCTGGAGGAGGTTGGCGCTGCCTACCTTGCACGCACCGGCTGCCGAATGCGGGTAGCGACCAAATACACCGCTCAAACCCGCGCCTTCTTCGCCGGCTGCGGGGTCTATGACTACCGCATCGTAGAATCCGGCGGAGCCACAGAAGGCGCGCCCGCCGCCGGCGCCGCGGAGTTGATCGTCGATATCACCACCACCGGGGCCACCTTGGCCGCCAACAGCCTGAAGATCCTCAGCGACGGCGTGATCCTCAAAAGCCAGGCGCAACTGGCCGCCTCCCTTCGAGCCGACTGGACCGGGCCCCAGCTCGGCGCCCTGCGCCGGCTCGTCCGTGCTGTGGAAGCCCGCGCCAGGGCGCAGGGTCTGGCGACGCTCGTTTGGCCTGAAGATCAGGCGCCTGCAGCTCAGGTCGCCGCCGAGCCGTTCGTCGCTCGCGGCGCGTCCAGGCGCGCCAACGGGCTTTTGCTCCAAACCAGTGATCTTTTTGACACAGCCGCCGCCCTGGCGGAATCGGGGGTGGGACCGGTGTCAGTGGCCCGTCCAGACTATGTCTTCCACGCAGACTGCACCCCCGTGGACGCTCTAGAAGCTAAATTATCCCTGTAAATTCAAGAAGTGAGCAGGGAAGGCGCCAATTTTGACGCCTTCGCACAAAAAACGCGGTGTTGGGCTTCGGCGCGGTGTGGCCGGAACGCGGCTATTATTTGACACAGACATGAATTTGACGTCTTCTGCGTCCTGCGAAGACAGGGGCGTTTGGAGCCCCGCACGCAGGCGTTTCGGGGAGGAAACGCCCTCTAAATATAAGCGCCGTAAGAGCGCGGTTGAAGCCCGCCGCGGTGGTTATCGCGGCGGGCTTCTTCATTTTTGGCGTTGCCGTCAAATCACCAGATTTTCACCCGGTCCTCGGGGGCGAGATACAGAGCATCGCCCGGCTTGACGCCGAACGCTCTGTACCAAGCGTCTATGTTTCTGACCACGCCGTTGACCCGGTAGTAGGGCGGCGCATGGGGGTCAGCGGCGAGCTGCTGGCGCAGCGCGTCGTCCCGCTGCTTGGACCGCCAAACCTGGGCCCAGCCGAGGAACACCCTCTGGTCTCCGGTCAGGCCGTCGATGACCGGAGCCGCCCTGCCCTTCAAAGAGGTACGATAGGCGTCAAGCGCCAAAAGCAGGCCGCCTAGATCGGCGATGTTCTCGCCCATGGTCAGTTCACCGTTCACCTTGCCGCCCGCTATCGGCTCATAGGCGCCGTACTGAAGCCCCAGGCGCTTGGTCTGGGCAATGAATCGTTCGGCGTCCGCGGCCGTCCACCAGTCGTTGAGTATCCCGTCGCCGTCGGACTGCCGGCCCTGATCGTCGAAGCCGTGGGTGATCTCATGGCCGATTACGGCGCCGATGGCGCCGTAGTTGACGGCGTCGTCAGCCTGGGGATCGAAGAACGGAGGTTGCAGGATCGCGGCGGGGAAGACGATCTCGTTCTTGGTCGACGAGTAGTAGGCGTTGACCGTTTGAGGGGTCATCGCCCACTCCTGCCGGTCAACGGGCCCGGCTAGGCGGCCCACCCGGTAGCGCCAGTCAAAGGCGGCGGCGCGCTGGACATTGCCGACCAGGTCGTCGTCCCGCAGCTCCAGCCCGCTGTAATCTCGCCACTTGTCCGGATAGGCGATCTTGACGGTAAATTTGGCCAGCTTGTCCATCGCCCGCTGCTTGGTCTGCGGGCCCATCCACGTCAGAGCCTGAATACGGCCGCCCATCGCCGTCTTCAGGTCGCTCACCAGGGCTTCCATTCTGGCTTTGGAGTCTGCGGGGAAGTAGGCGTCCACATACAGCCTGCCCACTGCTTCGCCGATCTGGTCGCCGAGCAGGGCCGCACCTCGCTTCCAGCGCGGGCGCTGCTCGGGCTGGCCCTGAAGGGTCTTTGATCGGAATGCGAAGCGCGCGTCGACGAAACGCTTGGACAGATAGGGCGCAGCGGCGTCGGCGGCGGTGAACGCCTGCCACGCCTTAAGGGTGTCGACAGGGGTATCGGCGAAGATCGCGGCGATCTTGGGAAAGGCGGTCTTCTCGCCAACCACCACGCGGTTCACCGCCCCCAGGCCGGCGGCGCTCAGATACGTCCTCCAGGCAAAGCCGGGAGCCAGCTTTTCCAGCTCATCGACGCTCATGGCGTTGTACATCTTCACGTCGTCGCGGCGCTCGGCGCGCGACCAGCTTGCGGCGGCGATTCTGCTTTCCAGATCGACGATCTGCTGCGCCGCCGCTTCAGGGTTTGGCCAGTTTATGCTGCGCAGCATTTGTGCAGCATAGTCCCGATAGTGGACCTTCTTTTCGGCAAATTGAGGCTGCAGATAGTAGTCCCTATCAGGAAGCCCCAGCCCTGCCTGGCCGAGGATGACCGCATAGCGCCGAGTGTCACGGGCGTCGTCATGGATAGCCGCATCGAAGAAAGAGCCATGGAAGGCGGTGTTGGCCCGGCCCATCACCCGCGCGATGTCGTCCCGCGTGCCAGCCATTCGAATATCGTCCAGGGAAGGCTCCAGGGGACGCGCGTCGAGGGCCTCGATACCCGCCTCGTCCATGAAGCTTCGGTAGAGCGCGCCGATCTGCGCCTTCTCGCCCTGGGCCGCTTGGTCGGCCGCGGCGGCCTCAATCACCGCGTTGCTGCGCGAATCCGACAACTCGCGCAGGGCGTCGAACACCCCGTAGCGCGACCGGTCCGAGGGGATGACGGCCTTGGAGTCCCATGCTCCGTTGGCGAACTTGTAGAAATCGTCCCCGGGCTGAGCGGCCAGGTCCCGTCCCCCGAGGTCAAACCCCCATACGCCCATCCGCGGCGCCTCCATCGAGGCGAGGTCCGCGGCCGCCGCTGGGGCCTGGAGGCTGGAGGTCCAAAGGGCGGCGGCGGCAAAAAGCAGCAAGCGGTTCATCAGCTCATCCCAGTGGCGGCCGCTGGGGCCGGAGAGTCTCAAGCAAGCAATATTGATGTCATGCTGAAGGCGCCGCCAGTCCTATCAGTGGCTGTGCGCTCCGGCGTGCGGGCCAGGCGCCGCGGCGCGTACGGCGAACGTCACCTTTACCGGGCCGGCGTGCTCGAAGGTCAGGGTCATCGCGACCGTCTGCCCAGATGCAAGCGGGCCTTTCAGGCCCGTCAGCATGAGATGATACCCGCCGGGGGCAAGGGCGACCTTCGCCCCTGCGGGGACGGCAAGGTCTGGAATGGCGATCATCCGCATCACGCCCCCCGTCTCCACAGAACGATGGATGGCCACCTTTTGCGCCGCAGGGCTGGCGGCGCGCAGCAGTCGGTCCGCCGCTGGCCCGGCGTTGGACAGGATCACATAGCCGGCCGCCGCCTTGGCGCCGGGCGGGGTGGCCCGAATCCACGGCTGCTCGGCTGTAACAGCGCGGCGGGCCGAAGCAGCGTCCGGGGCGGCCAAGACGGCGGCGAGCAGCAGGGCGCTCATGACGGATTTTGCGATCATCAGAAACTCACACTCAGGCCGCCGAACACCGAACGCCCTTCGCCGGGAAAGAAGACGGCAGTTGGGGCGACACGGGCGTCCGTGACGGCTGACAGGTTGGAGACATAACGTTCGTCCGTAAGGTTGCGGGCGTCGATGAACAGGTTCAACCCCGTCCTGATCCGCCACCCGGCGCTCACGGACAAGACCGCATAGGCGGGGGAGGTGGCGGTATTGCGGTAGTCGGCGGTAAGCGCTTCGGGCGACCATTCCAGGCTGGGTGCGACGAACCATCCTGCCGGGTCCTCATATTTGAGTTCGGCCCGGTACAGATGCTCCGGGACGACCGGCAGGCGAGCGTGGCCGTACTGGCGATCGCCGTCGAACCGAAAATCCGACCAGCCGTAAGTCTGGCGCAGCCGCAACCGCTTGAACACGCGCCAGTCCAGGCCCGCTTCCAGGCCCTGATGGAGGGTGGGACCCGCATTGAAGGTGGCGGCGGGAATCTGCGGCGTAACGATGAAGTTCAGCAGCTCATGGCGCAGTCGGGCCCGGAAAAGGGCGACGTCCCAGATGAAGCCTCCGCGCCGGCCGCGTGTGCCGATCTCGGCCGTCCACGACTCCTGCGGCTTCAAGGCCGTGAAGCCTGCGGCGGTAGGCGCCAAGGCGCTGAAGTTGGGCGGCTCAACCGCCCGAGTCAGATTGGCGAAGACCTGCGCCCCGCCGGGCGACTGCCACAGCAGGCCGACCCGCGGCGAGAACCAGTCGTACTGGGCCGACCGGGTCAGATCGAAGCTGGAGGCCACGCCCGGCAGGCGGAAGCTCTGGTACTCTCGCTCGGCCCGGCCGTAGGAGCCCCCCGCCACCACCGCGGTCTGCTCGGTCACGAACAGGCGGCCTTCGGCGAAGAGGTCCAGGCCGCTCGCGTTCTGCCGGCTCTGAGCCTGCAAGGCCCCGCGCGACCCGCGCCGGTTGATCCACTGCCGGGCGTCCAGATCGCCCCGCCGGTACGACAGGCCATAGAACAGGTCCGCCTGCCGCCCAAAGACCTCGCCGTTCCAGTCGGCGCGGCCGAACAGGCCCCAGTTGCGGCTCTCCTGATCGATGACCTGGAAGATCGGGTGATCAAGGTCCTTCCAGGTCGCGTAGACGCCGCCCTCCACCAGTGTCGATGCGTTCAGGCGCCAATGGGTCTGCAGGGCGGCGCGCGCCGAGCCCATGTCGCGCTGATAGGCGCCGGCCAGGTTGGCCGGATTGGCCAGTTCTGGCGAGGCCAGGGCCGAGGCCAGGCTGACCGAGCCGGGGATCTCCTGATGGACGCCGCCGCCGCTGATGATCAGGCGCACGTCGCGCTCCTCGCCAAAGGCGCGGCCGAGGTTGAGGGACAGATGCTGGGTGTGCTGCCCGCTCTGCTGACGCTGCCCCTGGGCGCGCAAGCCCGTGGCGGCGGCGAACAGGTCCCAGTCCCCGGCGGTGCGGGCGATCTGAAGATGGGCGCGCGCCGTCCCGTAGTCGCCGCCGTCGAGCCTGACTTGGTTGCGCGCCGCCGCGGTGCGGCCCGTGGGCGTCACCAGATTGACCGCCCCGCCGAGCAGGGCGCCCCCGAACCTGACGGCGTTGCCGCCCTTGTAGACTTCGGTGTAGCGGGCGATCAGCGGATCGATCAGCTGGAAATCGCCAAAGCCGTCGGCCTCGTTGAACGGCACGCCGTCCTGGGCCAGCAGCGTCCCGCGGTTGTGCGAACTGTTGCCGATGCCCGAGCCGCGGATCGACAGCCGCGTATCCCCGCCCCACTTCTTCTGGGCATAGACGCCGGGCACGTCGCGCAGCAGATCGGCCAGCCCAGGGGCGTAACGGCTGGCGTAGGTCTCGGCCGCCACCACCGACACCGCGCCGGGCGTCTCTGACAGGCGCTGGCGGGCGCCAGCCACCACCGGCGGGTCGTCGGGATCGCGCGCCGCGGTGACGATGACGGACTCCACGGACGGAAGTTGCTGGGCTGCGGCCGGCAGGCAGGCAAGGGCGTAAACAGCGACGCCAAGCGTCGCCGCGCGCAGGGAAGCGGGCATGGGGGAACCTCAAGCTATGCGGGATCGCGCCGCAGCCGGAGCCGGGCGGGCGAGGCATCACACGGCTTGAGGGGGGCCTTGAGAGGGAGGGCGCGGCGGCGCCCGGGGCCGAACTGAAGGGGTGACAGCGGCTGCGCCCTGGACCTGCTCGCTCCGGACGTAGAGCACGGGCAGTCCCGCAAGGGAGGCGGGAATATCCATGGCCAGCGTCATGACACAGTGGCCACAGCAGGTCTGCGCCGCGGGCGGAGCCTGATCCTGGGGCGCCAGGATCGTCTTGACGCCGTCGTGGGTGCAGATCTGCAGAGTCAGGGGCGAGCCGCCGGCGGCGGCCATCGCCGGCGCCGGCGCGAGCGCCTGGAACAGCAGGGCCATGACCGCCGCCAGGGCGGTCCAGACCGGTCGAGCCTTGTGTCGGCGGTTGAGCATCGCCGCGTGCAATAGACTCTCAACGCCCAAGCGGCAACTGCCGGTTGGCGCGGCCGCGCACGGCCCCCATACTGCTGCTTCGCATCGGCCGCAGAGGAACCAGCGTGAGCACCGAAGTATCGCCGGCCGACTACAAGGACGTGGTCCTGTTCTTGGTCACCGCCGGGGTGGTAGTGCCCCTGTTCAAGCGTCTCAAGATCAGTCCAATCCTCGGCTTCCTCGGGGCCGGAGTGGTTCTGGGTCCGTTCGGCCTCGGCGCCCTGGCCGACACCCTGCCCTGGCTCGGCTATTTGACCGTCGGCAACCCTGACGAGATCGAGCAGTTGGCCGAGCTGGGGGTGGTCTTTCTGCTGTTCATGATCGGGCTGGAGCTGTCGTGGGACCGCTTGCGCCTGCTGCGCCGCTTGGTGTTTGGACTGGGCGCCGGGCAGGTGGGGGTCAGTATCGCGGCCATCAGCGGCCTGATCATGCTGATGGGCTATCCGGGACTGGCGGCTGTGGCCGCGGCGTCCGCCCTCGCCCTGTCATCCACAGCCATCGTCGTGCCGGTGCTATCCGAGCAGAAGCGCCTCCACTCTGGCTCGGGCCGTATGGCGTTCTCTGTGCTTCTGTTCCAGGACCTTGCCGTGGCGCCGATCCTGGTCACCTTGGCCCTGGTCGGCGGTCGCGGCGGCGAAGACGCCCAGGTGCTGATCGCCCTGGCCCAGGCCGTCGGCGGCATCGCCGTGGTGCTGGTGGTGGGCCGGCTGCTGCTGCGGCCAATGTTCAAGTCAGTGTCGCGCGCCAAGAGCGAAGAGCTTTTCATGGCCGCCTGTCTGCTGGTGGTGCTGGGCGCGGGCCTCGTCACAGCCCTGGCCGGCCTGTCCATGGCCCTGGGCGCCTTCATCGCCGGGCTCCTCCTGGCCGAGACCGAGTACCGGCACGAGGTCGAAGTCACCATCGAACCGTTCAAGGGCCTGTTCCTGGGGCTGTTCTTCGTCTCGGTGGGAATCGGGCTGAACCTTTCGGTTCTCGAGCGAGAGCTGGCGCTGATCCTCGGTCTCGTTGCCGGCTTCTTGGCCATCAAGGTGGTCACGGTCATCGGTTTGGCCCGCGCCTTCCGGATCAAGTGGCGGGACGCGGTCGAAGGCGGGCTGTTGCTGGCTGCGGGGGGCGAGTTCGCTTTCGTCATCATCGATCAGGCGACCGGCGCGGGCATCGTCCCCGCCAACCTGGGCGAGGCGGTGATGGTGGCGGCCACCTTGACCATGTTCGCCATCCCGCTCCTCGCTCTGCTCGGCGCCCGCGTGCGCAAGGCAGCGCCCGGGGGCGGCACAGCGGCGGCGCCCGAACCGCCCCCAGCGCCGGACGAAGAGGCGCGGGTGCTGGTGGTCGGTTACGGCCGGGTCGGACGGCTGGTCGGCGACATGCTGGATCGCCACGCCCTGCCTTGGGTGGCCATCGACCGCGACGCCCGCCTGGTGGAACATGGCCGCAAGAACAACCACACGGTCTTCTTCGGCGAGGCGTCCCGCGCCGAGTTCATCGGCCGATGCGGTCTCGCCTCCGCCCGGGCGGTGGTGGTGACCATGGACAGTCCCGAGGCCGTCGAGGCGGTGGTGGCCACAGCGAGGCAGGAGCGCCCCGACATCGTCATCGTCGCCCGCGCCAGAGACGCCCGCCACGCCAAGGCCCTCTACGCCCTGGGCGCCACAGAGGCGGTGCCGGAAACCATCGAGGCCAGCCTACAGCTATCCGAGGCGCTGCTGGTCGATATCGGCATTCCCATGGGCCTGGTGATCGCCAGCATCCACGAGAAGCGAGACGAGGTGCGCAAGGACCTCAACCGCCCCGACGCGATGGGCGGCCGGACCCGGCGGATGCGGGACCGGCTGGGGGGCGGATAGGGGATTCTTCTCCCCGGCATGGGGGAGAACGAAAAGAAAAAGGCCCCGGACGTTTCCATCCGGGGCCTCATCTCATTGGGCTTTAGCGGACGAGACTTCTTAGAAGTCCATGTCGCCCATGCCGCCGCCCATGCCACCGGGCATGCCGCCGCCGCCGCCCGAGGACTTCTTGGGGGCTTCGGCGATCGCCGCTTCGGTGGTGATCAGGATGCCGGCCACGGAGGCGGCGTCTTGCAGGGCGGTGCGGACCACCTTGGCAGGGTCGATGACCCCGGTGGCGACCAGGTCCTGGTACTCTTCGGTCTGGGCGTTGAAGCCGAAGGTGGGCGAGGCGTTTTCCAGCACCTTGCCGACGACGATGGAGCCTTCCACGCCCGCGTTCTCGGCGATCTGCCGGATCGGGGCCTGGATGGCGCGCCGCACGATGGCGATGCCCGCGGTCTGGTCGGGGTTTTCGCCGGTCATGCCTTCAAGCGCCTTGGTGGCCTTCAGCAGGGCGACGCCGCCGCCCGGAACGATGCCTTCTTCCACGGCCGCGCGGGTCGCGTTGAGGGCGTCGTCGACGCGGTCCTTCTTTTCCTTCACTTCGACTTCGGTCGAGCCGCCGACGCGGACCACCGCAACGCCGCCGGCCAGCTTGGCCAGACGTTCCTGCAGCTTTTCCTTGTCGTAGTCCGAGGTGGTTTCCTCGATCTGGGCCTTGATCTGGCCGATGCGGCCTTCGATCGCGGCCTTGTCGCCCAGGCCGTCCACCAGGGTGGTGTTGTCCTTGGTGATGGTGACTTTCTTGGCGCGGCCGAGCATTTCCAGGTCGACGTTCTCAAGCTTGATGCCGAGGTCTTCGGAGATGACCTGGCCGCCGGTCAGGATGGCGAGATCTTCCAGCATCGCCTTGCGGCGATCCCCGAAGCCGGGCGCCTTGACGGCGGCGACGCGAAGGCCGCCGCGCAGCTTGTTGACCACCAGGGTGGCCAGGGCTTCGCCTTCGACGTCCTCGGCGATGATCAGCAGCGGACGGCCCGACTGGACCACCGATTCCAGCACCGGCAGGAGCGGCTGCAGCGAGGAAAGCTTCTTCTCGAACAGCAGGATCTGCGCGTCTTCGAGCACGACCTCCATCTTGTCGGCGTTGGTGATGAAGTAGGGCGACAGGTAGCCGCGGTCGAACTGCATCCCCTCGACGACGTCGAGTTCGGTTTCCAGCGACTTGGCTTCCTCGACGGTGATGACGCCTTCGTTGCCGACCTTTTCCATCGCCTGAGCGATCATCGCGCCGACGTCCTTGTCGCCATTGGCCGAGATGGTGCCGACCTGGGCGATTTCGTCATTGGTGGTGACCTTCTTGGAGGTCGACTTGATGTGCTCGACGACGCGGATGACCGCCTTGTCGATGCCGCGCTTCAGGTCCATCGGGTTCATGCCGGCGGCGACCGACTTGAGGCCTTCCACGACGATGGCCTGGGCCAGGACGGTGGCGGTGGTGGTGCCGTCGCCGGCCTTGTCGTTGGTCTTGGATGCGACTTCGCGGATCAGCTGGGCGCCGAGGTTCTCGAACCTGTCTTCCAGCTCGATTTCCTTGGCCACCGAGACGCCGTCCTTGGTCGAGCGCGGGGCGCCGAAGGACTTTTCGATGACGACGTTACGGCCCTTGGGGCCGAGGGTGACCTTCACCGCATTGGCGAGGATGTTGACGCCGCGCAGCATCTTGTCGCGGGCGTCGGAGGAGAAATAGACGGTCTTGGCAGCCATGTGGATGCTCTTTCGCTAGTCGGGTTATTGGGGAATTGGCGGACGGTCGACCGGCCTTAGGCCTTGTCGACGATCCCGAGGATGTCGGACTCTTTCATGATGATCAGGTCGTCGCCGTCGACCTTCACTTCGGTGCCGGACCACTTGCCGAACAGGATGCGGTCGCCGACCTTGACGTCGGGGTCGATGCGCTTGCCGCTGTCGTCACGGGCGCCGGGGCCGACGGCCAGGACTTCGCCTTCCTGGGGCTTTTCCTTGGCGGTGTCGGGAATGATGATCCCGCCCTTGGTTTTGGCTTCTTCTTCGACGCGCTTTACGAGGACGCGGTCGCCAAGAGGACGAAAGGACATGAGGCTCTCCGATACGGACGATATGGTTGAAGCTTGTAGCCCCAGGTGCGCAGCCGTTAGCAGCCGCGCGCCCTGAGTGCTAACGCGCCGTGGAATTAGGGCTGAGGCGTGGTTGTGTCAAGGCAGAACGCCGTTTTCGAGTTCATTGGGAGAGGACGCGTGAAGCTTGCCGCGGAGGTGTTTGAGGGCCGCTACCTTCGGCTGGAGCCGCTTGTCGAGAGCCACCGCGAACCCCTGCGCGCCGCGGTCGATCGTGACCCTCCGGCCTTTGACCTCTTGCCCGCCCCCTGGGCCGGCGAGGCCTTCGACGGGTTCTGGCGGCAGCGAATGGAGGCCGTCGCCGCCCGTGACTACGTCAGCTACGCCGTTCGCCGCCTGGCCGATGATCAGGTCGTCGGCTCGTCCAGTTTTCTCAATCTGCGCCTCGCCGACCGGGGCGTCGAGATCGGCGCCACCTATCTGCAGCCCGACGCGCGCGGGGGTCTGACCAACGCCGAAGCCAAGCTGCTGATGCTCGGCCAGGCGTTCGACGCGGGCGCCATGCGGGTGGAGTTGGTCACCGACCAGCTGAACCTGCGCAGCCAAGC
>Ga0105047_10013703_pt1 | contig 12922 bp, 12 predicted proteins | sample MAT04_FD_78384 | JGI IMG/M metagenome (GOLD analysis project Ga0105047, IMG submission 78384) | Freshwater microbial communities from Lake Fryxell liftoff mats and glacier meltwater in Antarctica - MAT-04 (megahit assembly) | ecosystem: Environmental > Aquatic > Freshwater > Ice > Liftoff... | reverse complement strand
TCGAGGCAGAGCTGGAACAGATCGTTGGTCGTCTCGACGATGTCGACCGTGACGTTCCCCGGGACCACGTTGACGTAGCAGTTGTACGCCAGGCGATCGTCCTCGATCATGTCGCCGCCGACGGTGCCCGACGACGTGGCGGTCGTCCCCGTGACCGCGCCCAACAAGCGGCAACGGCTGGGGGTGGACTCGATGGTCCCGTCCTTCAGGAAGATCTTGGCGCCGTAGGGCACGGCGACCTGCGGCAACGGATCGGGCGGGACCCGCGACTCGATGCAGGCCGCGGTGGCGAGGGCCAGCGACATCGTTACGAAGGGGAGGGCGGTGACGTATCGAAGGCGCATCGCTTGGGACCTCAGAAGCTGCCCATCAGGCCGAAATTGGCGCCGTCGCCGCTGGGTGCGAGACCGAAGCCGGTGATCGTCACCGGGGCGGTGCTCTCGGGCTCGGGCAGGTCGACGTCGTAGTCGGAGACGACCTCCTTCGTGTCGTTGGTGCGGACCCACTTGAACACGAAGAAGCCGATGCCGACCGCGGCGAGCGTGCTGCCGACGATGACCGAGACGGTCTGGATGGTCTGGAGCGTGTTTTCGGAGCTGCTCTCGCGGTAGCTGAGCGAGAGATCGGCCTCGGTGGCGGCCCGGCGCATGCCGTTGTCCTTGGGGTTGCCGCGCCAGTAGGTCGCGTCGGCCTCTTGCACCGCGCCGCCCCAGTTCACCGTGTCGGGCCCGAGGTGATCGTAGAACGGGCGCCGCAGGATCAGCTTCTGGTAGGCGAAGGGGCCCGCGAACCCGAGGCCGCCGCCGATCAAGCCGATCAAGAGGATGTTCCGGCCCCACTTCTCGAGCGTGTCGTCCTGCACCGGCGCCGCGTACTCCTCCATGTTGATCACCAGGTCGAGGGTCTGCTCGCGCACCGTCTGGAACGCCTGCGTGTAACGCGGGAAGCCGCGGGCCTCGATGATCACCTGGTGCTCACCAGCGGGGAGGGCCTTCTTCTGCTTGTAGGGCGAGAGGCCGACGATCGCGCCGTCGATGAAGATGCGGGCGCCGTCCACGTTGATGGTCATCTGCACGAAGCCGACGTTCTCCAGCTTCTTCAGCTCGAACTCGAGCGCGAGGGGCTTGTCGTCCGGCATCACGAAGTCGCGCTTCACCGGTTCGTAGCCGTTCAGATCGAGGAACAGCGTGTGCGGGCCGGGCTGCGTCTTGAAGCGGAAGTTGGTCTGGCCCTGGAGGCCGGTGTTGCGATCATCGAGGTAGATGTCGGCGCCCGGCGGGTTCGACGAGACCGACAGCTCCTGGAAGCGCTCGCGGATGGTCTTCTGGAGGCGGCGCACCTGCTCCTCGACGTCGGCGCGGTCGGGCGCGTTTTTGTCGAGGTCGAGGTACTGCTTGTACGCGTCGATCGCCTCCTCGTAGCGGGCCAATCGCTCGTAGGACTTCGCGATGTTGAAGAGCACCGCGGACGTGGGCTTGATCTCGAAGGCTTGCTTGAACTCCTGGATCGCCGCGTCGTAGTCGCCGCGCGCGAAGGCCTTCTTTCCGCCGTCGATGCGGGCCTGGTAGCGGGCGTCCGGGGAGTTGGTGTTGGACGCGATCTTCGACTTGAGGAACTCGATCTTGTCGGCCGCCTCGGTGCGCTCGCGCGGGTTGCTGGTCTCGCTGGAGTGGCGCTCGTAGGCCTTGATCGCCTCTTCCCATTGCGCGAGCTGCTCGTAGCACTTGGCGATGTTGAAGCTCAGGCCGGAGCTGGGCTTGAGCTCGTACGCCTTCTTGAACTCGAGCAAGGCCTCGACGTACTTGCCTTCGCGGTACAGCGCCTTGCCGCGCTCGGTCGCGGCGCCCGCTTCACCGGTCTCGACGGCGCCCGCCGTGGCGGTCTTCGTGACGTCCTGCGCCAGGGCAGCCTGGGTCAGGGATCCCGCCAGACATACGGCCAATACACGCGCAAAGTGGGGCACAACGCCGCGAATCATCGGGCGCACCCTGTCATGTTATTCGGGTCGTTTCAACGACACGGCGCTCATGGCTCGCGCGGCTTGCATGATCACCTGGCCCATGGTAACCGGACGGCCCTTTCGGAGGGCGGATCGGTCTCGATCAGCCTCAATCCGAAGGGAAATACTCACGCCTGCGGAGTGGCCGCGGGTGCCCTGAAAAGGGTGCGAGCCACGAGTTCTGCAGCGCGGACGAACAACCCGAGGAGATCACCATGTCGACCGTAACGATGAAACAAATGCTCGAGGCCGGAGTCCACTTCGGTCACCAGACCAAGCGCTGGAACCCGAAGATGAAGCCGTACATCTTCGGCGCCCGCAACGGGATCTACATCATCGACCTCCAGCAGACCGTGACCATGTGGCGCCGCGCGTACGACTTCGTGCGCGACCTGACCGCCCGTGGCGAGAAGGTGCTGTTCGTCGGCACCAAGAAGCAGGCCCAGGAGGTCGTCGCCGAGGAGGCCGGCCGCGCCACGATGTTCTACGTGAACAACCGCTGGCTGGGCGGCACCCTCACCAACTTCAAGACCGTCAAGGGCTCGATCGAGCGCCTCCGCCTCATCGAGCGGATGGCCACCGACGGCACCTTCGAGCGCCTCCCCAAGAAGGAAGTGCTCGGCCTGAACAAGGAGCGCGAGATCCTCGAGCGCTCGCTCGGCGGCATCAAGGACATGACCAAGCTCCCGGGCGCGCTCTTCGTGATCGACCCCAAGAAGGAGCACATCGCGGTCAGCGAGGCGAACCGCCTGCAGATCCCGGTGGTCGCGATCGTCGACACCAACTGCGATCCGGACATGATCGACTACGTCATCCCGGGCAACGACGACGCGATCCGCTCGATCAAGCTGTTCACCGGCAACATCGCCGACGCAGCGGCCGAGGGCAGCGCGATCTACCAGGAGACCCGCGCGCCGCAGCAGGACACTCCGGACACCAAGAAGCGCGACCGCGACGAAGGCGACGAGCGCCCGGGTCCGAAGGTGGACCGCGTCATGCGCGTCGCGCCGGCCGGTGGTGCGGGCGAATTCGGCGACGAAGCGAACGCTTAGTCTTCCTCTCTCTCTTTAGAGCTTACGGGTTTGATGCGGCGCTCAGTCGCCGCACTGGAGTTTTGCGATGGATATCACTGCGAGCATGGTCAAGGAGCTCCGCGAGAAGACGGGCGCGGGCATGATGGACTGCAAGAAGGCGCTCTCCGAGAACGCCGGTGACGCGACCAAGGCGGCCGAGTGGCTGCGCGTGAAGGGCCTCTCGAGCGCCGGCAAGAAGGCCGGGCGCGCGGCGGCCGAGGGCGCGGTCATGAGCTACATCCACATGGGTGGGAAGATCGGCGTGCTCGTCGAGATCAACTGCGAGTCCGACTTCGTGGCCCGCGGCGACGTGTTCCAGGAGTTCACCAAGGACGTGGCCATGCATATCGCGGCCGCGGCGCCCGAGTTCCTCAAGCGCGACGACGTCCCCGCGGACCGCGTCGCCAAGGAAAAGGCGCTCTTCGAGGCCGAAGTGAAGGAGCAGGGCAAGCCGGCCGCGGTCGTCGACAAGATCGTCAAGGGCAAGGTCGACAAGTGGTTCGCGGAGGTCTGCCTCCTCGACCAGCCGTTCGTGAAGGAGCCCAAGACCACGGTCGAGCAGCTCCGCGCCGCGATCGTCTCGAAGACCGGCGAGAACGTGCAGATCCGCCGCTTCAATCGCTACGTCCTCGGTGAGGGCATCGAGAAGAAGGTCGAGAACCTGGCCGAGGAAATCGCGAAGATGCAGGCCGAGGTTTTGAAGACGTAGGCCCGTTCCCTCCGGGCGCGGGGCCGTGTTAGGACCGCGCCATGCCTCGCGTAACGTTTGGATCGTTCTCGCTCGACGCGCCCACCGACTGGAGCCTGTCCACGGTCATACTGGCCGGCCCGGTCGACTCCAATCCCGCGGGCGCGGGCCTCATGACCGCCAAGTCTTCCCGCCCCTTCCAGCAGAACATGGTCTGCACGATGGAGCAGGTGGACAGCAAAGAGACCCCCGAGAGCTACGTGAAGAAGCAGCTCGAAGGCCTCAGGAAGGCTGCGGTTCAGCGCCAGGACGCTGCGCCCCCGGAGAAGCTCAAGCTCAAGAACGGCAGCGAGAGCCTCCTCACAGAGCAGGTCGTCACCGGCCCGGGCGGCGAGCGCGTGCGGCAGATGCAGCTGGTCTCGATCCGCGGCGGCGTCGCGTACACGCTGATCGCGTCGCACCTCGACGGGAACAGCTTCATGGGCGTCCGCGACAACTTCAAGTCGATGCTGCTCAGCTTCGGTTGAGCCGATGCTGCTCCTGGCGCTCGCGCTGGCGTTCCCCGCGGGGGGTGAGGCGGTCTTGATCCTCACCGACGAGCCGCGCGAGGCCGCGCAGGCGGTCGCGATCGCCGACGAGACCGCCCGTCGTCTCGGCTCGTCGAAGCGGGCGCTCGATCTGCTTGATCCAGAGCGTGCCGCGCGCAACGACGGCAACAAGAAAAGCCTTCGCGAAAAGGTCGATCGCGGCCTCGACGCGCTCGAGGCCCTCGATCTCGGCAACGCCCGCGATGGCCTGGAGGAGGCGGTCCTCGGCATCGCCGCGCTGGAGGAAGGCGAGGAGGGCCGCGCGCTGCGGGAGGCGCTGCTCGGCCTGGCGGTCGTCGCGCTCTACGAGAACGACGCCCTGCGCGCCGACGGGCTGTTCGTCGGCCTCGCGGCGATGGGCCGGGCGGGGGGGGCGACCGCGCCACCCGTCGGCGCCGAACGCTACCCATCCAAGATCGTGACCCGCTACGCGGCGGTCGAGGCCGAGCTCGAGTCGCGGCCCACCGGGCGCATCGCGGTTACCTCCGATCCGCCGGGCGCGACGATCTTCGTCGACGGGATCGATCGCGGGCAGGCGCCGGCCGAGATCGGTGGCCTCGCGGAGGGGCTGCACGTAGTCGCGCTCCGTCATCCGTGGCTCGTGCCGGTCGCTGCGTTCGTCGACGTGGTGGCCGACGACGTGGTGCCGATGAACCGCAAGCTCGATCTCGGCCCGGTGCAAGCGGCGCTCGATGCGCTGGGTGACCCGGCGGCGCTCGCGCCGGACGGGATCTACGTGGGCCACATCCAGGGCGGCGCGATCCGCGGCGAGTGGATCGACGCGAAAGGTCGCGCGGTCGTCCCCGAGCTCGCGATCGGCGGCGGGACCGATTCGGTGGCCCAGCGCCTCGCCGACGCGATCGCCAAGGCGGGCGCCCGCGCGCCACCGCCAGTGATCGTCGCCGCGCCGCCGATCCAGCCCGAGGACACCGATGGGCTCACGCACCAGTGGTGGTTCTGGGCCGGTGTAGGCGGCGCGATCGTCCTCGCCGCCGGCGCCGTGGCGATCGCGGCCCAGGAAGAGCCGGGGATCCCCAGAAGCACCGCCGTGTTCGGCTTCTGATCTAGATACGCCGGTGCTCGACCCGGTAAGCTCTTACACCCTCGGCGCTGTCCGGATGATGCGTTTGCGGTGGAACGCCGCTCGCATTGTCCGGAGCCGATGGCCTCACTCTCGATGATCCAGCGCGAGCCTCCCCGAAACCTGTCCAAGGCACCCGAGAACGGGCCCGAGGTACGGCCTCTCGTCCTCGAGGCGGTGGTTCGTCGCATCAGCCAGGTGGTGCGCGACAAGGACGACGTCATCCGGCTGATGCTGATCGGCGTCCTCGCCCGCGGGCACCTCCTGCTCGAGGACGTGCCCGGCGTCGGTAAGACCACGCTGGCGCGCGCCCTCGCCCGGGCGCTGGGCGGCAGCTTCAGCCGCGTCCAGCTCACCTCGGATCTCTTGCCCGCCGACATCCTCGGCGGTCACGTCCTCGACAAGAAGAGCGGCGAGCTGGTCCTGCGCCGCGGGCCGATCTTCGCGAACATCGTGCTCGCCGATGAGCTCAACCGCGCCACGCCCCGCACGCAGAGCGGCCTGCTGGAAGCGATGGCCGAGCGCTCGGTGTCGATCGAGGGCGTGACCCACGCGCTGCCCGAGCCCTTCCTGGTGATCGCCACCCAGAACCCGTCCGAGCACCACGGCGTCTATCCGCTGCCCGAGTCGCAGCTCGATCGCTTCCTGGTGCGCACCAGCGTCGGCTATCCCGGCGAGGACGTGGAGCGCTCGCTCCTGGTCGGGCGCAGCGGGCCCACGAACGACGTCGACAGCATCGAGCCGGCGCTGACGCCGGAGCACGTGAGCAAGCTGTGCACGTCGGTGGACGAGGTCGCGCTCGGAGACGAGGGCGCCGCGTACCTCCAGGCGATCGTGCGCGCCACGCGCGAGTCACGGGCGCTCGAGATCGGCGTCTCTACTCGCGGGCTCCTGTCGTACGCGCGCGCGGTGCGGGCGCGGGCGCTGATCTCGGGGCGTACCTTCGTGACCCCGGATGACGTCCACGCCCTGGCGGTCCCGGTCTGCGCCCATCGCGTGGTCCTGAAGGGCTCTCGGCGCGCCGATCGCGTCGAGGCCGAAGCGGTCATCCGCGAGCTGGTCACTCGCGTGCCGGTCCCGGTCTAGGGGCCTAACATGCTCGAGCCCAAGGTCGGCTTCTTCGAGCGGCTGGCGATTCGCTTTCGCCCGCCGCGGCGGGTCCTCCCCACGCGCGCGGGGATGGTGACGCTGATGGCGCCGCTGGTCCTCGGCGTCGCGGCGATCAACGCGAGCAATAACCTTCTTTTCTTGCTGGTGGGCGCCTGCCTGGGCCTCATCACGCTGTCGGGCATCGTGTCGGAGCGCCTGGTGCGCGTCGTCGAAGTGAAGGTGTCACCGGCGGGACCGGTGCGCGCGCGCGAGGTGTCGCGGCTGGTGGTGACCGCCGAGCGCCCCGTTTCGGGCAGCCCGATCTTCGATCTGCGGATCCGAGAGCGCACGCGCAAGAAGATGCAGAAGCTGACCCCGATGGCCGAGCGCCTCGACGCGCGGATCCCGGTGATGGACGCCCAGGCGTCCAGCGTGATCGGCGAGCGCGTGTTCCCGAAGCGCGGCCTGGCGGCGCTGAAGCCGCTCGAGCTCCTCACCCGCTATCCCTTCGGCCTGCTCACCAAGGCCTGCGACCTGTCTACGACCTGCGAGGTCCTGGTGCGGCCGGCGACGGTCGATGTGCCGGCGCGCCTGGCCGATCCGCGCGGGCTCGCCGATCAGGGGCGACCGGCGGCACGGCGCGGCGCGGGCGACGACTTCTACGGCCTGCGCGAGCGCGAGGATCGCGATCTCGACGCCCGCGTGCACGCGCTGCGATCGATGCGCCTCGGCCACGAGGTGGTGCTGGAGACCGAGGCCACCGCGCGACCGGTGGCCTGGATCGGCGTCGCGGGCGGCGCGGGAACCGACCCGGAGGCGTTCGAGCGCGCGCTCGAGCTCGCTCAGGCTTCGATCGAAGCGTGGGACGCGCAGGGCTGGGCGGTCGGCCTGCGGGCGCCGGGCATCGAGCTGAGCCCCGAGCGCGCGACCTTGCCGTCGCTGCTCGACACGCTGGCGCTCCTCTCGATCGGCACGGAGCCGGCCGCGCTGAGCGAAGGCGCGGTGTGGCTGGTCCCGCAAGGCGCGCAGGTCATCGACGACGGCGCCACCGCGGTGTTCGACGTGGCGAGCAACGGCGCGCTCGGCGAGCGCGCGCAGAGGAGGGCGGCGTGAGCCTCACCATCGGCCGACTCCACCGCCGCACGCTCATCGGCACCGCCAGCCTCGGGACGCTCGGCGTCGCTGGCGGCTCGATCGTCGTCGGAGGCGCGATCGTCCTGAGCCTCGTTTCCATGCTCTATGGCGCGATCGATCTGCACGACGTCAATCGCTCGGCCACCCGCCGCTGGCTGGTGCACGGCATCACCGTGATCCTGCTGCTCGCCACGCTGCTCCTCATCGGCCAGCTGAAGATCGACGCGGTGTTCATCATCCTGATGCTCGGGCTCACGAACCGCGTGCTGCTGCGCGCGTCGAGCCGCGACGACGTCCTGATCGTCGGCGGCGCGGCGGTGCTCCTCACGGCGGCGACGGTCGTGACGTCCGGCCTCGGGTTCGCGGTGCTCTTGTTCGCCACCGTGCCCTGCGCAGCGGCGGCGCTGTGGACCTCCACCATGCTGGCGAGCGCGGAGCACCTCCCGGCCGAGCTGAGCCGGCTGCGGGCCCGGACGGCGCCGTCGGGCGCGCTGCTCCTGGGCTTCGGAGCGCTGGTCCTCACGCTCGCGGGCTTCGGCGTCTCGACCATGCTGCCGCGCTATCGTTTCACGCCGTTTCTCGCGGCGGGCGCGCTCGGATCGCTGCCCGGCGCCGACGACTCGATGCGCCTCACCAACGACGGCGTCACCGACATCGACGACGCCCAGGTGGTGCTGCGCTTGATCCCGGGCGACGGCGTCGATGAGGGCATGACCGAGGGCCTCTACGCGCGCCTCTACTCGCTCGACGAGTTCGACGGGCGCACCTGGAGCTCGCGGACCGGCGGACACTTCACGCCCTCTCAGCGGATGGACGTGCTGATGGAGGGCAAGCCGAGCGCGCGGGTGCAGCTCACGCGGCTCACCAAGAACGGGCCGCATCACCCGGTCGCCGTCTTCGGGCGCACCGAGCCGTGGGCCGCGTTCGGAAGCGGGGCCATCACCAACCTCCACTTCGATCTCAGCGGCACGATGGTGGTGGACGGGTTCCCGACCCGCGTCCTCGAGTACACCAGCGCGTTCGGCGTCCCGCTCCCGCCGCCGCCGCGTCGCGCGGGCGGCCTCGCGGCCAAGGACCCCGAGCAGCGCATCGCGCTCCCCGAGTCGCTCGACCCGCGGGTGCGCGCGCTCGGCGAGCAGCTGGCGGCCGGCAAGACCACCGAGCCCGAGAAGATCGCCGCGGTGCTCGCCCACTTCGATACCGGCTTCACGTACAGCACCGAGCCGCTGCAGGGGACGTCCGAGGATCCGCTCGCGCGCTTCCTGTTCGAGAGCAAGACTGGCCACTGCGAGCTCTACGCTGGCGCCACGGCGACGCTCCTGCGCATCGCGGGCGTCGAGTCGCGGGTCGCCACCGGCTACTACCTGGGCCGCTGGAACGACCTCGGCGAGTACCGCGCGTTCTCGCAGAGCGATGCGCATGCCTGGGTCGAGGTGATGACCAACGGCAACTGGCGGTGGATCGACGCCACGCCCGAGGGCGAGCGCGGGCGCCGCGACGAGAGCATCTTTCGCCGCATGCGCGACTGGTATGACGTGGCGAGCGGCCTCTGGTTCGACAACGTCGTGGACTACGATTCGAAGCGCCAGCAGGAGTTCTACATGAAGATCTCTCGCGCGCTCGAGCGGCAGATCGACGCGCTGGCGCACGATCCCTCGCGCAGCGTGCGCGAGCTCGGCAGCCTGCTCTCCGGTCAGGCGCAGGACGTCCCGTCGTGGGTGTTCGCGCCGCTCGCGCTGATCGGCCTGGGCGCGGGCGCCTTCTCGCTGCGCAAGCGACGGAGCCCCGAGGGCCTGGGCCGGCGCCTGCGAAAGGCGCTGGGCGCGGAGAAGAACGAGAACCTCCCGCTGGGGACGCTGGTGAAGCGCGCGGGACGCGGCGCCGAGGCGGTGAGCCTCTACGAGCGCCTGCGCTTCGCCCCGAAGGACGCGCAGCCGCATAAGCGCGACGTCGTCCTCGCGATCCGCGCGCTCGAGAAGAGCTTAGCTAGTTAGGCCGGGATGTGGCGGACGATCATGCGGGCGAGGCCGGGCACTGCGGCCTCGACGTGCTTTTCGCCCTGCGGGCGCAGCGCCTGGTAGGTCTTCTTCAGCGTCTGGTTCGAGACCTGGCGGGCGCGATCGTCGGTGACGCCGAGGAGCGCGTTGGCGACCTGCGACTTCTTCGACAGCAGGAGCGCGTCGAACCCGCCCTTCTTACCGCCGTCGACCCACTCCTTGTAGAACGGCTCCATCTTGTCGACGAAGCGCTCCAGCAACGAGTCGACGACTTCGGCGACGAGGCCCGGCTTCACGGCGCTGACCGTCTTGAACCCGGCCTTGATCGCCAGGCCGCTGAGGCCGGACTTCGAGCTCACTTCGTCCTCGACGAGGCGGGTCGTGTCGCGCACGACCTGCGGGCGCTTGGTGGGTTCGCAGATGGCTTCCTTCAGCGTGGTCACGGCGGCCTCTTACCACGAGCTGGTCTTACTGTGATCTTCCGTGCGATGAACGACGCGTGCTTCGCGCGTCCCGCCTCTGCGTGATAGCCCTCCTCGCCGGGCTGGTGATGGGCGCCAAGCCGCCACCGCCTGTCGTCGCGCTGGTCGAGCTGCGCGTGCGCAGCCTGAATCTCCAGGGCAAGCCGCTGCACAAGACCGTCCGCGTCGCGCACCCGAAGGGCTGGGAGGGCGACGTCGATGAGGACGGCCGCGCGATCCGGCTGGTCGGGCCGGACGGGGAGGGCGAGATCGTGGTCGCCGCGGTGGGCCACCCCTCCGAGCTGGGCGCGTACCTGGACGACCTGCGCCAGCGCCATCCGGGCGCGACGCCATCCCCGCCTTCGGCGGCCAAGATCCAGGGCATCGATCCGCAGAAGGGTGAGCGCGCGACCCGCTTCGACATCACCGGCGCCGAGGTCGGCGAGATGGTGATGATCGAGCGCGGCGACGTGATCATTCTGTTCGCCGCGGTCGTCGTCAGCGACGCGTGGCCGGCGATCAAGGCGCAGCTCGAGCGCTGCTACCCTACGGTGCAGGTGACCGAACGTGTCCCCGCCAAGTAGCTCCACGGAAAGATACGCGCTCACGATCGCCGGGAGCGACTCGGGCGGCGGCGCCGGGATCCAGGCCGACCTCAAGACGTTCGCCGCGCTCGAGGTTTACGGCGCCTCCGCGATCACCGCGCTCACCGCCCAATCCACCACCGAGGTGCGCGGGGTCCAGGTCATCCCGGCCGCGTTCGTGCGCGCGCAGATCGAGACCGTGCTCGACGATCTCCCCATCCGCTTCGCGAAGACCGGGATGCTCGCCGAGTCGAGCATCGTGGACATGGTCGCGTCGATCGCCGAGGCGCGCGAGCTCGTGCTGATCGTCGATCCGGTGATGATCGCCGAGAGCGGCGCGCGGCTCCTCGATCTCGAGGCCGAGAGCTTCGTGAAGAACCGGCTCTTGCCGCGCGCGCGACTGGTGACACCGAACTTGCCCGAGACGCAGGCACTGCTCGGCGCGCTCCCGCGCAGCGTCCCGGAGATGATCTCCGCCGCGCGCGCGCTGATCGCGCTCGGCGCGCAGGCGGCCCTCGTGAAGGGCGGGCACCTCGATGGCGATCCGATCGACGTGCTGGTCGACGGTGATCGCGGCGAGCCGGTGATCCTCGAGGGCCCGCGCATCGACTCGCGCGCCACGCACGGCACCGGCTGCACGTACTCCGCGGCGATCACGGCGCTCCTCTCCCGCGGCCTCCCGCTGGAGGACGCGGTCAGGGCAGCGCGCGAATACTTGCGAGGCGCGATCGCCGCCGCCGCCGCGCGTCCCCCGATCGGGCGAGGAAAAGGCCCGGTCCATCACCTCCATCGTTTCTACGACTGACGCCGTGAGCGCCCGCAAAAGGCGCAAGGGATCCCCTTCTCCGTGATCTCGCGCTCGATTCGCGCTAAAGAGCGCGCGTCGTGCGGCGCCTCTTTGCAGCTCTCGTCCTCGCCCAGAGCATGGGTTGCGCCTCGCTGGTCACCGGCAAGCTCGCCGACGCGATGGCCGGCAGCGGCGGCGGCCTCGGCCGCGACGAGGATCCCGAGCTGGTCGCCGACGCCGCGCCGTTTGGATTGAAGACGATGGAGAGCGTGCTCGTCTCAGAACCCGAGCACCTGGGCCTCCTCACCGCGCTGGCGGGAGGGTTCGTCCAGTACAGCGCCGCGTTCGTGGATATGCCCGCCGATTTCGTCGCCACTGAAGATCTGACCCGCGCCCAGGCCATGAAGAGCCGCGCGAAGAAGCTCTACCTGCGCGCGCGCAACTACGCGCTCCGGGGTCTCGACGTCGAGCACGACGGCTTCACGGCACGCCTGCGCGCCGATGCGCCCAAGGCTCTGACCGAGACCGAGAAGGACGACGTCGCGCTGCTCTACTGGGCCGCTGCGTCCTGGGGCCTCTCCATCGCGGCGGACAAGAACGACACCACCCTGATCTCCGACTTCCCGATCGTCGAGGCGCTGACCGCCCGCTGCCTGGAGCTCGATCCGACATGGCACGACGGCGCGATCCACGAGCTCGCGATGTCGATCGAGATGGCCCGTCCCGGCGGCTCTGCCGAGAAAGCCAAGGAGCACTACGAGGCCGCGCTGAAGCTCAGCGCAGGGACCAAGGCCGGCACGTACGTCGGCTACGCCGAGAGCGCCTCGGTGAAGTCGCAGAACGTGGCCGAGTTCAAGCAGCTCCTCGAGAAGGCGCTGGCGATCGACGTGGACGAGAAGGTCGACGATCGGCTGGCCAACATCATCATGCAACGTCGCGCGCGCTGGCTGCTCACGCGTACCGACGATCTGTTCCTCGGGGGCGAAGACGTCCCCGAAGAAGGGGCTCCCCAGCCATGAAAAATAGAATCGCCGTCGCGCTCCTCGCGCTGACCCTCCCCACCGCCGCGTTCGCCGACAAGGTGACGATCAAGCTCGGCACGCTCGCGCCCGAAGGGAGCGAGTGGCACAACGCGCTGACCCGCATGGGCCAGCGCTGGAAGACGGCCAGCAACGGCGAGGTCGAGCTCAAGATCTATCCGGGCGGCGTCGCCGGCGACGAAGGCGACATGGTGCGGAAGACGCGCATCGGCCAGCTCCACGCCGCGACGATCACCAACGTCGGCCTCGGGACCATCAACCGCGCCACGCTCGCGCTGCAGGTCCCGATGATGATCCAGTCGTGGGAGGAGCTCGACTACGTCCGCAACAAGATCGGGCCCGATCTGGAGAAGGAGCTCGAGGGCTCCGGCTACTACGTCCTCAACTGGGGCGACGCGGGCT
>Ga0105047_10013700_pt1 | contig 12925 bp, 10 predicted proteins | sample MAT04_FD_78384 | JGI IMG/M metagenome (GOLD analysis project Ga0105047, IMG submission 78384) | Freshwater microbial communities from Lake Fryxell liftoff mats and glacier meltwater in Antarctica - MAT-04 (megahit assembly) | ecosystem: Environmental > Aquatic > Freshwater > Ice > Liftoff... | reverse complement strand
TCTTCCTTCGAGCCGAAGTGGTGCACCAGTCGGTTGATGCTGACGTCCAGCGAGGCAGCCATCGGCCGCAGGGTGGCTTGCGCGATGCCGTTCTCCGCCAGGTACTCGACGATACGGTCGAGCAGCTCTTGGCGACGCTCGAGATCAGGGGTCCTGGCCACGGGCGGTCACCCTAGCCCTACCCCAGCCTGGGTGCAGCCCTCACAGACCCGACAGCCTCACCGCGGCCAGGGACACGATGGCCACGAGCGCCCAGCTTCCCAGTGCCAGGCCCAGCGGGCGACCGCCGACGGCACGCAGCTTGCGCAGGTCGACATTGCTGCCGAGCCCGACGAGCCCCATCCCCAACAAAATCGTCTCCGCGTTCTTGATGTCGGCCAGCACGTGCGTGGACAGCACGCCGGTGGACGTGATCGCTGACGCAGCCAGAAAGAGCACGATGAACAGCGGCAGCAACGGTGGCCGCCTGACCCCTGCCAGCGCCGCCTCACCCTGGCGCCGGCGGGCGTGCAGCGCGACGCCGGCGAGCAACGGCGCCAACATAGCTACCCGAGTCAGCTTCACCAGCGTGGCCAGCTTCAGCGACACCTCGCCCCTACTGGAGGCGGCGGCCACCACCTGGCCCACGTCGTGCACGGACGCGCCGACCCACGCGCCGTACTGGCTAGCGGTCAGGCCCAGCAGCGTGCCCAGGCCCGGCAGCACGAAGATGGCGAGCGTGCCGCACAGCGTGACGAGTGCGATCGAGTAGGCGACCTCCTCCTCGCTGGCGTCGGCGAAGGGTTCGACCGCGGCGATGGCCGACGCACCGCAAATGCTGTAGCCGGTGGCCATCAGCAGACCGAGCGAGCGGCTGAGCCCGAGCCGTCGCGCCAGCCACTGGGTGCCGAAGAACGTTGCTGTGACCACTGCAACAACTGCGATCAGCGTCTTCGGGCCCAGCTTGCCAAGTTCGGTCAGCGACAGCCGAAAGCCCAGCAGCACGATGCCGGCGCGCAGCACCTTCTTCGCGCAGAACTTCAATCCCGGCTTGAAGACTTCTTCGACGCGCCCGAACGTCGCTCCGAGGATGCCGCACGCCACGGCGACGACATGCGGCGAGACGACGTCGACATTGTGATGAACGACATAGCCCACCATCGCAACCGCGAGGGCAACGGCAAGACCTGGCAGGAGGGGACGGAGGTACGCCCACGGTCGGTGCAGCACGCTCACGTCAAGAGCCCGGCCTCGATCACTGCGCTGATCAGCGGAACGCCCGGCCGGTAGACGAAGTGCGTGTACGACGGTGCCGCGAGCACCACGAGGTCGGCCCTGAACCCGGCGGCGATGCGGCCGACATCCGCACGTCGCAGAGCGCGGGCACCACCAACGGTCGCCGCCAGCAATGCCTCTTCCGGAGTCATGCGAAGGTCGCGCACAGCCAGCGCCAGACAGAACGACATCGACGTGGTGTAGCTGCTTCCCGGGTTGCAGTTCGTGGCCAACGCAACGCTGGCACCGGCATCGATGACCCGCCGCGCGTCCGGGTACGGCTGGCGGGTGCTGAAGTCGGTGGCCGGCAGGAACGTGGCCACCGTGTCGCTGGCGGCAAGCGCCTGAATGTCGTCGTCTGTCAGATAGGTGCAGTGGTCAGCGGACGCGCAACCCATCTCGACCGCCAACAGGACGCCCGGCCCGTGGCCCAACTGGTTGGCATGCAGCCGCAAACCCAGCCCCGCTGCCTTGCCGGCCGCGAGAATCGCTCGCGACTGGTCGACGTCGAACGCGCCCACCTCGCAGAACGCATCGATCCAGCGGGCGTGCGGCGCAGCAGCGGCCAGCATGTCGGTGCACACGTGGTGCACGTAGTCGTCGGTACGGCCGTCGAACTCGGGTGGCACCACATGTGCGCCGAGGAAGGTGGTGTCGGCAGTGAACTGCTGGCCCACCTGCAGGCACCGCGCCTCGTGGTGGGCGTCGAGCCCGTAGCCGGACTTGATCTCCAGCGTCGTGATGCCGGCCCGCCGAGCTTCCGTGCGTCGCACATCGGTGAGCACCGCCAACTCCTCGTCGGAGGCGGCGCGGGTGGCCGCGACCGACGTGAGAATGCCGCCGGCCTCATAGGGCCGTCCGGCCATGCGAGCGGCGAACTCGTCGCCTCGATCGCCGGCGAAGACGAGGTGCGTGTGGCTGTCGACGAACCCTGGGATGACGCACGCGCCGCTCGCGTCGATGCGGAGGTCGGCCGTCTGGCCAGCGGGACCAACGGCGATCACGTGCTCGCCGGCAAACACCACGGATGCGTTGGGCAGCAGACCGAGAACGCCCTCACCGATCGTCGGGTCGTTGGTGACCAGCAGCCCGATGTTGTCCAGCACCGTCGTTGGGCCCGTCACGGTCGTTGGGCCCGTCACCCCTCGCCCATCACTTCCTGAATCGATGCGGCCAGCTCGCCGGCGACGTCCACGCGCTGGTGGCGACCGTCGTTGACGATGACAGTGCCTCCTGCCACCACGTGGTGCACGTCGGCAGCGCTGGCGGCGAAGATGACCGACTCGACGGCCGACAGTGGCGAACTGCCCGCAGTGCGGACGCTGTCCATGCGCACCGAGACCAGGTCGGCCAACATGCCGACCTCGATGCGGCCGGCATCAGACCAGCCGAGGCTGTGGTGGCCCTGGGCGGTGGCCGCACGCATCAATGAGGGCGCATCGTGGCTACCGCGCACCTGCGAGGCCAGGCGCTCGGCGTGCTCGACGGCGCGGGCCTCCTCGAACATGTCGATGCCTGCGTGCGAGTCGGTACCCAGTGAAAGTCGGGCGCCCGCATCGCGCAGCGCGAGCGCCGAACCGATGCCGTCGGCGAGGTCGCGCTCGGTTGTCGGACACATACAGATCGTGCAGCCGTGCACACCGTAGAGGCCGATGTCCGAGATAGCGAGGTGCGTTGCATGAACAGCCGTGAACCGTCCGTCGAGTGCGCCGCGATCGGCGAGCAGCGCAGTGGGCGTCAGGCCGTACGCATCGATGCACTGCTGGTTCTCGGCCTTCTGCTCCGAGACGTGCGCGTGCAGCGGCGCACCCTGCGTTGCCGCCCACGAGGCGACGATTTCGATGCTGGCAGGGTCGACCGCCCGAACGGAATGGATTGCGGCGCCGACTTTCGCAGCGGTCGATTCGAGGGAGCTGCTGGCCGATGCCCGCGCCGCCCACGACAGCGCGTCGCGATCGCTGAAGCGTTGCTGCGTCTCGTTCGGGTCCACTCCGACACCACCGTGGAGATAGCACGTGTCGAGCAGCGTGATTCGAACACCGGCCTCGTTCGCGGCCGCCACCAGCGCTGCGCCCATCGCATTCGGATCGGCGTACGGCACGCCACCAGGGCTGTGGTGAAGGTAGTGGAACTCGCCGACGCACGTGATACCGGCCATCGCCATCTCGCCGTACACCGCGCGGGCCAGTCGGAAGTACGAGTCCGGGTCCAGCCGTTGCGCGGCGGTGTACATCTGCTCACGCCAGGTCCAGAAGGAACCGGTGCCAACCTGGGTGCGGCCACGGAGCGCTCGGTGGAACGCGTGGCTGTGTGCGTTCGCCATCCCTGGCAACGTCAGCCCCGCCAGCCGCACCACAGCGGGCGGGCACGGCACTCCGGTGGCCACCCCCGTGATGCGGTCGCCCGCTGTCGTGACGAGCACATCGGCAGTTGCAGCGTCGCCGCCCAACCACGCCAACTCACACCAGAAGCTCGCCACTCAGGACCCGATCCGCGCAACGAACGCAGTGATCCGCTCGATGAACTCCGCACGGTGAAAGCGCTCGAACTGCTCCCAGGTGGTGAGGCTGCGCGTGTCGTGCACCCGGTCGAGGAACAGCAGCCCATCGAGGTGATCGCACTCGTGTTGAAAGGTCCCTGCGGTCAGGCCGCGACGAACCTCGTCGTGCTCGCCGCCGTCACGATCCATCCAGCTGACACGCACGTTGACGTTGCGCATCACATTGCCCCGCATGTTCGGCACCGACAGGCAGCCTTCGTTGACCTCCACCAACTCATCGTCCAGCGGCTCGATGATCGGGTTCACCACGACGGTGAGCGGGATGCGCGGCTTGTACGGGTACCTCGGGTTGTCGGTGACTTCAATGGTGGCGATGCGCACCAGTTGGCCCACCTGCGGGGCGGCGATGCCGGCGCCGTTGGCAGCATGCATGGTGTCGATCAGATCGTCGATCAGTTGTTGCATCTCCGGCGAGGCGAGCTCGTCGCGCGTGACCTCGCGTGAACGTTCGCGCAGCCTCGGGTTACCTACGTGAAGAATGTCGCGGACCGGCACGCCTCAACCCTCGCGCATGGGGATGCGGACACCACGCTCATCGGCCACGTCGATGGCACGCTGGTAGCCCGCGTCGGCGTGGCGGATGACACCCATGCCGGGGTCGGTGGTGAGCACGCGCTCCAGCTTCTCGGCCGCCAGATCCGTGCCGTCGGCCAGCGCAACCATACCGGCGTGGATACTGCGGCCGATACCGACTCCGCCGCCGTGATGAATGCTGACCCACGTGGCGCCACTGGACGTGTTGACCATTGCGTTCAGCAATGGCCAATCGGCGATCGCGTCGCTGCCATCCATCATCGATTCGGTCTCGCGGTAGGGCGACGCAACAGAGCCGGAGTCGAGGTGGTCGCGACCGATCACGATCGGCGCCTTCAGCTCGCCGTTGCGCACCATCTCGTTGAAGCGCAGACCCAGCCGGCTGCGCTCGCCGTACCCAAGCCAGCAGATGCGTGCGGGCAGACCCTGAAAGGCGACCCGTTCGCCGGCCAGACGAATCCAGCGGTGCAAACCCTCGTCGTCGGGGAACTCCTCCAGCACCGCCTTGTCGGTGGCCGCGATGTCGGCCGGGTCGCCACTGAGCGCCACCCAGCGGAAGGGACCCTTGCCCTCGCAGAAAAGTGGACGAATGTAGGCGGGGGTGAAACCCGGGTAGTCGAACGCCCGCTCGAACCCGCCCAACTTCGCCTCGGCACGCAAGCTGTTGCCGTAGTCGAACACCTCGCTGCCCTTGTCCATGAAACCGACCATTGCCCGGCAGTGCATCGCCATGCTTTCGCGGCTGCGCCGGATCAGCTCCTGCGGATTGGTGCGTGCCATTTCAGCAGTGGCCTCAGGCGTCAGGTCGACGGGGACATAGCTCAGCGGGTCGTGGGCACTGGTCTGGTCGGTGACGATGTCGGCCGGGAAGTCCATGTCCAGTAGCTGTTGCACGACCGTCGCGGCGTTACCGACCAGACCCACCGACAACGGCCGACGCTCGTCGCGGGCGCGGATGCAACGAGCGACCGCGTCCTCCAGCGAGTCGGCGATCTCGTCGAGGTAGCGGTGCTCCAGGCGACGCTGCACGCGCCACGCCTCCACGTCGATGCACAGTGCCACGCCGTCGTTCATCGTGACGGCCAACGGTTGTGCGCCACCCATGCCGCCGAGCCCGGCTGTGAGGGTGATGGTGCCTGCGAGCGTGCCGTTGAACCTACGGCGACCGATCTCGGCGAAGCACTCGTAGGTGCCCTGCAAGATTCCCTGCGTGCCGATGTAGATCCACGAGCCGGCCGTCATCTGGCCATACATCGTCAGGCCCATGTCCTCCAAACGGCGGAACTCGTCCCAGTTGCCCCACTCGGGCACCAGGTTGCTGTTTGCCAGCAGCACCCTTGGCGCCCACTCGTGAGTACGGAACACACCTACAGGCTTGCCGGACTGCACCAACATCGTCTCGTCGGCCTTCAACGTGGTCAGCGTGCGGGCCATCGCGTCGAAGGCGTCCCAGCTGCGCGCCGCTCGGCCGGTTCCGCCGTACACGACGAGGTCGTCGGGGCGTTCGGCCACCTCCGGGTCGAGGTTGTTGTGCATCATGCGGTGCACGGCCTCTTGCGGCCACCCGAGACAGTTCAGGTCGGTACCGCGCGTAGCGCGTACCGGGCGAGGACCAGACATCACAAAACCTCCAACGGGCCGACGGCGGTTTCGACCGCAGCAAGAACGCTGCCATCGGCGAGCAGCAGTTCGGCGGTTCTGAGATCGGGCGACAACCAACGGTCCGGGCCCGGGCCGGCGACGCTGTCGCGCAACACCCGCAGCGCGACACCAGTACCGGCGGAGGGCTGCAACGGGTGGCGAAGATCGATCGCCGCCGCGGCGCACACCAACTCCACTGCAAGCACTCGGCGTAGGTTCGCCACCGAGCGACGCAGCTTGCGAGCTGCCGCCCAACCATTCGAGACGTGGTCCTCCTGCATCGCGCTGGTGGGCATGCTCTGCGTGCTGGCAGGCACCGCCAGGCGCTGGTTCTCGAGCGCCATCGAGACCTGCGTGTAGTGCGCGATCATCATGCCGCTGTTGACGCCTGCGTCGGGCGCAAGGAACGGCGGTAGGCCTTGCGAGCGAGCGACGTCGAGCATCCGGTCGGTACGGCGCTCGGCTATCGCGGAGAGTTCGCTGGAGGCGATGGCCAGGAAGTCGCACACGAACGCAACGGGCGCACCGTGAAAGTTGCCGCAGCTCTCGACACGACCATCGTGGAGAATCATCGGGTTGTCGATGGCGGACTGCAACTCGCGGTCGGCGATCGTGCGGGCGTGCGCCATCGTGTCCAGCGCAGCACCGTGCACCTGCGGTGTACAGCGCAGGGAGTAGGCGTCCTGCACGCGCGAGTCTCCCTCGCGATGACTGGCGACGATCTCCGAGCCGGCCAGGATGCGCGTGATGTTGCGGGCGCTTGCCGCCTGTCCTTCCTGCGGGCGTAGGGCCTGCAGCTCCGCGGAGAACGCTCGGTCTGTGCCCAGTAGCCCTTCGACGGTCATCGCTGCAGTCAGGTCGGCCAGTCGAGTGAGTTCGCTCAGGTCGCGCAGCGCCAGGCACAGCATGCCCAGAATGCCGTCGGTGCCGTTGATGAGGGCAAGGCCTTCCTTCGCCCGCAGTTGCACAGGGGCGAGACCCGCCCGTTGCAGAGCGCCCGCCGTGGGCTCGGCATCTCCGCCGGCCCACACCTCGCCCTCGCCGATGACCGCCAACGCGCAGTGGCTGAGCGGCGCAAGGTCGCCGCTGGCCCCCAACGAGCCGTGCTCACGAACGACCGGAGTGATGCCCGCATTCAGCATGGCCAACTGCAGGTCGACGATCTCGGGCCGCGCGCCGGAGAACGCCATGGCCAGGCTGCGAGCGCGAAGGAACAGCATGGCGCGCACGACTTCGATCTCGACCGTGTCGCCCATGCCCGCTGCGTGTGACCGAACGAGCGCGACCTGCAGCTCCGCGGTGCGTGCAGGAGGGATGACGGTGCTGGCCAACGACCCGAACCCGGTGGTCACCCCGTACACCGGGGTGTTGCCTTCCACGAAACCGTCGACCAGGGCAGCTGAGCGGCTCATGGCCGTACGAGCTACCGGTGACAGTCGCGCCGTGGTGCCGGTGCGCGCAACCGCGACGACCTCGGCCAGGGTGACCCCGTGGCTTCCCAACAGAATCTCACTGGCGGGCGGAACAACAGCGGGCGAGTTCATCGAACGCAACAACCTTTCATTGTGTGCAAGAGCATGTCATACTGCGAAACGTGCCGCAAGGGTCCTCAGCATCGCAACCACGCGCCACCGACCGTGGGTTGGCGTTACTTCGCGCTGTTGCCGATCATGCCACCGACGGGACCGGTGGTGCGGCCACCCACGGCATCGCTCTGGCCGATGCAGCTCGAGCCGTCGACCTGTCCCCCAGTACCGCAATGCGCCAATTGCGATCGCTGGAGATGGCCGGGTTCGCCAGCCGCAACAGCGACGGTCGCTACCTCCCCGGCCCGGAGCTGCTGCGCATCGCCCGCAACCTCGCCGCCACCGCCACGCTCCCCCGCCTGGCCGACGCAGCGCTGTTCGCGCTGGCCGCGTCCACCGGCGAGTCGGCATATCTGGCCGAAGCCGCCGACGGCCGCCATGCCGTCTACATCGCCAGCCACCCCGGCTCCCACGCTGTACGCCACGTCAGCTGGCTGGGGCAGCGCGTCACCCGCCGCGGCTCTGCCGTCGGTGCTGCGCTCGCCGGCAAGGTGGAGGCCGACGGTGTGGCCGTTCGCCTCGACGGCGTCGAGCCTGGCATCACCGCAGTGTCTGCTCCCGTCCGCGATGCCAGCGGCGCCGTCATTGTTGCCGTCAGCGTCGTCGGCCCTTCCTTCCGACTGGCCGGCAGCGAGCTAGCCGCAGCCCGCGCCGCCGTAGCGAAATGTGCCAACGCAGTCGAGCAAGCCCTCGGCACCAGCTAGAACTCCGTCGGTCGGGCGCGAAACCCAGACACACTCGACCTTCTCAGCCCCCACGGGCGCGAAACCCAGACACGACTGTCTGTGTTTCGCGCCCAGTCGCTGTGCTGGGCTACTCGGAGCGGCTCTTCGAGATCGACGCTCAGGTGGAGCGCGGCAGCGACAGCAACGGCAAGTAGTCGGCCAGGTCGAGCGGCATGAATCCGCGAATGTGCAGCTGAGCGCAGGCATCAGCGGAATTCGGGTCCGCGACTGCGGCGAGGAATGCATCGCGCAACACCTCCACCTGCCCCTCGTGACGACGCGGCACCACAATCGGCAGGCAGGGCACCAGTGGGCCGCTGCCCACCACTGTCAGTTCACTCACCAGTTGGGGTTCGAGCGACGAGATCAGCGCCCAAGTGACTGCGTCGATCGACGCGACGTCGGCGCGGCCTTCGGCGACGGCACGGACGCTCTCCATGTGCGAGCCGGTATCGACAACGGCGGAAGGCTGGCCGCCCCACGCACTCTGCAGGCTGATCCAGCCGGAGAGACTTTCGGTGCTGTTCGTCGCAGCGACCACACCAGGGCGCCCACGCAGCTCCTCGAAAGTGGACGCGCTGCGACCAATGATGATCGACTGATACCAGCCGTTCTCCGAACCCGGCACGTCGTGGTCAAAAGTGCCGACGACGGCAACTTCATCCACCAGTTGGGTCACCAATGGCCACCCACACGTCTGCGCCAACAGCAGATCGGGATGACGCCACACCTCAGGCGCCAGAACCTCCCACTCGAGCGTCGACGGCCCCCAGCCGAGATGCTGACGGATCACGCTCCAGAGCGAGTCCGTCGCACTCCTCACCGGCGCGAACGGGTACATCGCCAGCGACGCCACCATGGGCGCATCGGTCACGAAATGCCGCGCGATCCATATGGGCGAGCGCCCGGCGACAGGGGGTGGTCCGGTTGACAGAAGGGTCTGAAGAAGTACGTACGAGCTACCTGCAGGTAGCCACCTGCATACAAACCTGCGCCCCTGTCGGCGATCTCGTCGGCCCCGATCTCACGGTGCAGTGCCGGAATCTTGTACCAGGCCAGTTGCGGCACGGCGTGATGTGTGTGGTGCAGGTTGTTGTTGAGATACAGCAGTGCCATCGGCGGGCTGGCCTTGACCACAGCGCTGCGCGTGCCTTCGGCGACGGCCGCATGTTCGACAAATGAGCGCAACTGCGTGCACGACGCACCGCCGAGGCAGAAGCCCAGAACGTACACCAGCGGATTGAAACCGACGATGCCGAACAACCACCACCCGAGAAGTACGCAGGCTGCGAGGTGCGACGCCCAGGGTCCCACTACCCCGCCCTCGCCGACGAGGCGGATCTCGCGCCGCCAGAAGCGAAGAACGCCCCGTGCCACTCCGACTGTGAGGCGGCCCGGAACCGTACGGAGAAAAAGGAAATAGCGGCGGCGCCACGGGCTGGCCTGATGCCACGACGGCGGCGGCACGTAGAACGACTCGGGGTCGTCTTCCGGGTCGGTGAGGTCCGAGAGGTGGTGCTTGATGTGCAGCGCTTTGTAGCGGCCGTACGGCAACCACAGCGACAGCGGAATCGAACCGATGGCGGTGTTCACCCAGTCCCAGCGCGTCGGGTGGCCGTGCAGTAGCTCGTGACCGAGCGACATCCACAACCCGCCGAGAAGAACCAGACCAGCGAATTGAACGGGCCACGGTATGGATTCGTGCAGCAACACAAGGGACAGCCACGCGGCGAAGAACGCCACGAGCAGTGCGACCGTTGGCCACTCTGTCGACCTGCCTGAAGGAGCGACCGTCACAGAGATTGCGTTGAACTGAGAAGTGTCATTCGACAACTCCGTCTCCACCTACTCACCGGCCGCGTGCCCGGCTCGGTCGTCAACACGTTAGCGGAACGACCGTCCTGGATCGTAGCTTTGGTGTAACGGCCGGGAGAGCAGCGTGTGCGGGCAGAATTCCCGAGACGACCGTACAAGGAATTCCTCGGAGCGTGTAGTGTCGAAATCCGTGACCGACATACAGCAGGAGCCCGCCGAGCAGGGCGCAACTCGTTCGGAGGGCCGTCGCGGTGGCCGTGCACGATCCGAGCGCGGGCCACGTCTTCCCTATCAGGCCCCGTTCAAACAGCCCAGTATGCGGCTCAATCACACGGAAGTGCTGTCGGCCGACGAGGTGGAGGCCATTCACGAAGCCAGTCTCACCATTCTCGAACGAATCGGCATGAAGTTCATCGATGGCGAGTCGCGCAGCATCATGCGTGAAGCCGGCGCCGAGGTCGACGAATCGACCCATCGAGTTCGTTTCTCGCGCGAACTGGTCGAGACTTCGGTTGCAAAAGCGCCCAGCGAGTTCATCCTGCACAACTGGAACCCGGCGCACAACATGCGCATCGGTGGACGCTGGATGACCTTCGGCACCGTCGGGAGCGCCCCCCACTACATCGACCGCAACGGTGTTCGCCGCACGGGCGACCGCGAGGGATTTCAGGATCTGCTCAAGCTGGCGCAGATGCTGAACATCGTCCACTACATCGGCGGGTACCCCGTCGAGCCCGTCGACCTGCACCACAGCATCCGCCACCTCGAAGCCAGCTACGACATCCTGACGCTCACCGACAAAGGCATCCACTGTTACAGCCTCGGCCGTCAACGCAACCGAGACGTGCTGGAGATGGTCCGCATCGCCCGTGGTATCGACATGGAAACGCTCGATCGCGAGCCCTCGGTCATCACTGTTGTCAATACGAACTCACCGCTCACACTCGACAGCCCGATGGCACAGGGGATGATCGAGTTCGCGACGCACAATCAGCCCGTCGTGGTCACGCCCTTCACGCTTGCGGGCGCCATGGCACCCATCACCCTCGCCGGTGCGGTCGCGCAGCAGAATGCCGAGGCCCTCGGCGGTATCACCTTCGTGCAGACCATCAACCCGGGCGCTCCCGTGATGTACGGCGGCTTCACCTCCAACGTCGACATGCAGTCCGGTGCGCCCGCATTCGGAACCCCCGAGTACGTGCGCACGGCCATGATCGGTGGCCAGATGGCCCGCCGGTACGGGTTCCCGTATCGCAGCAGCAACGTCTGTGCGGCCAACGCACTCGACATGCAGGCGGCGTACGAGAGCGTCTTCTCGCTGTGGGGCGCGATCATGGGCGGCGTCAATTTCTTGATGCACGGCGCCGGGTGGATGGAGGGCGGTCTCCACGCCAGCCTGGGCAAGATGGTGCTCGACGCCGACCTGCTGGCGATGGTCGCGACGATGCTCGAGCCGGTGGTGGTCAACGCAGAGACGCTCGCGATCGACACGATCGAGGAAGTCGGCCCAGGCGGCCACTTCTTCGGCACGCAGCACACTCAGGACCGGTTCCGAAATGCGTTCTACAAGCCGTTGGTCTCCGACTGGCGCAACTACGAGTCGTGGCAGGAAGCGGGTAGCCCGACGGCTGATCAAAAGGTCGATCGGCTCGTCACCCAGTACTTGGACGCCTACGAGCCGCCAGCCATGGACCCTGCGGTCAAGGCCGAGCTACGAGCCTTCGTCGACCGCCGCGTCGCCGAGGGCGGCGTCGCCACCGATTACTGATCACGTCATCGATCACGACACATACGATTGTCAACAAGGGGAATGCAATGAAGTCATCCGCACAGGTGGTCGTCGTCGGCGGCGGTGTGGTCGGAGCCAGCGTGCTCTACCACCTCACCAAGGCCGGCTGGACAGATGTCGTGCTGCTGGAACGCAAGCAGCTCACCGCAGGCAGCACCTGGCATGCGGCCGGCGGCATGCACACGCTCAACGGTGATCCCAACGTGGCGCGTCTGCAGCAGTACACGGTCAACCTCTACAAGGAGATCGAGGCAGAGTCCGGTCAGAACTGCGGCATCCACCTTCCGGGCGGCATTCAGTTGGCCGACACACCCGAACGACTCGACTGGCTGCGCATGGCCCAGGCGCGCGGCCGCTACCTGGGCATGCACATGGAGATCATCTCCATGAAGGAAGCCAAGGAGCTGAACCCGCTGCTGGAGGAGAAGTTCTTCGTCGGCGCGTTGTACGACGAGGACGAAGGCAGCGTCGACCCCTACGGCGTCACGCACGCCTACGCGATCTGCGCGAGGAACCGTGGCGCCGAGGTCTACACCGACACCTGGGTCACCGACCTGCAGCAGCGCCAGGACGGCACGTGGGACGTGATCACCGATAGCGACCACACCATCCACGCTGAGCACGTTGTCAACGCCGGCGGTCTGTGGGCTCGCGAGGTCGGCCGGATGGCCGGCCTGGAACTGCCGGTCCTCGCAATGGAACACCACTATTTGATGACCGAGCCGATGCCGGAAGTCATCGAATACAACGCAACCCACGGTCGCGAGCTGCCGCACATGATCGACTTCGCCGGCGAGATCTACGCTCGCCAGGAAGGCCAGAGCATCCTGTTGGGCACCTACGAGCAGGACAACCGTCCGTGGGCACCGCACGAGACACCGTGGGACTTCGTGTTCCAGTTGCTCCCCCACGACCTCGACCGCATTGCCCCCGAGCTGGAGAAGGCGTTCGAGCACTTCCCGCTCGTCGGCAAGGCAGGCATCAAGAAGTTCGTCAACGGGCCATTCACTTTCAGCCCCGA
>Ga0105047_10013699_pt1 | contig 12926 bp, 15 predicted proteins | sample MAT04_FD_78384 | JGI IMG/M metagenome (GOLD analysis project Ga0105047, IMG submission 78384) | Freshwater microbial communities from Lake Fryxell liftoff mats and glacier meltwater in Antarctica - MAT-04 (megahit assembly) | ecosystem: Environmental > Aquatic > Freshwater > Ice > Liftoff... | reverse complement strand
GCGGGCGGGGGCGGGTTCGGTCGCGCCAGGTCGAGAGTCACCTCCGGCGGGGCGGACGGAGCGGTGGAGGTCCGATGGGCGTCCGGAGTCGCGGGAGCGATGCGCGGCGCCGACGGCACGACCTCCGAGCTACGGCGAAGCTCAGAAGCCGTCATCGCCGCGGCCGCCAGCACCACCGCGGTCGCGCCGATCCCCACCCAGGCTCGCGAGCGATGGGCGCGCCGCTGCTGCGGACCGTGGGTTCGACCGCGCGCCTCGCCCTCGAGGCGGAAGCGGATCGTCTCTGCCGACGCCTCCGAGATCACCTCTCCGGGATCTGGGAACCAGCCGCGCACGCGCTCGGTCTCGGCCAGCGCCGCCCGACATTGCGCGCACGCGGCGAGATGCCGAGGCTCGGGATCGGAGCGCCCAGCGCGCAGCCAGGCGTCCAGCTCGGGGTGCAGGTCCATCATGTGCTCGTCTCCCTCGATACTTTGTCGCGCACGGTTCGTCGCGCCTTCGAGACGCGCTTCCACACGGCCGTCTCGGTCGCACCGAGGACCACCCCGGCGTCCTTCGCCGAGAGGCCCTCGAGCTCGCAGAGGACGAAGGCCTCGCGCTGATCCTCGGGGAGCTCCATCAGCGCGCTGTGCGCCCGCTCGAGCTGGCGCCGCGTGTCGGCGAGGTGACTCGGGTCGGCGCTGGGCGACGGGATGAGGCGCGCAAACGCCGTGCGCAAGCTCGAGCGCCGGCCGGCGGCGCGACGATGATGGCGCACGATGTTGGTAGCGATACCGAAGAGCCAGGTGGAGACGCGTGCGCGGTCCACGTCGTAGTTCGATCGGCCGCGGGCGAGCTCCATGAAGGTCGCTTGCACGAGGTCCTCGACGTCGGGCCCCCCGCCCACCAGCCGGTGGATGTAACGCGCGACGGGGCGGCGGAAGCGCTGGAAGAGCTCACCGATCGCGGCCGGATCGCCGCTGGCGCAGGCCAGCGCGATCGCCTCGTCCGACATCACGGTCGCGTCCCCGCCGGAGCGCCTCATCCGGATCACCTCGGCCTCGCTCACAGCGCGGCACCCAGGCCGTAGGACACGCCGATCTCCAGCGTCACCGCCGCGATGGCCAAGGGGGCCGGATCGACGTGCGCGACCACCCCGTCGCCGGAGCCGCCGAAGCTGTCGGGGAGATGGGCACGGCCGACCGCGGCGATCGACAGCGCCCACGCGCGTGACAGCGGCAGGTCGAACCCAGCGATCGCCTCGAAGAACACGCGGCCCTCCTCGTCGCGATAAGTTGCGCCTTCGAAGCTCTCCTTGGCGTTGGCGAAGACCACGCCGGAGCCGACGCCCATCGTCAGGCGGGCCGGATCGAGCTCGATGATCCCGCCGCCGCGCACGCTCAGTCGGAGCGACTTGCGCTCGACCGCGCTTTGCTCGGGCGCCCATGCGCCCGCGAAGGAGGCTCCGATCCAGCCGCGCGATCCCAGGCCCACCTGTATTGACAGCGCCGCGCCGGGCCAAAACGGGGTCAGCGGGTCGACGTCGACCAGCGCGCGCAGGGAGAGCCGCGACGGATCGAGGGGATCCTGCGGCGGCGCGACGGCCGGGGTGGGCTCTGGCGCGGCCGCAGGAGCGGCGATGGGCCGCGGCGGTAGCGCGCTGAGCCAGCTCTCGACCCAGCTCACGATCGCGTCCACATCGCGAACGGCGTGCACGACCAAGCGGCCATCCCGGACCAGCGTGAACGTCCAGACACCGTCTGCCCGATCGACGCGCAGCTCGACGTCGCGGCATCCGCTCGCCGGAACTGCCAGGCGACCCTCGAGCGCGTCGCGCACCTCTCGCTGGAGCATCGGATCGCCCGCCAGCCGGAGCTGGTCGAGGCAGCTATCGGCGCGCGCGAGCTCGGGCGAAGCGCAGCCCAACGAGGCGGCCAGGAGGACCCGAGCTCGTCTGGATGATGGCGTGCCCTGCATGGCGCTTTCCACATCTTACCCGGCCAAACGAATTCCTGCCCCAGCGGACGAAGATCGCTGAAAGCAGCTCCTGCGGGCAGGCTCGCGCCGCTCCGGGCAATCAGCCGGCATGCGAGCATACACACCTCTGACGACTCTCTTGATCTGCGCGGCGGCCTGCGGCGGCGCGACGAAGACCGAAGATCCACCGTGCACCCCGGTCGTGCAGCCGGCGCTGACGCTGGCGAGCAACGCCTGCGACCCGGCGACCACCACCTTCTCTCTGAGCTCGACCAACCGCCACTATCCGTTGGTCCCCGGTAGCCTGGTCATCCTGGAAGGGATCGACGAAGGGAAGCACATCCGGGTGGAGCGCAGGGTGCTCGACGAGACAGCGACCATCGCCGGTATCACGACCCACGTGCTGGAAGCCAAGGAGACGATCGACGGCGCCGTGCACGAGATCGCACGCAACTTTTACGTGGAGGCCGAAGACAGCACGGTGTGCTACTTCGGTGAGGACGTCGAGTTCTTCGAAAATGGCGTGCTCGCCAACCGCGACGGTTCGTGGCGCGCGGGTGTCGACGGCGCCAAGCCGGGGATCATCATGCCGGGCATCCCTGCGGCGGGTCAGAGCTACTTCCAGGAGAACGCAGGGCAGATCGCTCAGGACCGCGGCCGTGTCACGGCGGTGGACGGCAAGATGACCCTGGGCGGCGTCGACTACGAAGACATCGTCACGATACAGGACTCGAACCCACTCGATGCGTGCGCGGTCGAGGAAGAGAAGCTGTACGCGCCGGGGGTCGGCGAGGTCGGGGACAGCGTGAAGCGGCTGGTCTCTTTCACTCCGGCGCTGTTCGATGCCTGCGCACCCGTGACGGTGGTGGCTTCGGCGTGCGATCCGGCGGTCGCGATGTTCTCGCTGCGATCGACCAACCCATACTATCCCCTGGCGGTGGGTAGCGTGACCGTGCTGGAAGGAATGGAGGACGGCAAGCGGGTGCGGGTGGAGCGCAAGGTGCTGGACGAGACGCAAGTCGTCGCTGGCGTGACCACCCACGTCCTCGAAGCGCGGGAGCTGATCGACGACGAGCTCTACGAGATCGCACGTAACTTCTACGTCGAGGCGACGGACGGTACTGTCTGCTACTTCGGAGAAGAGGTGACGTTCTTCTCGGGCGGCCAACCGCAGAGCCACAAGGGGACGTGGCGGGCGGGCGCGGGCGGCGCGAAACCGGGCGTGATCATGCCGGCCCATCCCGCGCCAGGACAGGTCTACTTCCAGGAGAACGCGCCCGGCGTCGCGCACGACATGGGCGCGGTGATATCGAACGATACTATCCACACGCTCGGCGGGATCGAGTATCGCGCCGTGGTCACCGTCTCGGACTCGAACCCCCTCGATAGCTGCGAGAGCGCCGAGGAGAAGCTCTACGCGCCCGGCGTCGGCGAGGCAGGCGACACCGTGAAGAGCCTGGTCTCTTTCACGCCGGGGCATTGAAACCAGTAGCTCTGTGCGAAACTTCTGTTCCAGGGGACTCGGTCGCGCACCGATTCAAGGCCTGGGCCCGCGTTCGTTCGACGGCTAGGGTCCGGCCATGAAGAAGCGACTCGAAATGTCGGATGCAGGCGCGCACAAGTTCTGGGAGGTCGAGGTCTCCGACGCCACGATGACCGTGACCTTCGGCAAGATCGGCACGGGCGGTCAGAGCAAGGCCAAGACGCTCGGTTCGCCAGCGGAGGCGCTCGCGGAGGCCGCGAAGCTGATCGCGGAGAAAACCAAGAAGGGCTACGGCGAAGCCGGCGCCCCCAGCCGCAGCGAGGAGGAGCCGAAAGCCACCGAGAGCGGCAGCATCCTGCCCCCCGGGCTCGCGGCGCTCGTCGGCGGCGACTGCTTCATCGCCTCGGAAGACTCCGAGGAAGACGTGGTGCTGTTCGACTGGTGGACGGTCCCCGCCCAGGTGCGTGGCGAGCTCCTCTCCGACGTGTTCAACGACTGTGTGGTGCCGGGAGACTATCCGGCGTTGCTCGGCCGATCGACGGGGAGCTCCGAGATCGAGTGGACGAGCCGCACCTGCGTTCCGTTCGCGCTCGTCGGCGTGCAGTCCGGCACGAACAGGCTCGGGGCTGATGGCCAGGGGGTGCCCCAGTTTCACCGGATGTTGCTGATCGATGCGGCCGGGGCCGCCTACGCGATCGAGGTGGACGGCACCGCGACGCCAGCCAAGGAGCCGCCCACGATCGCCAAGAGCTGGGAGAAGCTGCGCATCAAGCGGCGCGCCCCGATCAAGACGGTCGAGGTCGGCGCGCTGCCGAAGGTCAAAGCCACCAAGCACAGGCGCCTCGTCGGGAGCTGGGGTGACTTCGTGCCGGTGCCCCGCGATCCGGTGATGGTCCGCGGGATCCAGCTCTCCGCGGACGCCAAGCTGGCCGTGCTGAGCGTCCGCAATGGAAAGGAGGGAACGCGGGTGCATCGTGTCGACACCGGCGAGCTCGTGCGCACGCTGGGCGAGAAGCCCGGCAGCGCCGCGATCTCCCCCGACGGCGCGCTCGCCGTCACGACGCAGAGCGCTTACGACGCGGGGCAAGTGCACATCGGCACCTGCTGGGATCTCGCCACCGGCCAGCAGCGCTGGTCGAAGGAGCTGCAGAAGGGCGACAACGTGCTGGGCCTGCGCATCTCGCCCAGGGGCGACCTGCTCGTGGCAGGCGCGGAGGGCAACGGAATCAAGGCGTACCGACTCGACGGCCAGCTCCTCTGGGCGCAGCCGCTTCACGAGGGGCAGTTCGAGCACCCCGCGCGAGCCGTCGCCTTCAACCCGGAAGGGACCTCCATCGCGGTCGCGGGATCCGACGGCGTGATCCGGATCCTGGCCCTACAGGACGGGCGCACCACCAAGACGATCAAGGATGACAACGCGATCCAGGACCTGGCCTGGCTCCCCGACGGTTCGCGGCTGGTCTCGCACTCCAGTCACCTCACGGCGATCTGGGACCTCGAAAGCGGCAAACAGGTGAAGAAGCTGCGCGAATGGGACCGCGGGCGGCTGGCCGGCGAGATCGCCATCTCGGCGCTCGGACTGATCGTCGGCTGCACCATCGACGGCAAGATTGACGTCTGGAATCTCGAAGGCGACGTGGTCGACCAGATCGATCTCAAAGGTAAGATCGGCGCCTGGTGCCTGGCCGCCTGCCCCGGCGGGTTCGTCGTCGGCACCAGCGGCGGGTGCGCGCTGCGCTTCGAGCTCACGCCGTGATTAAGCCTGATCAAGTGGCCGTGCCCGGCCGGTCGGTCGATCCCGGCACCATGAACCGCCGCCGTTCGTGCCCCGCGATCCTGGGTCTCCTGCTCCTCGAATTCGGCTGCGCGCAGCCGAGCGTCGGCATCGCCCCGACTCCGGAGCCGCCGCTCCCCACCCCGCTCCCGGTCCCCGAATTCGACGTCGAGCTGGCGCGCGCGCCGCGGATCACTCTGCTGCCCTTCGGGGCCGACGGCCATCGCCTGGTCTTCGCCGAGCACTTTCAATCCTTCGTTGCGCTCGACTCCCAGACCTCGACCCTCGCCTGGGCCGACGCGCGAACGGCGGAGGTTCGGATCCTCGATCAGGCCGCGCGCCCCCGAGGGAGTGTCGAGCTCTCCGCCGACGGAGATCAGATCATGTTCCGCCGCTCTTCGGCCTCGGTCGAGACGGAGGCTTCAGCCTCGGGGGTCAGCTCCCGATCGCACCCGACGGGACAACCGCCTGGTTCATCGGCCGAAACATGAGCGGCCAAGGTCCGCTGTACGAGGTGGATCTCACCGCCCGCACCGCTCGTCCGCTCGGCCGCGACGCGCACCGAGACCAGCTGGAGGTCGACCCACAGGGCCGCCTTCACTATCAAGTGTCACTGGAGGGCGGGGGCCGGGCCCTCGAGCGGCGTGATCCGAACGCCGGAGGCCAGTCGCGCGGTGGAGCCGGTGATCTCTTCATCCGAAGCCCGAGCGGCCGCTACGTCGCCTGTCCGCGTTCGACCGGCGCCCAAGAGCTCACGCTCTTCATCTACGACTTCGATCTGCAGCGCGAGACGGCGGTGGCGAGCGGACATCTCCTCCAGGATCTGCGATACGCAGCCCCGCTCGACCGGTTCCTCTTCAAGCTCGCGCGCGACGATCAGCTCCACCTCTACGACCCGCAGTCCGGGCAGAACGTCGCCCTCTTTCGGGTCAAGGGCGAGGGCGATCCGCGCCTGGTGATCATCGGCGCGAGCGGCGAGGCGCTGGCGAGCTTCACCATTCCGGCGGGGGCGGTGATCGCTGAGATGCAGATCGCGCCCGAGCATCTGGCGTACGGTCACGGGCGCTCGCGAAGCCAGTGGACGCGGGTAGTGCCGTCGCTGGCTCCGGTGACCACCAGCTTGTCACCGATCCGTGTCAGGCCGCTGGTGAGGGCTCCGGTCGACTCGATCTGCAGCGCCGGGCAGAGGCGCGCGCCGCCACCCCTGCGCCGCGCCACCTCGACGATCGAACCGAGCTCAGCGCTGGCGAAGATGCGACCCGCCCAGCTGGTCATGTCCAGCCCGGTGAGCGGATTGGGCCCGACGTCGTGGGAGACCCAGCCGCTGTCGCCGCGCTGCGAGATCCGGCGGCGATCTTCGATCGACAGCGCGCTCTTCTCGGGCGCCATGATCGCCAGATCGGCCTCGGTCCGATCGTCGAGCAGGATGCCTCCGCAAGCCACCTCGGAGATGCGCTCGTCGGTGAACGTGCCGCGGTCGTAGTGCACCAGCTTGTTCTGGCGGAAGATGAACGACAACCGGTCAGGCCCGCGCCACTCCAGATGAAACCGATAGACGCCAACCCTGGGGCACTCCGCGATCGGCTCGTCGAGCGCGGGCCAGGCCAACCTCGTGACCGCTGACTCACCCTCGCGGTAGCGGAGGATGTGCGGCGGGTGGATGCCATCGGCGTGCACCGCCAGCGTGAACAGCTCGCGCTGGCCGTTGTTTCGACCGATCGCGATGCCCAGAGCGAGCAGCCCGTCTTCGCCGCGAATGCGCGGATCGAAGGTCTGCTGGCGCACCACCCGGAGCTCACGATCGAGCTCGACATAGGTGATCTCGGCCCATACCGCCACGCTGCTGGTGCGGTTCACCGGCGACCCGTAGACGATCCACAAGTGGCCAAGATCATCGACCGCCATGCGCCAGTCGATATCGGCCGGGATCGATGGGAGCGGGATCCGACGCGACTCGGTCTCCGAAACGATGAACAGCTCGTGGCTGGCGACGATCTGCGTGCTGAGCACGACCTCGGTGGGCGACCAGGGGATGGTGCCGTTGACGGCGCCGTGATCGCCGAGATCCACGGTGACGTGATCGGCCTTCAGGCAGGGCCTGGGTTTCATGCGCTTTCGGCCCCAGGCGCCGCTGTCTCCGACGGTCCAGACCCGGTCCTCACCCAGCGTCAGCACGCGATCGGGCACCGGGAGGGGGTCGCCGATCGGATCCGGGTTCAGCGTCACCGTGCCTTCGACCACCTCGAGATCGAGCGCCTCGATCGGCCTGGTGAACAGCAACATGTCGCCGTGCACGTCTTCGGTCGTCTCGACCGGGAGATCGAAGCGCAAGCCGTCTTGCGGGAGCGACACCACCCACAGCGGAGCTCCGTCGCGCGGTCCGACCAGGAGCGTCCGGAAGCCGTCGAGCGGAGGCAGCGCGGAGTGCTCGAACCCGCCGGAACAGCCGGTCAAGACCGCAACACAAACTTTCGGGATGAGACCAGCCACTCGCATCGTTGGCGCCTCGCCATGGGTACCACCGCAGGCGCTCTCGGCCCAAGCGTCAACTCGGGCGCCGACGACGACGCCGTCGCGCCGATGCTGCGAGGGCACTGTATCTCGGACTGACCCGCCTTCTCTCCCCGCGGCGTTGCGCTGGCTCTTGTGTCCCGCTAGTCCTGCTCGGTGAGCCGCCGATACGCAGGCGCGATCGTCGCAGGCTTGTTCCTCGGAGCTCCGCTGGGGATCGCCACCTTCACGTTCGGCTACGCCAAGGGTGCCTCGTACCTGACCAACGATCCTGCGGCCTGCGCCAACTGCCACATCATGAGCGAGCAGTACGCCGGCTGGCAGAAGTCGAGCCACCACGCGGTCGCGGTCTGCAACGACTGCCACGCGCCCGCAGACTTCATCGGAAAGTACTACACCAAGGCGACCAATGGCTTCTGGCACTCCTTTTACTTCACCACCGGCACCTTTCCGGATCCGATCCGGATCCGCGATCGCAACCGCGCGGTCACCGAAGGCGCGTGCCGGCGATGTCACGGTGACATGGTCGAAGCGCTCGATCACGGCGCCGAGGAGGTCGCGTGCTTGAGGTGTCACAACTCGGTCGGGCACAGCGAGGGCCTGGGCCGCTCCTTCGCGGGGACAACTCATGACTGAACGCTCCACAACCAAGATCATCGTCATCGCCGCCGTCGCCTCCGCCATCGCGGTCGCGGTCGCAACGGCGCTCCTGGTCAACATCATGGAGCGCAAGAGCGAAGGGCAAAACGCGTTCTATCGCGTGGTGGAGCTGACGGACGAGACGACCGACCCGGCGATCTGGGGCAAGAACTTCCCCCTCCAGTATGATGGCTACCTGCGCACCGTGGATCAGGTGCGCACCCGGTTCGGTGGCAGCGAGGCGGTGCCGCGCACGCCGACCGACGCCGATCCGCGCTCGGTGGTCGCGCAGTCTCGCATCGAGGAAGATCCGCGCCTCAAGACGATGTGGGCCGGCTACGCGTTCGCGCACGATTTCAGGGAGGAGCGCGGCCACGCATATATGCTGCTCGATCAGACGCTCACCGAGCGCCAGCTGGTGACGAAGCAGCCCGGCACCTGCATGCACTGCCACGCCTCGATCTACGCGGCCTACAAGAAGCTCGGTGGGGGCGATCTGATCCGCGGCTTCGAGAAGATGAACCCGATGCCCTACGCCGAGGCGCGCAAGCTCGTGGAGCACCCGATCGCCTGCATCGATTGCCACGATCCGAAGACGATGCAGCTCCGGGTCACGCGCCCCGGCTTCATCGAAGGTATCCGCGCCCTCGAGGCCTCCCGTGGCAACCCAAACTATGACGTGAATACTCAGGCCACGCGCCAGCAGATGCGAACCTATGTCTGCGGCCAGTGCCACGTGGAGTACTACTTCAAGGGCCCGGAGAAGAGGTTGGTCTATCCGTGGGCCAAGGGCATCACCATCGACGACATCCTCGCGTACTACGACGAGGACGGGCACACGGACTTCGTCCACGCCGAGAGCGGCGCGCCGGTGCTCAAGGCGCAGCACCCGGAGTTCGAGATGTACAGCCAAGGCATCCATGCGCGCTCGGGAGTTGCGTGCGCGGACTGTCACATGCCGTACGTGCGCGAGGGCGCGATGAAGATCAGCGACCACCACGTGCGCAGCCCGCTGCTCAACATCAACCGCGCCTGTCAGACGTGCCACAAGTGGTCCGAGGCCGAGCTGCTGGGGCGCGCCGAGCAGATCCAGGAGCGCACCCTGCGCATGAGGAACGTCGCGCTCGACGCGCTGATCGATCTCATCGGCGACATCAAGACGGCGAGCGTCGCGGGCGCCAGGGGTGACCAGCTCGCCGCGGCTCGCAAGCACCAGAAGCGCGCGCAGTTCATGGTCGACTTCGTCGAGTCCGAGAACTCGAGCGGATTTCACGCGCCGCAGGAGGCGATGCGGATCCTCGGCGAGTCGGTCAACGCCTCGCGGCTGGGGCAGGCTTCCCTCCGCGCGAGGTGATCAGGGGGCTGTGCTCGACGCGCGAGTAACGTCGAGCGGGCCCGAGCGTATGGTGGGACATGCGAACGCTCGCCCTGCTGTCCCTTGTCATCGGCTGCGGAGGTTCGGCCTCCGAGCAGCCGCCCCCTCCTCCGCTGATGGGGGACGCCGAGACTCCACCGACGGGCACTCAGGCCGAGCTCGACGCCTGGCTCGCCGCGGGCAGCTACAAGTCCTGGCGCTGCGAGCCCGCGCCGCACGCCGCGCGCCCCGGCTCGGGTCACTCGGCCAACCGCATCTGCACCAACGCCAGGCAGTCGACGCACACCGGCACCGCCGCGTTCCCGGTGGGCTCCGCCGCGGTGAAGGAGCTGTTCGACGGCGACGGCGTGCTCGAGGGGTACGGCGTCTATGTTCGCGCTGCCGACGGAGACGGCGGCGAGAAGCGTTTCTGGTACGAGCGGATCGGGTCGAGCGTGATCGCCTTGGGCTTCGGGCACACCACCTGCATCGGGTGCCATGCCGGCGCTCCGAAGGACTTCGTGTTTACCGTTATCCCGTGAGAGCGCGACCTCGACCGCCCCATGAATCCTCCGCGCCCCTCCCTGCATCTGATGGGCAGAGGCGCACGACGCCGAAGGAGAGAAGTCATGTGGGAGAAGATCTTGCCGAAGAACGAGCACAACGTCGACCGCGGCCTGCGCGTCGCGCTCGGCGTTGGGCTGCTCAGCCTGGCGTTCGTTGGACCGCAAACCGCGTGGGGTTTTCTCGGCGTGGTGCCACTGCTCACCGGCCTGCTCGGGAGCTGTCCGGTCTACGCGCTGCTGGGTATGAGCACTTGCCCGGTGAAACACGCCTGAGCGAGAAGGCCGCGTTGAGCGAGACCGAGCAGATCGATCGGGCCGAGCTCGCCCGAGTGGCGGCGGGCGACCGCGCGGCCCTCACCGCGCTGGTCAAGCGCCACCAGGACGCGCTGTTTCGCTTCCTGCGACGGCTAACGCCCGACGTCGCGGACGCCGAGGACGCGCTGCAAGAGACGTTCGTGTCAGCGTATCGCCACTGCGGCGCGTACCGCGGCGAGGGGACGGTTCGAAGCTGGCTGTTCACCATCGCGCGACGAACGGCGGCGATGCGGCGGCGACGACACGTCGGCGAGCCCGAGGCATTCGAGAGCCTGGAGAGCCTCGGCCTCACCGCAGGCTGGGGATCGGAGAGCCTGTTCGAGCGCATCGCCGATCGCGAGGCGGTCACGCGCGCGCTCGAAGCGATCGCCGCCGACGATCGCGAGATCTTGGCGCTGCACGACGTCGAGGGTCTGACCGGCGCGGAGACGGCGGCGGCGCTCGAGCTCTCGCTGCCTGCGATGAAGAGCCGGCTGCATCGCGCCCGCTTGAGGCTCGCTGCGGCGCTCCAGGGAGGGATGAACCATGGCGCATGATCGCGAGGTCGCCGGTATCCGATGCTTCGAAGTCCTCGAGGTCCTCTCCGATTACGTCGACGGCACCCTCGACGTTACGCGCCGCACGCAGGTCGACGGACACCTCGCGGGCTGCTCGTGGTGCGCGAGCTTCGGCGGGCACATGGGCGAGGTCATCTCACGCATTCGCGCCGAGCGAGACCGCGTATGGCTGGACGAAGATGCGGCGAGGCGACTGGCAGAGCGGCTCTCGGCGATCGAGTAATAGCATGCGCTCTCTGGCGAACGAGGTGGCCGTCTTCGTGATGAATGGTCGCGGGTACGAAGGCTACGAATGCTACGGCGTGGTGCTGTACGAGTCAGGTGATGTCGTCGACTGGCGGGCCGACGGGCACGGTGTTCGGCTCGAGCACCGGCGGGCGCCGAGCGAGCTGGCGCAGGCGGTGATTTTCGCGGAATTGGCGGTCTCTGGCTGGTGCCGCAGCGCGCCCCCTGAAGAGATGGTGTGCGACGTTCCTGTCGAACGGGTTTGGCTGCGCGCCTGGGGAAGCGAAGAGCGCCGTAGCACTCGGCCTGAAGAAATGGAAAAAGCGAGGCTGGCGTTGGCCAACCAGACCCCAGCGCCAAACCCACTGTGGGTATGGCACCACCAGGCCTGGGCCACGCTGCGGCGCGCGCCGCGAGTCGATCCAGGAGTCGAGGCCTCGCCGGAGTTCTGCGCTCGGCTCATCTCGTGGGCCCGCGCCGTCGATCGAGACGCGCTCGCGATGCGGGCGTTGCACGGGCGAGCGAGCCGGCGGAGACTGATGCCGGTTTGCTGATCTTGGCTGCGCTGCTGACGATCGCCGAGCCCGTCGGCCCGCCGCCGTGCACGGGCGTGACCCCGCGGGTGGACGTGCTCGGGCCTGGGCCGAGCGAGAGCAACGTCCCGCTCAACACGCGCATCTGGATGCGCGCCGAAGGCCTGAGCGCCGAGCACATCCAGGTGCAGCTGCGCGAGGCGCCGGGCGACGCGCCGCTCGTTGCCGGCAACACCGATCTGTACGTGGTCCGCGACCCGTTCGCATCGCGAGTCCTCGAGTCCGGCGTCGAGGGGCGTTTGCCGCAGCTCTTGAAGCCGAACACGATGTACCTGCTCGAATGGAGCGCGCCCCGCAACGGGCTGAGCGGCGGCCACGTCTTCATCACCGGCGCGACCGTCGACGACACCCCGCCGCTGCCCGCGGTCGCCGCCGGGGCCGCGCAGGGCACGACCGCGATCGACTGCGACGCGGCGATCGGGCTCCAGATCGACGTCGGCGGGTTCGACGCGGAGTCGCTCCTGCACGTCGCCAGCATCGACGGCGCGGGGCGAGGTATCGGACGGGGAACGCAGCTCTTCGCGTTCGTCGGCGCGCCGGGCGTGATGGCGGTCGGCGAGATCGACACCTTCGATCTCGCAGGAAATCGCGCCGCCGACGCGCTCACCTTCGCTGGCACCACCACCTCGCGCCCGTTCGAGCCGGCGCAGCCCACCGGCTGCTCGACCAGCGGCGCGCCGGGGCTCGCGGCGATCGCGCTGCTTCAGGCCGTCAGGATGTTGCGCGCGATGACGAAGCGCTGAATCTCGCTCGTGCCTTCGTAGATCGTGCTCACGCGGACGTCGCGCAGGTAGCGCTCGACCGGGAACTCGTCGGTGTAGCCGTAGCCGCCGTGGATCTGGATCGCCTCCAGCGCCGCCTGGTTCGCCACCTCGCTCGCGAACACCTTGGCCATCGAGGCCTCGGTCGCGAACGGCAGCCCGGCGTCCTTCAGCCACGCGGCGTGCAGCGTG
>Ga0105047_10013698_pt1 | contig 12926 bp, 12 predicted proteins | sample MAT04_FD_78384 | JGI IMG/M metagenome (GOLD analysis project Ga0105047, IMG submission 78384) | Freshwater microbial communities from Lake Fryxell liftoff mats and glacier meltwater in Antarctica - MAT-04 (megahit assembly) | ecosystem: Environmental > Aquatic > Freshwater > Ice > Liftoff... | reverse complement strand
CGGGTTGTCGGCGAACTTGAGGTAGTCCCGGTCCGGGGTCTCGGCCGCCCGCCTCTTCAGGACCTCCGCGAGGACCCAATCGGTCGGGTCCTCACGCGCGTACCAGTCGCTCCACTCGCCCATGTCTGCTCGTTCCCCTTGGATGCGTGTCCGTGCCCCGCCCGCCGTGCGCTCTAGGCGACGACGAACTTCGGCAGCGTGATCTCGTCGGTGACGTCGTGGAACACGAGGCGCACCTTCATGCCGATCGAGACGTCGTCCGGATCGATCGACGGGTACCCCTCCTCGTCCTTGACGAGGTTCGACATCAGGCGCACACCCTCGTCGAGGTCGATCAGGGCCACGGTGTGCGGCGGGTCGCCCTTGTACGCCTTGCTCGGCCCGATGAAGTGGACCGAGTAGGTGTAGACCGTTCCGGTCCCCTTGGACTCGACCCACTGGGTCGGCTCGAGCGTGCCCGGGACCAGCGCACGGGGGTACCAGAAGGGCGTGCCGGCCGCGTCGGTCGGCAGGAGGAAGGTGTGCTCGTGCATCGCCTTCCACCAGTGGTCGCCCTCCGGGCGCATGTCCGGAAGGGGCTTGTTGTACGGAGTCGCTTCGCTCATCGTCTTCTCCCCTTGCCCTAGGCCGCCGACGGCGGTTCGCTCGACAGGACCAGCGCGCTCGTCGCGGCGAGGATCCCGCCGGAGCCCGTGGTGATGGCGAGCTTGGCGTTCGGCACCTGGTGGTCGCCGCCACCCCGGTCGGTGTCGTCGGCCTCGCCGCGCAACTGCAGAGCCGCCTCGACGATGTGGTGCATCGCGCCGAGGTGGGCCTGGCGGATCAGGCCGCCGTGGGTGTTCATCGGGAGCTTGGCGCCGAGCTTGGCGTTGCCCTCGAGCACCCAGTCACCGGCCTCGCCGGGACCGCAGACGCCGAGGCCCTCGAGGGCGATCAGCGGGGTGAAGCTGAAGGAGTCGTAGATCTCGGCGACGTCGAGGTCGTCGACCGTCACGCCGGCGACCTCGAGGGCGCGGCGGCCGGCACGGCCGAGGCCCTGGCGCACGCCGTCGACCGAGGTGGCCGAGGTGATGTACTGGTGCGAGAAGCCCTCGCCGATGCCCGTGATGTAGACCGGTTTGGTGCGCATGCCCTTGGCGCGCTCCGCGGTCGTCACGATGAAGGCCGCAGCCCCGTCGGAGACGAGCGAGCAGTCCATGGCGTGGAACGGGGTGGCGATCCACCGGTCGTTCATGACGTCCTCGATCGTGACGACGTCGCGGAGCATCGCGTTCCACTTGAGCGCGGCGTGCTCGGACTGCGTCGCCACGACCGCGGCGAGCGCCTCCTGCGGCACGTTGTGCTCGTACATGTAGCGCTGGGCGAGCAGGCCGTAACCACCGATCGTGGTGAGGCCGTAGGGGGCCTCGTACGCGCCGTGGCTCATCTCGCGCGCCATGGCGATCATGCCCGACGAGCTGATGCCCGACCGGGTGTTGTCGCCGCGCACGCAGAGCACGGTCTCGGCGAGGCCGGCGTCGATCGCGAGTGCCGCCTGGACCGCCATCAGCGGGGCCGTCGCACCACCCACCGCGACCGAGGCGAAGTAGCCGGGCTCCATGCCCAGGTAGTCCGCGAGGGTCGTCGAGTGCATCAGCGTCGACTCGACGAACGAGAACGCCGTGACCATGCCGTCGACGTCGGCGAGGGTGATCCCCGCGTCCTCGAGCGTGATCTTGGTGACCTCGGCGAGGAGCTGGAACGACCCGCGCCCCTCGAGCTTGCCCTGCTCGGTCTCCCCCACTCCGGCGATGACGATGCCCTTTCCGAGCATCCGTCGGGCTTCGCGCAGGTTGGGCGTGGCCTCGCTCATCCATCCTCCTCGTGGTCGCCTGAATAGGGCCAAACGGGGCCGTCGGCGGCGAGGTCGCGGAGGCGACCAGAGGCATCGCAGGGCCGAGACCAGGCCGGGTGGCCCGCACGGTTAGGAACGCTACCAGCGTCACGAGCAGAACGTCAAGATGGTCTATAGTCCTACTTTTTCCTGCAAATAGGGTCTTTTCAGACCCCCTGGGGCGTCGTCGGTGGCCACGCCGGTCGCGCGGCCCGCGCGCGTGCTCCTTGGTACGATCGCCCGGTCTCGAACCCCTTTGCGAAGGAGCTCCACCCTGTCCGCCACCGACCCCAACTACGACGCCGCGTCCGACACCTATCGTCAGATCTACCGCGGCCACGACAACGCCTCGGCGGTGACGAACACCGAGGGCCTGACGGTCTTCTTCGACCCGGACACCAACGAGGTCCTCGGGTTCTCGATCGCCGGCTTCGCCGCCTACTACGCCGCCCACCAGACCCCCGACGGCGAGTTCGAGGTCAACCTCCCCGCCAAGGTCCCGGCGAACCTCGAGGAGGAGATGGACTTCGACGCCGAGGCCATCCGCTCGGGCGTCCGCATCGCCGAGTTCTACTAGGCGGGGGACCCCGCACCGCTCATCGGCCCGGGGGCCGGGCCGACCATGATGCCCCCGGGACCCTTGCCCGAGGGGACCATCGGGAAGACCTTCGCCAGCGGGCTGACGTGGACGTCGACCAGCGCCGGGCCGTCCGCGGCGAAGGCCTCGGCGAGCGCGCCGTCGAGGTCCTCCGGGGCGTGCACGGTGGCGGCGTGGATGCCGTATGCCTGGGCGATCCCGGCGAAGCTCGGCTGGAACGGCGCGAAGCTCGACCCGGCGTAGCGGCCGTCCCAGAACAGCTCCTGCCACTGGCGGACCATGCCCAGGTAGCCGTTGTTCAGGATCACGACCTTCACCGGCAGGTTGTACATCTGGGCCGTCGAGAGCTCCTGCAGGGTCATCTCGAAGGAGCCGTCGCCGGAGATCACGACGACCAGTTCGTCGGGCATCGCGACCTGGGCGCCGAGGGCGGCCGGCAGGCCGAAGCCCATCGTCCCGAGGCCGCCCGAGGTGATCCAGCGGCGGGGACGGTCGAAGACATAGTGCTGCGCCGCCCACATCTGGTGCTGGCCGACGTCGGTGCTGATGATCGCGTCGCCGCGGGTGATGCGATAGACGGCCTGGACGACGTGCTGGGGCTGGATGACGCCCTCGGCCTCGTCGATGCGGTACGGGTGCTGGCGCTTCCACGCGGCGATCTGGTCGACCCAGGCGGCGCGGCGGGCGGCGTCGTGGGACTCCGGCAGCGCCTGGTAGGCCTCGGCGAGCGCGGCGAGGGCGGGTGCCGACTGGCCGGCGATGCCGATGTGGGCATCCCGGTTCTTCGAGATCTCCGCCGGGTCGACGTCGATGTGGATGATCTTCGCGTTCGGAGCCCATTCGTTCATGACCGTCGACAGCACGCGCTCGTCGAAGCGCACGCCGACCGCCAGGATCACGTCCGCCTCCTGGAAGGCGTAGGTGGCGGCGGCGATGCCGTGCATGCCGGGCATGCCGACGAACAGCGGGTGGGTGCCGGGGAACCCCCCGAGGCCCATCAGGGTCGTGTTGACCGGGATGCCGGTGATCTCCGACAGGCGGGTCAGCTCCGCCGACGCCTCGCCGCTGATGATGCCGCCGCCGGCGTAGACGACGGGGCGCTCGGCGGCGCGCAGGGCGCGGGCCGCAGCCTCGAGTTGGCGGGGGTGACCGGCACCGTCGGGGGGCCGGTAGCCGGGCATCTCCGGCTCGGTCTCGGTGTAGTCCTCGACGTCGCGTGCCCACTGGTCGACGCAGACGTCGACGAGCACCGGCCCGGGGCGGCCGGTCTGGGCGACGTGCAGGGCCTCCGCCATCGCGAGCGGCAGGTCGTCGGCGTCCTTGATCAGATACGAGTGCTTCACGATCGGCAGGGTGATGCCGACGATGTCCGCCTCCTGGAAGGCGTCCGTCCCGACGCGGGTCGCACCGACCTGGCCGGTGATCGCGACGAGCGGGACCGAGTCCATGTAGGCGTCGGCGATCGGCGTCACCAGGTTGGTCGCGCCCGGCCCGGAGGTCGCAGTGCAGACACCGGCCCGGCCCGTCACCTTCGCGTAGCCTTCCGCCATGTGCCCGGCGCCCTGCTCGTGCCGCACGAGGAACGTGCGGATGTCCGGATCGTCGTGGAGGGCGTCGAACAGGGGGATGACCGGCCCGCCCGGCAGGCCGAAGATGGCATTGACGCCGGCCCGCTTGAGGCTGGCGAGGGTCGCGTCAACCGCGCGCATTCAGATCGTCCTTCCGCCCTGTCGTGCGATGTCTGGCCGACGAGTGTAGTGGACCCGGCCGGAGCGGAACCCGTCCCGAAGGAGGCCTCACCATGAGCACCACCCCACCCGCCCCGGGCGACCCCGGCAAGCCGTCGTTCGCTGAGGAGAACGCCCTGCGGATGGCGTCCGAGTCGATCACGCACTACGACGCCACCGCGGACACCTACCACTGCTCCTACGGGCCCCCGGTGCCGGCCGTGACCGTGCACGACCCCGAGCGGGGTCTGCTGGTGCGGGTCGAGCCGCAGAGCCGTCAGGTGGTCGGGTTCTCGATCCCGGAGTTCAAGTCGTGGCACGCCGAGCACGCCGACGAGGCCGGCGAGTTCCAGATCGACCTGCCGTCGATGTGGGCGCTCAGCCCCGACGACGAACTGCCGGAGGCCCCACCCGAACCCTCCGAGGAGTGATCACGAGGCGGTCGGCGGGGGTGGTTCGGTACACTGCGCTGATCGTTTGAGCCAACCGGCACGAGGAGTCCGAATGGCGGTCGAGAGCCAGCGCGTCGAGGATTTCCGTCTCACCAAGGAGCCGTACTACCTGCCCCTCGGAAACGAGGTGGAGCTCTTCGAGTCGGCCTATCGGGCGCACCTCCCGGTGATGCTCAAGGGCCCGACCGGGTGCGGCAAGACGCGCTTCGTCGAGCACATGAGCTGGCGCCTGAAGCGCATGCTCGTGACGGTCGCCTGCCACGAGGACCTGACCGCGTCGGACCTCGTCGGCAAGTACACCCTGCGCGGTGACGAGACGATCTGGCAGGACGGTCCGCTGACGACCGCGGTCAAGGCGGGCGGCATCGCCTACCTCGACGAGGTGGTCGAGGCGCGCAAGGACACCACCGTCGTCATCCACCCGCTCACCGACGACCGGCGGGTGCTGCCCCTCGAGAAGAAGGGCGAGATCGTCAAGGCGCCCGACGACTTCCAGCTGGTGATCTCGTACAACCCGGGCTACCAGTCGGTGCTGAAGGACCTCAAGCACTCGACCAAGCAGCGCTTCGTCGCCATCGAGTTCGACTATCCGCCGCCCGACCTCGAGGAGACGATCGTCAAGGCCGAGTCCGGCGTCGACGATGACACCGCCGCCAAGCTGGTGAAGATCGCCGAGAAGGTGCGCAACCTGCGCACCCACGGCCTCGAGGAGGGTGTCTCCACCCGCCTCCTGGTCTACGCCGGTCAGCTCATCCAGGAAGGTGTCGCGCCGATCACCGCCTGCGAGGCGACGATCTGCAAGCCGATCACCGACGACCCGGAGATGCAGCGCTCGATCGTCGAGATCATCGCGACGCAGTTCTAGCGACGGGCGGCCGCACGCCATGACCTTCGGGCCTGCCGTCGGGAACGTGGGCATGTACGTCGCCCGCGAGATGCTGATCTCGGTCCCCGAGGATCAGCGCCAGACCTACCTGCGCATGGTCGAGGAGATCTCCGACCTGAAGTACCAGCTCGGGGTGGAGGTCGCGCGTCAGCTGCCGCGGCTGCTGGCCGAGGCCGACCCCGAGCGGGTCGCGCGGTACCTCTCCCAGGTGCGCGAGGTCGCGGCGACCGGATGGAAGAGCGGCGTCGAGGTCGCCAAGCAGCTCCCCGACCTCTACGACGCCCCCGACACCACCCTCGCCGGCGCCTACGTCGACATCGTCTCCCAGGCGACGGCGGGGCCGCCGGAGGACACCGAGACGACCCAGCTGGCCACCGAGCTCGATGCCCTGGAGCGGGAGCTGCGGGAGATGGAGCCGATGGTCAAGCGCGCCCAGGAGTTGCGCACGCAGCTCGCCGCGCGCGACCGCCGCGACGAGAAGCGGCGCAAGCACGCCGTCGAGCTCGCCTCCGCCCTGCCGCCGATCCTCGCCCGGCTGCGCCCGCGGTACCGGCCGGCGTACCTCGACCAGGTGCGCCAGGTCGCGGCCGCCGACCCGGAGGCGTCCCTGGAGGCGGCCGACACCCTCCTCGACCTCCTCAACGGCGAGCGCGTCTCGACGGAGGGCGCGGCGGAGTGGGTCGCCCGCGGCCTCGAGGTGCTCGACCGCAACAAGGAGGTCGGGCGCGGCTACTTCCGCCTCGGCTCCAAGTACTCCCTCCAGGTACTCGAGGAGCTGAAGGAGGGCCTGGCGCTGAAGTCCGTCGCCCGCGTCCTGAAGCTCTACGCCACCGCGCTGTCGGGCCACGAGGTCGCGATCCGCGGCACCAATGAGATGCAGGCCGTCGACGCGTACGGCGTCGACCACATCATCCTGCCCCCGGAGATGCACTTCTTCGAGGACGACGCCGGCAACTTCACGGCGTACAAGGTCGCGACGGCGCACGGCGCCGGCCGGATCGAGTTCGGCACCTACGCCTTCTCGCTGGGGGACATCCCCGACACCGTCGATCACCTCCGGGCCCGCTACTCCCAGGAGATCCGCTGAGCACCCTGCCCGCCACCGACACCGATCTCACGCGCTTCTACGCGCTGTTCCCGCAGCCGGCCCTGGCGCGGGACCTCTTCAACATCGTCGAGGGCCACCGGATCGACTCGGCGCTGCGCCGGGCGTACCCGGGCATCCGCCGCGACATGACGCTGATCCAGTCGGCGAGCGGCGGGCGGCGGCCCGAGCTGGCGACCCTCTCCGACGCGCAGGCCGTCGTCGAGGCGCTGCTGCAGCACAGCCTCGGCCTCTCCCCCGACCGTTCCGAGCTCGCCCCCGTCACCCAGACCGTGATCGCCCAGGCCGTCGCGACGCTGGTCACCGTTGAGGCGCCGGAGAGCACGGTGGGCGACGCCGCCGCCCTGACCGGGCGGCTGTACGAGATCATCGACGAGGGCCTCGCCGACCCCGGGCAGCGCACCATGCCGGAGCAGGGCCCCCAGGAGGCCGACGACACGCCTCCGCCGCCGCCCGAGGACGGCGCCTCGGAGCCCCCGCCCGCGGGGTCCGGCGTCGAGGACTACGAGCAGATGGAGCTGCCCCCCTTCATGACCCCCGTCATGGAGCAGTTGGTGCGGCCGTCGGACGCCCCCGTGAAGCGGGAGGCCGACCAGGCGGAGGGCCAGGAGGGCGGCGAGGGCGAGAAGAAGCCGCCGGCGGAGGACGAGGCCGGCGACGCCGACAAGGCGATGTCCACCAGTGAGGCGCAGTCCGGCCAGGGTCAGCCCGACGAGGTCGCACAGCAGACGTCGTCGTCCGGTGACGAGGACGCGCCCCCCGGCTCCGCCGACGGGCGCTCCGACGACGCCGAGGGCGGCGGTTCGGACTCCCCCGAGCAGACCGGACTCGCCGACGTCCCGCACGTGGAACCCGGCGCCGAGGAGGATGACCTCGGCGAGCAGGTCTTCCACTACGACGAGTGGGACTACAAGCTCGAGGACTACCGCCCCGCGTGGTGCACCCTCACCGAGCACCGTCAGACCCGCACCCAGGAGGGCTTCGTCGCGGCGACCTTCCACGAGTTCGGCGGGATCGTCACGCAGATCCGGCGCAACTTCCAGATGATGCGTCCCGAGGCCCTGCGGAAGATGCGGTACCAGGAGGAGGGCGACGACCTCGACACCGACGGCCTCGTCGAGTACGTCGTCGACCGCAAGGCGCGGGTCTCCCCCACGCCCCGGGTCTACATCAAGCGCGACAAGCGCGACCGCGACGTGACGACCGCCTTCGTGGTCGACATGTCGAGCTCGACCGACCGCAAGATCGACGGCCGCAAGCGGATCATCGACATCGAGAAGGAGGCCCTCCTCCTGATGTGCGAGGCCCTCGAGGCGATCCGCGACGAGTACGCGATCTACGGCTTCTCCGGGTCCGGCCGGGAGGACTGCGAGTTCTACGTCGTCAAGGAACTCGGGGAGCGGTACGACGACCGGGTGAAGGGCCGCATCGGCGGCATCTACGCCCGCCAGAAGACCCGCATGGGACCGGCCCTGCGTCACGCCACCCGCCGCCTCGCCGCCGCCGACTCCAACGTGAAGCTGATGATCCTGCTGACCGACGGCAAGCCGTACGACTCGGACACCTACCAGGACAACACCTACGCGCAGGAGGACACCAAGATGGCCCTGCGCGAGGCCCGTCGCGAGAAGATCCACCTCTTCTGCGTGACGGTCGACCGGGAGGGCGCCGACTACCTGCCGCACATGTACTCGGACGCCAACTTCGTGGTGGTGGACGACGTGCGCACCCTCCCCCAGAAGCTGCCGCAGCTCTACCGGCGCCTCACGACCTGAACCGGCCGGGGTAACCGACTCGCGCCACCGGGGTAAACAACTCGCGCACGGGCACCCCGGTGCGAGCCGCCTCCCCCGGTATCCGCCTCGCGCACGGGGGGATGCGGCTCGCGGACCGGGGTAAACGACTCGCACCGGCGACCCATCGGACCCGTTTTCTCCACAGGCCGCGCGCCACCACGTGCCGCCGACCGGGGTAACCAACTCGCCCCACACCCTCCGCGACCGGACAACCGGGGTAGCCGTCTCGCGCCGACCGGGGGGAACCAACTCGCGCGCAACCGGGGTAAACGACTCGCGCTGAACCTCGCGTTCTCCCTGCACAGAAGTGTTTTTCGCGTTCCTAAGGTTTAGGGTTAATAGGGGTTAGAAGAAGAATAGAAGCCACGGCCGGCCGAACCGCTGGCGCGGCCCGGCCGTGGCGCGAGCGAACTACCCCGGTTGCCGTCTCGCGATCGATGGAGTCCGACCGACCGGCGCGCAATCATCCCCTGATGGCCTCTCCGTCCCCCCGCCGCCCCGACGCCGTGCCCCTCGAGCGCCCGGGAGTCCGCCGCCGCGACGCCGCCGCGAGCACCGACGAGAACCACCTCAGCGGCGCAGAGGCCCAACTGGCGCTCTGTGAACCCGACCACCTCCGCCGCCTCGAGCAGCCCCTGAAATACGGCTTCGCGGACCGATCCAGCGCCCGCAAGGGCCTGGAGGTCGCCGCCGGCGTCGCGATCGCCGACCGTCTCGGGTCGATCCGCCAGACCGCGGGCCCGCCGATCGGCCGCCACGGCTACATGGCCATCGTGTGGCTCGGGTCGCGGTGGCTGCAGCTCGAACAGGCCGGCGCGTCCGCCGTGCCCTTCACCCAGTACCGGCTGCTCCACGACTTCGGCTGGGCGGAGTCCGGCAAGAACGCCCGCCAAGCCATCAAGCGGACGCTCCTCAACCTCCAGGAGGCCCGCTGGGAGGGCGAGGTCAACGACTCCGCGACAGGCCGCAAGACCCACGAGGACCACTTCGGCATCATCGACCGCGTCCTCTGGCCCGTCGTCTCCGACGGACGCCTGGAGCGCCTCGGCTACATCTTCTTGGGGAGTTGGTTCCTCGAGCAACTCCGGCATGAGGCCGGCGTCTACATCGACTGGGACGTCCTCCGTGACCTCCCCCCCATCGCCCGCAAGCTCTACGGCCTCCTCGAGAACGACCGGTTCGAGGAGGGCGAGGATGGTGAGGAGTGGCAGGCCTACTGGCTGGGCCCCCCGTTCTTCGCCAGCGTCGGCTCGACGTGCGCCCGGGAGCGAGACAACGTCGCGGCCGTCACGCGGGCCTGTGAGGCCGTCGCGAGTCACTCCGGCACCGGCTACCGCTTCGTGCGGGAACGGGTCGCCGTCGAGGACGGCTGGGCCCACCAGTTGATCGTCACGCGGCCGGCCGGCAGCACCGGTCGCCGCGGCCCGCGCGTCCTCTCCCGCGCCTCCTAGCAGCCGGCGTCGGGATCCTCCCGAAACGCCCATCCGTGATCCCGTGCATTGCCTCACGCATGCATGCATGCACCCGCGCAGGAGGACATGAGAACTCGCACGCGAAGATGGTCGCATGAACGCACCCACGCAGACACGCATCGTCACGGTCGCAGCGGCGAAGGGCGGGGTGGGGAAGACCACCCTCGCCTACGAACTCGCCGCGGCGTTGTCGGGGGTGCTCGTCGACCTCGACTGGGACGCCGGCGGCGCAACCCGGATGTGGGGTTTCGACCCGGCACGCGCGGCCCGGGCGCCGCTCCTCGATGCACTGGAGCGTGGGCCGGAGGGGAGACCACCCCGCCCGAAGCGCCGCGCCAACCAGCCGGCTCTTGTCCCGGCCCACCCCGACCTGTCCGCGAGCCGCATCGACGCGGACCTCGTCGCCGACTGCCTGCGTGCCTGGGCGGACTCCTTCGACGACCCGTACGTCGTCGTCGACACCCACCCGGGGGCGAACCCCCTCACCGACGGCGCCATCCAGGCCGCCGACCTCGTGGTCGTCCCCGTCGTCCTCGGGGCACGGGAGATGGACGCCCTCGAGGCGATCGTCCGTGACTACGGCGACTACCGGCTCCTGCTCGTCCCGACGATGGTCCCCGCCATACCGCCACGGAGGTTCGTGGAGCGTCTCGCGTCCCTGGCCGACGGTCGCATTGCCGTGGCGCCACCGATATCCGAGCACCGCTGGATCCGCCGCCGTCTGCGTCGTGCGGCGCTCGTGACCCAGCCCAACCCCGGCGTGCGTGTGCGCGCCGCGGCCGCCGAACTGCGTGCGGTCGCCGAATCCGTGGAGGTGGCGAGTGGCTGACCAGGCCAGCGGGATCGATCTGATGCGCCGGCGCATCGAGCGCGCGAGCCGCCAACCCCCGCCACCGCCCCGCAGCCGGCCGGCGGGTGAGGCCGCCGCCGAGGCGACCGTCGTGGCGCAGCCGGAGGCCGCCGGCGAAGCGCCCGCCGCGTCGACGGCGGGGGAGGGGAGGGACGCGTCGACGACGCGCCCCCGCCGGACGCCCGCGCCGTCGCGTACGCCGACGCGTCTGCGGCTCGCCCCGGACCTGCCCCCCGTGAACCTGGCGATCCGGGTCCGCAAGCCGCTCGACGACCACCTGGCCGACCTGATCCACGATCTCCGCCGGGACGGGGTCCGCACCAGCAAGGTGGAGCTGATCGAGATGCTCCTGTGGGAGCAGACCAGCGAGGACGCACGGGCGGTTCGTGAACGCCTCGGTGCCTTCCGCGTCGCCGCCCCCCGCGGGGCCGGCGCCCAGATCTAGCCGTTAAAGACGACCGGCCGGACCCCGAAGGGTCCGACCGGCGTGTACAGCCGACTTCGAGAAGCGTGGGCTCAGACGCCCGGGGGCTTCGGGAAGCGGTGACGCATGGTGTACTGGTACGGCGTGGCGAAGAGCAGGTCGCCGATGTCCTCGGCGGTACGCTCGATCGTCTGCGTCCAGATGGTGTCCGCACCCGGGATGATGAGGTCGAAGTTGAAGCTCATCAGACCGATGAGCTCCTTGACCGGCATCATGGCGCCGAGGTTGTCGAACGGCGTGGCCGTCAGGGCCCACGACCGGATCGCGCCGGCGGACGCCGTGCGAATCGACTCCGGCTTCAGCTGGAAGCGGTGCTGACCCTCGGTCTCGGGACGGCCCATGGCCGCCGCCGTCGCCTTGGTCACCTCGGACGGGAGGTAGGTGAGATCCCACTTCGTCGTCGTGAGGGACGGGTCCGTGATGAGCCGCAGGTTCATGCGCCCGTACTTCGGGTCGCCGTAGAAGCTGGGCTTCGCCGGAAGCTCGGCGTCGTCGTACCGGCCCGTCGCGGTGTGGATGAGGTACCCACGCCGCTCCATGGTGAAGTTGAAGTAGTCGTTGCCGAAACCGCCGTAGCCGTCGTCTTCCTTGCCACCGTGCTCCTGGGTGACGATGTAGGCGATCTTCTTCGGGAAACCGAAGGGCTCACGGCCGGCGAACACGGCAGTGTCCTGCGTGAGGTACATGTACGGGTAGTAACCCGCGTAGTACGTGTTCCCGTCGTGGCCCTTGGCCGAGACGGAAACCGTCACGCCCATCTCGCCGTACGGGCCGAGACCGGTGTGAAGGTGGTCCACGTACCAGAACTCGACGACGTCGTCCTCGAGCTCAACGCACTTCGGGAGGATGCGACGGAGAGCCGCCTCGTCCACCCGGTAGAAGAACGCTGACCAACGCGAGTTGGTGTAGGTCAGCGGGACGATGTCGTAGTCGACCAGCGGGTCCGCGATGCCCTGCGAGATGATGTCGCGCTTGTCCCGGTCAAGGGCAAGCGGCGGGGCGTCGCCCGAGTCGATCCACGGAACGCTCGTGACGTTCAGCTGCGCCATTGCGCTGTTCCTCCTTGGAATGACGTCACCGTGACGGGGAAGACCCGTCGGGAGCAGCCGCCCCCGTCACGCGTGATCACGATCTGACCTGTGCTTTACGCGCCGAGGCCGATGGGCTTCGGGAAGCGGTGCCGCAGACCGAAGCGGTACGGCTTGGCCGCGCCCGCCCAGGTCGCGTCCCGGGTGTAGGTCTCGGTCCAGGGGACCTCGCCTGCCGGGATGATCAGGTCGAAGCTGAAGGTCATGAGGCCGATCATCTCCTTGGGCGGAAGCTCGTGCCCAAGGTTGTCGTACGGCGTGGCCTGCATGAACCAGTTGATGCTCTCCGGGCTGGAGGTGCGGATCGACTCCGGCTTCACCTGGAAGCGGTGCGAACCCTCGGAGTCGGGGCGGCCCATGGCCGTCGCGAGGTCCTTGGTCACCAGCGAGGGGAGGTACACCAACTGCCACTCGGAGCTCGAGAGGTCCGGAGCGGTGACGACCTTCATGTTCATCCGCCCGTACTCCGTGTTGCCGTAGAACTTCGGCTTCGCGGAGAGATCGGCGTCGTCGTACTTGCCGGTCGCCGAGTGGAGGACGTACCCGTTCCGGATCATGAGGAACGAGTAGTAGTCGAACTGGTAGTTCTTGCCGT
>Ga0105047_10013695_pt1 | contig 12932 bp, 11 predicted proteins | sample MAT04_FD_78384 | JGI IMG/M metagenome (GOLD analysis project Ga0105047, IMG submission 78384) | Freshwater microbial communities from Lake Fryxell liftoff mats and glacier meltwater in Antarctica - MAT-04 (megahit assembly) | ecosystem: Environmental > Aquatic > Freshwater > Ice > Liftoff... | reverse complement strand
TGGGCAAACAACGTCGTCGCGTACGATACAGAAAGCCGCGACAGCCTGATCAGCAACGTCGAGACAAAAATGACCAACACGGCCATGCAGGGCTCGCGGGCGGTCTCAAATCTGGGAAGCTGGATCGACTTTGTTCCATCGAAACTGATCTCGAGTCTGCTGGGTATTTTGATTGGTCTGATGGTGCTCGGGTGCCTGCTGGCGGTGGGATGGTTTTTGTTTGAACGATGGAAGATGCGACGTCGCGCTGCCCGCATCGGGATTGACCAGCTGCCCGCATCCGATCAGGTTCGGCTGGTGCGCCAGCTTGGATTTTATGACGATCTGCTTCGCCTGCTGGAGCGGCAGGGCATTGTGCGTCCAAAACATCAGACGCCACTGGAGTTCGGCGAGTCGCTGAGCTTCGTACCGGCTGAGGCGTATCGAGAGATTCGCCGGCTGACGCGCATCTACAACCGTATCCGCTTCGGCGATGCCGAGCTGGACGCGGGTCAACGTCGCAGGCTCAACCGGGTGATCAGTGAGATAGAGCAGTCCCTGACCCAGCCAACAACCGCGACGGGATAGGGCAAATTAGCTTAAAGATTTGAGAGGAGAAGCTTCACGTGGACACGGGCGCCAGGCGAGTGTTTAAACGAAAGCGTGGCCGCTGAGGTGGGGTTCGGATCGAAGTGACACCGGCGGGTTGCACGTGCGACGATCGGGGTGATCATCACACTCCGCGTCAGCATCAATTGACCACATTCACCGGTCGGCCGGCCAAATACGCTTCGATATTTTTCGCAACCGCTGACATCAAACGTTGTCGCGCTTCGACGGTTGCCCAGGCGATATGCGGCGTGATGATGCAATTCTCCTGAGCTGGCAGGGGATTGTCCGACGTGATCGGTTCGACCGACACCACATCCACCGCAGCCGCGGCAATCGTGCGATTTTTCAGTGCGTCAGCCAAGTCTTGTTCATTGACAAGCCCGCCGCGCGCGAGGTTGATCAGGCAGGCGGTGGACTTCATACGGGACAGGGTCGAACGGTTGATCATGCCCTTATTTTGCTCGGTCAGCGGGCAGTGCAGGGTGACGAAGTCGGATCGCTCGAGCAGCGCGTCGAATGGAACAGCAGCGAAGGGGGAATAGCCTGGCGGGGTGATGACGGATCGACTGGCGGCTAGCACTTCCATCCCGAACGCGTGTGCGAGCGAGCCCACGCGACGCCCGATCCGACCGAAACCGATGATGCCCAGCGTTTTGCCGGTCAGTTCAATGGTGGGGGACAGGGTATACGAGAAATCCGGGCATTTTTCCCACTCGCCAGCCTTCACAGAATAATCGTGATAGCCCACCCCGTGACATAGTTCGAGGATCATTGCGAAGGTGAATTGTGCAACGCTGTCCGTGCTGTATTCGGGCACGTTGGTCACCACTATCCCGCGAGCACTGGCTGCGCGGGTGTCGACAATGTTGTATCCGGTGGCTGTCACGCAGATCAGTTTCAGCGCGGGCAATTTTGCCAGCGTGTCGGCATCCAGCGGGACTTTATTTGTCAGGATGACCTCGGCATCGCGTGCCCGCTCGATGATTTTATTGAGAGGCGGACGGTCGTACAGTGTGACCTTTCCCAGCCGTTCGACCGGCGTCCAGGGGTTGTCGCCGGGGTTCAGGGTGTGTCCGTCGAGGATGACGATGTTCATCATGGTGATCGGATTATCGGTGGATCTCACGTGCGAGCAATGCGGGGCAATATATTTCAGGAAGCGAAGTCGGACGGTTTTTTGCAATGCAATCGGTCATATAATGGCAATCAGGACGACGTATGGATTTATTTGGCGATGTGCGTAAAAAGAATCTGCAGAAGGTCGCGCCACTGGCCGTTCGCATGCGCCCCCGGACGCTGGAGGAGTTTGCCGGTCAGGGGCACTTCCTCGGTCAAGGCAAACTGCTGCGTCGCATGCTCGAAGCGGACCGCCTGATGAGCGTCATTTTCTATGGCCCGCCTGGCACTGGGAAGACCACACTTGCCAGCCTGATCGCACAATACACAAAGAGCCATTTCGAGCAGGTGAACGCAGCCGGCGTGGGCGTGAAGGAAGTGCGGACGATTCTCGAAGCCGCAAAGGAGCGACTGGCCAATGGTGGCAATCGCACGGTTTTATTCCTGGACGAAATCCACCGTTTTAATCGCGCTCAGCAGGATATTCTGTTGCCCGACGTGGAGGCGGGGCTGATCATTCTGGTGGGAGCGACGACGGAGAATCCGTTTTTCGCGGTGAACTCGCCGCTCATCAGCCGAAGTCAGATTTTTCAATTCACAGCTTTGACGGAAGCCGAGATCGCATCGCTGGTAAAGCGCGCGATCGCCGACAAGGATCGCGGGTTCGGCAAGCTTGCGGTGACGATTGACGACGCAGCCCTCGCGCATTGGGCGACGACGTCCGACGGAGATGCGCGTCGTGCGCTGACCGCACTCGAGGTGGCTGTGCTGTCGAGCGCTCCGTTGAACGATACAGAACGTCAGCCCGTCCATATCACGCTGGACGTGGCCGAGCAGTCCATCCAGCGTAAGGCCATCGTCTACGACGGGACCGGCGATGAGCACTACGACGCGGCCAGCGCGCTGATCAAGTCGATGCGCGGGTCCGACCCGGACGCAGCCGTCTATTGGGTCGCACGAATGCTTGAGGCCGGCGAGGATCCACGATTCATCGCCAGGCGTATTGCGATCCTCGCGTCCGAAGATATCGGGAATGCCGATCCCCGTGCGATCCTCATTGGGGCTGCAACGTATGATCTGGTGGAGAAGATCGGTATGCCCGAGGCGCAGCTCACACTCGGACAGGCGGCTATCTATATGGCATGTGCGCCGAAGAGCAATGCGTCTGCTAATGCAATCTGGGACGCGATGAAGGACGTTCGTGAGGGTCGCACGGTGCCCGTGCCCAAACATTTGCGCGACGGGCATTACGTCGGATCCAAACGGCTGGGGCATGGCGTGGGATACCAATATGCCCATGATTCTCCGACGGGATATGTCCAGCAGGATTACCTTGGCGTCGATAAAACGTATTATGTCCCTACGACAAGAGGGTACGAGGCCGAGATAAGTGAATGGATGAGAGGGCTGACGGGCGAAGCACCACGGGACGAGGAGCCATGAACGAAACGCAGGCACAAAAGACGAATCTCCGCATTGCCTTGAAGGACACGCTGGCAGGTCTGCCCGATGAGGTGCGACGTGCACAGAGCCTGGCAGCCTGTTCGCTGGTGGCCAGCACGCCGGAGTTCAGCAACGCGTCGATCGTTATGCTTTTCCTGAGTATGCCCGATGAAATTGACACGGCTGCGCTTGCGTTGAAGTGCTGGCAAGCCGGAAAGACGGTTGCAGTTCCGAAAGTCAGCTGGGATCAGAAGCGCATGCTCCCCACGGAGATGACCTCGCTGCATGCCGACGGGATGAGAACGACCGGTCGTGGATTTCGCGAGCCCATCGAGGGCAAGCCCGTGCCTGCCGGCGCGATTGATCTGGTGATCGTGCCGGGGCTCGGCTTCTCGACAATGGGCTATCGCATCGGTCGGGGAATGGGATTTTACGACCGATTTTTAGCCCAGCCAGATTTCATTGGTCGCAGCTGCGGGTTATGCTTCGAAGAGCAACTGGTCGACAGCCTGCCCGTGCTTGCCCACGACGTCCCGCTAAGCATGCTGGTGACGGGCTGCGCGATCAGGCGGTTTGCATCGAGTTATATTGGGAAATAGTCAGTAGCCCGTTACGAACGAGTGATGGTAAGAGAACAAGGAGGTTCTCCATATGAGCCGAAAGAACCGACGAATGAGCAGGCCTCTGCTGGGAGTGCTTGCCTTGGTTTTGGTAGTGGGGACGGTCGCAACCATTCACAAGTTGAAGCGCAGCAGCGCGAGCGTACCCGTGCCGGGGACAGCACAGGCAGGGACAATCGCGTCAGCCGACACGAAAACATCGGCGCGCATTGTTCCGCTGGCGACACCGACGAATAATCGTGGCGGATCAGCCGCGAACGGGGGTCCTTTGATCACCAGCACGCCGACCGCGCCGGCTGCCTCCGCCAACACGGGTTCGATCGCTTCCGTAAAGGCGACGGATGCAGTCAAACCTGTTATCGCCACTCCGGCGTCTCCGGCGATTCGAAATCAAGCATCCGATGGCTCTCCACCTGCGACGCAACCGTCATCGGGTGGGATGTCGGCGACAGGATCTTCCAACCCGTCGGCTGTACTGGCAAATGCACAGCGACTGGTCGCCGACGGCAAGTTGATCGATGCGCGCACGCTGCTCAACCGAGCCTTGGCCGGTGGCACGATCTCGGCCGACCAACAGCGGTCGATTCGCCAGCAGCTTTCTGAGATCAACCAGACGGTCGTTTTCTCAGCGAAAAAATTTCCAGACGATACCTACGCAACCACGCATGCGGTCAAGCCGGGAGATCGGCTGGCGCGCATTGCGTCGGATCATGCTCTGACGTGGGAGTTTCTGGCCCGCATCAACAACATCTCCGACCCCGCCAAAATGCGGGCTGGTGCGAGTTTGAAGGTGATCGATGGCCCGTTCCATGCGGTCGTCGATAAGTCGGACTTCACGCTTGATCTGTACCTTGGTTCGCCCGGGGAGGCAGGTTCGATCTACATTTCGACCCTGCGCGTCGGGCTGGGCAAGGAGGATTCAACGCCCGCGGGCACGTGGATCGTGAAACTGGGCAGCAAGCTCAAAAATCCCAAGTTCTGGGGAGCTGGCGGACTGGCACCCATGGAGGCCGACGATCCGCAAAATCCGTTGGGCGAATATTGGATCGGACTCGACGGTACGGACGGCGCTGCCATCAATCAGGACGGTTACGGCATACACGGTACGATCGACCCCAAAAGCATCGGTACGCAGGCGTCGCTTGGTTGCGTCAGACTCGCCGACGCCGACATCAAGCTGGTGTACGAAATGCTGGTCGAAGGCAAAAGCACAGTGTTGGTCAAGCCCTGACCGCACCGCCCGCGCGGTGCCCGACCATGTAGAGCACAGTCGCAACTACCTATTTCGCATACCGCAGTTCGATCTGAAACGACGCTGCCTGTGGGGCGGTGCTGTTGAACGTGATCGTCTCCTCCATCCCCGCATCGAGCGTGCGCGTCTGCCAACTGGATTGTTTAAGTTTGACGCCCGCACCATCGAAAAAGGTGACACGATAGTCGATGAATATTTTCAACTGTGTCCCCGCGCGGACAGGCACCTTTACGTAACGGATGGAATCGGCGTCGTCCCGCTCAATTTTTGGATCACCGATGATGAGGCGCTCCCGCAGCTGCTCATCGGCAAAAACCACAGATGCTCTTTCTGATAACGGCGGGGCCTTGACTGCCTGATGGGCGCAGCTGGCGGACATCCAAAGAGGCATGCACACCAGCAGGGTTACTGCGGTCAAACTCAGGGATGTTTTGACCATGATTGTGAACTCAAAATGTTGGCCCGCCCGCATCACTTCTTCAAGAAATTCGCCAGCAACGTTTCACCCATCTGCGTCAGGAAACTTTCCGGGTGAAATTGCACGCCTTCCAACGGCCAGGTCTTGTGACGCACGCCCATGATCTCGTTTTGATCTGTCCAACTGCTAATCTCAAAATCCGGCCCGAGCGTATTGTTGCGGATGATCAGACTGTGGTAGCGCGTGGCCGTGAAGGGGTTGGGCATACCGACGTAGAGCGTTTTTCCGTCGTGGTACATCTGGTCGGTCTTGCCGTGCATCAACCGACCGGCCCGTTCGACAACGCCACCAAAGACGTGCCCGATGCATTGATGCCCCAGACACACGCCGAGGACCGGCAGCTTCGGTGCGAAGTATCGGATGATGTCGTTGGAGATTCCCGCCTCAATCGGCGAGCACGGCCCGGGCGAGATAACGATGTGTGTGGGCTTCATCGCCTCGACTTGCTCCGGCGTGACCTTGTCATTGCGAAAGACTTCGATGCGATTCGAGCGATCAATCTCGCCCAGCTTCTGGACGAGGTTGTAGGTGAAGGAATCGTAATTATCGATGATGACAACCATGCCAAGGGACATGATAGCGATGGAGAAGTCGACAGAGAAGGTGTGGTGAACCCGGCTCTCCTGCGGACTACTCCTTTGGCGGTTGGGCGAGGATGACCATCCCTGCGGGGGGGAGGTCGATGCGGACGACGGATCGGCCGTCGTCACGTTGCTCCACGGTTTTATGCTCGACGGGGGCTTCAGTGGTGAAGGCTGATTCGTCCCACGATCCGTCGTAGAGGACGACGAGCTTCGACCCCGCAGGGTGCAGTTGCGCGTCGACAGTCACCCACGCGCCTCGGGGTGCTGAACCGTGCGTGTTGAGGGCGGCCACGACGGAGTATTCCTCCTGAATGCGAGACCATGCCATCACCTCTCCCGCCGCGGGCAAGAGATACCGCCCGTCATCCAGACTGATCTCTCGAAGCAATGTTCGACCCAGACGCAGGCACCTTCCCACCGCATCATCGCGCCTGCGCAGACGTGCGATGGCAGCGATGCGCAGGTAGGCGGGGTGATGGGGATCGAAAAAGTGACAGCCTGCTGTTTCGAACGCGCCGAAGGTGGAGCCGAACATCGACTCGCGCACGTACTGCTCGGCATTGGGGACCGTTCTACCCTCGGGGACCGGCTCGACCGCGCGGTCGTGCATGCCTTCGTTGCCGTCAAAAGCCTGCTCGGTGCCATAATATATGCACGGAATGCCCGGCGTGGCGAGCTGCAATCCGACCGCGTGCGCGACCTGCGCCCATCCGGCGGCAGAGCCGTTGTTGGCGGCGAAACGTGCGACCGGGTGCTTGCAGACCATGTCGTGATCATCCAGGATCGACACGTGATTTCGACCCAGCACGCGGATGTCACCCAACGCATCACGCCCACCAAACTGGTCGAAAAAATGCGTCGGCTCTTCCAGACCCTTGACGACGTTGGCCATCCGCAGCGGCGCGCTTTCGATATCCAGCACCGCATCGAGATTAGGGCCCGACGGCTCGACATAATTTCTTGCGATGTGCGTGTTGCCGGTTACTTCACCCAGCAGCAGAAAGTTCTTCTTGCCAATCCTGCGCGCAAATGTTCTGATCGAATGACAGAAGATGGCCGACACCTGTGGGGACATATGCTTGACAGTGTCGATGCGAAATGCGTCACAATCGCTGAGGGCGATCCAATATTGATAAACCTGGATCACGGCTTCGAGCGTCTCGCTGTTCTCGAGATTCAGGTCCTTGAACCAGAAGAAATCTCCGCGCCGAAACTCCGCGTCGGGGTGCAGCTCGCGATCGGGGTCGTCCCAATATCGGATGGAACCGGCACGCGTGAACCAGGCGAGGTTTTGAAACTCCGTCGGCCAAATGCCGTCTTCAATATCCACGATTTTGGGAATGCTCTTGCCCTCGCGCGATCGCCAGCCGTGCACAGGGTATGGCGGATCGTGACGGTAGGGCTCTGAGTCGTAGGGCTGACCATCGTGGTCATAGAAGAAATTGTTGCCGGTGTGATTGAAGACGATGTCGAGCATCACGTACATCCCTTTAGCGTGGGCCGCGTCGACCAGCTCGCGGAGCTGCTTGCGCGTGCCGATGCGCGCATCGACATCGAGGAAGTTCTGGATGCCGTACCCGTGGTAATCCTGCATGTCGATACGTTGCTTGAACACGGGCGCGATCCAGATGGTCGTCACGCCAAGGCCCTTCAGATAGTCCAGCTTCGACATCACGCCGATTAAATTGCCACCCTGATAACTCCCGCCTGCACGCATCCAGCTCTTTTTGTCCGGGGTATGATGCTTGAGTCTATCGTGACGGTCGTAGAGCGGGCGGCTGTGCTCTGCTGCATCGCTGAAACGGTCGGGGAGCAAAAAATACAGTGTTTGATCGGCCCAATCCTGCGGACTGGGATGGACCGCCGCATGTGGAACCAACTCTACCTCTGCCAGCGATCGCGGGGCGGGACTGTCGAGCAAAAAATGCATAGAGGGCAGGATACGGAAGAGGCTGGCGGATGAGAGCGCTTAAAATTCGTACGTTTCCCGGCTGAGTGTTACGACGTCCACCGCGCAATCGCAGAGGGTGCGGAGATGTGTCACGGACTCTGTCCGTGAGCCAACTGAGGTTTTGATTATGAGATTTGTAAAGGCAATTTTCTCCGGGGTTTTACGTCTGAAAGCTGACCTCCGCGTTCTCTGCGATTCTACGGCGAACTCGGTTTTGATCACGGATTGCTTTTCCGAACAACTTCGCTGCGAAAACTGTTAGAACGAAAACCGTCAGGAGCAGCAGCGCGCCGGTGACGACATGCAACGTGGCGATGTCGGCGGGCTTTCGCTTTAGTACGGTTATGACGCCGAGGGAAAATTGGAGCGTCAGCAGGACGGGCAGGAGCGCGATCGGCCAACGCAGGCCTGTCGTGGATCGAAATCTCTTGAATGCAAGGATGAACAACGCGATGACAAACGTGGACACCACGACCGCGCCGATTCTATGGGCAAAATGCAGCCAAATCTGCTGCAGCGTCACGCGATCATGCAGACTCATGGTCCAGACGCGCAGGTTGTTTGCACGCGTCAGACCTGCCTGATCAGTGGGGGGCAGGAAATGTCCGTACGCATAGGGTAGATCGGGAATCGCCAACCCCGCGCCGGTGTGACGCATCCAAGCCCCGACGACAAGTTGCCCGAAGATGACACCTGCGGTGACTGCACTCAGCGTCAGAAGCCCGCGTCCAGCCAGGGTGTCAGATGGATTTGTCGGATGGGGTGCACGCTGCCACCACGTTGATATGGTGATCACAAAAAACACCGAGAGGCAAAGAAAAAGCTGGGCAAAACAGCCATGGATTATGGCCAGGGTCAAGTTGTTTTCGGTGACGCGCAATCCACCCAGCACGCCCTGCGCGATCACCGCCAGCAGAACCGCGCCCGCTAGCCTGCGCACCCATCGGCGCGGTTCGACGAACCAGGCCCAGATGGCGACGGTCAGCCAGAGAAATCCGACGATCGATCCCATCAGCCGATGCGTATGTTCCCAAAAAATCCCCCCGATCCACTGGCTGGGCGGGAAGGTGAACATGTTATAGCCATACGAGTTCGGCCAATCCGGGACGCTCATGCCCGCGCCTTTGGTCGTGACCATCCCGCCTAAAAACAACAACGGGAGCGTTGCCAACACAGAGAGACAGGCGAGTGCAAAAAGCCCGGATGAGCGGCGACGAGGAGCCATGGGAGTATTTTAGCGACTCTGAGAACGCTTCAAACAACGCTCAAGGATGTTTCGCATGATTTGGCGCAAGGCTTCCCCATCAGGCGCATGACCGAGCGACCGATCGCAGGGGTGATGCGGGCCAATTCGATGAGGGATGAGGAGTAGCGTGCCGAGGACAGAACCACTGCCGTCGCACGACATGCCAGGCGACGCGTCCGCCAAAGCGATTGATACTGAGCGCGCAGGCGGCGTGTGTTGACCGAGCGATTTGCGGCATGCGCTTTGATGATTTCCTCCGCAGCCAATTCTGCACTTCGCAAGGCGAGCCCCATACCTTCTCCGCCTATGGGTTCTAAAGCCGCCGCTGCGTTGCCGAGTGGGATGACGTTGTCGAGCCAGCGTGATTGAACGGCAAAGCGCGGGAGGGGAGAGACCAGCCAGGGTTCTTCGCGCGAAGCGTGCCGCAGCGCTCGATCAAGCCCTGAGTTCTGCTGGCGAAACGTTTGCAGGATCGCATCAGAGTTTCCGGCGTGGGCGCGCACGATCGAGACCGGCACGTTGCAGGCGATGTTCCATCGATTGTTTTCGATAGGAGCAACCACGACATACGCGCCGGCAACGCTGAAGAGTGCGATCGCATGCCGGTCGGCATCAATGTCGCTGAAGTGCGATTTGATGCCCAGATCGCCAGTCGGTTTGGGACGGTGTTGCAAAAACGCCCCGCGGCCGTCAGCGAGCAGAATCGTCGACCCATTGATCGTCGATACTTCATTCGTCGAAAGATTTCGAACGACACCGCTCGGCGAATCGCCCGGATGAATCTGCTCCACCCGCGCTGGCGAGAGAAGCTTGGCACCCGCTTCCACGGCTGCCTGCTGGAGGAACGTATCAAGGTTTCGTCGACTCAATCCCCACATCGGTAAGTTCAGCGGAAATGAGGCTTCGGACCCGTCTTGAGCAACGATGCGCGTGCGCGTGAATTGCGTTGGCGTGACACTGAACGACCCTGCGGAGATACCTGCCCGCCTGAGCACGTCGATGGCCAGGCTGCTCAAGCATTCTCCACATACCTTGTCGCGCGGGAAAAGATGCTGCTCAATCAGCGTGACCGGCATCCCCGTGCCGGCAAGACGCAGGGCAGCCATCGTCCCTGCAGGGCCTGCGCCAATGATGAGAATCGGATGCATGCAGGACATCGTAGGTCGTGTGGTGGGGGCATGAAATTTTTAATCCGCGAAAGTTCACGAAGCGGACGAATGAATCGCGGAGATGGATGCGCGATTTGAGAGAGTTTTTTAGCTTCTGCAATTCTAGAATGGGAATGGTTCAACAGAGCCTGCCCATCTGAGTTCATCGGCGGCTGATTTTCTAATGCGTCCTTTTGATGCCGGCCTGAGTGAGCATGGGTAGGACGATTTCCATCGGCAGGCCGATGATGTTGGTGTGACTACCTGTCAGGCGGGTGACGAAAGGGTCGTCGTCCTGGATGCCGTAGCCACCCGCTTTGCCGCACCAATCTCCACTGGCCACGTACGTGTCGATCTCCTGACCCGTGAGCGTGCGCATCTGCACTGACGAAATCTGGCTATCGACGACTTCCATGCCTTTGTTTTGACAGACCAATGCGACGCTGGTGACTACCGTGTGGGTTGATCCGGATAAGCGTCGCAACATGTGGGCTGCGTCGCTCGGGTCAACTGGCTTGCCGCACAACGTGTCCCCGACGGCCACGATCGTGTCGGCAGCGAGGACCAGATCATCGGGATACGTCGACGCGACCACCCTGGCTTTGGCAACGGCGAGGTACCGAGCGATGTCCTGCGGGGACATGTCGGCAGGGTAGGCTGTCTCATCGATGTCGGCAGGGTGGACGAGAAACCGCAGACCTGCTTCCCGAAGCAGGTCTTGTCGACGGGGGGAGGATGATGCGAGGATCAGACGCAACGGGGCGAAGTTACGTACGCTGTCCTATTATCGAAAGCCGCATGGGAAGTAGCTTACTTCCCGGGTTTCAAGACCAGATCCCCTGGTATCGGTGCGCGACCGGCAGCTGTAGGGACGAACCGCACGTGCAGGGTGTCATCCACGGGTCGGATGACCGTCCCGAAAGCGATGATCGACTCCTCACTATTGAGGAACGTGACGGCTTCCCCTTCTCGGATATCTCCAGTCGGGATTCCGGTGACCGCAGCGAGGGGTTCAGATGTATGAACTGCCAATACCTGCCCGACCTGGGTATCAGGAGACACGCGCGCATAACGGGACCGGACGGCCTCGTACTGTTCGGGCGTTGCACCGGTGGGCGCGGGTGGCGGGGGTGGTGGCGGTCTCTGGCAGGAAAGCGACGCGACGGTCAGCCCCGTAAAAAGCAGGGGAAGAATCTTGAAGGTGTATCGGCGGGGACTCATATTCGCTCCTCAAACGCAAAGACGTAAATATCGATCCTGCAACGTCATCCCGGCCTGTGGGCCCGGCGATCGCGTCGCACGTCCCGTAGTAAACCATGAGCAAGGCAGTTGTTGCAAGAGTTAGTCGATCCTGCGACGGGCGAAAAGAGGGATGTTGCACCGAAACACCTCTCCAGCGGGTGAAGTTGAGGTCGGTCTGCAAAACAAAGGTTGAAGCGTCCCTGAAAACCCGTACACTTCAAGGGGTGTTTGTACCGCTTCGTCGCCCCGTCGGCGTGGGAGCGCTAGAATGCAATCGGTCTGAGTGGAGTTTTTAAACATGGCTGTCGCCAATCAAGTTGCACCTGCGGAAATCACAAGCAAAAACGGACCGCCTGAAGCATCGGCCAAGGTCGAACGTGACCGGCTGCGCATGATGATGCTGATCCGGCGATTTGAAGAGCGAACCTTCCAGGAATACACCCTGCCAGGGCAAAAAATCGGGGGATTTTGTCACCTGTATAGCGGTCAGGAAGCAGTGGCAGTGGGGATTGCTGCAATATTCCAGAAGGGGACGGACGCGCTGCTGAACGGATACCGATGTCACGGACATTCGCTCGCGCTCGGCATGAGCCCGCGGGCCGCGATGGCGGAGTTGTTCGGGAAGGAGACCGGGTCGTCCAAGGGCAAAGGCGGGTCGATGCATCTTTTCGATGCCGAGGTTGGCAATCATGGGGGGCATGGGATTGTCGGCGGGCATATTCCAATCGGGCTGGGGACTGCATTTGCTCAGTGGTACAAGAAGACCGGCGGGGTAACTTTCTGCCTGTTCGGTGATGGGGCCGTCAATCAGGGCACTTTCAATGAAGCACTCAACATGGCCAGTCTGCTGAAGGCGCCGGTAATCTTCATCGTCGAGAACAACGGCGTGGCGATGGGCACGCAGGTCGAGCGGTCGAGTGCTGAAAAAGACTTGGCCAAGCGCGGGCTGGGCTTTGCCATGCCGGTGGGCAATTTTGATGGAAACGACGTCGATATCGTCATCGCCGAGTTGAGCAAGGCTGCCGACCGGGCGCGTCGTGGGGAAGGCCCGAGTTTCTTCAGCGCGAACACGTATCGTTTCCGCGGGCATTCGATGTCGGATCCATTGAAATATCGTACGAAAGAGGAGGCCGAGAAAGCACGCCTGCGCGACCCGATTACGATTCTGTCGCAACGCCTGATCGAAAAGCGCCTGCTGAACTCCGAGCAGATCGAAGCGATGGAAGAAGAGGTAGCCAATGTGTTGAATGAGGCCACCGCC
>Ga0105047_10013694_pt1 | contig 12932 bp, 10 predicted proteins | sample MAT04_FD_78384 | JGI IMG/M metagenome (GOLD analysis project Ga0105047, IMG submission 78384) | Freshwater microbial communities from Lake Fryxell liftoff mats and glacier meltwater in Antarctica - MAT-04 (megahit assembly) | ecosystem: Environmental > Aquatic > Freshwater > Ice > Liftoff... | reverse complement strand
GTCAGCGGCAATTCGTCGAGTTTGAGCAGCGGCTCAGCGCGGTCAGGATGCCGCGTGATGGCAAAGAAGTCGGCAGCGCGAAGCAGCACTTCGCCGTCATCCACATCGGCCACGAGCCAGGTTCGCGCGTTGCAACCCTCGTGCAGCGCGTAGTCCACCAGCCGAAGGTGGCGGCGCACGCTGGTGCGCAGCCGCGCGGTGTCCAGATAGGCCTCGGTGGCAACGGCGTCCTGCTGGTAGCTCAGGTGGTCGCCGACGTAGGCCAGCAGTTCGACCAGCGTGATGCCCACGTCCGGCACATGGCGCTCGGTCCACTGCGGCATGGTCAACGCCAGGCGGTCGAGCATCAGGCGGCGAAAGCTGGCGTAGTCCTTGGCCAGGTAGTCGATCGCCGGTTCGTTCAGCACCGGCGGCGGGCACGGCGGCGCAGCGCTGCAGTCCAGGTCGCTGGGGCAACTGGCCTTGAAACTGAAATCGACCCAAACATAGCGCGGGTCGAAGCCTTCAGGCAAGTGGTCGGTGGGGCGGCCCGAGTCGTCCAGGCGGACCACGCGCAGCCGGTAGGTGGAGAAGTCGCCAGGCCGGTCTACGGTGACCAACAGGTGGTCGTCCAGACCCTCGTCGTCGGCGGCTTGGACCTGGAGGCGCAGCACGCGCAGATTGCGCTCACGGCGACCGCCTTCGATGCGCAGATGGGCGGCCGTGATCCACGCCGGCGCGCGACCGAGGAAGGTGACGGTCAGCGTCGTCTGTGCCTCGTCCACTTCGACGAAGTCCAACCCGTTGCTGGCCGCGCGACGCACCTGCTCGCGGCGGCCGGCATCGCTGGCGCAGGCCAGGGGTGTCGACGTATTCATGCGCCGGCTCCGAGCACGAATCCTTCGGTGCGCACCAGGCCGCTGTTGCGCACCGCGTATTGAAGGTTGACGCGCAAGGCGGCGTCGTCAGCCACCACGCTGAGCGCACGCACCTCGATCACGTCGCCCAGGTAGCGGTGCAAGGCGGCGCGGGTGGTGAACTCCAGCGCCGTGGCGATCTCGGGGCTGTTCGGCGCGAACACCGCGTGCATCAGCCCGCTGCCGAATTCTGGCCGGTTGACACGCTCGCCAGGACGCGTGAACAGCAGCTGTTCGATCATGTCGCGCACATGGTCGGCGTCGTCGGCGGTGGCCGTTCGGCCGGCAACGTCGAAGTGGAACGGAAAGTCGATCTGCATGGCGCGCTCCTCAGGTCCTTAGATCGCAAACACCCGCGCTTGCGGCATCACCACCAACAGGGGCGTGCCGGTGGGCGCGCACAAACCGGTGCTGCTTTGCACCAGCAGCGGCTGCCCCAGGGACAGGACACGCGTGCTGCCAGTCACCCAGCTGCCAGTCACGCACGGGCCGTTGGCCACCGGCGGTGGGGGGAAGGCACAGCCGGCCACGACGTAGGGCGTGCTCATCAGCACACTGGGTGCGCCACTCAACAGCACGCGCGGGTTGGGCACGGTCGGCGTGGCTTGCCCGCCATGCACGCACATGACTTGGGCGCCGACCTGGACGATGAAGCCGGGCATGTCAGCAGACCTCTCGGTTCCAAGGCCCGGCACCATGCCACTGGCCTTGAAACGCTGCAACGTACAGGCCAAGGCTCATGTCACCACCAACGCGCCGTTGTTGATGGTCACCGTCGGCCCAACCATCATGATGGTGGCACCCTTGCCATTGCTGAGGTAGATGCCGGAGTCGTTGACCACCACCATGGCGCCAGTCAAGCTCTTCAGCATGATGCCGCCGGTGGCCGGGGTGGGCGGCATGTCGCTGATCACCAGAGCGTGCTGGCCCAGCGTCTGCATCACGATGTTGGGCGAGACCGGCAGCCCGGCCAGGGCCAGCGGCGGAATGTCGCTCTGTGCGCCCCAGCGGCAGCCGGTCCAGATGGGGTAGTTCAGGTCGCCCTGCTCGAACTCGGCCCACACGCCGGCACCGATGGGCGGCACCATGTAGACACCCATCGGCGGGCCGGTCGGGCCGGCCAGCGGCACACAGGCCTCGGCCCAGGTGCTGGGCACCGGGCCCAGCACATCGGGAATCATCAGCTGCAGCCGGCCGCGCATTTCGGGGTCGGTGTTCAGCAATACGGTCGCGCGGTATTTGCCCAGGAAGCGGCCGGCAGTGGCGGAGGTGGTCATCGCTGTGTTTGCCTCGGGTTGAACTCGGGTCTGGCGGTCATGGCAGCACCACCGGCGTTTGCGACACCAGGCCGTCACGCGAGATCTGGAAGCTTTGCTTGTATTCGCCGGGCTTGATGCTGTGGTTGACGCTGTCGACGTAGTAGTAGCCGTCGTAGGAAAACCCGGCGCCGCGCACGCCCACCAGCAGGCGTGCGCGCAGCGGCATGCCGTAGGCCGCCACATTCAGCGAGCCGCTGCCGCTGATGGCGTCGGCGCTCTGCATCATGATTCCGAAGGCGCGCTTGGCCGCTTCGGTGGCCGACAGCCGCGTCGTGTCCTCGGCGAAGGTGATGCGCGCGGGTGGCGTGGGCCGCAGACCCAGCGGCGGATGCAGCGGGTTCAAGTCGGGTATCGGAACCGGAATCGGGATCTTCCGCGTCACCGGGTCGAGCAGGAACATCACCGTCGTCTTCTTGGCCAGCCCGTCAAGGCTGAAGCTCAGCGACTCGACGTTGGTGTCAGCGTCCATGTCGATGTTCAGCGCCGGCTGCGGAATCGGGATGCGGATGTCGGGCCCGAAGTAGGCGATGCTCTGCAGCGGCAGCGGGCCGGGCTCGACATAGAACACGTAGCCGCTTTGCTGCGCCAGCTGCTGGATGTAGGCGCGGTCGGTGCCGTCTTGCGTGTCGAAGCGGCTGGTCGGGCTGTCGACGTTCATCACCGGCGGCGGAATCACCAGCGGCACCACGCCGAAGGCCGCGTACTTGGCCAGGATGGTCATGATGCGCACGTTGTCGGGCATCGCCGGGTAAGGGATGCGCAGCTCGACGATGTCCATCAGCACGCTCAGGTCTTCGCCGGTCAGCGTGAGCGTGCCCTGGCCGGGCTGGCGGCCGGGCTGCATGTCCTGGCGCGTTACCACGCCGTCCATCAGCACCTGCGGCACGCCGCGCACGGTGGCAATGATCACCACCCGCGTGATCATCGGGTCGAAAAAGCCCAGCGGCAGCAGCGCCAGTTGCAGCGGCGAGGTCTTGCCCATCGCGAACGTGAGCTGAAAGCCGCTGCGCGTGCGCGAGGCCTGCACTTCCACGCGCTGCAGCGCCTCCATCAACGGCTGCGGCGCGGGCAGCGGCGCCGGCAGCGGGCCGATGAACAGCGTGAGCTGCGCGGCATCAAACAAGCGGCGCTCCCGGCAGGCCGTCAGGCAGCGCCACTTGCAGACGGCGCCCCACTTCGTCGGTGAGTTCGCCCGGCCGCATCGCGCGGTTGGCGTCGCACAGGCGCCAGAACAATTCGGCGTCGCCCAGGTAGCGCGCGGCCAGGTTGTCCAGCCGGTCGCCCTGCACGACGGTGTGCTGCTGCCAGCCGGCCAGGCGCTCGGGGCTGGGCACGAAGCGGCGCTTCAGGCACGCCAGTTCGGTACCGTCGGCCAGCGTGATGCGCACGACTTCGGTGGCTTGATAGCGGCTGTTGGCGGGAAAGGACATGGTGCTTGCCTTTCAGAGCTTGAACGCGGTGCCCACGTTCTGCGCGCTGTTGAACAAGTTGGTGGTGGCCAGCACCTCCTTGGTCAGCTGATGCACGAAGAACAGTGCGTTGCCGGGCGAAGTCAGCTTCAGGTCGTTGTAGCTGAGCACGCCCAGCGTCAGGTCGACCTTGGCGCGGGTTGGATTGAGCAGCGTGTCGAAGGCCTCTTCGGTGATCGACAGCGATGTCAGCCGCACCGGCAGCACCCGCGTCGGACCCCACACGAACAACACCATCGGCCCCTCGGCCGGCAGGATTTCCACGGTGCCGAAAGCGGCGGCAAGGGTGTTGATCAGCACCTGGGCGCTCTTGGGGTAGAGCATCATTTCCAGCGCCGCCAGCGTCGGTGAAATGCCGCTGACGATGGCCAATGGGTTGGCTTCGGCGAGCTGGTCGGTGGCGTCGATTTCCATCGCCAGCGTGATGGTCTCCTTCGGCGGGCCGGCCAGCCGGAACGCCTCACCGCGTTCGCCGTCGGCGCTCACGCCGCGCGGCTCCAGCCGGCGCGTCATGGTGTCGGGGTTGTACTGAAACACCACCACGCTGGCCAGCGGGTTGAAGAGGTCGACGCCGATCAAGGCGCCCTTGAGCAGGCGCGGCGCTGAAGAGGGGAAGCTGGTGCTCATGGTGTGGAGGCTGATGTCCCGCCGGTCAACGTGCCGCTGGAGCGGGTTCGGCGCGCCGCCGGGCGATGAAATCCTCTAACGTGATCAGGCTGGCGCTGCCGCGCGGCCTGACCATCCAGCGGCCGAAGTTGTTGCCGTTGGCCTGGCCGTTCAACACCTCGATGAAGCGGTCACCGTGGTCGTTGGTCAAAAGCCGCGTGCCGAAGTCGACGAAATGCAGGCTGGGGTCGCCGATGAGATCGCGCAGCACCAGCAACTCGGCCTGCAACCCGGCCTGGTGGGCGCCATCGAATTCGGCACGCGGGGCCGGCAGCCGCGCGTCCAGCGAAGGCGTGCCGATGCGCTGCGTGTAGTTGCCCGTGCGTTGACGCTCGCGCAGCAGGTGCACGAGCATGGTCATGAAGTCGCTGGCCGAACTGCCCAGCAGGTCGTCGATGTCCACATACCCCGTGAGCCACTCGTCCACCGATACCGGACCCATGTTCGCGCGGTTGGGCCCGGAGCGTCCCTGGTGGTTGGTCATGCGCATGCGAAGATCGGCCGGGCCGTTGATGAAACGCTGCATCTGGCGGTCGAACTCGCTGAGCTGGCCGCCCGCACGCACGCCGGCCAACAGCAGCCCGCCTTCGAAGCGGAAGTCCAGACCGGTGGACACCTGGTTGAGCCGCGCGATGAACTCGTCCATGCGCCCCATGCCACTGGCCTCGCCCCGGCCCACGTCGCGAATCGAGACCTGGCGTTGCACGCCCGCCGACGCCGGCGACAGCGTGGGCATGACGCCGCCGTGCGTGACAGCGCGGGCGGCCTGGTCAGCCTCGGCTTCGTGGGCCTGGCCCGGCGCGCTGGCGCTGGCCTGACGGCCACGGTCTTGTTGCACGACGTGGGCCAGTTCGTGGGCGATCAAGGTGCGGCCGGCGGCCGATGTCGGGGCGTAGCGGCCGCGCGCAAAGGCCACGTCGTGCCCCATGGTGAGGGCGTCGGCGCCGTGTGCCGCTGCCAGTTGCGCTGCGCTGGCGTCGGTGTGCACCCGGACCGCGTTCAGGTCGTGGTCAAAGCGCGCTGCCATGGCATGGCGCAGGCTGCTGCCCAAGGTCTGACCGGGGTTACGCGCCAAGGCACCCACGGGCGCAGGCAAGTCTCGTCGCAAGCCGGCGGTCTTCATTGCAGGACCCCGCCCACACGGGTACCCGCCGGCAAGCCGTCAACCACCTGCCCGTCTTCGGCCACGATCACGGTGGAGCCGACGACCACGCCGCTCCAGCGCTGGCCGGTGCGTGATGCCGCCTGCGTCACCCGCACCTGCAGGAAGGCCGACACGCGCAGACTGCCGCCATCCGTCATGGCCACTCGCTCGTAGAGGTAAAGACCGACTTCGCTGCCGACCGCCGAGCCGGTCAGATTGCCGCGCAGGATGCGCTGGTTGGCGTTCAGGACAGCCCAGCCGTCGAAACCGTCGATGGCGGCGCGCAGCAGCGCCACGGTGTGCGCGCGCTCGGCTTCATCGGGCTGGCTATCGGCGGCCATGCCGCTGCCGCTGGGCGCGGCACCCGGTGTGGGCGAAGCGCGCGCTGCCGGCGGCTGGTCAATCGCGTCCAAGCTGCCGGCGTCGCCAGCACGCGGTGGAACCTGAGGCGAAGCGCCACTGCCGGCGGCCTGTGTCCGTATCGCCGTCTGCAGCCGGGCGAGGATCTGCTCGGCCGTCTGCCCCGTCACAGGCCCCAGCCCGGCGATCAGCGCTTGCGCGCGCGCATCATCCAAGTCGATCGGCACCACCTCCAGGAAGCGCTGCACGACCGCGTCGTCCACGACCGGCCCGGCGCCGCCTGGTGCGGTCATGGCGTCGAACAGTCGGCGCAGCGGTGCTGGCGCTGCGGCCAGCCGGCCGCGCGATGCAGGCGACAGGCCTGGGAAATCGCGGTCTACATCGGCAACCGCCTGCGCCAGCGGCGCGGTGCCGCTGGCGACACCTCCCGCAGGCGCTGCGCCGCCTGATGCCGACCCGGTGCCCGCGTTGCCGGTATCGGCGCTGCCGCCGGTGGCGTTGTTCGCGCCACCGTCCGGGCCAGCGGCGGCGCCGCTGCCGCGCCCGGCAGCACCACTGCCGGAGCTGCTGCTGCGACCCGCACGGGCGCGCTCGATGGCGGCGCGTAGCTCAGCCGCAGTCTGCGGGCTGGCGCCGCTGCCGGCGCCGTTGGAAGCCTGAGTCAGCAGTTCGAGGTCCACGGCACTGAACTGGCCCGGGTTGTCGCGCACCAGCTCCATCAGACGCCGAGTCAGCGCTTCTTGCAACGGCGTCATGTCGCCGGAGGCGCCAGCACGCTCGGCCACTTCGCGCAGCGCCGGATCGGAGTCGATCAGCGCGCGCAGTTCTGGCGAGGGTGGCGTGCCGTTGCGGGTCAGCGAGTCATACAGCGCCTCCAGCGGGCTCGGGCCTGGGCCGACGCGGGCCTCGGCACGGCCGGAAGCCAACAAAAAAACTAATGCTGCCGCGCTGGCGTAAGCCGCTGCCCGACCCACCACCTGGCCCGCGACGCGGCCACCTGCGGCCTTCGCCGCTGCCGCCGCGGCGCGCCGCTCCGCCAGGTTGATGACGTTGGCAGCAGCGGCGCGCTCGGCCAGCGCCACCGCCAGGCGCTGCGAAGCCAGTGCGGCCGCCCGCTCGCCGGCAATACGCAGCGCACGCCGTCGGGCGGCGGCAATGGCCGCAGCACCCAACGCCGCGCCGCCGGCGCCAACCAGCACCGGGACCGTGAGGTCGTCGTCCCGACGGGGCGGGCGGGCGGGCACGCGCGCGGCTTCGCGCTGACGATCCTGCTCCTGTCCCTGTTCCTGCGTATCGGCACCTGTCACAGGCACGGCCGGCTGCATAGGCAGTTGCTGCTGCTGACGCTTCTCTTCCTCTTCCCTGGATTCACAAGGCGTGTCGCTGCAGCCGTAACTGACGCCTCCCAATGTGTTGACCTGGAATCCCAGCTGGCGACGTTTGACGCCCTGGCGCGCGCTGCGGCCGCGGCCGACGGTGCATTCGACGATGACAGGCGGGCCGGCCCGGTAGACCGTGGAGCGGGTCCCGTCCGCGTTCACGGCCGCTTCGAACGCGGTAAAGGCCGTTGTGAAGGTGGTGTTGAGCCGGTTCTGCACACTCTGGTAGAACCGCCAGGCGTCGCGCATGCCAGGGTCGGCCATGCTGATGCCGGAAGACTGCAGCACGAACTGCTGTGTGGCGGTGAGGCGATTGGGATCAGCGCGCATGCCACCCATACCAGCCAACGCGGCGGACAACTGCACGATCTGGGGCGCCAGTGGCCGCAGCACCTGGACATAGCCCGCTGCTTCGCGCGCGGCCAGCGCGCAGCCGCCAGCAAACTGAGTGCTGCGCGACTTGACCTCCACCACCTCAGCCCTCAGCGTGGCGCCGAAACTGATCTTCATGCCGTCTGCGCGACCGCGGTCGATGCCCCCCTTGACCGGATTGGGGGGGGTCCACACCTGGGTGATCCAGTCGCCAGGGAAATGATGAGCCAGGCCCCGCGTGACGATCAGCTCATCGAGGGCGAAGTCCTCGGCCACGCTCGTGGCGATGTCAACCAGACGCCAACTCGCACGCAGACCCCCAGCCCCACAGCCGGGCGGCTGGCCGTCCCAGCGGGGCGCGTCACACGCGCTACGCATCAGTGTGGGCATGGCCGCAGCAGCGCTTCCCTGTTGCTGAACGACGTGCGCCAGTTCATGAGCGAGCAGGCGCTGACCGGCGGCGGTGTGCGGCGCGAATTCGCCGTGGTTGAAAGCCACGTGGCGGCCCACCGTGTAGGCGCGTGCCTGCAGGCTTTGCGCCGAACGGGATGCACGCCCGTCGTCGTGGATGCGCACCGCGCCGAAATCGACCCGAAATCGGCTTTCCATCAAGTGCCGAGTGGCCGCATCGAGCGGCCTGCCGGGGGCGCGCAGCAGTTGCTCGACTTCAGCTGCACTGCTTTCCGCAGGCGATTGCTGCGCCGGCACAATTACTCTAGCTGGGATGCTGGCGTCGAGCCGGGCGTGCGGCGAAGGCGCGGCGGCCGCTGTGGCTGCGTTGCCCGACGATGCTGAAACGACCCGGTCCCCCGGCGCGCAAGCGGTCGCAGCCGAAGCGCCACGCGTGACGGTGGCCAGTGCAGGTACGCGGGTGCCGGCCATGACGGCGTCAGCGGCGCGGTCGGCCTCATGCTCCCAGCGGTCACCCGGCGCGCTGGTCTGAAGCCGTGCCTGCAGCTGGGGCGACTGGCTGCCGCAGGGACCGCAGGCCTGGCAGGACTCTTCCTGGTCGTTCGACGCCGTGCTGCTGTGCTTGCCGCTTCCGCTGCATTGGCGCTGAACCAAGGGCACGGCGCTGAAGTCGTGCGACCAGTCTGCCGCTGCGTCGGCAGCACGACCGGTGCGCGCTGGCCCCAGGTCGTCGGAGCCATCCAAGCCAGCGGCGGCTTGCGCAGGCACCCGATGCGCGGAACGCGAGAAAAGTGGCATTTGACGACCCGGGGCTCCGCCCTGGCCCTCTGCCTGCAAAGGTTGCCGGCTCATCGGACTGGCCTTGCCAGATAGCTCACAGCATTCGTCACGGCCCTGCTCCTGATCTGGATGAAAGGCCGTTGAGCAGCGCGGCGCCGATGCGCTCCCCCAGACGGCCATTCGCAGCCGGCACCGCGCCGGCTGGCTGCGCAGGCGCAGCAAGGTCCGAGGTGGCGGCAGGCCATGGCAACGCGATTTCGGCGATGGCGCCACCACGCAGCAGCCGTTCGGCCAGCCCGCCTTGCGCAAACCCCTGCGACAGCGCCTGCACCAGGTCGGCCTGCATCAGCTTCACGTCGGCACCGGGTGCGGCGTCGACGACCAAACTGTCGATGTGAAGGCGTACGATCATGGTTGCAGGCCCTGAGTCGACACTGCCGGCGCCCACCGAAAATCAGCCTCGTTGACCGGCCGCTCCAACTTTCGAAACTCGGCGCGGGCGGCCTCCAGCAACAGGTTCATCGTCACCGGCGTGGCGGCCCGGGCGGCCATGAAGGCGGCGTTGAGGGCGATGTTGTGGATGTTGCCGCCAGTGAGGTTGAGCCGCGCCAGGCGCTCGGCGTCGATCACGCCCAGCGGCGTTTCGGCCGGGAAAGCGCGTTGCCACATGCGCCGCCGCTCCGCCGCGCTGGGGTAGGGGAAATTCACCACGAAGCGCAGCCGGCGCATGAAGGCTGTGTCCAGCGAGCTTTTCATGTTGGTGGACAGAAGGGCCACGCCGCTGAAGGCCTCGATGCGCTGCAGCAGGTAGTCGATCTCGATGTTGGCGTAGCGGTCGTGCGAGTCCTTGACCTCGCTGCGCTTGCCGAACAGCGCGTCGGCTTCGTCGAACAACAGGATCGCACCGCCGCACTCGGCGGCGTCGAAGACCTCGCGCAGGTTCTTTTCCGTTTCGCCGATGTACTTGCTGACCACGGCAGAAAGGTCGATGCGGTACAGGTCGAGCTGCAGTTCGTTGGCCAACACCTCGGCGGCCATGGTCTTGCCGGTGCCACTGTCGCCGGCGAACAGCGCGCTGACGCCCAGGCCGCGGTTCATGCGCGCGCGAAAGCCCCAGTCGTCGTAAACCGTGCTGCGCGCATTCACCTGCGCTGCAATCTGGCGCAGCTGCGCCGCCTCGGCGGGTGGCAGAACGATCTGCTCCCAGGTGGCCTTGGCATCGAGCTTGTCGGCCAGCCGCGCCAGCGTCGGGCGCGTGCTCTCGAGGCAGGCACGCCACAGGCGTTGCTCGACGGTGATTCGCGTTGCCGCAGTGAGCTCGGCCGATGGCTCGTCCGGCATGGCCGCGGCCACGCTTGCGGCAATGGCCTCGATGTCGGTCTGACCCAGGTCGAATTGCGCCGCCAGGCGCGCAGAAAGCGCTGGCAAGGGCGCGACGGGTGCGGCGGCGCTTTCGCCCAGGCCCAGGCCCGGGCCCGGATGGTCAGGCGCAAGCGTTGCTTGCCCTGCAGCCAATGGGGCGACCGTGGCGAGCACCTGACGCCACGCAGCCAGCTGCTCGGCCGTGGTCGGCTTGCCGATGTCCAGCGCAGCCACCGGCGCCAGCGGCAGCGAAAGCCCGTCACGCGAGTCGATGAAGACCAGGCCGCCGGTGCGCATCGCGAAACGGCTGATGCGCGACCCCAGACCCTCGGGTGTGCTCGGGCCGGTGTCGGCCGCATGCGCGTCGATGTACAGCACCGCCGGTAGCAGCAGGCTTTCCCGGTGCCACAGCCGCGCCAGCTGCTCCAGTTCGCCCGCGTGTGCGGGCAGTTGCTCGGCCGGCAGCCGGTACAGGCGCAGTCCGAGCGCGGCCATGCACGCGGCGGCCACGCGGTGCTTGCTGTCGCGGCTGAGGCCGCGCAGCAACACCAGGCTGGGCGGCGCACCCGGCACCATGGCCAGCGGCGGCCGCGCGCCGCTTGTGCTGCCATCGCCGAATTGATCACCGCCTTGATCACCGACTTGACCGCCGTCCCGCCGTTGCGGCAAGCCGGCCACCGCCTGCGCCAGCCTGCGCAGCAGAAGATTGGCCGCATCGCGGTGTGACGGCGGCAGCAAGGCCATGGAAACCGGCGGCATCGGCACCAGCAAGGGCGCCAGCCGGTCGTCCAGGTGGTTGAGCCCCTTGACGTAGTTGACGATGCGCTCGTCGGCGCGCAGCGCGCTGGCTGTCAGCGCCCGGCCGGGCGGCTGGTTGATCTCGATGAGCCGCCAATGTCGCAGCGGGCGTTCGGGCGACAAGGCTTCCCAGGCTGGATGTGCCGAAATCACCATCGCCAGCGCGAAGGTGGGGTGGTCGCGGTCGGGCTGGCGATGCACGGCGGCGCAACGCGCTGCCGTTCCGGTGTCAAGTTCAAGCGCCACGCACAGCAGCAACACATCGCGTTCGAAGTCCGACAGGCCGAAGCGGCGCGACAACAGCAACATCGCCGGTGAAGGTTCGCCTTCGAACGACATCGCCAGTCGCGCGTCGGTGCCGTCGTTGTCGTCCTCGTCAACATTGGCCTGAGCGGCGGGGCCCTGCGCAGCGGCAGGCTCACCCGCGGATTCACCTGCGGATTTACCTGCGGATTCACCTTCAAGCGCATCCGCAGGCGCTGCGGCGTCATGGGTGAACTCCAGCCGCAGCGCCTGGGCGGTAGCGGGCACCACGCGTGGCGGCGAACGGCGGATGAAACGCGCCCATCCGGAATCGGTATTGACGGACGCAGCCGGCGCGGCAGTGAACGCGGAGCTTGCGGTGGCGGCCGTAGCTGCGGCGGCCGCTGCTGCCGGTACCGGTGGCGCGGGCGCAGCGGCCCGCACCTCATCGGCCACACCCGTCGCCGCTGTCCGCCTGGGTTGCGCGGCGGCTTCCAGGCTACGGCGCAGGCCGGCCAGTGCGGCCGACAGGTATTCGTCGTTGCGCGCCTGCCAGGCTTGCGCCACGGAGTCAGACAAGCTGCCGATTGGCGGGTCGAACATCGGCTCCAGCGTGATCATGTGATGGTCACCCGCTGCACGTCGTCGAAGGCAAACAAGCCGTTCGCGGGGTCCACGCGCACCGGCTGGCTCATGGCACCGTCCACCTGCAGCCACACCAGTTGCGCGTTGACTGCCGGCGCAGGATCGAACACGAACTGCAAGGTGTCGCCGGCGCTGGCCAAAGGCTCGGCATTGACCTCGCGCTCGCCGACCAAAAGGCTTGCCGCCTGGCCGGGCTGCACCTGCGGCCGGCAGGTGACGCTGAGGGTGACGGCGCCGCCGACGCGCGCCGCCGGGTTCGGCGCGACGGCGCTGATGCGCGGCGCCAGCAGCAACGGCCACACCGGCGAGCGCAACACCTGCGCGCCGCGCTGCACGGTGGCCACCACGCTGTACAGCCCGGCAGCCCAAGCGGTCTGCGCGGCTGCGTCGTCGGGCAGCGTCAGGGCGAGCTGCTGCGCATCGCGTTCAGACGGTGGAATGGTCAACACCAGGGCCGGCCGCGCCGGGTGAAGCAGGCGCAGGCTGAGCACATCACCGCCCAACTGGCTGCCCTGGACCAGCAGGCGCGCACCGAGTTGCGCGGCGCGCAGGCTTGGCAGGCGCGGCTGGCGCCCGGCAGACTCCACGAAACCCACCCAGGCCTCGTCCAGCCGCGGGAAACCGCCCACGCTGGCGTCGGCGCCGCGGTCGTCGTCACCACGCCGCAGCACCGGCAGTGCGGCGGCGGCCGGGGTCACGGCGTCGATCAGCACCACGCTGGCGGTGAGCAGTGTGGACAGCGCGTGCGGTGTCTGCATCAGCACCGACCACAGCCGCGACTGTTCGTCCAGCGACAGCGTGGCAGGCGTCAGGCGTACGCGGTCGATGGCCTGCCCCAGATCGGAGTCGGCCAGTTCGCTGTGGCCAAGAATGGCGTCAGCGATGTTCTGTGCGCTGAGCAGCGGTTGCGTGTGCAGGTCGCGCAGCACCGCGCCCAGCATGCGGTCGGGCTCCAGGACCTGGTCGTCGCCGTAGAACGACACCAGGTAATGCAATTCCAGTGCCGCCTGCGGGCGTTGCGCCAGTCGACCGTCGGAGTTGCGCTGCGGCAAATCGGCATTGCGCAGCGCGGCATTGGGCGTCACTTG
>Ga0105047_10013689_pt1 | contig 12934 bp, 6 predicted proteins | sample MAT04_FD_78384 | JGI IMG/M metagenome (GOLD analysis project Ga0105047, IMG submission 78384) | Freshwater microbial communities from Lake Fryxell liftoff mats and glacier meltwater in Antarctica - MAT-04 (megahit assembly) | ecosystem: Environmental > Aquatic > Freshwater > Ice > Liftoff... | reverse complement strand
GCGCCTCGCACCCTGGAGAGGGTAGCGCCTCGCACCCTGGAGAGGGTAGCGCCTCGCACCCTGGAGAGGGTAGCGCCTCGCACCCTGGAGAGGGTAGGGTGGTTCACGGTCTCATCGCAATTATAGATACTGTTGGCGAACTCATAAACCCTCCATCCCCCGGCCCCTTCCTCCCTTCAGGGAGGAAGGGGAGTAGATTTTAAGCCGGTTTTGGCCGGCTTACCGGCCAAAACCGGCAAAAAAGTAAGCTCCCCCGCCCTTGAGGGCGGGGGCCGGGGGGTGGGTGCTGAATTCGCCAACAGTATCATTATATTCAAAGGGGCTGCTACTGATACAATCTGCCATTCGTGAAGAATGGCAGATTGTATCTTTTCGGATGCTGATGATGAGCGGTAAAGCCAGAACCGAATAGGAATGAATCGCCCACAAGTTGCGGTGGACGATTCAAAACGGACACCATGGCTAACGCGCGTAGCGCCCGCGGCGGAATATATTGACAATCGCCAGCAGGATGACAGACCCCAACAGGGTCAGCAGCATGGTTGGAATCGTGATCGCATCGTTAATGGTGCCCACCTTGAAGATGGGGCTGAGGAAGTAGCCCGCCAGGAATGCACCCAGAACAGCGATGACGATATTGATCAAAAGGTTCGAACGATCGTGCATCAATTCAGTCGCGATCCAGCCTATGACTGCCGCAACCAAGAGATAGATCAGAATATTTTCCATTTTTTTCTCCTTCAGAATAGAATTTCGCTATTTGAGCCAGCAAAAATTGAGACAACGAATACCACTATAATCCCTCAGGCTGCCACTGGCTATCAGCCTGAGGCTGATTTAGCTGTAGGCCAAAGCATGCCCCGGATGTCGGCCTTTGGACTACACCCGCGCCTGATTGCAGGGCGGGGCCTGGTTGCATTTCAATTGACCCAAACCGGCTTATGTTTGGGCGCTTTATACTCAAGGGTGGGCAGTTGTGCCGAAAGTTCATTGAGATTGTCAGCCACTTGTTTGCGCACACTGCGCACCGACTTACTCGAAGCGGCTTCATCTAATCGGTTGCGCGCAACGCCCAGAGCATGTTGAGCGCTGTGAAAAAAATCGCTTTTTGCCACCTGTTTGCGCAGCATCTGGCCGGAATGATTCCAGGTAAGCCAGGCCATCAGCGCGGTTGCCAGAGCGGTCAGCGCAAAACCCACCCAGACTTTGCCGTGGCCAGACCGGCCAGAGGGTTCGTTGGGGGTAGAGATGGCTTGCAACGAATTCGTGACCACGTCTTTTCGCCCTTCAAAGCGGGCTACATCACCCAGCGAGACGATGCCCACCACCTGGTCATTCTGCACAATCGGCAAGCGGCGGATCTGATTATGGGCCATAATTTTGGCTACGTGCTCCAGGCTCCAGCCCACCTCGCCGGTGATCACTTTTGTACTCATGAACTTGCTGATGGGAGTCTGCAGCGGGTCATCCTGACCGGTGAGAGCCTGAGTTGCCAGGTCACGATCTGTCACAATTCCACACAGCTTGCCATCTTCCACCACCAACACATTGCCAATATCCCGTTCGCGCATGGTTGCGGCTACATTCGCAACGCTCACATCCGGCGCACAGGTGGCCAGGCCATGCGTCATCACTTCATATGCTTTTAACATGTTATCCTCCAGACTTGTGAAACAAACTTTGAGCCGCCATGCCCCTTCGGGCCCGAGAAGTTCATACCCGGCATAGCGCAAAGGCAAATTGAATTTTCCTCTGCCCCCTCTCCAAAATGGAAGCCACCTTTCTTAGCACTTCGCACCCCGCAGAGGGTAGCTGGTGTAAAGGCGGGAGAGGCCTTGCTTAACCCGTGTCTGGGACGGTTTCCCGTCCCAGACACGGGTAAAATTTTCGAGCAGAGATTCAGTAGATGCTCTTGCCCATTAACCGATTCTGCGGCGGCCGCTCAGGAAGTTATATGCGATCACCAGGACTGCGATCACCAACAGAACGTGAATCAACCCGCCGCCGATGTTGCCGATGAGACCCAACAACCACAAGACGACCAACACTACAACAATTGTCCATAACATGAAACACTCTCCTTACTACAATTTGAGAAACGGTTATTTGATTTAGAAACCTGAGTTCATCATACAGGCTGCACACCGCGCTGGCTATCAGCATGTTGCTGAAAAAATTGTAAGCATTGAAACCCTTGATTTGTCAGTATTTGTCCTACGCCTCATGCCAGGCGCATAAACTATGGCTATAATGAAAGCAATAAGGCTGCAGTGACGCCGCTAGGTAATTTTGTATTGAGTGCCAGAAAGGCAGGTCGGTTCGATGGTGGATCAAGCAGTGCCTTTATCCGTTGAGGAAAAACTTCATCTGCAAGCGCAGATGATGAATACGGTCGATCAGGCCATTCTGGCGGTTGACCTGAGCGGTCGGATCATTTTTTGGAACCATTTTGCCCAGGTGTTGTATGGCTGGAGCATGGAGGAAGCGCATGGCCGCGATATCGGTCAGCTGCTGGTCGCCCCGCGCCTGACAAAAGTAACGCGCGTAGACCTGGAGCAGCCCAGCGCAGACGGGAAGCCCCCTTTCTCAGGGTGGTCGGGAAAACTGCGCGTGCAGCGGCGCGATGGCACTACCTTTATGGCGCATCTCAACATCACGTTCATTCAAATCGAACAGCGCACGCTGCTCAGCATTGTGAGTATTTCAGAAGACAATCTGGAACACCGCCAGTTGCAGGAGGCCAACCGGTTGTTGACCGAGGCCGCCGCGCTGCTCAATGACGCGGTAGATTATGAAACGCCGCTCACTACCCTGGCGCAGTTAGCCGTACCGCAATTGGCAGACTTGTGCGCCGTGCACCTGATGCAAGCCGATGGTTCCATCAAGCAGGTGGTGTTGGCGCCGCCCATTACGGCCATCCAGCAAATGACCTACGACTGGCTACAAAACCAATTGCCCAATGATGATGTCGAAGGCCTGCCCGCCGTATTTCGCAGCGGCCAACCGAAATTGGTGGTCGACGTATCTGCCAACCCGTGGGCGGCACAGGCGGCGATCCAATCGTATATGATCGTGCCGTTGAGCACGCGCCCAAAAACATTCGGGGCAATCACCTTTGTGTCAGCCGAATCGGGGCGCCGCTTTGATCAGAACGCACTGGCCCTGGCCGAAAATCTGGTCGGCCATATCGCCATTTATCTGGAAAAGGCCCGCCTCTACCGCGATAGCCAGCGCCTGAATGCCGAGCTCGAACAGCGCGTGAACGAGCGCACCTTCGAGCTGCGCGGTGTGGTGAATCAGTTGAAACAGTCTGAAAGAATGATCCAGACTCTGTTTCGCATCAGCAACAAATTGAATTCCACGCTGGATATCGATACCATTCTGGATGGATTGGCGCAGGAAGCCATCCCCCTGGTCGACGGCGAGAGCGGTTTTGCCGGGCTGCGCACCGCCGACGGCATGAGCATGCACAAGTATTTTCGACAGGGCGTGGCCATTCCGTTTGAGCACACCTGGGCGGCGGGAGAAGGCATTCCGGGTTGGGTTTTGCTCAATAAAATCCCTTACGGCACCAGCGATGCGGCCCACGATCCCTATATGGGGCACGATCTGGCGATCAATGCCGATGTGCGCTCGCTCATCTGTACCCCCATCCTGGATTCTACGGGTGAGGTGCTGAGCTATTTTGACATTCGCAACAAACAGAATGGCGAGAGCTTCTCCATCGAGGATCAAGAAATTCTGATGGCGCTGGCGCCGGCGGCGTCCATAGCCATCCAAAATGCGCTGGCCTACCAGCAGCACCTGTTGGCCGAAGAAGATCTCCATGAATCGTATGAAAACCTGCGCGCGCTGGCCGCCAACCTGGAAACGGTGCGTGAGGAAGAACGAACCCAAATCGCCCGCGAACTGCACGATCAATTGGGGCAGGCGCTGACCGCTATGAAGTTCGATCTGGCCTGGCTGACCGACCGCCTGGAGAAAAAAGACGCCGCCCTGGCGCAAAAGGCCAAAACAGTCACTGCGCAGGCGGATACCATGATCAAAACCGTGCGGCGCATTTCGACTGAACTGCGCCCGGGGATGTTGGACGACCTGGGGCTGGCCGCCTCGATCGAATGGCAGGCCAAAGATTTTGAGAAACGCATGGGCATTGTGTGCACCGTGAGCACAACCGATGAAAATTTGCCCCTCACCCGTACCCAATCTGTGGCGCTGTTCCGTATCTTTCAGGAATCATTGACCAACGTGGCCCGGCATGCCAAAGCGCAAACCATCGAGGTTAACCTGGAACTGCGGTCCGACAGGATCACCCTCCAGATTCACGATGATGGGCGGGGCATTCGAAAGCAAGAAATCGTGGGGCTGCACTCGCTGGGGCTGCTGGGCATGCGCGAGCGCGCCGCGCGTTTGGGCGGCACCTTCGAAATTATACCCGTGCCGGGTGACGGAACCCTGGTCACCGTTTCCTTCCCGGTTAATCAAAGCCCATGAATTGGAGTAAGCGAATGCTCAGAATTTTATTAGCCGATGATCATGCTGTGGTACGCAAAGGCGTCAAACAAATCCTTGCTGAGGCGTTTACCCAGGTCACTTTTGGCGAAGCACAAAATGCGCATGACCTGATGGGGCTGGTTGGCAGCGAACGCTGGGATATCGTGGTGCTGGATCTGAATATGCCGGGTGGCAACGGCCTGGAAGCATTGAAACAGATCAAGAGTGACCGCCCGCTGCTGCCGGTGTTGATTCTCAGCATGTTTCCAGAAGATCAGTATGCAGTGCGCACCCTTAGAGCCGGGGCGGCGGGCTATTTGAATAAGGAAAGTGCGCCCGAAGAACTGGTGCTGGCCATTCGTAAAATTTTGCACGGCGGCGAGTATATCAGCTCGTCGGTAGCCGACGAGCTGGTTTTCTATGCCCGCAATAAGGATGACCAACAACTACATAAATACCTGTCGGATCGTGAGTATCAGGTGTTGTGTCTGATTGCTTCCGGCAAGGAAGTTAAGGAAATTTCGACCGAATTATCGCTCAGCGCCAAAACCATCAGCACCTACCGGGCGCGGCTGTTGGAAAAGATGAATATGAAGACTAATGCCGAAATCACGCATTATGCAATCCAGAATGGCCTGGTTTAACCGTTCGGACTTCCATGGACTGCTTTTTATTGAACGGATGAGGGGCCAATGCGCACGTCGTCTGGATCTTTTTTTCTGCTTCAGGTTTTCCTGAAGGAATCGAGCACCGAGTATGTTTACCCGAATTTTGATACCCCTGGATGGATCGCCGCTCGCCGAACGCGCCATTGCGCATGCCGAGCTGTTTGCCCGCATTTTTGGCGCCAGTATTATTCTTTTACAGGTTCTTGAACCGACTTCTTATCACGAAAACCCGAAAGCGGTGGACCCATTAAGCTGGCAAATCCGTAAAGTGGAAGCGGAATTGTATATGCAGGGTATTGCACAGCGCATCCGTAAAGACCTGGGCGAAAAGCCCGCGGACCAGGGCGCAGAAAGTCAGAATCAGGAGGCCAGCTCTCATAGGGTGGAGGCCACCTTTCATAGGGTGGAGGCCACCTTTCATAGGGTGGTGGATTATGCGATCCGCGAAGGAAAAACCGCGGAAAACATTGTCGACTTTGCCCACAGCGAGCATATCGACCTGTTGGTCATCAGCACACATGGGTCTGGCGGTTTGAGCCGGTGGAACATGAGCAGCGTCACTCAAAAAGTGATCAACCTGATCTACTTGCCCGTGCTGCTTGTGCGCGCCTATAACGAAACCAGCAGCGCTGAAAGCATCCAGCGCTACCGCCGCATACTGCTGCCGATCGACAGCTCACGCCGCGCCGAATGTGCCCTTTCTGCCGGGATCGAGCTGGCCCGCGGCGAAATGGCTGCCGACACCCCGCCCGGCAGCAGTGGCAACGCAGCGAAACTGCTCTTAGCCGCGGTGATCCGCTCGCCCGAAATGCCGATTCCGGAGCCTTTGCCGCTCGAAATCAGCCAACTGACGGAACAACTGTTACAGGTCAGCCGCATGGCGGTTACCAAATACTTGTCTGAGATGACCGCACGTTTACCGGTAAATTGTGAGAGCTGCGTGGTTGAGAATGTCAGCGTGGCTTCCGCCATCCAGGAATTGGCCGATCAGGAAGATGTAGACCTGGTGGTGCTTTGCGCGCACGGTTATTCTGGCCGTGTTAACTGGCCCTACGGAACCGTAACCCGGAATTATATGGAACATGGCACCAAACCCGTCCTGGTTATTCAGGACGTGTCACGTTCTCAGGTAAGGCCAACCGCGGCAGAGGATGCCGCCGAAAAATCCGGGAGACGCTAAATATGCTGGAAACGCCTGAAAATCAAGACCGAGGAGGAGACTTTTCTTTCTCAGAAAGTTCGCTTTCGTCAAAAACCGAACAAATGCAGCAAATGATCCATGCCATGGTCAGCAACTACCAGCAGGTCAGCCCTGATTCCGCGAAAACGGGAAAGCAGGTTGTTCTGGGGAGCCACGATCTCAAGCAATATGGGGTCTGGCTGGCAGAGGCATACACATATTTTCGCAAGGCTTCGAACCAGGATCTGACGATCAGCCTAGCTTCAGAATGGATGCTGGACAATTACTATATTATCCGGCAAGCCCTGCTGCAAATTGATGAAGATCTGCCCGCCAGTTTTTACAAACAACTGCCCAAGCTCACCAGCGGGCCGCTGCAAGGCCTGCCGCGCATCTATGCCATTGGGCGAGCCTCGCTTTCGTACCAAAATTATTTAATCAATGTAATCGACCTGCAAACGATCTTGATCGAAATTCAGGAAAAGGTAGCGCTGACCATGGGCGAATTATGGGCCCTGCCGATTTTCCTGCGCTACAGCCTGATTGAAACCCTGGCGCATGCCCTCGAACAGATTGTTCACCCCCACACCCCACCCGACCTGCCTGTTTTCCATGCCCCGTATAACGGAACTACCGAGCCTTTTATGGCGGGCCCTACCGTGCCAGGCGAACCGCTGGCCGGCGCCGTGGTGGCCAATATCATCCTCAGCCTGCGCGCCATTACTGACCAGAACTGGAACGACTTCTTTGAAGCGGTCAGCGCGCTGGACCGGATTCTGCGCGAGGACCCGGCCGGCTTATATCCCATAATGGATTTTAAGACCCGCGACCTGTATCGCAAAGAAATCGAGCTGCTTGCGTTGCAATGCGACCGCCCCGAAAACGAACTGGCAAAAATTACGCTCGAACTGGCGCGCGAAACCAGCAACGCAGCCAATCTGGGCGCGGCAGTGCTTTCCGCAGCCACCGACTTCCAAAGGTCACTCGACGACCCGCGCCTGCATATCGGCGAATACTTGATTGGGAAAAGTCGCATCACCTTAGAACAACGCATTGGCTGCCCCCCGGACCGTAAAACGGTGTTCAAACGCTGGGGATTGCGACATGCCAAAGGCTTATACCTGGGCAGCATCTTTTTGCTCACCGGGCTGATTCTGGCATCAATCGCGCTGGGCATGCACCTGCCGGAGGTATTGCAGAGCAGTCCGCCCCTGCAGTGGCTCGAGCCCGCCTTTCTTTGGGGGGTCGTGCTCGTGCTTGGCATTGCGCTGTGTGTGCCCATGCTGACGGTCTCTTCCAGCCTGGTCAATTGGCTGATCACCCTGAGCATTAAACCGCGCATCCTGCCCAAGCTGCACTTCAAAGACGAGGTCCCCGACCCATTTCAAACCATGGTGGTCATTCCGGCTTTACTCACGCGGCGCGAGGAAGTGGACGACCTGACGCGCCAGATTGAACTGCATTATCTGCGCAACCCAGAACCCGGCCTGTTGTTTGGCCTGCTGACCGATTTCCGCGACGCAGACAGCGAAACACTGCCAGAAGATGAAGATTTGGTGCAATACGCGGTCGCTGCGATTGAGCGACTGAACGTGAAATATGTGCGGGCGCAGCCTGACGGCGCCACTCCCTTGTTTTATCTGCTGCACCGCAAACGGTTATGGAACCCATCGGAAGGAAAATGGATGGGCTGGGAACGCAAACGCGGCAAACTGCACGAATTGAATAAGCTGCTGCGTGGTGGTCAGAATCTGAGCTTTAGCACGATCCGCAGCGATACCCCCGCCAGCGCCGCGCTGCAGCACATCCGCTTTGTGATCACCCTGGATGCCGATACCATCCTGCCGCGTGGGGCAGCCCGCCGTCTGGCCGGCACCCTGGCCCATCCCCTCAACCATGCCCGCTTCCTGGGCACAACCAGCCAGGTGGTTTCTGGCTACACCGTGCTGCAGCCGCGCATGGAGATTCACCCCAGAAGCGCCAACCTTTCCTGGTTCACGCGCATCTTTGCCGGGGATACCGGGCTGGACCTGTACACGCGGGCGGTCTCAGACGCTTACCAGGATCTGTTTGGCGAAGGCAGTTACGTGGGCAAGGGCATTTATGATGTCGATGCCTTCCAACGCTGCGTGGACGACCGTATCCCCGAAAACAGTGTGCTCAGTCACGATCTGTTGGAGGGCATTATGGGCCGCGCCGGGCTGGTGACGGATATCACCATGATCGAAGATTACCCGCCCAACTATATCGTCCAGGTGAAACGTCAGCAGCGCTGGATCCGCGGCGATTGGCAGTTGCTGCCCTGGCTGCTGCAGCCGGAGAAATTCAAGATCAAATTTTCAGCGATCGATCGTTGGAAAATGCTCGACAACCTGCTGCGCGCCATGTTCACCCCCGCGCTGCTGCTGATCTTCATCCTGGGGACGCTGTTTCTGCCCCAACTGGCCGGGTGGTGGGTGGCGGTGATCGTGATCTCGCTGGGTATCCCGCTGCTGACCAGCATGGCCCGCAGCGCCATGCAGACCCTGGGTGGTGAAAATTTCGGTGCGGCCTTTCATCCGCTGCGCTATAACCTGGTGCGCCTGGTTCTGGCGATGGCTTTTTTGCCTTATGAAGCCTATAACGCCCTGGATGCCATTTTTACCACCCTGCACCGCCTGCTGATCAGCCATCATCATCTGCTGCAGTGGACCACCGCAGCCCAAACCGCGCGCGTGTTTGGCCTGCAGGCCCACCGCAAGGCGATCTGGCTGAAGATGTTGGCCTCCACGCTGATGGCGCTGATGCTGGCTGTTGTTTTTCAATTAAGCCACCTGCTGACCGGCAGCGGCGTGGCCCCCGCCTTAACCTTTGCCGGTCCGCTGCTGCTGCTGTGGATGTTTGCGCCGGTAATCGCCCAATGGATCGAACGGCCGATCCGGCAGCGCACGATTGCGCTGAGCGCAGCCCAGGCCGGGCTCTTTCGCCAGGTTGCCCGGCGCACCTGGGGCTTCTTTGAGCGTTTTGTAGGTCCAGAAGATCACTGGCTGCCGCCCGACCACTTCCAGGAAGCACCCGTGGGGATCATTGCCCACCATACCTCACCCTCCAATATTGGCCTGCTGTTTACCTCCAACCTGGCTGCGTACGATCTGGGCTACCTCGATCAGCTCGGCCTGGCGACCCGCCTGGCGACCAGCATGGATTCGCTGGACCAGTTGGAACGTTTCCGCGGGCACTTTTTAAACTGGTACGACACGCTGACCCTGCAGCCGCTGCGCCCACGCTATATTTCGACCGTCGACAGCGGCAACCTGGCGGCCAGCCTGATCGTGACGGCCCAGGCCTGTAAGAGCATGCCCGACGAACGCATTTTTCGCTGGGATCTGTGGCAGGGCTACCTGGATACTCTGGCCAACCTGACCGAGACCCTGGCGGGCATCCGCCGGGCCGAATTTGAAAGCCAGGTGACAGAGATCAACCGCCGCATCGCGGAGATGCATACGCAAATTCTGGGGGCACGCCTGGAAACAACCCACTGGTATGCCTTATTCCTCAACGCCAGCGGCCCGTTCTGGCAGGATCTTTCCGAACGCCTGATCAACCTGGTCAAGGTGGCGCGCTCGCCTTTTGACCTGGAGATGCTGCGCAAACTGCAAGAAGTGGCGGCCCAGGTAGAACGCCATCACCTGGCCATCCGGCGCACACTGGCCGAACTGGTCCCCTGGATTCCGCTGCTGGAGCGAGCCCCCGCGCTGCTGGCTGACCCACAATTTTTGCCGGCACTGAGCCTGCTGCGTACACATATCCCCTATAACCTGGCGCTTGGCCAGATCTGCGCCAGTTCTACAGCCGCCCGGGCAGATATCGCCACCTTACGCGATCTGCTGCCCCCACCTGCCCCCATGCCCCTGCAGAGACGTGGCAGCGGCGAGGCCACCCTTCTTGGCGCCTCGCACCCTGGAGAGGGTAGCGCCTCGCACCCTGGAGAGGGTAGCGTGACAGACGAAATTACCCCCGCCCGCGCCGCTGCGCAGTGGTTAGACACGCTGGAGCAGGCCCTGGTACAGGCTGGCAAAAATGGGGATGAGCTGACCCAGCGCTACGCTCAGCTTGCGCAGCGCTGCGAAAAATTTGTGGAGGAGATGGATTTCCGCTTCCTTTATCATCCTCAGCGGCGCGTGTTCCACATTGGCTTTAACCTGGATGCCGGGCAGCTCGACCACAACTACTACGATCTGTTGGCCTCAGAGGCGCGCATCGCTTCGATCATTGCCCTGGCCAAAGGCGAGGTGCCCCAGACGCACTGGATGCAGCTCGGCCGGCCGCTCACGCGGGTGGAAGGCATGTATGTGCTGCTTTCGTGGAGCGCGACCATGTTTGAATACTTGATGCCGCCGCTCTTCTTGCGCTCTTACCCCGGCACCCTGCTGGCCGACAGCTCCCAGGGTGCAGTCGTGCAGCAAATCGCCTATGGAAAGGCCAAGGGCGTGCCGTGGGGCATCTCGGAATCCGGTTTTTACCGCTTTGACGGCAATCAAAATTACCAGTACCGCGCTTTTGGGGTGCCCGGGCTGGGTTTTAAGCGCGGATTGGGCGACGACCTGGTGATTGCCCCGTATGCCTCGCTGATGGCGATCGCCTACGACCCGCAAGCAGTGGCCGAAAACCTGACGCATCTGCTGGAGCATAACAGCTTTGGCCTGTACGGCCTGTACGAGGCGCTTGATTTCACGGCTGACCGGCTGCTGGTGGGCGAATCGTCCACTGTGGTGCGCGAGTATATGGCGCATCACCAGGGCATGATTATGATGGCGCTGGTGAACTATTTCCACAAAGACATCATGGTCAATCGCATGCACACCGACCCGCGCATTCAGAGTGTCGAACTGCTGCTGCAGGAGCAGATCCCGCAGGCCGTTCCGCTGCAAAATCCGTATGCCGAGGACGTGAAGGGCATTCAGCGCCTGACGGCCGCCCCGGTGGAAATCGAAGGCTGGAGCGTGCCGGTGCAGACCGCCATCCCCCAGGTTAATTTGCTCTCCAATGGCCATTACGGAGTGCTGCTTTCCAATATGGGCGGCGGTTACAGCACCTGGCGCGGCATGGAACTGACCCGCTGGCAGGCCGACGGGGTGCTGGACTCGTGGGGAACCTGGATCTACATTCAGGATATGAATTCCAGCAGCGGCAGTGAAGCCGGGATGTGGAAGCCACCTTTCTCAGGGTGGAAGCCACCTTTCTCAGGGTGGTCGGCCGGGTTTCAACCCATCCCAGGCGATTCGGCCCAAATGAAGGTGACCTTCTTCGCCCATATGGCGGTTTTCCGGCGCACCCAGAACGATATTTCCTCCACCATGGAAGTCACGGTGTGCCCCGAAGACCCGGTTGAGATCCGCCGCCTGCATTTGCATAACACCAGCGGCCAGGTGCGCCGCCTGCGCCTGACCTCTTACGGGGAAGTGATCCTCACTCAGCAGGCGGCAGACAGCCGCCATCCAGCTTTCAACAAGCTGTTTATCGAGAGTGAGTTTGTTGCGGAACTCAACCTGCAAATCTTCACCCGGCGCCCCCGCTCCAGTGAGGAAGGTCCCGTCTTCATGGCTCACATGCTGGTAGAAGGCCCCCTGACGGGCGCCGAAAGCAAGGGGAAATTCCCAATGAGCCGGCCGGCGGTCCGCCATGAAGCCGACCGCAGCCGCTTCATTGGCCGCGGCGGGACACTGCGCAGCCCGGCCGCGCTCGTTTCTGAGCAGTATCTCAGCGGAACCAGCGGAGCCACGCTGGACCCGATCTTTGCCCTGGGACAGGAAGTGTCGCTGAACCCTCATGAAATTACGGAACTGGCCTATCTGACCTTCGCGGGAGACAGCCGCGAAGCGTTGCTGGCCATCGCCAGGCGCTATAGCAGTTGGTCGCTGATCGAGCGCTCCTTCCACCAGTCGAACATTGCTGCGCAGACCTGGTTGGGCAAGCAGGGCTATAATTCGGTGGCGTTCAAGAACACGCTGAAGGTGCTTTCAACCCTGCTGTACCCGTTTAAGGTCGTGCGCGCTGCCCCAGAAACCATCGCTGCCAACGTGCTCGGCCAGTCTGGGTTATGGCGCTTTGGCATTTCAGGCGATTATCCCATTTTGCTGGTGGATCTGAAGGACCCCAAGCAGGTCGACCTGATCCGCGAGGTGCTGCAAGTGCATGAATTCTTGCGCAGCCGCCGCTTAATGGTGGATGTGGTCATTCTTAATCACCAGCAGACCGAATACGGCGCCGAGCTGCATGAGATGCTCTTCCGCATGGTCAGCCGCTTGAAATGCGAGCAGTGGTTGAACCAACGCGGCGGCATCTTCATCCTGTATGCCGACCAGATGAATGCGCAGGAGCTCACCCTGCTGCAAACCGCGGGACGCTACCTCTTCACGGGGGAACTCGGCAGCATGGAAAATCAGATGCCGGTAGAACGCATTCAGGTGCATCATCTGCCCGAATTCATGCCCACCCGTTCCACCGAAGACCCGGTCCTGCCGGAGGCTACCTTTCTTAGCGCCTCGCACCCTGGAGAGGGTAGCGCCTCGCACCCTGGAGAGGGTAGCGCCTCGCACCCTGGAGAGGGTAG
>Ga0105047_10013687_pt1 | contig 12935 bp, 12 predicted proteins | sample MAT04_FD_78384 | JGI IMG/M metagenome (GOLD analysis project Ga0105047, IMG submission 78384) | Freshwater microbial communities from Lake Fryxell liftoff mats and glacier meltwater in Antarctica - MAT-04 (megahit assembly) | ecosystem: Environmental > Aquatic > Freshwater > Ice > Liftoff... | reverse complement strand
GCGGGGCTTGCCGCCCTTACCGAGGGCGCCCTTGACCCATTGATAGAAGGGATGTGCGCGCCGGCCGACGACATCGGTTTTGGCCGTCATCGGGAAATCGACCCCGTAGGTGAGGCTGCAGAAATGGGCGATCTGGCTGTCCGTACCCGGCTCCTGGCCGAAGAAATTGTTGGCCGGAACGCCCAGCACCACCAGACCGTGATCCTTGTACTGCGACCAAAGCGCCTCGAGGCCTGCGTATTGCCGCGTGAACCCACACTTGGAAGCGGTGTTGACCACCAGGATCGGCTTGCCCTTGAACTGGACGAGGGGGAGAGGACCGCCGTCGATGGCGTGGAACTCGAAGTCGTGGGCGGTGGCCATGGGATTTTCCGCGGTTCAGTGGGTCTGGCCCGCAGCCTCCTCCACCCGAAGCGCAAGGTCCAGAGCCCGGGCGGCTTCTTCGCCGGTCACCAAGGGGCGCAAGGCGTCTCCCCGCACGGCGGCAAGGAAGGCCGAGACATTGGCGCCGAGGGGATCGCGGCCCTCCGGAGTGTCCGCAAAATCGCGGTTGAGGGTCAGGGCCGTGGTGTTGCGGAAGGTCCGCTCGAGAAAATCGATCTGGAGCTCGCCGGACGAATAGACGACCCGCATGGTCCGCTCGCGCTTCTGCGCCGCGCGCGAGGCCTCCAGTTCGACCACGAAGCCATCGTCGAAGGTGATCTGGGTGGTGACCTCGTCAAACATCTCGCCGTGCAGGCGCCGCCCAGAGGCGCGCACATCGACGGCGTGCGCGCTGGTCAGCATCAGGGCAAGGTCGAGGTCGTGGACCATCAGATCGAGCACGCACGAGACGTCCATCGCCCGTCCGGAGAATGTCCCGCGCCGTACGGCCTGCAACCGAAGCGGCGGCTCGGAGCCGCCCAGCAGGCCCATGGCGCCGAACACCACCCGCTCCTGGTGGCCGCAGGACAGGACGCGCTGATTGTCCGCCGCCGCCGCGATCAGCGTCTGGGCGTCCACTCGCGTCACCGCCAGCGGCTTCTCGACATAGACGTGGATTCCGGCCGCCAAGGCCGCCTTGGCCAGGTCTGCGTGGGTGGTGGCGGGCGAAGCGACCGTCAGAACGTCGATGCCGGTGAGAAAAGGTTCAAACCGCGCGAAGCTCTCAGCGCCAAGCTGGTCCGCCAAGGCGTGAGCGCGCCCCTCGTCGGGATCAAAGACCGCCTTCAGAGTCACGCCGTCCAGGGCCGCATACTTGCGGGCGTGGAAACCGCCGAACACGCCGCCGCCAGCAACGCCGGCTCTCAACTGGTGCTTCATGGCGGGGGAAACTGTCTTCCCTCGCCGCGCCGTGCAAGCGCGGCGATCATTTTTCTGCCGTCTCGGCGGCCGGAACGCTTACCCCCGGACCTCGCTTGGCGGTAAAAGCCCCCAGTCCTATTGCCGGAGAGCCCCGTGGCGCGCCTGTTCAACGCCTATGTGATCGTAGATTGGAGCGCCGCCTCCAAGGCGGGCGCCGGAGCCGATTCCATCATCATCGGGGTTTTGCGCCGCGACGTGCGGTTCCGCCTGACCTTCGAATCCTTCGCGCCGGCGACCCGCGCCGAAGGGGAAAAGCGCCTGGTTGCGATCCTCGATGAGCGCCGCAAGCACGGCGACAAGACCCTTCTGGGGTTGAACTTCCCTCTGGGTTTCCCGCGCGGCCTGGCCGCCGGACTCAAGCTGACGGGAGATGCGCCGTGGTCCGCCGTGTGGAACCAGCTGGACAAGATGGTCAAGGACAAGGCGGACAACACCAACAACCGGTTTGGGGTCGGCGCCGAGATCAACCGCCGGCTTTCGGGCGGCCCCTTCCCCTTCTGGGGCGCGGCGCCGCGCGACACCCTGACGACCCTGCAGCCCAAGCGCCAGCGCGACCACGGCCAGGGCGACGTGGCCGAATTCCGGCACACCGACGCAGCGCTCAAGGCCGCGCCGGTGTGGAAGCTGTACTACGCCGGGGCCGTAGGCGGGCACGCGATCCTGGGAATACCCATGGTGAGGCGGCTCAAGAATGCCCGTCCGGACGCGGTTCAGGTCTGGCCCTTCGAGACCGGATTCAAGGCCCTGTCCCCCGCCGATCTGGAAGAGACAGCGGTGCTGGCCGTCGAGATCAAGCTGTCCCAGGCGACCCCGACCGCTCTGCCGGGAGAGCCCAAGGAAGTCGCCGCCGTGCGCGGCCAGGCCGAGCGCCTAGCCAAGCTGGACGAGGCCGGCAAGCTTGGCGAGGCGTTCGCTGCGCCCAAGAGCTTGACGCCAGAGGCGCTCGCCGAGGCCGAACGGGAAGAAGGCTGGGCTCTGGGCGTCTAGGCGCGGAGGGTGAGCTATACGGCGGCGGCCTGACGCTCGTCGATGCGGCTGGCTTTCAACTTCTCGGCCACCAGGAAAGCCAGCTCAAGCGACTGCTCGGCGTTCAGGCGCGGATCGCAGTGGGTGTGGTAACGGTCGGCCAACTCGCCCTCGCTGACGGCCCTGGCGCCGCCGAGGCATTCGGTCACGTTCTGGCCCGTCATCTCGAAATGCACGCCGCCGGGATGAACCCCCTCGGCCGCCGCGATCTCGATGAAGCTCTTCACCTCCGACAGGATTCGGTCGAAGGGCCGGGTCTTGTAGCCATTGCCCGCGGTCAGAGTGTTGCCGTGCATGGGATCGATCGCCCACACCACCTGGCGGCCGGCGCGTTTGGTGGCCGCCATCAGCCGCGGCAGTCGCTCGGCGATCTTGTCCGACCCGAAGCGGCCGTACAGGGTCAGCCGGCCGGCCTCGTCCTTGGGATTGAGGGCGTCGATCAGGGCCAGGACGTCGTCAGGCTCCATGGTCGGCCCGACCTTGCAGCCGATCGGGTTCTTGATCCCCTTCATGTATTCGACATGGGCGCCGTCGAGCTGCCGGGTGCGCTCACCGATCCACAACAGGTGGGCTGAGGTGTCGTACCAGTCGCCCGAGGTGGAATCGACGCGCGTCATCGCCTCCTCGAAGCCCAGGAGCAGAGCCTCGTGGCTGGTGAAGAACTCGACCTGATGCATGGTCGGGTGATCCGCGGCGCCGATGGCGGCCATGAAGTCGAGCGACTCCGATATCTTGTCCGCCAGTTCGCTGTAGCGCGCGCCCAAGGGACTGTCGTTGACGAAGCCCAGGGTCCAGCGGTGGATGTTGTGCAGATCGGCGTAGCCGCCGCTGGCGAAGGCGCGCAGCAGGTTCAGCGTCGCCGCCGACTGGCCGTAAGCCCGCATCAGCCGCTCGGGCTCTGGCGTGCGCTCCTCGGCGGTGAAGCCCATGCCGTTGATGTTGTCGCCGCGGTAGGACGGCAGGGTGACCTCGCCCTGGGTCTCCACCGCGCTTGAGCGCGGCTTGGCGAACTGGCCGGCCATGCGCCCGACCTTCACCACGGGCTTGCCGCCGGCGAAAGTCAGCACCACCGCCATCTGCAGCAGCAGGCGGAAGGTGTCGCGGATGTTGTCGGCGGCGAATTCCTTGAAACTCTCCGCGCAGTCGCCGCCCTGGAGCAGGAAGGCCTCGCCGCGGGCCACGTCGCCCAGCAGGCTCTTGAGGCGCCGCGCCTCTCCGGCGAAAACCAGCGGCGGCATGGCGCGCAGATTGGCTTCCACACGCGCCAGCGCCTCCGCGTCCGGATAGTCGGACGGGATATGCTTGGCGGGCTTGTCTCTCCAGGACGCTGGCGTCCAACGATCCGTCATGGTCATCTACTCTATCGAAGGGCCGCGCTTTTACCGCACGGGGCCCGGCATGGCAAAATGGGGAGCCTAGGCCGTCTTCGGAAGGTCGCGCTGGCCGCTCCACAAGGGAATCGCCCGCTTCAAGGCCAGACAGGCGCAGAAGGCGATGGCTCCCACGCCCAGCCACCACTCCTGCCAGACGCCGAAGCTGAGCGCGCCGATGGTCAGGTAGGCGGCCAAGGTCGCAGCGGCGACCCCCATAAAGCCGCGCCCCTCGCGGGCCTGTGCGACGCTCCAGTAGAGCCAAGCCACGAACCCGGCGGCCAGCACGGCGCCCGGGGCGCCCAGCTCCAGCCAGAGCTGCAAGGCCCCGTTGTGCGGATGCAGGGGAATGACGCCCGGCCAGGTCCGGCTTGCGTCCAGTCCCCACCCCAACAGCGGACGCTCGGCGACGCCGGCCGCCGCAAATGTCCAGATATCCAGCCGCGCGTCCCAGGAGGCCGGAAGCGACGCCTTGAACCCGTCCATGAGCCCCGATCGAATCGCCGCCGTCACCAACCACGGCGCCGCGAGAATGTAGAAAACGCTCACCGCTCCCAAGGTCGCCACCGCCGGACGGCCGTAGACGACGACCGCCGCCAGGGCCGCAAGACCGACTGCCAAGGCCGCCGCCGGAGCGTCGGCGCCGAACAGGACCATGGCGCCGACGACTCCGGCGACGAGGGCGATGACGAGCAGGTTATGGCCCTCGCGCCGCAGCAGCATGCTCACCGGCCACACCATCACCGCCAGGACATAGCCGCCCAGGCCGACGTTGCGCAGAGCCAGGTCCGGTCGAATGGGCTGGCCGATCATCCGCAGCATCGCCTGGTAGATCTGCGCCTCGAAAACCCCGTCGAGAATGAGCAGGGCGGCAAGGCCGGTCATGGCGAAGGCAAATACGCGCAGGGCCCGCTCGGCCGGCGCCGCCTGGAGCCCAGCGGCGGCGGCGACCAAGGCGGCGTAGAGCAAAGCCTGGAGGCCAAGCTTTACTCCGGTCAGGGATTCCAGATCGTCATAGCTTTGGATCGCCAGGTTGGGGGCGGCGCGGCTCCAAGCCATGCTGACCATAGCATAGACGACAAGGGCGGCGAGGAGGCCGGCTCCGAGTCGGGCCCGTCCATCGACCCGCGCCAGAGGTATGGCTCCCAGGCCGGCGACGGCGGCCAGGGCGGCGATCCCGAGCGGCCCGACGTAGCCGAGACAGGCGGTGATAGCGAACACCAGACCCATGAGCCAGCCGCGGTAGCGGTCTTGACGGATGTGGAGATCGCTCGTCATCAGCCCATGCCTAAGCTGGGCTGGACGTATTTGTCGCGCATGGTCACCAGTTCCTCAGCCACCGTGGGATGCAGCGCGCAGGTGTCGTCCCACTGCGCCTTGGTGACGCCCATCTTGATGGCGACGGCGGCCAGTTGGATCATCTCCGGGGCGTCAGGGCCGACGATGTGGCAGCCGACGATCCTCTGGGTGCTCTCGTCGACCACCAGCTTCATCAGCACCCGGTCCTGGGCGCCCATGAACACCTCCTTCATGGGTCGGAAGCGGGTGAGGTAGATGTCCACCTTGCCGAAGGCGTGGCGCGCCTGGGCCTCGGTCATCCCCACCGTTCCGACCGGAGGCTGCGAGAAGACCGCGGTCGGCACCATATCGTGGTCGAAGGTCGTCGGCTTGCCGAGAAACTCGGTGTTCGCGAAGGCTGAGCCCTCGCGGATCGCCACGGGAGTCAGGTTGATCCGGTCGGTGACATCGCCGACGGCCCAGATGTTGTCGACGTTGGTGCGAGAATGGGCGTCGACCGCCACGGCGCCGCGCTCGTTCAAAGCCACGCCAGCCTTGTCCAGGCCAAGCCCCTCGACATAGGGCTCGCGGCCGGTGGCGAACATAACCACCTCGCTGGGCGCGGCGATGCCATTGCTCAGATGGCTGATCAGCCCCGCGGCAGTCTTCTCGATCCGCTCGTGCTGGGCTCCGACGATGATGCGCACGCCGCGCTTGTTCACCTCTTCGGCCAGGTGATTGCGGACGTCCTCGTCGAAGCCCCGCAGGATGGTGGCGCCGCGGTACACCAAGGTGGTGTCGACGCCGAGGCCGTTGAATATGCCGGCAAACTCGACGGCGATGAAACCGCCGCCGACAATTACTATGCGCTTGGGCATCTGCGGCAGATGGAAGGCCTCGTTCGAGGTTATCGCGTGCTCGGACCCTTCCAGGCCGGGCGGGATCAGCGGCCGACCGCCGGTTGCGATGAGGATCTTGTCGGCTGTGACCATCATGTCCTTGCCGACGATCTCCAGGGTGTGGGCGTCTTTGAACACCGCCTTGCCGTGGAAAAGGTCGGCGCCGCTCTTCTGGAGATTGGTGGCGTAGATTCCCGACAGGCGTCCGATCTCGACGTCCTTCCTGGTCAGGAAGGTCTTCCAGTCGAAGGCGCTCTGTGGCGCCGACCAGCCGTAGCCCTCGGCGAGCTCGAAAAGATGAGCGAACTCCGACGCATAGACCATGAACTTCTTGGGCACGCAGCCCCGCACCACGCAGGTGCCTCCGACCCGGTCCTCTTCGGCCACCGCCACCTTGGCGCCCGTCAGGGCGGCCATGCGCGCCGCCCGCACCCCGCCCGATCCAGCGCCGATCACGAAGAGGTCGTAGTCGTATCCGGCCATAGGGACTCCTGGTGTGGGCGGCCAGGATGTAATGGCTCAGTCTGCGCCGAGCAAATTGTCAGCGTTGCAAAGGGCGAACATCCGCTCGAGATCGCCGCCGGTCAGGGCAGCAACCGCTCCACGCCGCCGCTTGCGGCGCCGATCATGGCCTCGTCAGCCAGGTCGATGAACAGGCCGTGTTCGACGACGCCGGTAACGCTCTTGAGGGCGGCGGCCAAAGCGGAGGGATGCTCGATGATCCCGCATTTTATGTCGTAGATGAGATTGCCGCCGTCGGTGCGCACAGGCTGGCCGTCGGTCAGCCGCAGGGAGGGCGCGGCGCCGATCTCGTATTCCTCCAGCACGTCGCAGATTCGGTTGGCCGTGGTGCGATGGCCGAAGGCGACGACCTCGATGGGCAGGGGAAACTTGCCCAGGGTCGCCACAAGCTTGCTGGCGTCAGCGATGCAGACGCAGCGCCTGGACGCCTCCCAGACCAGCTTCTCTCGCAGCAGGGCGGCGCCGCCGCCCTTGATCAGAGCAAGGCCGGGGCCGCACTCGTCGGCGCCGTCGACGGTAAGGTCGATGCGCATGGCCTGGTTGAGGTCGAGCAACTCGATGCCGAGATCGGCCGCCAGGCTAGCTATGGCGTCTGACGTGGCGACGCCTTTGATCTTGAGGCCCTTGGCGCCAAGGGCGCGCACGAACCAGGCGGCCGTGGAGCCGGTGCCGAGGCCCACGATCATGCCGTCTTCCACGAGGGCGGCGGCCGCTTCGCCCGCGGCGCGCTTTTGCTGATCGGGGTCGGCGCTCATTTGCCCCTGTCCTTACGACCCTGCATCGCCTGGCGGAAGGCCTCAGCCCAGCCGGCCTTTTCCTGTTGCGGGCTGCGCGCGATGGCCAGGGCGCCGGGAGCGATGTCCCGGGTGATCACCGAGCCTGAAGCGGTGAACGCCCCTTGCCCGACGGTCACCGGGGCCACCAGGGCGGTGTTGGAGCCGATAAAGGCCCCCGCCCCCACCTCGGTGCGGTATTTGAAGAAGCCGTCATAGTTGCAGAAGATGGTCCCGGCGCCGATGTTGGCCCCCGGCCCAACCGCCCCGTCGCCTAGATAGGAGAGGTGATTGGCCTTGGCGCCGGCGCCCACGGTGACATTTTTCACCTCGACGAAATTGCCGATGTGGGCGCCCGGGCCGATATCGGCGCCCGGTCGCAGGCGTGCGTAGGGACCGACCACGGCGCCGGCCTGGACCCGGGCGCCTTCAAGGTGGCTGAAGGCGCGGATCACCGCCCCCGCCTCAACCGTCACCCCGGGGGCGAAGACGACATAGGGCTCGACAAGGGCGCCGGGGGCGATCCGGGTATCCCAGGACAGGTGCACGGTATCGGGCGCGGGCATGCTGACACCCTCGGCCAGCAATTGCGCGCGACGTCGCCGCTGGAAGTGATCCTCGGCGACCGCCAGGATCTCCTGGGTGTCGACGCCGATGGCGGCGGCGGCGTCGGCAAAGACGGCGCGCACATCCAGCCCTCTCGCCTTGGCCAGGCCGACGATGTCGGTGAGGTAGTATTCGCCCTTGGCGTTGGCGTTCTCAACCTTGGCCAGCAGTTCGAACAGTAGACGGGCGGACAGCGCATAGACGCCGGCGTTGCAGCCGGTGAGCTGCAATTCCTCCGCCGTCGCCTCCTTGACCTCGACGATGCGGTCCAGCCGGTCGCCCCGGCCCATGACCAGACGGCCGTAAGGGTCGGATACGGCGCCTTGGAAGCCCATGACCACCAGATCCGCGCCCCCCGCCCGGGCGGCGAAGAGGGGCTCGATGACCTCGGCGGTGAGCAAGGGAGCGTCGCCGGTGGTGATGACCACATCGCCGCTGAACTCGGCCAGGGCCGCCTTTGCGGCAAGGACAGCGTGGCCGGTGCCGAGCGGCTCGGCCTGCACGGCGATCGCCCCCTCGCCGAGGCGTGCGCGGATATGATCCCCCACCGCCGGACTATGGGGGCCGACGACCACAACGATGCGCCCGCAGCCGGCCGCCGCGGCAGCGTCGATGGCGCCGTCCACGAGGGTGCGCCCCCCGACCCTGTGCAGCACCTTGGGCAGGGGCGACTTCATGCGCGTCCCCTGGCCGGCGGCCAGGATGATGGCGGCGCGCTGGGTCATTGGTCTGGCTCCTGTCGCGGGGCCGCAGCGACTCGGCCGTTGCGCCCACCGCCGATTTAGCCGAAACGGCGCTCGGATGGCACCGGAGACATGGCCTTGACCGATAAACCGCTCGCCGGCTGCACCATCGTCTTCGATCTGGACGGCACTCTGGTGGACACTGCGCCTGACCTAATCGGGACCCTGAACACCATACTGGCCGAGCATGGTCACCCGGCCCTGCCCTTGGACACCGCCCGCCACATGATCGGGCGCGGCGCCAAGGCTTTGCTGGAGCGCGGATTCCAGGCCGCCGGCGCGTCGATCGACGAGGCGCTCATGCCCGGGCTGTTCGAGCAGTTCATCGCCGTCTATCTGAGCCGTATCGCCGATGAAAGCCGACCCTTTGCGGGAATGGAGGCGGCGCTGGACACCTTGGCGCGGCAGGGGGCGATCCTGGCGGTCTGCACCAACAAGCGCACCGACTTGGCCCTGGCGCTGTTGGACGCGCTGGGCCTGACCGAGCGGTTCGCCGCGGTGATCGGCGCCGACCGGGCGCCAGCGGCAAAGCCCGACCCGCGCCACTTGCTGCACACCATCGCCGAGGCCGGCGGCCATGCTGCTCGCGCGCTCATGGTCGGCGACAGCGCCTCGGATGCGAACGCCGCAGTCGCCGCCGGCACGCCGATGGTGCTGGTCAGCTTCGGCTATACCGAGATCGCCGTGCAGGACCTGCCTCGCGACGCCTTGATCGACCATTTCGACCAGTTGCCGCCTGCGGTGCTACGACTGCTTTGCGCGGTGTAGCTGCGTCTTGCCGCGGCCAGGACGCCGGGCTATAGGCTCGCCCTCCGTAATGGACGGATGCATAGCTCAGCGGGAGAGCACTGCCTTCACACGGCAGGGGTCGTAGGTTCAATCCCTACTGCATCCACCATCGACCGTTCCGCCCTTAGAGCTTGGCCTTGCGCGCGCGAGACGCCGTCGTCCGCTTGCCGGTACCGACGGTTTTGGCCAACGGGGCCGCCGGCGCAGGCGCCCCCGGTTTGCTCGTCCGGCGGCGCGCATCGACGGTGCGCTCGCACTCTTCCAGGATTTTCTCGAGCTCTTTGTCGGTCAGGTGCTCTATGCCGATGAAGCTGTTCTTGGACTGGGGCGCAGCACGGATGAGCTCGTCTAGCTTGGCCTGCAAGGCGGCGTTATCGCGGTTCTGGGTGTTCTGGATCAGGAACACCATCAGGAAGGTGATGATGGTGGTCGAGGTGTTGATCACCAGCTGCCAGGTGTCGGAGAACCCGAATAGAGGCCCCGAGCAGGCCCAAACGATCACCAGCAGCATGCAGACGATGAAAGCCTGTGGCCTCCCGGTCCAGCGCGAGATGGCGTTGGCGAAACTGGTGAAGGCCCTGACCATCGCTTGTCCCGTGCGTGTGCAGCCAAGCTGAACCCTTCGACACCCAGACGGTTCCCACGATCGAGCGCAGCCTTGCCCGGACGGGCCTGCGCCTCTAGGCAGGGTCAAGTTCAGCAGGGACGCGGCCATGGGCGACGCTCGCATCATCGACGGCAAGGCGGCCGCGAAGGCGCTGCGTATGAGGATAGCCGCGGAAGTCGGCGAACTAGCCGCGCAGGGCGTGCGGCCCGGCCTAGCGGTGGTCCTTGTCGGGGAAGACCCGGCCAGCCAAGTCTATGTGCGGAACAAGGGGGAGCAGACCCGCGAGGCGGGGATGCTGTCGGTCGAGCGCCACCTTCCCGGCGACATCAGCCAGGCGGCGTTGCTGGAGGTTGTGCAGACGCTGAACCTTGATCCCGCCATCCACGGAATATTGGTGCAGCTCCCCTTGCCGCCGCACCTGGACCCAGCGCCGATCATCGACGCGATCGACCCGGACAAGGACGTCGACGGTCTGCACGTGATCAATGCCGGCCGCCTGGCCAGCGGGCAGAAGGGACTGGTCCCCTGCACCCCCAGCGGCTGTTTGCTTTTGCTCAAGGAAGCCCTCGGGGATCTGCGGGGCAAGACGGCGGTCGTGATCGGGCGCTCCAATCTGATGGGCAAGCCCATGGCTCAGCTGTTGCTCCAGGCCGACTGCACCGTGACCATCGCCCACTCGCGCACAGTCGACCTGCCGGCCGTGTGCCGCCAGGCGGACATACTGGTGGCGGCCGTCGGGCGGCCGGAAATAGTCAGGCGCGACTGGATCAAACCAGGGGCTGCGGTCATCGACGTGGGGATCAACCGTCTACCCGCCCGTGACCCCGAGGCCGCAGCCGCCGGAAAGACCAGACTGGTAGGGGACGTAGCCTTTGACGAGGCCCGCAAGGTGGCCGGCTGGATCACGCCCGTGCCGGGCGGCGTCGGTCCCATGACCATAGCCGGGCTGCTGCTCAACACCCTGACCGCCTGCCGTCGGCAGAACAACCTCGACCCGGTCTGATCAGCCTGCGGTGGCGGAGGTCCAGTCGGCCATGGCCGTCAGACTCTGTTTCACTGCAACGTCGAAGGCCGCCGCGATCGGCCCCACACGATTGTCAGCGGCGCGCTGGCTCGACGAGAAAATCTTCTCGCCCAGGATGGCGCGATCGCGCGTCCGCACCAGGGTGGCGCGCATCGACACCACGATGGTGGGCGCCGCGTCTGGGCCCTCAAGATATCGAGCCTCGAAAGTCCCCACATCCAGCCGCAGGGCCAGGTCTGCGGCCGGCAAGTCGCCGCGGGTGATGTAGCGCGGGCCGGTGGCGCGGCTCTCGAAGGTCCGCTCCACGGCGTCGTCGAACATCAGCGCCGCCGGGGCGATCCAGCGGGCTTCGGCGATATAGGCGGTCTCCTGACCGTTGCTGGTCAATATCCGATCGCCGGCCGCCGGCCGGGTGAACGCGGTGGGCGTGCGCGCTATCGCCACGCCTGTCGCGACGGCGGTCGATGGGGTGTCGCTGACGCCGAACCGGTACATCTGCGTCGGCTTGGCCTTGGGAAAGAGCGAAATACAGCCCGCCAGGCCCAGTGCCACAGCGATGACGGCGACGGATTTCAGGGCGCGCTGGTAGGTCACGGTTTCACCTTCACTTCCTTGGCCGGGGTCTTGCTGATGAAGGCCTGAGGGCTCTGTTCGGCCTCGGTCACGACCCTGTTGAGGGATTCTGTGGCGGTCTGCAGGCTGCCGATGGCTGAGGTGAGCTGCGGCAGGCCGTTGTTGGCGAAATCGGCCGTCGGTCCCTGCAGTTGAGAGATCATGCCCCGGGTGTCCTTGGCCGCCGCGCGGATTTCCTCGGCAGCTCCCGCCAGGTCGTTGAGCGTCTTCTTCGCGTCGCCGTTGACGAGTTGGTTCGAGGACTCGGCCAGAGCGCCAATCCGCTGCGCGGTCAGGTCGATGCTTTGCAGGGCGTGCTGCGCATCGGCCACAATGGCCTTGCGCTGAGCCACCTCGCTGGTCAGGGCGTGAACGTCCTCGAAGGCGCCGGACAGCGTGTTGATGTTGGAATCCGACAGAAGCCTGTTGACCCGGTCGAGAGCCTCCACTGTCCTTTGCAGAACCGTGCCCCCGCCCTCTAGCAGATCGGCCAGAGCCCCCTTCTGACTGGGAATGACGGGGATTTCGCCGCGCGCAACGGTGCCTTTCAATAGACGCTTGTTACGGGTGCCCGCGGTAATCTGAATATAGTTGACCCCGGTGATGCCCTGCGCCTCCAGCGTCGCATAGCTGTCGGTCCGGATCGGAACGTCCGAGGTCACCTTGATACGGGCTATGACCCTGGCGGAGTTGGCGGGGTCAAGGGCGATGCGGGTGACTTCGCCGACCTTTATGCCGTTGAAATGCACCTCGCCGCCTTCGGAGATGCCCCGCACCGGCCCTTGGAAAATGACATCGTAGTGGTCGTATTCCCGGTTGAGGCTGAATCGGGCCAACCAGATGATGAATACGACCAGCCCGGCGAACAGGACCATCGAGGCGATCCCGACCAAAGCGTAGTTGGCGTTCTTCTCCATCAGGCCTTTCCTCGCGCGTGCTTGGCGGTCACAGCGGCTCGGCCGCGCGGCCCCATGAAATATTCCTGGATCCAGGGGTGGTCGGACTTTTCAAGTTCATCGGTGGCGCCGATCTGGACCACCTTCTTGTCGGCCAGGACGGCGATGCGGTCGCAAATGGCGTAGAGTGAGTCCAGGTCGTGCGTGATCATGAAAACAGTCAAGCCCAGGGTGTCGGACAAATCGCCGATCAACTCGTCGAACGCGCCGGCGCCAATGGGATCGAGGCCGGACGTCGGCTCGTCCAGGAACAGCAGCTCGGGATCCAGGGCCAGCGCCCGGGCCAACCCGGCGCGCTTGCGCATCCCGCCCGATAGTTCAGCCGGCTTCTTGGCGGCCGCATAGGCGGGCAGGCCGGCCATGGCGATCTTCAACTCGGCCAAGTC
>Ga0105047_10013686_pt1 | contig 12936 bp, 12 predicted proteins | sample MAT04_FD_78384 | JGI IMG/M metagenome (GOLD analysis project Ga0105047, IMG submission 78384) | Freshwater microbial communities from Lake Fryxell liftoff mats and glacier meltwater in Antarctica - MAT-04 (megahit assembly) | ecosystem: Environmental > Aquatic > Freshwater > Ice > Liftoff... | reverse complement strand
GATCCCGATACGGTCGCCTACCTGGCCGCCGAGAACGACTACTCGGCAGCTTGGTTCGCGCAGCACACAGCGCTCACCGAAGCCGTCTTCGGCGAGATCAAGTCACGTGTGCAGGAAACCGACCTGTCAGCGCCCGTACGCAAGGACCAGTGGTGGTACGTCACCCGCACAGAGGAGGGCGCCAGCTACGCCATTCACTGTCGGGGCGCCAGCGCCACCACCGCCACCGAGCAGGTGCTGCTCGACGAGAACGTCGAGGCCGAGGGGCACGACTACTTTTCGATCAACGCGTTCGATGTGAACCCGCAGCACACCGTGCTGGCCTGGAGCAGCGACACCGACGGCAGCGAGCAGTACACCATCCACCTGCGCGACCTGGCCACCGGCACCGACCGCCAGGAGCACCTCGCAGGCACCACCTGGGGCGGCACCGCCTGGTCGGCCGACGGCAGCACACTGTTCTACGTCACCGCCGACGAGCAGATGCGCCCGTACCGGGTGTGGCGGCACAGCGTCGGCACCACGCAGGCCGACGACGTGCTGGTGCTCGAAGAGCCCGACGAGCGCTTCTACGTGTACGTCGACCTGTCGCGCAGTGGCGAGTGGGTCATCATCGACGTGGCCAGCAAGCTGAGCAGCGAGGTACACCTCGTGCCGGCCGCCGCTCCCAACACTCCTGCCACAGTCGTGCGCCCGCGCACCGACGACCTCGAGTACGGACTGGAGCACTGGGGCGACCAGTGGGTGGTGCTCACCAACCTCGACGCCACCGACTTCCGCGTGATGACCGCTCCGCTCGACCGGCCGCACGAGTGGACCGAACTGGTGCCCCACGAGGCCGGGCGACGTATCACCTCCGTCGAGGCGTTCGCCGACCAGTTGGTACTGCACGAGTGGGCCCAGGCCCAGCCGCGCATCCGCGTGCTGTTTCGCGATGGCACAGAGCGCACCGTTCAGGGCCCCGCCGAGCCGCACGACATCGAACTCGAGTCGAACCCCGAGTGGAGCGCGGGCACTGTTCGCTACGTGCTGCAGTCGCTCACCCAGCCCGTCGCGGTGTACGAGGAAGACGTGCGTACCGGCGCCCGCACCGAACTGAAGCGCACGCCGGTTCCGGGCGTCGACCTGTCGGCATACGAGAGCCAACGCCTGTGGGCCACGGCCGCCGACGGCACCCAGGTTCCGGTCGACATCGTGTACCGCGCCGGCATGCAGCCCACGGGCACCGCACCGCTGGCCGTGTACGGCTACGGCAGCTACGAGGCGTCGATGCCGCCGTGGTTCAGCGTCGCGCGCCTGTCGCTGCTCGACCGCGGCGTGGTGTGGGCGCTGGTGCACCCCCGCGGCGGTGGCGAACTGGGCCGCGACTGGTACCTGCAGGGCAAACTCGAGCACAAGCGCAACACGTTCACCGACACCAACGCGTGCGTCGAGCACTTGGTCGCCGCCGGCTGGGGCCATCCGTCGAAGGTGGCCATCCGCGGTGGCAGCGCTGGCGGGCTGTTGGTCGGTGCGTGCATCACCATGGCGCCTGCGCTGTATCGCGCGGCCGTTGCCGAAGTGCCGTTCGTCGATGTCGTCACCACCATGGCCGACCCGTCGCTGCCGCTCACCATCACCGAATGGGAGGAGTGGGGCGACCCGCGTGCCGAGCCCCTGGCGTCGTACATGCTCAGCTATTCGCCCTACGACCACACCGTGGCCACCGACTATCCGGCCATCTACATCACGGCCGGGCTCAACGACCCGCGTGTGAGCTATCACGAGCCGGCGAAGTGGATCGCCAAGCTGCGGGCGATGCGCACCAACGACGCCACACTGCTCATGCGCTGCGAGATGGGCGCCGGGCACGCCGGGCCGAGCGGCCGCTACGAGGGCTGGCGCGACGAGGCCCGTGTGCTCACGTTCCTGCTCACCGAACTGGCCTGAGCCATGCTCACGCCAGTGCGGCCAGCACCGCCAGAGCGATGAAGAACGCGTTGCGGGCCACGTGGCCAAGCCCGATCGGTTTCGAGCTCAGCGAACCGAAGCACGCGCATGGCGGCCGCACCCCCTGCGCGAGCCGGATCACCAGCAGCGCGGTGAACGCGACGAACAACCCTACCGCGCACCACGCAACCAACGATCGCTGCCACTGCACCAGCAGCAGTGCGCCGAGCACCAACTCCACGAACGGCACCACGGTGGCTACCGCGCTCGGCACACCCAACCCGGCCGCCTGCGAGCGCCACTGAGCAGGCTGCGCCAACTTCGAGACTCCGGCAACCAACAGCACCACCGCCACTGCCACCGCTGCCACCGTACCGACGGAACCCACGTCGCTAGCCGACCTGCAGGACGAGACCCTCGTAGGCGGCGACCACCTGCACGCCGCGCTGCTCGCCAGCGGCGATGGCGCAGCGCGACACCTCGTCCAGAGCCGCGTCGGTGCGAGTGGGGTCGTGGTGGAACAGTGCCAGCCGGTCGACACGGCAGTGCTCGGCCATCCACAGCGCATAGTCGACAGTGCAGTGACCCCAGGTGGCCTTCTGTTCGAACTCGCGCGCGGTGTACTGCGAGTCGTGGATGAGCAGGTCGGCGCCCTCGGCGATTTCGCGGGCGCCATCGCTGACCGAGAAGGAGCCGTCGTAGGGCTGCTGATGATCGCTGAGATATGCGATGACCCGACCGCCGAACTCGATGCGGTAGCCGAGGGTGGGCCCCACGTGGGGGACCAGTCGCGAGGTGACCTTCACCCTGCCCACGTGGAACTCGGAGTCGGACACGTCGTGGAAACGAACGGTGCCCGGCAGTTGGTCGACCGTGACGGGGAACAGCGGCGGCCGAATGACCGTGGCGATGACCTCGCTCACGCTGCGCCCGTCTTCCTGCGCCGGCGCATACACGTCGAGCAGCGCGCCTTCGTACAGCAGGGGGGTGAGGAACGGCAGGCCCTGGATGTGATCCCAGTGAAGGTGGCTGAGCAGGCAGGTGCCGCGAAAGGTGCCGTCCTGCGGTTGGGCAGCACCGAAGTATCGGGCGCCGGTGCCGAGATCGAAGAACAGCGGTGGTTCGCCGGGTACCTCGACGGCGACACAGGAGGTGTTGCCGCCGTACTTCGCAATGTTGTCGCCATGGCACGGAGTGGACCCGCGCACGCCGAAGAACGTGACCTGCATGTTCGACGAACCCCCTGAACCACCCACGCTAGGCCCGCCCGAGGCCACGGGTAAAGCCTCTGGGTACGTGACGCATGTCGCACCACAGGTAGCTTGCGGACATGACAGCGACCACTGAAGGCACCGTTTCAGCGAACGGCGTCGAGTTCGCGTACTTCTCGGCCGGCCAGCCGGGCTCACCGCTGGCGCTCTGCCTGCACGGGTTCCCCGACAGCGCGCACGGCTGGCGACTTCAGTTGCCTGCGCTCGCCGACGCCGGCTTCCACGCAGTGGCACCGTTCCAGCGCGGGTACGCACCCACTGCCGTTCCGAGCGACGGGCTGTACCAAACCGGTGCGCTCGCCACCGACGCCAACGCGCTGCACGAGGCGCTCGGCGGTGCGGCCGATGCCGTCATCCTCGGTCACGACTGGGGCGCCAGCGGCACCCACGGCGCGGCGGTGCTGGCCCCCGAGCGGTGGTCGAAGGTGGTCACCATGGCCGTGCCACCGGGGCCGGCGATGGCGATGGCGTTCGTCACCAACCTGGCCCAGGTGCAGCGCAGCTGGTACATGTTCTTCTTCCAGCACGGCCTGGCGGACTTGGTCGTGCCGGCCAACGACCTGGCCTTCATCGACATGCTGTGGTCGCAGTGGTCACCCGGCTACGACGCCGCAGAAGATGTCGCCAACGTGAAGGCGGCGCTGCGCGACCCCGCCAACCTCGCGGCGGCGCTCGGCTATTACAGGGCGGCGTTGGGCGACGGGTCGAAGAGCCCGGAGCTCGACGCTGCGCAGGCCGCCACCCAGGGTTGGGCCACGCAGCCGCACCTCTACCTCCATGGCCGTAACGACGGGTGCATCGGGGCGGACGTCGCCGAAGCCGCCGCCGCCATGGCGCCACCCAACATCACCGTCGAATTCGTCGACGACGCCGGCCACTTCCTGCACCTCGAGCAGCCCTCCGTCGTCAACGCCCGCATCCTCGAGTTCCTGGCGTGACCCTGCCGAACGCACCCACCCTGCCCGACGGACTGGTGGTGGTGGTCAAGCGCGACTGCGAGACCTGCCGCATGGTCGCACCCCTGCTCCCCCAGTTCGCAAGGGTCGTCTACACGCAGGACGACCCCGGGTTCCCCACGACCGAGGCGGTGCACGACAGTGATCTGGCCATCAGCTGGCACCACGACATCGAGACGGTGCCGACCGTGCTTCGAGTCGCCAACGGCGTGGAGGTCGAGCGCACCGTCGGGTGGGTTCGCGACCAGTGGGTGGCCATCACCGGCATCGAGTCGCTGGGTGCCGACCTGCCACCGTTCCGCCCCGGTTGTGGGTCGCTCAGCGTCGACCCCGATCGCGTCGACCGGCTGCGAGCGCTGTTCTCCGGGCATGCCCTCACGTCGCGCCGCATCGAACTCGCCGACCTCGAAGACGAGATGGAGTTGCTGTTCGAACGCGGGTTCACCGACGGCCTGCCCGTGGTGCCGCCGACCGAGGAGCGCGTGCTGCGCATGCTGCAGGGCACCACCCGCGCCCCAGACGATGTGGTCGCCGTGGTCGCTCCCGACCTGGTCGAGGTCACGGTCGAGAAGGTGGCCATCAACGCCGTCATGGCCGGCTGCAAACCCGAGTACCTGCCGTGGGTGCTCGCCGCGCTCGAGGCCGTGTGCACCGACGCGTTCAACATCCACGGAGTGCTGGCCACCACCATGCCCGTCGGCCCGGTCATCGTCTGCAACGGGCCGGGTACTCGCGCCATCGGCATGAACAGCGAGGGCAACGCGCTGGGCCAGGGCAACCGGGCCAACCTCACCATCGGGCGCGCGGTCCAACTGATCGTCCGCAACGTCGGCGGCGGTCGGCCCGGCGAAGTCGATCGCGCCACTCACGGCAACCCGGGCAAGATCAGCTTCTGCTTCGCCGAACGCGAGCACGATTCGCCGCTGACTTCGCTGGCTGTCAGCCGCGGGTTCCAGCCCACTCAGAACACGGTCACCGTCTTCGCCGGCGAAGGGCCGCGATGCATCGTCGACCAAAAGGTACGTACGGCACCCGAGCTGGCCAACGTGTTCGCCGCCTGCCTGCGCACCCTGCACAGCCCGAAGCTGGTGCTGGCATTCGATGCCATCCTGGTGATCGGGCCAGAGCACGCCCATGTGCTGGCCGCCGACGGTTGGAGCCGCGAGCGTCTGCTCGAGGAGCTTCACGCTCGGCTGCAAGTACCCGGCAGCGAGTTGGTGCACGGGGCGCTCGGCATCGCCGATGGTGTGCCGGCTCACCTGCGCGATGTCACGCTGCCCAAGTTCCGCCCCGACGGCATCCTGGTGGTGCATGCCGGTGGCGGGGCGGGCCTGTTCTCGGCCATGATCGGTGGCTGGGCCAACGGTGAGATGGGCTCGCAGCCCGTCACGAAGGAGGTACTGCCATGAGCCGCACGTTGCTCGACCCCAGCAGCGAACGCACCGCGCCCCATCGGGAGCGCCTTGCGCGCCCCACCCAGTTGAGCGGGCAGGTGGTCGGTCTCCTCGACATCAGCAAACCGCGTGGCGATGTGTACCTCGACCGGCTCGAGGAGTTGCTGGTGGCCGCCGGTGCCAAGGTGCTGCGCTACAAGAAGCCCACGTTCACCAAGCCCGCACCCGTCGACCTGCGTCACGAGATCGCCACCCAGTGCACGCTGGTCATCGAGGCGCTCGCCGATTGAGGCAGTTGTACGTCGTGCAGTGTGCACGACATCGTCGACATCGAGCGTCGGGGCGTCCCGGGCGTCTTCGTGGCGTCCTCCGAGTTCATCGAAGCCGCCCGGGCGCAGGCGAACTCCCTCGGGTTTCCCCAGGTAGCACGAGTGTTCACCCCTCATCCGGTGCAAGACCGCACCGACGACGAGATGCGCGCCTACGCTGAGGCAACCGTTGCGGCAGTGATCGCTGCCATCACTGGCTGAGAGCACCTTCAAGAACCGCACATTCGTGCCGATACTTGACCAAAGTCGCGGGCACTGAACGACTTGGAGGACCTTTCCCCGATGAACTACCGCCGTACTCGTGTTGCACTTGGTCTCACCGCAGCGCTCCTCACGCCCATCGCCGCCACCGTTGCATCCCCTGTCACCACGGTGAGCGCAGCATGCACCATCACGCTCAGCAACAGCCTCAAGGCCATTGCACCCGGTGTGTCGCACTCCAACGTCGTTTGTATCGAGCAGCGGCTCATCGAGCTCGGGTACGCCGGCATCGTTGGGCCCGACAACTCGTTCGGCCCTACCAGCGTCGAGGCCGTCAAGCACTTCCAAGAGTCGCGCGGCATGTACCGAACAGGCTGGGTCACCTCCATCACCGCCCGCCAGATGGCCATTTTCGGCGGGGTGATGCCGCCGGCCAATGCGGCCCGGGTCACCATCATCGGCGACTCCACCAGCGCAGCGATGCGCTGGTACGACGAGGCCAGCTTCACCGCCGGTCGTTACAACATTCTCGGCAACAGCTATGACCTGCAGTGGGCAGTGGAGAGCTGCCGTCGGCTGGTCATCACCAGCTGCAACAGCCGCACCGACACCGTCACCAACATCCGCATGACACCGGTGAGCACTCTGCCGCTGATGAAGACCACCCTCAACGGCAGGTTGGGTGAAGCGCTGGTCATCATGGCCGGCTACGACGATACGAACATCACGAACGCCATCGACCCCATCATGGCCGAGGCCAAGTTGCAGGGCGTCGCCAAGGTGTACTGGCTCAACTTCCGCACGACCAACCAGTACAACTCGGCGTACCAGTGGGCGTACCCAACGTTCAACAGCCAACTCGAAGCAGCAAAGGTGCGCCACCCCAACCTCGTGGTGCTCGACTGGAACGGGTACACGAAGTCGCAGAGCGCAGCCACTCAGAGTGCGTGGTTCTCGAACGACCAGATCCACCTCACCGGCGCCGGCGGCACGGCCCTGGCGAACTGGCTCAAGGTCCACCTCGACGCCAACAATCTGCAGCGCTGCGACCCGCTCAACGCAGGCACCGGTGAGCTCGACCCCGCCACCGGCACGTCCACCGCAACCACCGGCGACACCGGCTTCCTCGGTGTCGCACCCGTTCGAGTGCTCGACACCCGCCACCCGAGCACGGGTGGGGCCGCGGGCCGCTTGGGCGGGGGCCGCTCGGTCACGGTCAGCCTTGCCGATGAGGTGCCCGTCAATGCGGAGGCTGCCACCCTCAGCGTCACCTCGGTCGACCCGTGTCGCGCCGGCTACCTCACGGTGTTCGACTGCGACGTGCGACCCGACACAAGCAACCTCAACTTCGTCGCCGGGCGCACCACAGCCGCGCTTGCCATCACCCCGCTGGGCCCCGACCAAACCATCTGCGTGTACTCATCCGTTGCCACCGACATCATCGTCGACGTCAACGGTGTGTTCACGCCTGACGGCGATCAGTTCAACTCACTCGCACCGACTCGCTGGGTCGACACGCGCGGCAACCCAGCCGTACTCGCTCTTGGCAGCGGCATGCGCGTGAGCGGGTCCGACACCGAAGTGCAGATCGCTGGCGCGGGCACCGTGCCGGCCAACGCCACCGCCGTGTGGCTCAACCTCACCGGTGTCACGGTCACGGCCAACACGTTCCTCACCGTGTATCCCGGCCCATGTGGCACCCTCCCGCTGTCATCCAACGTCAACATCCTCGCCAACCGCACCGCGGCGGCGGCCGTGCTGGTCGGGCTCGGCCCCACCGGCAGCGTCTGCATTCGCGTCGCCGGCGGCAGCGCGCACCTCGTGGTCGACGTGGCCGGGTGGTTCTCGCCCGACCCTGGCCTCGTGTACCACGCCGGCCCGCTCTTGCGCATCTACGACAGCCGGCCCGGCCCCACCCCTGCTGCAGGCGTCGCGCATACGGCAACCATCGCCAACGTGTCGGTGCTCAACGTCACGTCCATCGGCCCAACCGCAACCGGCTTCGTGTCCACCAAGCCGTGCGGCGTCGCCGACACCAGCTCGCTCATCAACAACTACTTGAACGAGACCACGGCCAACGCAACGTCGGTTGCTCCGGGCGCGGCCAACGGAGTGTGCACCACCGGCTCGGTGCCCACCCACATCGCCGTCGACCTGCTCGGCGAGTTCGTGGAACCCACGCCCATCTGAGCTGCAGCGCGGGTGCGCTACTGCTCGTCCCTCAGGGCAGGCGCAGCCAGTCGCCATCGCGCACCACGAGGCCTTCGGTGCACAGCGTGTCCACCAGCCGCAGCGCTGCGGGGTGAGCCATCACCTCCGCGGCGTCGGCTGCGGCGACGAGCCGAGTGCTCAACGCCTTCAGCAACCGACCGCGGGCCTGTCGCTCGCTGCCTTCGAAACGGCTCTGCGCTCGGCTCACGCCAGCCGAGCCGATTGCCGGGTCGGGCCCGGCACCGTGCCAGGCACAGCTGGCTCGCACGGGGCATTCGCTGCACAACGGTTGCGGACGACACACGGTGGAACCGAGGTCCATCAGGCACTGGTTCCACGACCAACTGTCCGCTGGCGGCACCGCCTCGTCGGCCGCCGCCTGCACTTGCGCCAGGGTGAGCCGACGACCCAGCCCCCGTGCGTAGATGCGAGCGATGTTGGTGTCGACCACCGCTGCATCCGCTTCGAACGCGAACGCCAGCACGGCCCGTGCCGTGTACTGGCCCACGCCCGGCAACGCGAGCAGCCCGTCGAGCGTGTCCGGGAAGGAACGCAGCTCGCTCACCGCTGCGGCAGCAGCGTGCAAGTTGCGAGCACGCCGTGGGTAGCCGAGCCCCTGCCACAGGCGCAGCACGTCGCCCAGCGGGGCAGTGGCACACGCCTGAGCCGTCGGGTAGGCCGCCAGGAACGCGTGCCACTTCGGCACCACCCGCGCCACTTGGGTCTGCTGCAGCATCACTTCGCTCACCAGGATGGCCCAGGGGTCGCGCGTGTGCCGCCAGGGCAGGTCGCGCAACCGCGGGAGGCCCCAGCTCAGCACCGCTCCCCCGGTTTGTGTCAAGAATCCGGAGGCATCGCCCCTGGTCACAGTCCGACAGCCCTTACGTAGAGGTAGTTGGCGGGGGTGGAGGGGGTCAGTCCCAGGCGGCGTCGCTGTCGTAGGGGCGCGGCCGGCCGGGGGCGAAGTCGTGCTTCCACACCATCACCCGGCGGCGGAAGTAGCACACTTCCTTGCCGTCCTGGTTGAAGCCCTTGCTTTCGACAGTGACGATGCCGCGGTCGTTCTTCGACTTCGACTCCTGCACATCGAGCACGCGGGTCTCGGCATGGATGGTGTCGCCGTGAAACGTGGGGAACTTGTGCTGCAGGGTCTCGACTTCGAGGTTGGCGATTGCGGCACCACTCACATCGGGCACGCTCATGCCCAGCACCAGCGAGTAGACGAGGTTGCCGACGACCACGTTGCGGCCCTGCACGCTCTGCTCCGCAAACCAATCGTTGGTGTGCAACGGGTGGTGGTTCATGGTGATCATGCAGAACAGGTGGTCGTCGTACTCGGTGATGGTCTTGCCGGGCCAGTGCTTGTACACGTCGCCGACGACGAAGTCTTCGAGGTAGCGGCCGAACGGCCGCTCATGAGTGGTCATCGGCCAGACGCTAGTCAGCTGTCGGCGTCTGGCGCACGGTCAGGTGGGCCGAGATCGGCTTCGGTTTGGGCCGACGGTCTCGGGATCGGCCCACGGCGACCGAATCGAGCGGCGAAGTCGAGCGCGCTTTCGCGGTTGGTCTCGGTTTCGGCTGCGAGCTCGCGCAGGCGTTGCAGCTTCTCGCGCCGTTCGATGCTCCATGGGCCGACACGCAATGTGGCGTAGAGAATCCCGCCGAGCAGGGTGGGTAACCAGTACTGGCCGATGCGGTAGGCCGCGACACTCAGCGTGGCCGTGGTCTTGGGCACGCCGAAGGCCGCCAACTGGATGGCGTAGGCGCCCTCCACGATGCCGAGCCCGCCCGGCATGATGGGCACCACCTGTAACACGTTGACCAAGCCGAACGAGATGATGAGCGCGTCGATGTCGAGGTTGGCACCGAACGCGCGCAGGAACACCCACAGCGAAGCGGCGTCGAGCAACCAGTTGGCCGCTGCCCAACCACCAACTCGCAGCAGCAAGTGGCGGTCGCCGGCCAGGTCTTCGAGGCGCCCGGCGATCTGGCGCACGGCAGCGCCGGCGCGGTCCTGGTTGAGGTGCAGCTTGCCGGCGATCCAGCGCAATGCCCGTTCGGCTCGACCCTGGCCATCCATCAGGCCGATCACGAGCAGTGCGGCGATCAGCATCACGATGATGCCGGCCAGTGCGGCCACGCCGTAGCCCTTGTTGACGCCGCGGATGGGAATGGACACGATCAGCCCCACCCACAGCAGCAGGTTCAGCACCACGGCCGAGCCGAGCCCGGCGGTGGCCAGGGCGAAGCCGGCGCTAGGGCCGTCGATACCCGACAGGGTCATCAATCGGTACCCGAGGGCGGGCCCGGCTGCACTGCCTCCTGGAACGATGTTGGACAGCGCCTTGGTGCTCATCTGGATACGGAACAAACGCCACTGCGACACTGTTTTGCCCGCCTCACCAAGCGCCGCCTTGGTGAGCAACGAGTAGCAATACAGCGCGGCCATCTGCAGGGCCAGCCCCACTGCGAGCAGCAACGGGCTCACCGAGCGCAGCTCCTCCATCGCCTTCTGGAAGTCGGGCAGCAGCGGCAGGACGATGTAGTTGACGATGAGCGCGAACGCCACCAACTTCAGGCTGAGACGAAACGGACGGAACCGGCGTGGGCGCGGCGGACCACCCGTGTCGTCGAGCGAAACACGGGGCAACTCGCCGGTGAGGGGGCCCACAGGTTCCATAGCCACAGCACATTGCTAGCCGATCAGACCGGCGAGCGTGCGCCTTCGGCAACGTTGCGGGGTGTCGCGCAGCGCCTCAGCCGGCGGAACGAAGGATGTCGCGCAGGTGATCGTTGACGATGGCCCGCTGCGCTGCCGGGCACTTCCCGAGGTGCACCACCACCAACTCGCACTTGGGCAGCACCACCGTGTACTGCCCTTCGTAGCCATGACACGCAAGGCTTCCCGCGAAGTCGGGCCACAGCCACCAGTGCGAGCCGTAGTCGAAGCCGGTGGTGGCGTCGTGCTCGGTGAACGTGGCTGCATGCTGGGCCCATCCGGCCGGCAACACCCGGGTGGAGCCCACCATCCCGTCGTTGCGATACAGCTCACCGAAGCGAGCGAAGTCGCGAGGGGTGGCGTACACGAAGCTGGAGCCCACGAAAGTGCCGGCGTCGTCGAACTTCGGCGCTGCGGAACGCATGCCGCACGGCTGGAAGATGCGCTCACGCAGGAACGCCGCCATCGCCTCGCGCCCGCCACCAACTGCGTCGCCCACGATGCGGCTGACGATGTTGGTGGTGCCACTGGAGTAGTTCCAGAACGAGCCGGGCTCGTGTAGCAGCGGCAGCGCCGCGGCGTACGCCGCCATGTCGTGCTGGCCGCCCCCATACAGCATCTCGATGCAGTGGCTCACCGAATCGTCGACGTAGTCCTCCACGAACTCGAGCCCGGGTCGCATATCGAGCAGGTGTTGCAGCGTGATCGCTTCCTTGGGCGTACCCTTCCACGATGCCACCGGTGCCGGTTCGTGTAGCTGCAAGCGACCCTCGCCGACGAGTACGCCAACCGCCGCGTGCGTGATGCTCTTGGCCATGCTCCAGGAGATGAGCGTGCTGTCGGCAGTGACCGCACTGCCCGGCCCGAACACGGTGTCGGGCTGGTGGCCGTAGCGTTCGAACACGACCTGCCCCGACTGCATCACCACCAGAGCCAGGCTGACCCCGTGCGGCGCAGCGGGCGCGAACAGCGAATCAGCAGCGGCCTCGACGGCAGCAAGATCGATGGTTGGCATGGTTCGACCGTAACACCCGCCGCCGCGACCACCCACGAGCGAGATACGGTCCGCGGCGTGAACGTGGAGACCGCACTCGGCACTTATCTCGAACTCGCCGATTCAGTGGCCCCCGGGATGGTCGAGGGTCTCTACGTCGTGGGGTCCCACGCACTCGACGACTGGGTCGACGGAGCCAGCGACATCGACATCGTGGCCGTCACCGCGGAACCCGCCACCGACCTCGATTTCGGCAGCCTGCGCACGGTGCACGCGCTCCTCGCCGACCAGCAACCACTCCCTCACATCGACGGGCCATACGTCGCATGGGGCGATCTCGTGGTCGAGCCGGCAACGGGGCTGCATCGCCCGTGGTCGTTGGGCGATGCGTTGCACCACGACGGTGACTGCTTCGAGCTCAACCCGATCACCTGGTACACCCTGGCCACCTACGGCGTCACGGTGCGCGGGCCCGCCGCACAGACCCTTGGCATTCCCACCGACGTCGAGGCACGCATCCGGTTCGTGGTCGACAACCTGCGCGGCTACTGGAGCGATGTGGCCACCGGTTTGATCGCCGCATGCGCTCGGGCGGAACCGCCGACGTTCGACGCTGCTGCACTTGTGTGGTGCACGCTCGGCCCGCTGCGGTTGCACTTCACGGCCTTCACCGGCGACGTCACCAGCAAGCGCGGTGCCGGATTGTACGGCCTCGACGTTGCGCCTGCCGCCTTTCACCCGTTGCTCACCGGAGCGCTCGCTGCGCGGGCTGCCGGCGAGCGCGGCGCTGCCGCGAGCGAGCAACTCCGCGCGGCAGCCGACCTCATCGAGTGGTGCATCGCCGAAGTCGACGCCGGCGTCTGACCCGGCGTCGTGTGCGACTTGAGCCCGTTCGCTCTGCCCACCTGAACTCGGCACGTCCGTCAGTCGAG
>Ga0105047_10013684_pt1 | contig 12938 bp, 12 predicted proteins | sample MAT04_FD_78384 | JGI IMG/M metagenome (GOLD analysis project Ga0105047, IMG submission 78384) | Freshwater microbial communities from Lake Fryxell liftoff mats and glacier meltwater in Antarctica - MAT-04 (megahit assembly) | ecosystem: Environmental > Aquatic > Freshwater > Ice > Liftoff... | reverse complement strand
GGCCCAAGGGCGTCGATGCGGCGATGTTCGAGGACTACGACAAGATCGTGCTCGAGGACGCGGCGTTCGGTGACACCCGGTTCGAAACGACGGTGATCCGCGCCCCGATGATCTTCGGGCCGGGCGACAAGCAGCACCGGTTCAAGTGGGCTATCGACGCGGTGAAGAAAGGCGGCCTGATCAGGCTCGACGAACGCGCCGGCAAGTGGCCGAACTCCTACGGCTACCGCGCCGATGTCGCCGAGGCGATCGTTGTCGCGGCGCTCGATCCGCGAGCCGCCGGTCGCGTCTATAATGTCGGGCAGGATTTCGTCCGTAACCCGATCCAGTGGCTGCTGAGCTTCGCGGTGATGCTGAACACCCCCATCGAGGTGGAAACCGTGCCGGCGGCGGAAAAGGCACTGCTGTTCGAGCGGGCCGAAGCGACCGATCTGCGCTACCCGCTGACGCTCGACACCACCCGCATCCGCAAGGAACTCGGCTTCGTCGAACCGACGAGCGAGCGCGACGCGCTGCTGGCAACGATCGAGTACGAGTCCGCCTGACTGCCCTGTGACAGGTGCATGACGTCACCCGTTGACTCCGGCACCGGCTAATTTAGTGTGCCTAAACTTTTCCGGGGGGCGCCCGTTTCATGCATGCTGACGACATCCACGAGATGTCCGCGAACTCTGCGACCGAGGGCGAGAGCCTGGGGGCCCGGCTTCGGGCCCGCCGCAAGGCCATCGGCAAGACCATGCAGCAGGTCGCCGACGAGGCGAACCTCACCATCGGCTTCATTTCGCAGATCGAGCGGGGCATTTCGAGCCCGTCGCTGGCCTCGCTGTACAATGTGGCCAAGGCCCTCGACGCCTCGGTGGACATGTTCGTGACCACCGCCCCGGCCCGCACCCACCAGGTCGCGACGCATGCCGGGCAGCGCCCGACCTTCAAGGTCGACGGCACCGCGCGGTACTATGAGTTCCTCGAGCGCGGCTTCTCCGACGCCAAGCTCAACGCTTGCCTGTCGCACGTCCCGCCCGGCCATGCCTCGGAGATGATGAGCCACGAGGGCGAGGAGTTCGTCTATCTCGTCGCCGGCCACATGCTCTACGAGGTCGACGGCGTCGAGTACGACGTCGCGGCCGGCGGCACCCTCCATTTCGACAGCCGCAGGCCACACCGCGGCAAGAATATCGGCCCCGACACGGCGATCGAGCTGTGGGTGGGCACCATGAGGCTGTTTCCTGAATGACCCCGATCGATCCCGCCATCGCGACGCAACTCGCCGGCGCGCTTGCCTCCGGCCCGACGGCGCTGTTCGCCGTGCTGTCGCAGTTGTTCTGTTCGGTGCCGGGCGTCCGCACCGCGACGTTCATTGCCACCGCGCCCGACCGGACGGTGACGCATCGCATCGGCACCTCGGACCCGGTACGTTTCCCCGTCGGCAATGTCGACAAGGTGGACGACACGCCGTGGAACAACCGCATCCTGCGCGACATGCAGCCGGTGATCGGCAACGACCCGGCGGGCATCGCCCTGTTCATTCCCGAGGTCGATGGGCTGCTTGCGATGGGCTACGGCGCCTGCTCGTGCTTCCCCATCGTCATCGCTGGCGAAACCCGCGGTGTCGTCGCCCTACTGGGTGATGCCGGGATTTTCACTCCAAGCGCGCTGGCTCAGATCGACGCGCTCCTGCCAATCGCTGCGCTGACCTTCACCTTCGAAGGAATCAGCGAGAGATGACGACCAGAACCGCCGGCTTCGTGCGCCGGCAGAAGACTTTAACCAGGGAGACTGCCATGCGTTTTTACAAGGCGCTTGTCGCAGTGGCACTGGGCGCGGTGATGACCGCGTCCGGAGCCATCGCGGAAACACCCAAGAATACCCTCGTCATCGCCGATGCGATCGACGACGTCATCACGCTCGATCCGGGTGAAGTGTCGGAAGTCGGCGGCGTGCTGGTGAGCCAGCAGCTCTACCAGCCGCTCGTCACCTTCGACATCAACGACCCGACCAAGATCATCCCGGTGCTCGCCAAGAGCTGGGACGTGTCGGCCGACGGCAAGATTTTCACCTTCAAGATGAACCGCGACGCGAAGTTCTCGTCCGGCAACGGGGTGACCGCCTACGACGCCGAGTACTCGCTGCAGCGCCCGATCCTGCTCGACACCCGCATCTCGTTCATCCTGAAGCAGTTCGGCTTCACCAAGGAGAACGTCAAGGACATGGTCAAGGCGACCGATGACGACACGCTCGTCTTCACCGTCAACGACACCTATGCGCCGAGCTTCGTGCTGTACGTGCTCTCGTCCTACACCGCCGGCATCGTCGATTCGAAGCTGGTGAAAGAACATGACGTCGCCGGCGATCTGGGCAATGCCTGGCTGAAAACCGCCAACTCGGCCGGTTCGGGCCCCTACATCCTGACCAAGTGGGAACCCAAGCAGTCGATCCTGCTTTCCAGGAACCCGAACTACTGGGCTGCCGCCCCGGGCGTCGAACGCCTGTTCTTCCAGCACATGCCTGAATCGGCCACCGAGCGCCTGGCGCTCGAAAAGGGTGACATCGACGTCGCCAACAAGCTCAGCCCCGACGACTTCGACGCCATCGCCGCCAACAAGGACATCACCGTCCTGCAGGGCACCGATACGACGCAGTACTATTTCGGCCTGAACCTGCGCAACGAGAACCTCAAGAACCCCAAGGTCGTCGAGGCCATCAAGTATCTCGTCGACTACCAGGGCATTGCCGACACCATCGGCCGCGGCACCCTCAAGGTGCACCAGACGATGATCCCCGAGGGCTTCCTCGGCGGCAATTCGGGCTACACCCCCTACAAGTTCGACCTCGAAAAGGCCAAGGCGCTGCTCGCCGAGTCGGGCGTCACCCTGCCCTTCACGCTCGAAACCGTGGTCTGGAACGTGCCGCCCTACACCGAATACTCGCAGGCGATCCAGGCGACGCTGGCCCAGGCCGGCATCAACCTCGACCTGCAGGTGGTGGACGGCCAGCAGTGGCTCGACCGCTACCGCGCGCATGACCTCGACATCTGGATGGGCCTGTGGGGCCCGGACTATCCCGATCCGCATTCGAACGCCGAGACCTTCACGGTCAACAAGCCGGGCGATCCGGAAAAGTCCTCGACGCTGGCCGACCGCTTCGGCTGGAACTCCGGTGACCTGTCCAACCAGATCCTCGCCGCGGTGAAGGAGCAGGACACCAAGAAGCGCGAAGAGATGTACTTCGCCGCCGCCAAGGGCCAGGCCGACGCCAGCCCGTTCGTCTACATGTTCCAGGGCGCCCGCAAGGTCGCGGTCCGCTCGAACGTCAAGGGCCTCGTGCTCGGCTACACCTACTCCGACGACCGCTACGGCACCGTAGGCAAGGAATAAGGCCTAGGCCTTCCAAACATTGCCTTCTCCCCGTGTGGGAGAAGGCGACCCACTCGACCGCTGCGGCGGTTTTCGGAGACTGACTTGCTTTCGACTGTCACGCGCGTTGCTCCCCCCTCCACCAAGCTTTGCTTGGTCCCCCTCCCCCGCAAGCGGGAGAGGAACGATGGGGGCACCGCCTTGCCACAGGGCATCCTCTCCCGCTTGCGGGGGAGGGGGACCGCCGAAGGCGGTGGAGGGGGGAGCAACATGCACTGCCTCATTGCGGACGTCACCCGATGACCCGTCCGCTTCGCCTCCTCGCCGATATCGCCACCTGGCTCATCACCGTCGCGATCACCCTCGTAGGCCTCGCCGCGCTGACCTTTTTCATCGGTCGCGTCGTGCCGATCGACCCGGTGCTCGCCATCGTCGGCGAGAAGGCCTCGCAGTCGGTCTATGATCGCGTCTATCTCGAACTTGGGCTCGACAAGCCGCTCATCGTGCAGTTCTGGGACTATCTCGCCAAGCTGCTGAGCGGCGATTTCGGCACGTCCTACTCCACCTCGCGGCCGGTGCTGCAGGACCTGCTGGACTATTTCCCCGCCACCCTCGAACTCTCGACGCTCGGCCTCGTCATCGGCGTGGCGCTCGGCGTGCCGATGGGGGTGATCTCGGCCTACTACCATGAGAAATGGCCCGACCATCTCGTCCGCATCATCGGGCTCATCGGCTATTCGGTGCCGATCTTCTGGCTGGCGCTGGTCGGGCTGTTCGTCTTCTACCGCCAGCTCGGCTGGGTCTCGGGCCCAGGCCAGGTCGACGTGTTCTTCACCGGCATCGTCACCCATGTGACGGGCTCGATCCTGATCGATGCGGCGATGCAGGGGCAGTGGGAGGTGTTCTGGAACGCCATCAGCCACATGACGCTGCCGGCCGTGCTGCTCGGCTATTACAGCCTCGCCTATATCTCCCGCATGACCCGCTCGGTGATGCTGGACCAGTTGAGCCGCGAGTATGTGCTCACCGCCCGGCTCAAGGGCGCCAGCGAGTTCACCGCCGTGGTGCGGCATGCGCTCGGCAACGCGGCGATCCCGCTCGTGACGGTGATCGCGCTGAGCTATGGCGGCCTGCTCGAGGGCTCGGTGCTGGTCGAGACGATCTTTTCGTGGCCGGGCATCGGCAATTACATCTATTCGAGCCTGTTCGCCGCCGACATGAACGCCGTGCTCGGCGGCACGCTGCTCGTCGGCATCGTCTTCGTGCTGCTCAACATGCTGAGCGACGTGCTGTACGCCGCACTCGACCCGCGCTCGCGGAGCCTTGCCAACAAATGACCCTGCTCAACACGCCCACCCTCGATCCGAAAGCCGCCATCCGCGCCGCCCGCTGGAAGGAGTTCCGCAGTTTCTCGCGGCGCTTCCTGCGCAACCCGCTCGGCGTCGTCGGGCTCGTCATCGTCATCGTGCTGATCTTCGTAGCGGCCTTCGCGCCGTGGATCGCCACCCACGATCCGTACCTGCCGACGCTGACCGCGCGCCTCGCCGCGCCGAGCGCCGAGTGGTGGTTCGGGGCGGACGAACTGGGCCGCGATATCTTCTCGCGGCTCGTTCATGGCTCGCGGCTGACGCTGCTGATCGTGGCGCTGGTGATCGTCACCTCCGCCCCGGTCGGGCTGATCATCGGCGCTGTGGCCGGCACGCGCGGCGGCTGGATCGATGCGATCTTCATGCGGGTGACGGACGTATTCCTCGCCATCCCGAAACTGCTGCTGGCGCTGGCATTTGTCGCGGCGCTGGGGCCAGGCATCGTCAACGCGGCGCTCGCCATCACCCTGACGGCGTGGCCGCCTTATGCGCGACTGGCCCGGGCCGAGGCGCTGACAGTGCGCAACTCCGACTATGTAAATGCGGTGCGGCTGGCGGGTGCGAGCGAGTTCCGCATCATCTTCTTCCACGTCATCCCGATGTGCCTGAGTTCGGTGATCGTCCGCATGACCTTCGATATGGCGGGCATCATCCTGACCGCCGCCGGGCTGGGCTTCATCGGCCTCGGGGCCCAGCCGCCGCTCCCCGAATGGGGCGCGATGATTTCCACCGGCCGCAAGTTCATCTTCGATCAGTGGTGGGTGGCGACGGTTCCCGGCATCGCGATCTTCACCGTGTCGCTCGGCTTCAACCTGTTGGGTGACGCGCTGCGCGACCTGCTCGACCCGCATCTGAGGCAGCGCAATTGACCGCCAATCTGGTTGAAATCGAAAACCTCAAGGTCAGCTTCCGCAACGACGAAGGCGGCTGGAACGAAGCGGTGCGCGGTGTCAGCTTTTCGCTCGGGCGCGAGAAGCTCGGCATCGTGGGCGAAAGCGGCTCGGGCAAGAGCCTCACCGGCCGCTCGCTGCTCGGCGTGCTGCCGAGTTACGCCAGGATCAGCGTCGACAAGCTGAGTTTCGACGGCATCGACCTGAAGACTGCGAGCCCGAAACTCCGCCGGTCGCTGCGCGGCGGCCGGATGGGGATGATCCTGCAGGACCCGAAATACTCGCTGAACCCGGTGATGAATGTCGGCCAGCAGATCATCGAGGCGATCCGCATCGGCGACCGGAAACTGAGTGGCGCCGACGCGCGCCGGCAGGCGCTGGCCTCGCTCGAAGCCGTGCACATCCGCGACCCCGATCGCGTCATGGGGCTCTACCCGCACGAGTTGTCGGGCGGCATGGGCCAGCGCGTGATGATCGCCATGATGGTGGTGCGCGAGCCCGACCTGCTGATCGCCGACGAGCCGACGTCGGCGCTCGACGTCACGGTTCGCACCCAGGTGCTGTCGATCATGGACGAACTGGTGACGCGGCGCGGCATGGGCCTGATCTTCATCAGCCACGACCTGAACCTCGTCAGCAAGTTCTGTGACCGGGTGATCGTCATGTATGCCGGCCATATCGTCGAAACGCTGGACGCCAAGAACCTGCACGCCGCGCAGCACCCCTACACGCAGGGGCTGCTCGCCCGCCTGCCCTCGATCGACGGCTCGCTCGAACCGCTGCCGGTGCTGACCCGCGAGGCCGCCTGGCTGGAGGCGGCGCCATGATTACCGTGGACAACCTCACCGTCCGCTTTTCGGGCTCGACCGCGGTCGACGGCGTAAGCTTCGAGGTGGCAGAAGGCGAGAGCTTTGGCCTCGTCGGCGAAAGCGGCTCGGGCAAATCGACCATTCTCCGCACCATGGTCGGGCTGAACCGCCACTGGGGTGGCAACATCGCCATCAACGGCATGGACGCGCGCGTAACGAAGCAGCGCGACCTCGCGCGCACCGTGCAGATGGTGTTCCAGGACCCTTACGGTTCGCTGCACCCGCGCTACACCATCGGCCAGCAGATCGCCGAGCCGATGATCATCAACAAGCTCGCCGACCCGGTCGGCCGCACCGCTGAACTGCTCGAGCTGATCGGTCTGGGCGCAAAATTCCAGTTCCGCTTCCCGCATGAACTGTCGGGCGGCCAGCGCCAGCGCGTGGCGATTGCCCGGGCATTGTCACTGAGCCCGCGCATCCTGCTGCTCGACGAGCCGACTTCGGCGCTCGACGTCTCGATCCAGGCCGAAATCCTCAACCTGCTCAACCGCCTGCGCAAGGAACTTGGGCTGACCTTCGTCATCGTCAGCCACGACCTCGCAGTCATCAGCTACATGTGCGAGCGGCTGATGGTGATGCGGAATGCCCGCGAGGTAGAGACGCTGACACGCGAGCAATTGCGGGCACGGGATGTGCAGGACGCGTATAGCCGGGAGCTGTTGGCGGCGAGCTGAGGCTACTCCAGTTCGGCGTCCACCCGCTCGATCAGCCCGCTCTGGTCGAGCTGGAGGTCGAGGCGGCCGATCTCATGGCCGAAATCGCCGGTGAAGTCGACGCGGGCGCGAGCGCCGCCACCGCCCAACGGCTCGATGGACAGAAGTTGCGTCACGGTATGATATCCGACGAAGAAGCGCTCGACATAGTCGCGGACGCCCTCGTGCCCATGGAATATCTCACCTGTCGAGGGATCGTCGATCACCGCCTCCGGCGCGAAGAGAGCGGTCGCGGCGTTGGTATCGAATGCGTTGGTGGCGCTGATGAAGGCCGTGATGACGTGCTGGAAGTCTTCTGGCTTGGGCATCCGGATCTCCTTGGAATGATTGAGTCCGAGATAGGATGTCAGACTGCCTCCGTCAAAGGCAGAACCCGAATCCGGCCTCTGGCCTGACTACCCCACCAGCTCCAGCCCATCATGCCCGGCGAGCACCATACCGAAGCCCGGTGCGTCCGAGATGCGCAGCTTGCCGTTGACCGGCATCGCCTCGCCTTCGAACAGGTCGCCGAAGACCGGCATGATGGTTTTGCCGTCAGCGCTCGCCGCCACGTATTCGCAGAACGCCGGGCCGGTCTGGCTGGCGATGAACTGGTACGAGTACGGGCCGGAGCCGTGCGGCACCACGACGACATCGTAGGCGCTGGCATGCGCGGCGATCTTCAGCGTCTCGGTGAGGCCGCCGACCCACATCACGTCGGGCTGCACGATATCGAGCAGGCGCTCCTCGAGCAGGCGACGGAAGCCGTAGCGGGTATATTCGTGCTCGCCGGTGGTCCATTTGAGCGTCGGTTGCGCCGCCTTGATCTGCCGGAACCCCTCGACGTCGTCGGGCGACAGCACTTCCTCCCACCAGTGGATACTGAGCGGCTTGCACAGTTCGGCGAGGCGGATGGCGTAGTCGGCGGTGAGCGACATGTAGCAGTCGACCATCAGCGGATAGTCCGGACCGACCGAGTCACGGTGGCGCTTCAGGAACTCGTAGTTCTTGCGCATCCCCTCCTCGCCGTCGAAATGGCTATGCGGCAGCGGCACTTTCGCGCCCCAGAAGCCGAGCGCCTTGATCGAAACCGGCTCGGGCGTCGTGCAGTAGAAGGTGATCTCGTCGCGCACCTTGCCGCCGATCAGGTTGTAGACCGGCTCGCCGCGCACCTTGCCGTTGAGGTCCCATAGCGCCAGGTCGACGGCCGAAATCGCCATGATCGGCAGGCCCTTGCGGCCATAGGGCAGGCTCGAGCGATAGAGCTGGTCCCAGATCAGGTTGATGTTGCGCGCGTCCTGCCCGACGATGAAGCGACGGAAATGGTTGTGGATCATCCATGCCGCCGGCACGCCGCCCGACCCGGTCGCGACGCCGACGACGCCATCCTCGGTCTCGAGCTCGACCACGATGGCGCCGAGCACGCCGATGCCCCAGCTCGACCGCTTCTCGCGATATTTCTCGTAGCCCGACATCGGGTTGGAAATCAGCGAATCCACCAGCCAGTGCTTGGCATCGCCCTGCCTGAAATAGGTGCCGGCCTTGTCGCTCGGCTTGACGTTGTAGACGCGCAGATCCTTGATGCGGAAGGCGGAGCTCATTCGGATCGTTCCGTTTTCTCGTTCGTCTTGTTGGCGTTGGCGACCGACTGGATGGTGGTGTCGCGCACGTGTTCGAGGTGGCTGCGATAGCCCGTGGCCGCCGCCTCGCCGTCGCCGGCCAGCAGGGCATCGGCGATGAGGATGTGCTGCCCGACGCTCTTGGTGATGACGCCGGGCATTTCGCTCGCCATGCGGCGCACGTCGAGGCCCAGGTCGTACAGCACCTGCGCCAGCGAGGAGAGGAGCGGGTTGCCGGCCGCATCGTTGATCGCCTGGTGGAACTCGATGTCGATCAGCCGGAACGCCACCGGATCATCGTGGAAGGCGCCGCCATCGACCGCGAGCTTGTGGATGCGCACCAGCTGGTCGTGCGTGCCCCGCCTGGCGGCGAGGCGCACCAGTTCCAGATCGACCACCGAACGGGTCTCGAACTGCTGGTGCACGTCGTAATCGGCGACGCTCAGCATGGTGTTGAACGGCGCGACGAGCCGGCTTGGCGACAGGTCGGTGACGGTGTAGCGCCCGCCCTGCCGGCTCGCCAGCACCCCCATCAGCGTCAGCGCCTTCAGCGCTTCGCGCAAGGGTGGCCGCGAGATGCCGAAGGCGATGGTCATCTGCGCTTCGGTGGGCAGCCGGTCGCCGGATTTGAGATTGCCCGACTTGATCATGCCCATGATGCGGGCGGCAACCTGCTCGGCGATCGGCCGGCGTTCGAGCGCGAAATGCTCGCCGGTGCTCTCCCGCCGGAAGTCGGCGAGGCCGTTGTCTTCGGCGCGCACGAGTGCCGGCCTGGTTGCGGCGGGCTTGCTCATGCGCGAGCTCTCGCCCGGCTGTCACCAGCCGGCCGCACATCGCGCAACACATGGCGGATAACGACGCCCATGGGCATCTCCGCTCCTCCCTCCACAGCGCTTCGCGCAGAAGTCTGCGACTCCTACGGTGCCAAAGCGCGCCCTGATTGGCGGCTCTGTCGGCGGTCATTGGGCAGCAGGAATGGGCGGCAGGTACAGACTTGTCAAACAAATTTTTGTCTGACAAGTTGCACGAAAGGCCGGAGCGGGACCAACCCGCCGCGTCGCCTTTGGGAGGTCTTTGCGATGCCGCTATCGGTTTCGACACGCCGCAAGGTGGGGAGCACCGCGCTCGAACTGCCGGTCTTCGGCTTCGGCACTGTCCATGTCGGCGGGCTCTACAACACGGTCGACGATGCAACATCGCGCGCCACCTTCGAGGCCGCGTGGGACGCCGGCGTCCGCTATTACGACACGGCGCCGTGGTATGGCCGCGGCCTGAGCGAGCATCGCACCGGCGCCTTCCTGCGCAGCCAGCCGCGCGACGAGTTCCTCATCACCACCAAGGTCGGCCGCACCTTGCACCGCCCCGCCGATCCGAAGACCTTCGATCGCGCGCCGTGGGGCGGCGGGCTGAGCTTCGAGGTGCATTTCGACTACTCCTACGATGGCATCATGCGCTCCTACGAGCAGGCGCTGCAGCGCCTCGCGCTCGATACCGTCGACGCGCTGGTGATCCATGATCTCGATGTCGGCTACCACGGCGACAAGCTCGCCGAGCACGAGAAGGCGCTGCGCGACACAGGCATGAAGGCGCTCGCCGAACTCAAGGCGTCCGGCGACATCAAGGCCTTCGGCATGGGCATCAACACCAACGCCTCGCTGGTCGAAACCGCCACGCAGGTCGACCTCGATTTCTGCCTCGTCGCCATGCCGTATACGCTGCTCGACCAGCAAAGCCTGACTTCGGGCATGGCCGAAGCGCAGAAGCGCGGGGTCTCGGTGGTGATCGGCGCGCCGTTCGCCTCCGGCATCCTCGTCACCGGCTCGTCCGGGCCAGCGCACTACGCCTACGGCAAGGCGCCGCCCGAGGTTCAGGCCAAAGTGCGCGGCATCGAGGCGGTGTGCGCCGCGCACAACGTGGTGCTCGCCGCCGCCGCGCTGCAGTTCGTGCTCGCCCATCCGATCGTCGCCTCGGTGATCCCCGGCGGCGCCAAGCCCAGCGAAGTAACCCAGAACGTCGCCTCGCTGAGCGCCCCGATCCCGGCGAGCTTCTGGTCCGACCTCAAGGCGCAGCACCTGATCCACCCCGAAGCGCCGGTCCCTGCATGACTCCTGACACCTCCGGCGCGCCGCTCATCGCCGCCCGTGGCATCTCGAAGTCGTTCGCCGGCGTCGAGGTGCTGCGCGATGTCGATCTCGACCTGCAGAAGGGCGAGATCCACGCGCTTTTGGGAGAGAACGGCGCCGGCAAGTCGACCTTTGCCAAAATCCTGGCCGGCGTCCACCGCCCGACCCGCGGCAGCATCGCGCTGAACGGCCAGCAGGTCGAAATCCCTTCCCCGCACGCCGCGCAGAAGCTCGGCATCACCCTGATCCACCAGGAGCCGATCTCGTTCCCCGACCTGAGCGTGGCGGAAAACCTCGTGCTCGGCGGCGACAGCGGCTGGTTCAGCCGCGTGCCGTGGGCCCAGATGACCCGCGAAGCCCGCAAGTACATGGACCTGCTCGGCGTCCGCATCGATGTGACAAAGCCGATGCGCGGCCTGTCGATCGCCGACCAGCAGATGGTCGAGATCGCCCGCGCCATCGCGTCCGACAGCCGGCTCATCATCATGGACGAGCCGACGGCACCGCTGACGCCGCGCGAAGTCGAGACGCTGTTCGGCATCGCCCGCCGCCTGCGCGACGAGGGCCGCACCATCATCTTCATCTCGCATCGACTCGAGGAAGTGCGCGCGCTCTGCGATCGCGTCACCATCTTCCGCGACGGCAACAAGATCACCACCGACACCATTCAGAACCTGTCCGATGCCGACATCATCCGCCTGATGATCGGCCGGCCGGTGAAGGAATACCTGCACAAGGAAGCGACGACGATCGGCGAGGTGGCGCTCGAAGTGCAGAACCTCGGCCTGCCAGGCGTGTTCGCCGATATCAGCTTTTCGGTGAGGCGCGGCGAGATCGTCGGGCTCGGCGGCCTTGTCGGCGCCGGTCGCACCGATGTCGCGCGCGCCATCTTCGGCGTCGCCCCGGCCGAAACCGGCACCGTGAAGGTTCATGGCAAGGCCGTCAGCATCCGCCAGCCCGATGAAGCCATCGCGCTCGGCCTCGCCTTCGTGCCCGAGGATCGCGCCGTCGCCGGCATCTTCCGCACCTTGTCGGTCGAGCAGAACATCTCCGCCGCCATCCCGAAGAAGATCGCGCCGGGCGGCATCATCCGCCGGGCGGTCGAGAAGTCGCTGGCGCTGGATTCGGTCAAGAAGCTCCGCATCCGCCTCGCCTCGATCAACCAGCCGATCGGTGAACTCTCGGGCGGCAACCAGCAGAAGGCTATCCTCGCCCGCTGGCTGCTCTCCGATCCCTCGATCCTGATCCTCGACGAGCCGACCCGCGGCATCGATATCGGGGTGAAGGCCGAGTTCTACGACATGATCGGCGCGCTCGCCAAAGAGGGCAAAGCCATCCTGCTGATCTCGTCCGAACTGCCCGAACTACTCGCCTTGTGTGATCGCGTGCTGGTGATGGCCGAAGGTCGGCTGACTGCCGAGATTCCGCGCGCCGAAGCCACGCAGGAAAAGGTGATGCAGGCCGCCGTGCCGCGCTCGCAGCGCACTGGAGTGGCCGCATGACCCTGATCCGCTCCATCCTCTTGCGCCGCGAGACCGGCATCGCCGTGATGATCGTGCTGTTCTGCCTGTTCGTCGGGGCGTTCAAGCCGCAGTTCCTCACCCTCGACCAGTTGCGCATCAGGCTGCGGCTCACTCCGCTGATCATGATCGGCGCCATGGGCCAGATGCTGGTGATCGTGGCGCGCCACGTCGATCTGTCGATCGGCTCGATGCTGGGCGTCTCCGCCATGGTCAGCGGCATGCTCTACCGCTACGACGCCACCTGGTTCGGCTTCGATATGCCGTGGTGGAGCGGCATTCCGATCTCGATCGTCGTCGGGGCGCTGCTCGGCCTCGGCAACGGGCTCTTGATCACGCTGTTCCGGCTGCCGGCCATCATCGTCACACTCGGCACTCTCAGCCTCTACCGCGGCCTGACCTTCATCATCTCGAACGCCAAGCAGATCGACCGGCAGTGGATTCCGTCCGAGCTCAAGGGCCTCTCGCAGACCTCGCCGATCCTCGGCATCCCGTGGATCATCTT
>Ga0105047_10013683_pt1 | contig 12939 bp, 10 predicted proteins | sample MAT04_FD_78384 | JGI IMG/M metagenome (GOLD analysis project Ga0105047, IMG submission 78384) | Freshwater microbial communities from Lake Fryxell liftoff mats and glacier meltwater in Antarctica - MAT-04 (megahit assembly) | ecosystem: Environmental > Aquatic > Freshwater > Ice > Liftoff... | reverse complement strand
CCCCTCTGGATGCATGGTGTTGCATCGCGGCCAGCCGTCAAGGCTACCCTTCGGCGCATTGAACCGCGCGGCCTTGACGGCACCAGGCCGCGATGGGAGAACGCACCGTGATGAGGGGAATGGCAAGACTGTTCTGCCGCAGTTTCAGGCAAGCGAAAAAGCGGACATTTCTACTTGGCGTTGAAATGGGCTAGTTTTCGCTTGACACCGGGCGAACAAAAGGCGAAGATCGATGCATGCCGTTGGTTGGTATCGCAAAGATGGCCGCCGAAAGCCCTCTCCTGGAGGGGAAACGGCGGGTGTCGTATTTGGAGTTGCCCGCCAAAAGCTTCATTGGATCGTGTTCGGGGAAACGGCAAATATTTGACTGGACCGTTAACCCCTACCGCGGCTGCGAATATGGCTGCCGCTACTGTTATGCACGCTATACCCACGAATTCATGGAGCTTTCGGTTGACGATTTCGAGACACGCATCTTTGCTAAGCAATGGGATGCGGCTCAGTTCCGGCGCGAGATTCGGAGGCTCGCGCCGGGCGATACCCTAGCGTTTGGGACGGCAACGGACTGTTACCAGCCTGCGGAACGCCGATTTGGGCTCATGCGGCGGATGCTGAAGGAGCTGTCCGGCGTTGTGGAAGAGTTGAGAATCGGCATCACGACCAAGTCCGACCTGGTCGCGCGGGATATCGATTTGCTGGGCCCGTTGGCGCGGCGAAACGATGTTCGCGTCAACATGACGATCACGACCCTCGATGCGGCGCTGGCCCGGAAAACGGAGCCTTTCGCGCCTCGCCCGGCGTTGCGGCTTGCCGCTATGGAGAAGTTGGCGGCGGCTGGAGTTTCGGTGGGAGTGGGCGTCTCGCCTGTGCTGCCGCTGATCACCGATTCGGAGGCGAGCCTGGATGCGGTCGCGCAGGCTGCGAAATCGTCCGGGGCCAAGTCTCTGTGGGCACAGCCATTATTCCTGAAGGACAGCGCCCGGGTTGTATTTCTGCCATGGCTGGAGCGCGAATTTCCGGCCCTACTCGGCAAATACGTCGCCTGGTATAGCCGGGAAGCATATCTGAAGGAACCCTACACCGGCTGGCTGAAGGCCCGCGTCGACCGCGTTCGCCGGCGGCACGGGTTGGACGAGCGCGGCGGAAATTTTCGACCGCCCGATTGGCTGGGTCCATCCCAACTGCGATTATTTGGATAGCCAAGCGCGTCGCGATTGTCGGTGACTACTGTGAGGACTACGCGACTCACCGGGCGATGCTGCCGGCGCTGCGCTATGCGGGCGGCGAGGGAGTCTGGGCGCCAACGGCCCTGGCGCAACAGGCATTGATGGCGAATGGAATCTGGCTCGCACCGGGCAGTCCCTGTGCCTCGTTCGATAACGTCTTGGGCGTGATTCGCTTCGCCAGGGAACGGAACGTCCCGTTTCTTGGGACTTGCGGCGGATTTCAGCACGTTTTGATTGAGTTCGCGCGCAACGTCCTAGGCATCGCCGATGCGGACTCTGCCGACTACACGGGTTTTACCGGTAACAGCGTCGTCTTCGGCACTCGCGAGAAATTACCCGGGTATGCTCACGGAGAGTGACCCACCGGCCCAACGGGGCCGGGGCCGGGGACGATAATGCCTTGCCCATCTGCGGCTTACGAGCCAAGGCGCGGTGCCGGGGGTGGGCGACTCTATCGGAGCACAAGTGGGCAAGTTTTGGTGAGCGCCGAGGGCGTCGTCGTTCCTGTCGTCTGTCCCATCTCTTTCGACCCGGATTTTCCAAAGCTATCCGGCGGTGAAAACGTCCGCATCCTCGCCGGAAGCCGCCTTCGCCAAATTAGGGCTAGGGAAGAGTCGCGGGAAGAGTATTTCTGCAACTTCGAAGAGAATCCGCTGTTCCGGGCGCGTTTTGTATCCGCCGGACTCCGAGTCGGCGCGGTGAACGAAAACGGCGTTGCCAGGGCGGTTGAACTGCCGGACCATCCGTTCTTCTTCGCCACTCAATTCCAGCCGCAAATGACTTCGCGCGCCGAAGTCCCGCATCCCCTGCTCACCGCCTTCGTCCACTTGCTAACGGAAAGTGCTTGACGGAGAATGAGGGTATGAGTTCCCCGCGGCCAGTCGCGATCAGCGATCACGCGCTCGAACAATTGCGCTACATTCGCGACACCATGGAGCGCACCGGTTCCTTCACGGCGGTGCCGGGCTGGGGCGGCGTGGCCATGGGTGCATCGGCGCTGGTGGCTGCGGTGATTGCCGCCCAGCAGGCCGATGTGAGGATGTGGGGCATCGTCTGGATGTGCGAGGTGGTGTTGGCTTTGGCTATCGGCACCGCGTTTATCCTGCGCAAGACGCGCCGCGGCGACCGGACGACCTTCGCGGCTCCGGGACGGCAGTTTTTCTTGAGTTTCAGCCCGCCGGTCGCCGCTGGCGGTGTTTTGAGCTGGATTCTGTATCAACAGGGGGCTTGGGCCGTTCTGCCCGGCCTGTGGCTGCTCCTCTATGGCGCCGGCGTGGTGACAGCGGGTGCATTTTCGGTTCGGGTCGTCCCCATCATGGGACTTTGTTTCATGGGTTTAGGCGCGGCGGCGCTGGCATGTCCGGCGGCGTGGGGCAACTGGTTTCTCGCCTCCGGTTTCGGCGTTTCGCATATCGTGTTCGGACTCATCATTGCAAGGAGGTACGGTGGCTAAATCAACCGCATCGAAGTTAATGGCGTTGAAGCCCGCGGCAAGTACCGTGGCAACGACGGAGACGCGCGCGCTGGACCGTCTTATCCATGAAAAAGTACGATTGGGTATCGTCAGCGCACTCGCCGCCAGCGGGCCGCTGACTTTCGTGGAACTCAAATCATTGTTGGCAACTACGGATGGGAACGTGAGCGTTCATGCCCGCAAGTTAGAGGACGCCGGATACGTGACCTGCTCTAAAGGCTATGAAGGCCGGGTTCCGAGAACCGAGTACGAATTGACGGTTGAAGGGCGCTCGGCGCTCGAAAAATACCTGGATCATCTCGAAGCGCTCGTCGGCGCCATGCGCCCGCGGAAATCGCCCGCGTCGCGCCGCTAAATCCATGTGCGGCGGCGCGTTTTGTTACCGTGGATGCTGATGACTCGACGCAAAATCATTTCAACCGCCGCCGCCGGTTTCGCGGCTCAGTCGCCGGCCCAATCGCCGGCCGCGCGCCATTACATCGTGATGCGCAAGTTGTTTCTCCGCAACAGCGCCGACAATCAGGTCGCCAAACTCACCGAATTCCTCGAAAAAGCCGCAATGCCTGCTGTTCAGCGCTCCGGCGCGGCGACGGTGGGGTTCTTCGCCTCGCAGTTGGCGCCGGATTCGCCGTTCATTCTGGCCCTCTCCAGCTACCCGACTTTGGCCGCTTATGAGGCCGCTCAGGCCAAATTGAGCGCCGATAGTGTGTACCAAAACGCGCTAAAAGCATACAATTCTGCCCCTGGATTGCGCTTTATGCGCTATGAAACGTCACTTTTGCGCAGCTTTTCAGGCTTCCCGAACCTCACAATCAACGTTTCTCCGGACGCTTCCAAGCTAAATCGCCTCTTCGAACTCCGCACCTACGAAAGCGACGATTCGGCCAGCCTCGCCGAAAAAATCCGTATGTTCAACGAAGGCGAGATCGCGCTTTTCCAAAAAACCGGTCTCGACCCGGTCTTTTTCGGCGAAACCGTCTTCGGCCAGAAGCAGCCCAATCTCACGTACATGCTCGGCTACGAAGATTGGAACGCGCGCGACGCGAACTGGAAGAAGTTCCTTTCGCACCCGGATTGGATCAAACTCCGCACCACGCCGGGTTGGAGCGACGCCGAAATTGTCTCCAACATTTCCAGCATGTTCCTCCGCGCGCTGCCGTTCTCGCCCGTTCGCTAGGGCATGGCATATAATCACTGCTTTCGGGAGAAGAAATCGTGAAGAGAAATATTGCTTTGTTTGGCGGTTTGCTGGCCGGCGCCGCGCTGCTTTGGGCCGCTACCGGACCGCGTGTTCCGGCCAATGTTCAGGAAGTGGCGGAACCCGGCGGCGTGTTGCCCGGCAACCCCAAGATCGCTCTGGTGAAAGTCGCCGACGGCTTTCTGGATCCGACCAACGTCGCCAGCGCCAATGACGGCACGGGACGTCTCTTCGTCACCGAGCGTGTGGGCCGCATCCGTGTTGTCCTGAAGAACGGGACCGTTCAAAAAGAGCCGTTTCTCGACCTTACGAACATAAATCCACTCGGTACCGATGTGCAGACCGGATTCGTCGAGCAAGGCCTTTACTCCGTCGCGTTCCACCCGAAATTCAAGCAAAACGGATATTTTTATGTCCATTACGCCTCGCTTCCTTTTAACGGCGACGGCCTGATCGTACGTTTCCAGGTCGATAAGAATAATCCCAACTTCCTAACCCCGGAGCGCACAAAAACAACCTCTAAAGTGTTGATGCGCATCGAACAGCCCTATTACAACCACAATGGCGGCCAGATCGAATTCGGGCCGGATGGCTTTCTCTATATCGCTTCCGGTGATGGCGGCTGGGAAGGCGATCCGCTGGAAGCCGGGCAGGATTTGAACACGCTGCTCGGTAAAATGCTCCGCATCGATGTAAATGTCGAAGACGACCGGGTTCCTTATAAAATTCCGCCGTCGAATCCTTTCGCTTCCGCCGGAAAAGAGCAGTTGATGTCGCTTTTCGGCATCAGTGAGCATGACTTTTCCAAAATTAAGACGAGGTCCCGGCCCGAGATCTGGTCCTTCGGGTTGCGCAATCCCTACGAATTTTCTTTCGATCTGAAGACCGGCGACATGTACATCGCCGATGTCGGCCAAAACCATTGGGAAGAGATTGATTTCCAGCCCGCCAATTCCAAGGGTGGTGAAAATTACGGCTGGCCCCGCAATATGGGCACAAAATGCTTCCCGATGACCGGGCCGGACGATAAGTGCGGCCTTATCGGGACGTTGCCTGCCGGGCAGTATCCGCACGAGAATCCGTACCCTGGCGCGCCGCCGCTGAAGGGCGGGCACGGCTGCTCGGTCGAAGGTTTGGGCGTCGCCAACTACGGCGGCATGAAGGGCGTTTATCTTGTGGGCGACTGGTGTTCCGGCCGTGTTTTCGGCATGGGCTGGAATGGCGACAAGTGGATCCTGCAGGAGATGCTGCACACGAGTTTGCAGTTCACGGCCGGCGGTTACGATGAGAACGGCTATGTGATGGCGGTGAATTGCAACTGCTTCTACACGTCCGATAAAGGCGCGACGGGCAACCCGCCGGGCGCCCTCTGGCGCGTAATGCCGGTCAACGAAGTTCCCCGCGGCGCGGAAACCGCGCGGACCGCTTCCGCGCCGGTGGAAACGTCATCAACAGGTCCTTTCCAGCTGATGCACCCGCTCGATAACAAGGCGCTGCAGTTTAACCTGATGGCGAACGATAAGGTTACGCCTGCGGTGGCGGAGTTCCGTAAAGCCGGTGTGAACTCTTACAACGGAAATGCAGCGGCAATCGCGGATGGCAAAAAGGCCTATGGCCAATGGTGCGCCAGTTGCCATCTGGCGGACGCCACGGGCCGTATGGGATCGAACCTGATCGATGGGCAAGTGACTTATCCGCGCGTCAAGACCGACGCCGGATTCTTTGAAGTCGTTTATGCGGGCGCGACGGGGGCTATGCAGTCGTTCGGCAACCGCGTCGCACAAGACGACATTTTGAAGATCACTGCTTACGTCAACAGCCTGAAGAAAAAGTAACAATCCGGGAGGGGCCGCAACGCCCCTCTTTGTACACCACTCCGCATGTGTGCTTTACTTCAGATGTGACGATTTCGCTGCGATTCCTACCGCTTCCACTGATAGTTGGTCTGACGTTGGCCGCTCCCCCGCCGAAGAGCGGGATCGACACAGATGCCATCGACAAGACGTGCAAGCCGTGCGACGACTTCTGGCGCTTCGCCAACGGCGCTTGGGTGGACAAGAATCCCATCCCTTCCTCGCGCTCCTCCTGGGGAACGATGTCCGTCATGACCGAGGGCAACCGCGAACGTTTGCGCGTGATTCTGGAAGCGGCTGCCATTGCAAAGTCCGCGGCTGGAAGCAATGAGCAGAAAATTGGCGATATGTATGCCGCCTGCATGGACACCGGGCGGCGGGAGACGCTGGGCGTGAAACCGGTGCAAGCCGAATTGGATGAGATCGGAAAGGTCACCACGCGCGAGGAACTGAAGGCGCTGATGCTCCGGTTTCTGAAGAATGGAGACCCCGTGCCGATTGGTGTCCGGTCCGGTCCGGACTCCAAGAATACCAGCGAAATTGTAGCCGCAATCTCCGCCGGCGGCACGTCGCTGCCGGAACGCGAGTTCTATTTTCGGGACGACGAACGAACGAAGAAGATTCGTGACGAATTCGTTGCGCACGTCGACCGCATGATGGGACTGGGCGGCGTTACGGCCGTCGAGGCCGGGAAGACCGTATTGGCGTTTGAAACCGAAACGGCGCGGCTGATGAAGACGATCGTGGAACGGCGCGATCCCTACAGCCGCTATAACAAGATGGACTTGGCGGGATTAAACGCACTCACCCCGGGCTTCGATTGGGCGCTGGTGCTGAACACGCTGCAAGTGCCGGCCGGGACGCCGCTGATTGTCGGTGATCCGAATGTGGTGCGGCACTTCGGCAAGCAGTTAACGGACGCGCCTTTGGAGACGTGGAAACTCTGGATGCAATGGCGCGTTTTGAAGAGTGCGGCGTCCGATCTTACGGTTGCGCTGGAAAAGGAAGACTTTCAGTTCGGCGAGCGCGTGTTGACGGGGGCGCAGGAGCAGTTGCCGCTTTGGATGCGGTGCACGAACAAGGTGGACCAGTCGCTGGGCGAAGCGCTGGGCGAAGTGTTCGTGAAGAAGCACTTTCCGCCGGCGGCGAAGAACCGGATGAATGAATTGGTGGAGAATGTCCGCGGCACGCTCCGGGAAGAGATAGAAGCCGCGTCCTGGATGGATCCGGCGACTCGCAAGAATGCCATCGCGAAACTCAATTCGTTCCAGGCGAAAATTGGGTATCCGGATCGCTGGCGGGACTATTCAAAAGTTACTGTACGGCGCGACAACCTGCTGGCGAGTCTCCGTTCGGCGAGCCTATCCAGCCGGGCGCATCAGTTGGCAAAGATCGGGAAGCCAATTGATCGCAACGATTGGGGCATGACGCCGCCCACCGTCAACGCGTATTACAGCCCCCCTTTTAATGAGATCGCCTTTCCCGCCGGAATTCTCCAATCGCCCCTCTTCGACATGGAAGCCGATGACGCCGCCAACTACGGCGCCATCGGGTCTGTAATCGGGCACGAGATGGGCCATGGGTTTGACGATCAAGGATCGAAGTGGGATTTCAGCGGCAACCTTAAAAACTGGTGGACCGTTGAAGATCGAAAGAAATTTGAAGCGCGCGCGCAGTGCGTGATTGACCAATTCAGCACGTTGGATGTGGGCGAAAATCTGCGTCACAACGGGCGGCTGGTAGTGGGCGAAGCGCTGGGCGACCTGGGCGGTGTGAGCATTGCCTACAAGGCCTACAAACGATCGCTGCGCGGTACTGCGCCGCCCGTTAAAATCGACGGCTACACTGCCGATCAGCGTTTTTTCATCGCATTCGCGCGAGTTTGGGGCAGCCATTACCGGCCGGAGGCATTGCGCCTGCGCCTGCAGACGGACCCGCACCCGATCTCTCGATTTCGCGCCAACGGAACGCTGATGAACATCCCGGAATTTCATGCGGCCTTCGGCTGTAAACGCGGCGATCCGATGGTGCGTCCGCCGGAAAAGCAGTGCAAACTCTGGTAGCCCCCCTTGCGCACGCCCCTGTAACTGTGATTTAACCTATGAAGCCTAGGCTGAAAAGCCTTGCATTTTATTTTATCGTTCAGGGGCTACATGAATCGAATAATCGCTTTGCTGTGCCTGTCGGCCGCGACAGCCATGGCGCAGGTCGGCACATCCACAATCACCGGTCGCGTCACCGACGCTTCCGGCGCAACAGTACCTAATGTCACCGTGAGGGTGGTTCAGAAATCGACAAATTTCACCTCTACGGCCACCACGAATACGGACGGACTTTACCGCGTGCTCTCCCTGCAGCCGGGAGACTATCGCGTATCTTTCGAAGCTGCCGGATTTAAGAAAAGCGTCAACGAGGCAGTGAACCTGCGGACGGGCGATACCCTCGCCATTGACATGGCGATGCAGGTCGGGCAACTGACAGAATCCGTCGAAGTAACGGGCAGCGCACAGGCCTTGGAAACCGAGACTTCGGCGACCGGAGCCGTCGTCACCGGCGCGGTATTGTATGACCTTCCGCTCTATCAACGGTTCGTCAACTCCACGTTGAACGTTGTGCCCGGCATGACCACCAACGGTTACGCTTACGGCGGCAGCCTTGGCAATTATCACCTGGCCGGCTCTCGGAGCGGCGCTATTGGCATTTTCGAGGACGGTGTAAACGGCAACGACCAACAGAGCGGGACTGAAACGACGAAGCCAATCCTGAATTCCGTCGCCGAAGTGAAAGTGATTACGACTCTTCCTCCCGCCGAATATGGACACTCGGCCGGCGGCGTGATCAGCGCCGTGAAAAAGAGCGGCACCAATGAACTACATGCGATGGGCTCGTGGTACGGCCGTACCCGCCGCATGCAGCACCGCCTGTTCTTCGACCGCCAGACGACGGCGCAGCAGGGCGTACCGACCTTCTTCATGATGCCGGACGCCAACATTTCGGGTCCGGTGATCATCCCGAAAGTGTATGACGGCCGAAACAAGACCTTCTTCTTCTTTGGCTTCCAGCGTTTGCACGAAAAGAAAGTGGCGCAGGTAGACGCCTCCGTGCCAAGCCTGGATATGCGCCAGGGCATTTTCAACTGGACCGGCGCCAATCCGATTTTCGATCCGGCGACCACGCGCCTCGTCAACGGTACGTGGCAGCGCGATCCCTTCGTTGGCGGTCGCATTCCGGCCAGCCGTATCGACCCGGTTGCCCGCAAGGTGCTCGACTTCGATCCATGGCAGCTTCCGTCCCGCGCCGGCAATCCCATTTCCACCGGCGCCGCCGGCAACTATCAGGCAAACGAGTTGGCGCAGGTCTACCTGAACGACTACAACTACCGCTTCGATCACCAGTTCAGCACCGCGTTTAAGATTTACTATTCTTGGACGGACAACAAGTACCTCCCGGGCCTACAACGGCCGTGGAATATCCGGCCCGACCGCGGCGAATTCGACGGTGTGGCGGGAAACCTCTCGCCATCGCGGAATCAGAACATGTCGCTCGGCAAGACGTGGATCATTTCCCCAACGCTGGTGAACGACGCCCGGGTTGGCTATAACCGCCGCTGGTCGCAATTGAGCGTCCCGTCGTATCAGAAGAACTGGGGACAGCAACTAGGCATCCCGAATATCAACGGCGACCTGATGCCCGCGTTTGGCAGCGGAAACCGTAATGACCCCTCTTCGATCTATGGTCTCAGCGGTGCGACACCCAATCAGAATGTGAATGAGACCATTTCGTTCCGCAACGATCTCTCGATCATCCGCGGCACCCACGCGTTCAAAGGCGGCTATGAAGTGCTCCGCTTCCGCCTGAATAGCGCTACGCTGGCCAATCCGGTGAACTTCGACTTCTCCGGCTCCACCACCGGCTTGCAGGCGAACGGCGCCGCTGTGCCGAACACCGGCAGCCCGTTTGCCGGCTTCCTGACTGGCTATGTCACCGCGGCGACGTTCCGTACCGAATTGACCAGCTGGCTGCCCCGTTCGAGCATCCACAGCTTCTACTTCCAGGACGATTGGAAAGTGTCCCCGACGTTGACGATCAACATGGGCATTCGCTACTCCAACGAAAGCGCGTTCAATACGAAGTACGGGCTGATGAGCCAATTCGACCCGAACGCGACCGACCCGCTCACCGGCCGCAAGGGCGCCGTAGTTCATCCGAAGAGTTCACTCGCCGCCCGCGACAGCAATAACTTCAACCCGCGCCTCGGCCTGGCGTGGCATCCGCTGCAAAAGTGGGTGTTCCGTGGCGGTTTCGGCTTCTACACCGTGGACGTCAAATTCCCTTCCGGCCGCGACCAATACGACGAGTTCGTGGGCACGGCCGTGCAACAGGCACTTCCAGGAGACCCCACGCCGATCTACCAGATCAGCCGCGGGACCAGGCCCCCCAACCCGACGGTGCTTCCCGACGGTTCCAGCCCCTTCATCGGGACCAACTTCAGCGGACGCAATGTCAGCATGTGGGATCCAACTTTGCGCAACCCGTACGTAATGAACTGGAATGCCAGCATCCAGCACGAAGTTGCCCGCGACTACGTGGTGGAAGCCAGCTATCAGGGATCCGGCTCGGTTGGCCTGATCGAACGGTGGGAACTGAACACCTTCCCGGTGGACTACTTCGCCAACGATGCGGCTCAGCGCGACCGCGTTTTCGCGGCGCCGCAGAACTTCCGGCCCTATACACAGTTCGGCAACATCAACATGCGTTCGAACTTTGGGCATTCGACCTTCCACTCCGGGACCATGAAGCTGGAAAAACGGATGTCGCGCGGCATGTTCTTCTCGACGTTCTACACGTTCTCGAAGAGCATCAACAGCTCTGACACGGACAACTCCGGCGGCGGTGTGGCGCCCATTCAGAATCGCAACCTGGAAAAGGGCCGTGCTGGATTCGACCGCAACCACCGCTTTATTGCGACGGTGAACTACGAATTGCCCTTCGGCCGCGGCAAGAAGTGGATGGCCAATAACCGCATGGGTAGCGCGATCTTCGGCGGGATGGAACTTTCCACGATCCAGACCCTGGAATCCGGCAACCCGCTGAACTTCAGCTTCAATAACAGCCCCAATAACTACTATCCGGGTTTTGCGGGCGCACGCCGCCCGAACCTGGTCTCCACGCCTGACTATGACTTCAGCAAGTGGAACAACGGCGGCCCCGACCGATTTGTCACTAACAATCGACCGGCCGTTGTCGACATAAATGCGTTCGCTTACCCGGCGGCCTTCCAGGTGGGTAACGCGGGCCGTAACATCCTCACCGGCCCCAGCATGGCGTGGGCGCAGTTCTCGCTGCAGAAGAACTTCCGCATCAAGGAGCGCCTGCAGACCCAACTCCGCTGGGATATGCAGAACGCCTTCAAGACGTTCAACTTTACGGGACCCACGACAACGGTGGACTTCCGCAATCCGCAAACCTTCGGCAAGCTGACGGACGACCCGCGCACGGCGTCGCTCGGCGGTCAGCCGCTGATGAACTTCACTTTGATGGTCCAGTTCTAACCGGATCGACATTGTTTGACTGAAACCGCCTCCCTGCCTTTCCGGCCTGGGAGGCGGTTTTAGCAGTTTAGGATGAAGAATTATCAGATACGCTAGATCCAGCGATGTCTCCCATCCACTCCTCAATTGCTTTATCAAAAGCGGGCGCGCATTACGGGCATCTTTCCATTCCCTATTCCTATAACCTCGGCGGGTGGGCGAACTTGCAGGTTCCAATCGCTTCCCTGCGGAATGGTCCAGGGCCCACCGTGTTGCTGATGGCGGGCAACCACGGCGACGAGTACCCCGGGCAAGTCGCCATCCTTAATCTGTGGCGCGAGTTGGAAATCACGGAAATCACCGGGCATCTGATCCTTATCCCATGCCTGAATCCGCCTGCAGCTCAGGCCGGGACCCGCCTCTCACCACTGGATGGAAAAAACTTCAACCGGTGCTTCCCCGGCAATCCAAAGGGAACTCCGAGTGAAATTCTGGCGCATTATCTGACTACGATTGTCTTTCCCGTGGCCGACGTCGTCATCGATCTGCACACCGGTGGGCGCAGCCTCACCTTTCTGCCCACGGCCCACATGCATCTGGTGTCCGATGCCACGCAGCGTAAGGCCATGCTGTCCGCGACGGAAGCGTTTCTTACCGACGTTGCGTTTCTTTACGCAGACGTTGCCGGCACGGGATTGCTTCCAGTCGAGGCAGAGAGCCAGGGCAAAATCGTCGTCACCACGGAAATGGGCGGCGGAGAAGTGGTCCCCGCGAGCGTCCATCGGCTTTGCCAGCGCGGGCTTCGCAACGTACTGATCCATAGCGGTGTGTTGAAGGGGGATTTGGTCACGCGGACGCAACCTGTCCGGTGGGTGCAGGCGCTGGATCGGGAGGATTACCGTTTTGCTCCGGAGTCCGGGTTATACGAGAGCTGCGTGGACATCGGCGAGTCCGTTCAGGAAGGCGACAAAGTCGGCCGGATTCATTTTCTCGAACGCCCCGGGCGTAAGCCGATCCTCGTAGTTGCCCATGCGGCCGGAATGTTAATCGCCGGGCGCGCGCCATCGATGGTCAAGCAGGGAGATTGCGTGGCCTGCATCGCGCACGATGTTGATCCTTGGGGCGCTCTAAAATGATTGACCGCTCCCACTTGCAGCAGCTTTTCCTGATCGTTCTCGCGGTCGCGGCGCTCGCATTGTGTGTTGTTATTGTCGAACCGTTCATCGGTCCCATCGTCTCCGCAGGCGCGTTAGCCATTCTGATGTACCCGCTGTATGGCGCCTTGCGGCGCCGTATGCCGCATCGCCGGAGCCTGGCGGTAATGCTAACTCTGCTGATTGTTATCGCGGTATTTGCCCTCCCTTCGGCCTGGATTGTAACGACGATGTCGAAGGAATTGGTTTATACGTACGGCGCATTCAAGACAAGAAGCGCCGCGGATGGCGGTTGGACCGAGTGGATCATCCACGCCGGAAGCCGGCCGCTGGTCTACTTCGGCATTGACGCGGCGACTGCCGATGAACAGGTTCGCGGGTTCCTTTCCGATCGGCTCGAAACCATCAGCGGAACGTTGCTCCGGTTGATTCAGGGCGTCGTTAGCAACGTCGCCTCGTTCCTGTTTAACGCGGTGGTCGCACTTTTCGTCCTCTTTTACCTT